>Ga0207647_10000150_pt1 | contig 55376 bp, 48 predicted proteins | sample KBSCornC2_FD_184295 | JGI IMG/M metagenome (GOLD analysis project Ga0207647, IMG submission 184295) | Corn rhizosphere microbial communities from Kellogg Biological Station, Michigan, USA - C2 (SPAdes) (version 2) | ecosystem: Host-associated > Plants > Roots > Rhizosphere ... | reverse complement strand
GAGTTCCGCACAAGAGAGCGGCCGTAGGCCAAATAAGTACACATGCCGCGCAGCGGCACTCCGCACCGAACGCGGAGGACCTGTCTGAGCAGCGAGGGTAGGCACCGACGGCTCTTGGCCTCAAGACACCCAGAGCAAGGCGGCGCAAGCCGCTGGAAACACGCATTCGCGCCAGCGAATGAACCGATTCGCTAGCGCGAAGCCGAAGGCAATCCGTTTACCCGAACGTAAACGTAAACGCGTGGAAGTTGGCCTTGGGGATCTTGATCGTCAGCACGTGATCCTTGTACCCATCCCCATCGAACAGCGTGTACAGCTGCGAGGCCTGCACGGTCACCGGGGCCTGCGGCTTGCCGTCCACGGCGATCTCAAGGGTCACCGGATCGTTCGCGCTGGCCACCATGTGCACCTTCTTTGCCTTGAAATGCAGGCGGATCTCACCGCTCGGGCCCACCAGGCTGGCGTTCTGGCGGCCGATTTCCCAGCGGCCCACCAGCGCGAACTGGTTCAGCTCAAGGCGCGACGGGGCCGTAAAGTCACGAACACCGGTACGCGCGCCTTCGGGGCTGGCGTTGTTCTGGCTGCGGTCGCTGCCGAAGTACATCTCCGGCGAGCCCAGCTGGGTGAAATCCGGGGCGTCCTTGTCGGTTTCGGCCTTGTCATCGGCCAGGCGGGGCAGGCCAAGCAGGGTGCGGATCGCGTTCTCCATCTCGGCGTAGTTGCCCTCGCCGAAGTGGTGGGCCACCACGTTGCCGCGCTGGTCCACCAGGTACTCGGCGGGCCAGTACTGGTTATCCCAGGCATCCCACGTGGCCAGGTCGTTGTCCTGGGCTACCGGGTAGTGGATGTTGTACTTCTTGATGGCGTCGCGGACGTTGCCTTCCTGCTTCTCGAACGGGAATTCAGGCGAGTGCACGCCGACGATCACCAGGCCCTTGTCCTTGTACTGGTCGTACCAGCGGGTGACATGGGGCAGGGTGCGCAGGCAGTTGATGCAGGAATACGCCCAGAAATCGATGAGCACGACCTTGCCGCGCAGGCCCTTCATGGTCAGCGGCTTGGAATTCTGCCAGGCGGCGATCCCCTCGAACTCAGGGGCGGTCTGGGCCGCGAGGGCGGGCTGGGCGATACCCAAGGCGGCGGCCAGGAAGGCCAGGGCGAACAGGGCGGTGCGGAAGCGGGAACGCATGGGAACTCCGTTTGCGGGGGTGCCAGGAGATAGACCGGGGCAGGCCCCACCACCTTACACCGGCCAAGGTGCGCTAAAATTGGCGTTTTGCCAGCCTAGCGAGCCAGCGGTAACACCATGACCTCGATCAAGCAGGACGACCTCATCCAGAGCGTCGCAGACGCCCTCCAGTACATTTCGTACTACCACCCGGTGGACTACATCCGGAACCTCTCGGCCGCCTACGAGCGCGAGGAATCCCCGGCGGCGAAGGATGCGATCGCGCAGATCCTCATCAATTCGCGCATGTGCGCCGAGGGCCACCGCCCGATCTGCCAGGACACCGGCATCGTCACCGTGTTCCTCAAGGTCGGCATGAACGTCCGCTGGGACGACGCCACCATGAGCGTGGAAGACATGGTGAACGAAGGCGTGCGTCGCGCCTATAACCACCCGGATAACAAACTGCGCGCCTCCGTGCTGGCCGATCCGGCTGGCAAGCGCATGAACACGCGCGATAACACGCCGGCGGTGGTGAACGTCTCGATCGTGCCGGGCGATAAGCTCGACGTGACCGTGGCTGCCAAGGGCGGCGGTTCGGAGGCGAAATCCAAGTTCGCCATGCTGAACCCCTCCGATTCCATCGTGGATTGGGTGCTGAAGACCGTGCCGACCATGGGCGCCGGCTGGTGCCCGCCGGGCATGCTCGGCATCGGCATTGGTGGCACCGCCGAGAAGGCGATGCTGCTGGCGAAGGAATCGCTGATGGAGCCGATCGATATCACCGAGCTGCAGGCCCGTGGCCCGTCCAACCGCGCGGAAGAGTTGCGCCTGGAACTTTACGAGAAGGTCAACGCGCTCGGCATCGGTGCACAGGGCCTGGGTGGCCTCACCACCGTGCTCGATGTGAAGGTCAGCGATTACCCGACCCACGCCGCCAATCTGCCGGTCGCGATCATCCCGAACTGCGCCGCCACCCGTCACGCGCATTTCGTGATGGATGGCTCGGGCCCGGTGATGCTCGATCCGCCGTCGCTGGAAGACTGGCCGAAGCTCACTTACGACTCGTCGAAGGGTCGCCGCGTGAACCTCGATACGATCACCCGCGAGGAAGTGAACAGCTGGCAGCCGGGTGAAGTCATCCTGCTCAACGGCAAGCTGCTCACCGGCCGCGACGCCGCGCACAAGCGCATGATCGATATGCTCAACCGCGGCGAAACGCTGCCGGTCGACTTCACCAACCGCTTCATCTACTACGTGGGCCCGGTGGATCCGGTGCGTGACGAAGTCGTTGGCCCGGCGGGCCCGACCACGGCGACGCGCATGGACAAGTTCACCCGCCAGATGCTCGAAACCACCGGCCTGCTCGGCATGGTCGGCAAGAGCGAGCGCGGCCCCACGGCTATTGATGCCATCCGCGATAACAAAGCCGTGTACCTGATGGCCGTCGGCGGCGCTGCATACCTGGTGTCGAAGGCGATCAAGAGCTCGCGCGTGCTGGCCTTCGAAGACCTGGGCATGGAAGCGATCTACGAGTTCGATGTGCAGGACATGCCGGTAACCGTCGCGGTCGACAGCGCCGGTACCTCCGTGCACACCACGGGCCCGAAGGAATGGCGCTCGAAGATCGGCAAGATCCCGGTGGTTGTGGAATAAACCGCAGTGCGTGCCGTCGGCACGCACACGACCCTGTGTAGGAGCGCGCTTGCGCGCGATAGGTGCTTGCCGCAAGCCCCATCGCGCGCAAGCGCGCTCCTACAGGGTTAGTGTGTAGGTGTGGCGGGCGATTTGTGCGTCTTCCTCGGTGGGGATGATGCGGCTGTTGAAGTCGCCCATCCATTGCAGGCCGGCCAGGATGGCGTCACGGGTCTTCGCATCGTTTTCGCCGATGCCGCCGGTGAATACCAGCAGATCCAGCCCACCCAGCGATGCCACCATGGCGGCGATGTGCTTCCGCGCCACGTGGACGAACACATCGAGCGCCAGCTTCGACGCCGCGTCGTTCGCTGCATGCAGCTTGCGCATGTCGCTGGTGCCGCCGGATAACCCCTTCAATCCTGATTCGCGATCGACGAGCGTTTCCAGTCGCTCGGCGTCATAGCCTTTCTCGCGCATCAGGTACAGCAGCACGCCGGGATCCAGGTCGCCGGGCCGCGTTCCCATCACGATGCCGCCCGTGGGCGTCAGGCCCATCGTCGTGTCGATCGATCGGCCCTCGTGCACCGCGCACAGGCTGGCACCATTGCCGAGGTGCGCGATGACCACGCGCGCCGGAATGTCCTGGCCTAGCTGACGCACGATGGATTCATACGACAGGCCGTGGAAGCCGTAGCGCTCGATACCACCTTTGCGCAGATCGGCGGGGAGCGGAAGGGCTTTCGCTACCTCGGGCAGCGTCTTGTGGAACGCAGTGTCGAAGCACGCGACCTGTGGTGCATCAGGGAAGGCCTCGCGGGCGCGCTTCACCATTTCTACCGCGGCGGGCACATGCAGCGGCGCATAGGCCCTGGCTTCCTCCAGGTGCACCATCAGGGCATCGTCGATCCGTGCGTGATCGCGGATGTTCGGGCCGCCGTGGACGATACGGTGGCCGATGGCATCGGGCTGGGGGAGGCCTTTCTGCGTTAGCGTGCCGGTGATGGCGCGTACAGGGTCGGCGTCGCCACCGGCCGCATCGGTCTGGTCGGAGAAGAGGGCCTCCACGGCATCACCTTCAACCCGGTAAAGGCCGTACTTCAGCGATGACGAGCCGGTGTTCAGTGCAAGGATATGCATGGCTTTCCTGGGAAGCTGGTAGGAGCGCGCTTGCGCGCGATGGGTGCTTGTCGCGACGTGGCATCGCGCGCCAGCGCGCTCCTACAGGTCATGCGGCATGCTCGCCGGTTATTCGGGTTTCCACTGCCAGTCGCGGACATCGGGCAGGTCCTGCCCGTGTTCGCTCACGTACAGCTTGTGCCGCTGGATATCGGCCCAGTAACGCTGCTCGGCTTTCGCCCGTTCACCCGCAAAGCGCGGCACGCGGTTGATCACATCCAGCGCGAGCTGGAAGCGGTCCATGTTGTTGAGCACCATCATGTCCAGCGCCGTGGTGGTGGTGCCTTCTTCCTTGTAGCCGCGTACGTGGAAGTTATCGTGGTTGTGCCGGCGGTAGGTGAGCTTGTGCACGATGCCGGGGTAGCCGTGGAAGGCGAACACCACCGGGCGGTCCTTGGTGAACAGATCATCGAAGCGATCGTCGTCCATGCCATGCGGATGTTCGTCAGGCGTTTCCAGCGACATCAGGTCGACCACGTTCACCACGCGGATGCGGATATCGGGCACGTACTCGCGCAGCAGCATCACGGCGGCGAGCACTTCCACCGTGGGCGCATCACCGGCGCAGGCCATCACCACATCGGGATCGTCGCCACCGCGGCCGGCCCATTCCCAGATACCGGCACCAGCCGTGCAATGCTGCACGGCGCTTTCGATGTCCAGCCACTGCCAGTCGGGCTGCTTGCCGGCAATGATCACGTTCACGTAGTGGCGGCTGCGCAGGCAGTGGTCGGCCACGGAGAGCAGGCAGTTGGTATCCGGCGGCAGGTAGATGCGGACGATCTCGGATTTCTTGTTCGCTACATGATCGATGAAGCCGGGATCCTGGTGCGAAAAGCCATTGTGATCCTGGTGCCACACGTGCGAGCTCAGCAGGTAGTTCAAGGAGGCGATCGGGGGGCGCCACTCCATCTTGCGGGTGGTCTTCAGCCACTTCGCATGTTGGTTGAACATGGAATCGATGATGTGGATGAAGGCTTCGTAGCACGAGAAGAAGCCGTGCCGGCCCGTCAGCAGGTAACCCTCGAGCCAGCCCTGGCACTGGTGTTCGCTGAGCATCTCCATGACACGGCCGTCCGGGGCCAGGTCTTCGTCCACGCCTTCGTAGTCGGCGAGCCAGGTTTTCGGGCTTACCTCGTAAATCGCTTCCAACCGGTTCGATGCGGTTTCGTCCGGGCCGAACACACGGAAGGTGCGCATGTTTTGCCGCATCACCTCGCGCAGGAAGCGGCCGAGCACGCGGGTCATCTCGGCCTTGTGATCACCCGGCGTCTTCACGTCCTCGGCGAACTGGGCAAAGTGCGGCATGTGCAGCGGCTTGAGCAGCAGGCCGCCGTTGGCGTGCGGGTTCATGCCCATGCGCCGCTGGCCCTTGGGTGCGAGCGAGGCGAACTCTTCGCGGAAGCGGCCTTCCTCATCGAACAGTTCGTGCGCGTCGTAGCTCTTCATCCAGTCTTCGAGCAACTTCACGTGCTCGTCGTTCTCGAACTTTGAAAGCGGCACCTGGTGCGCACGCCACGTACCTTCCACGGGCTTGCCATCCACTTCCTTCGGCCCCGTCCAGCCCTTGGGGCTGCGGAACACGATCATCGGCCAGCGGGGGCGCTTTGCGTTATCCGCGCTTTCCTCGCGGGCTTCTTTCTGGATCCGGCGGATCTCGTCGAGGCAGGTATCCAGCGCGGCGGCAAAGGCCTGGTGCATCGCTTCCGGCTCGTGGCCTTCCACGAAATGCGGCTCATAGCCGTAGCCGCGCATCAGGTCACGCAGCTCATCGTGCTCAATGCGTGCCAGCACGGTGGGGTTCGCGATCTTGAACCCGTTGAGGTGGAGGATGGGCAGTACGGCGCCATCGCATACCGGGTTGAGGAACTTGTTCGAATGCCAGCTGGTGGCCAGTGCGCCGGTTTCGGCTTCGCCATCGCCCACCACGCAGGCCACGATCAGGTCGGGGTTGTCGTACGCCGCGCCGTACGCGTGCGAGAGTGAGTAACCCAATTCGCCGCCTTCATGGATCGAGCCCGGCGTCTCCGGCGCCACGTGACTCGGTATGCCGTAAGGCCACGAGAACTGGCGGAACAACTCACGCATGCCAGCCTTGCTGCGATCGATGCGCGGGTAGATTTCGGTGTAGGAGCCTTCGAGGTAAGTGTGCGCTACCGGACCAGGGCCGCCGTGGCCGGGGCCCATCACGTAGATCATGTTCAGATCGCGCTCGACGATGACGCGATTCAGGTGCGTGTAGATGAAGTTGAGGCCGGTGGTGGTGCCCCAGTGGCCGAGCAGGCGGTGCTTGATGTGCTCGCGTTTCAGCGGCTCTTCAAGCATGGGGTTGTCGCGTAGATAGATCTGGCCAACAGTGAGGTAGTTCGCGGCACGCCAGTACGCGTGCATGCGGCGCAGCAGGTCAGCATCGAGTGTGTCGGTCATGGTCTGGGTCCGGGGAGCGACGGGAGTCGCGGCCCAGCCTAGGGCCCGGGGTATGGCAAACGCGTGAACGATCCTGCGTTATTAGTACGAGCCAACCTCGCGGGTATTGCGCTCCATCACTTTCAGCGCATCTTCCTGTTTCTTGCGATTGGCCGCGGCGTCTTCTTCGCGGCGTGCGCGTTCGCGTTCGGCAAGTTCATGCGCCAGGCCATCGGAGACCTCGGGCTGTCGCGATGCCGTGGGCGTCGCGGTGACTGGCACCGTCGCCACCTGGGTGGGCGGCAGTGCGGCGGGCGCAGGCGCGGATGGCTGGGCGGGCGCGGCCGCGGCGGGCGCTGCGGCCAGCGGGGGAGGCGTGTCATCACGCCGGCCCATTGCGCGCCAGACGAACAAACCCATGAGGGTGAGGATCACGACGCCGATGATGACTGGCAACACGAAGGAGCGTTCGCTGCCCGAGCGGCGGCGCGCCGCGGCGGCCGTGCGTGCCACCTTCTCCGCGGGGCGGCTGCCCGGCGGCGCGGTGCCCAGGTGGTCGGGCAGCTTCAACATGGCGCGGAGCAGGTCGCCATCCACCAGGTGCACGCGTGGCTGCCGGCGTACGGCGGCTTTCGCTGCGGCGGTGAAGCTGCCACGCGTCACCAGTACGCCGCGGCTGGCGGCCTCGTTGAGCATGGCGCTCATCAGCTGGTTGGCTTCGGCCACGTCCACGAAGATCGCATCCCAGTGGCCACACTGCACGATCACGGTTTCACTGCCGCGGTGCAGCCGCATGTCCAGGCCGGCATTGGCCAGGGCCTTCAGGTCATGGGCGGCCACCAGTTCCACGCGGTAGCCCTGCTCGCGGTAATGCTCCGCGAGCAGATGCTCGAAATCCTGCCAGCTCAGCCGTGCAAGGGCGTCGCCGGGCTCAGGGGCGCGTGCAGAGAAAGCCAAAACGAAAATCCTGCCGAAGGATTAAAAGGTACATCATACACTTAACGCTTATTTGCCGGAAATCGGCTCACCTTCGGTCGCGGCCACCATGGCATCGATAGCGTGCTCGATTTCGTGGTCCCGGGCTTGCGGGTGCACCACCACGCACACGCCCTCGGTACGGGTGGTGCGCACGGCCACGGGACAACACACCTGGCCGTCGCTCGCCCGCATGGCCGGCGGCGTCGGGTGAGGCGTGTAGAACTCGCGCTTGAAGCGCTGGCCATCCTGCGGGCCGCCTGCCATCAGAGAGATCCATGTGTGCATCCTTGGACTATCGGCGGGTAGCGCGGGCGGCGTAGAGACAATTTCGGCATATCACAATGTGACATGGCGCATTGCCGCGCAGGGGCCGCAGGAGGTACATTCCCGGGCTTGTGTCCGGGGGAAATCAGGGGTTTGGAAGTGACGAAGTGTTTGTTGGCCGCCGCCGCGGCCATGCTGCTGTCCGCCTGTGGCGGCAAGACGATGATCGAAGCCGATGCCAGCCGTATGGTGGCCGCGAGCCCCGGTTCGCCGTGGCTCACCGTGGAGAACAAGGGCGGCACGGTGGTGACCGTGAAGGGCCTGGATGCCAAGGCCCATGTCGAAGTCACCCCGGATATCGTGTCGGTGATCCAGGCCCAGCTGCGTACCTCGCTGCAGCCGAAGTATTTCACGGACCTGATCATCGGCTGCCGCAATGTGGATCTTGCCGTGACGGCCACGCCGCAGGCGGATTCGCCGGCCACCACGATCGATCTGCAGGCCGATTGCCGCATCGTGGCGCGTGGCAAGGTGGTGGCCAAGGGCTACCGCGTGCGCCAGTCGGCACCGCTGAACGCCGCCGAGCCGCGCCTTGATGTCCAGGTCCCCGCGCTGCTCCAGTCCGCCTCGCGCGAGCTGGCCGATCAGCTATGGGCCGACGTGGTCGCCACCGGCGTCCAGCGCTAAGCCTCGGCCGGTGCGGCCGTGCGCAGCTCGTCGCGGGCGGCCTGCAGGCGGTCCTGGCTGAAGCCCTGCGCCGGCGTTGCGAGCAATACGCTTTCCGGATCGGCCAGGCCTTGTTCCACCAGCACATCCAGCATCGCCACGCGGCTGGAGGCCAGTAGCGCGCGCCCCAGTGGGGTGCGGGCACCGGCATCGGCGGGGTCGGCGCGTTCGGCCAGGGCCTGGACCACGCGCGACGGGAACTGCCAGTGGCGGGCGGCGTGCAGTGACAGCCGCTCGATCTGCTGGCCGATCGCCGCAATGAACGGGCGGCTCAGGTTTTCGTGCGCCAGGCCGGCGGCGTCCAGCTCCATCAGGATCGTCTGCGCACCGGTCTGGCTGACCAGGCCGGCCAGGAACGCTTCAAACGGATCGGCCGCGGGGCGGCTGAGGAACACGCACGTGCGGGCGCAGCGTTCAGCGTGCTCCCACAGGCGATCACCCGCGGCGCGGCTGGTGGCATCGGTGTCGGTGCGCAGGATCGGCCGCATCACCAGCTGCATCACCACCCGGCGCAGGCCGTTCTGGCCCAGCAAGGTGATGGCCTGGGGCAGGCCGGTCACCGGCCGCGTCGTGCGGAAATAAGCGCTGTTCGCAACGCGGATGATCTCGCCCACCAGCACCGTATCGCGGCTGATCTGTTCAGCCAGCATGCGGCTGTTGGTGTCGTCGCTGCGCAGCGAACGCATCAGCTGCGGCACGACAGACGGCAGGCGGGGCAGGGTGCTGACGTCAAAACGCTCAGCACCGAAGGCATCACGCACGCGACGCGCGGCGATCTGTTCGGTGGCGCTCATGGCCGGCTCCGCCGAGGCGGGTACGCCGAGCAGCATGCGATAGAAGCGGTCTTCGACCTCATCCGCCGCCACCGCATTCGCGAGCGCATGCGTCTCCACGGCCATCGCGACATGGGTGTGCCGTTCGTGCTCGGGCTGGGGCGCGGGGGCGCTACCGCCGAATAGCTTCCTGAAGAACCGGCCGATCACGGGCGCAACGACCTCGTTCACCAAGTTGGGGTGGGTGGCATGAGTATATGCGCATGCTGGGGATGCTGGCGTCTTGGGCGTGCTTGCGCGCGATGGGTGGCCGCCTCAGGGCACAATGCCATGCATGCCCGTACTCCCCAAAAGTCGCATCGTTCTTCCGCCCGGCCCGTGGCCTACGGTGCTGGCCTATCTGTCACACCGCTTTCCGGCCATCAGTGCCACGGAGTGGACTGGCCGGATGACGAGGGGGCTGGTTGACGATGGTGAGGCGTCGCTAGGGCCGGATGCACCGTTTCGCCCCGGCATGGCGGTGTTCTACCGCCGCGAGGTCGAGGCCGAGCCGCGCATTCCGTTCGAGGAAACGCTCGTCCATGTTGATGAAGACCTGGTCGTGGCCGACAAACCGCACTTCCTGCCTGTGATGCCGGCAGGCGCCTACGTGGAGGAAACGCTCTCGGTCCGGTTGGCGCGGAAGCTCGGCAACCCCGATCTGGTGGCGCTGCACCGGCTGGACCGGGCGACAGCAGGGCTGGTGGTGTTTTCTGCCCGGCCCTCCAGCCGCGATGCCTATACGCGGCTGTTCCGTGAGCGGCGCATCGAGAAGACCTACGAGGCACTTGCGCCGCCGCTACCCGGGCTCACCTTCCCCTACATCCACGAAAGCCGGCTGGAGCGCGGGGAGCCGTTCTTCCGCATGCGCGAGGTTCCGGGTGAGCCGAACTCACGCACGCTCATCGATGTGATCTCGCGCGGGGAGGGGCGGTGGCTCTACCGCCTCACCCCGGTGACTGGCCGCAAGCACCAGTTGCGCGTGCACATGGCCGCGCTCGGCGCACCGATCGATGGCGATGTGTTCTACCCGGCCTTACGTGACGAGGCGCCGGGGTTCACGGAACCGCTTTGCCTGCTGGCGCGTGAACTGCGCTTCACCGATCCGCTCTCCGGCCATGAACAAGTGTTTAGAAGCCCGCGTGAGTGGGGTGGCTCTGCTAAAATGCCGCTTCCCCCGCCGCGCGTCCCCGGATGAGCACCGCACCTGGCTTTCGCACCGTTGCCCTGATCATCGCCAGCGCGATGTTCATGGAGCAGTTGGACGGCACCATCCTGGCCACCGCGCTGCCGGCCATGGCCACCTCGTTCGACGTATCGCCGCTGCACATGAGCGTGGCGCTGACCTCGTACATGCTCAGCCTGGCCGTGTTCATTCCCGCCAGTGGCGCCATCGCCGATCGCTACGGTTCGCGCAATGTGTTTCGCGCGGCCATCGCGTTGTTCACCGTTGGCTCGATCCTGTGCGGTGTTGCGTCGAACCTCCCGTTACTGGTTTTGTCCCGCCTGCTGCAGGGTATCGGCGGCGCCATGATGGTGCCGGTCGGCCGCCTGGTGCTGCTCCGCTCGGTGCCGAAATCCGAACTGGTCAGCGCCATGTCATGGTTGCTGGTGCCCGCGCTGATCGGCCCGGTCGTCGGGCCGCCGTTGGGTGGCTTCATCGTCACCTGGGTGTCGTGGCGCTGGATCTTCTACATCAACGTGCCCATCGGCGTCATCGGTATCTGGCTTGCCACGAAGTACATTCCCGATGTGCGACTGACCGAGCGCGTGCCGTTCGATCGGATTGGCTTCGTGCTGTCGGGTATCTCGCTCTCGTGCCTGGTGTTCGGGCTGGAGCTGGCGAGCCGTGGTTCGTCGTCGCTCTACGGTTCAACGGGCTTGATCATCGCGGGTATGGTCGCGGGCGCGGGGTATCTGTTGTATTCGCGTCGAATCGCGAACCCAATCCTCGATATGTCGCTCATGCGCTTCACGACGTTCCGCCTGTCGGTGATCGCCGGCTCCCTGACGCGCATCACCGCGGGCTCCGTGCCGTTCCTCCTGCCGCTGATGATGCAGCTCGGGTTTGGCCTTTCCGCAGCACACAGCGGCGTCATTACCTTCGTTTCCGCGCTCGGCGCGATGCTGATGAAGGCGACCGCCGCGCCGGTGCTGCGCCGCTGGGGCTTCCGCGGCACACTGGTGTGGAATGGCGTGTTTTCGATGCTGTGCGTGGCGTTGTGCGCGGCGTTCCGGCCCGATTGGCCGTTGTGGATCATCTACGTGGTGCTGCTGTTCTCGGGCTTCTTCCAGTCGTTGCAGTTCAGCGCGTACAACACCGTGGCGTATGCGGATGTGCCGAGCGAGCGCTTCTCCAGCGCGACCAGTTTCTACACCACGTTCCAGCAGTTGATGCTGTCACTGGGCATCTGCGTGGCCGCCGCGGCGCTGCACGTGTCGGTGGTGTTGGGCGGCCGTGAGCATGCGGCGTTGCCGGATTTTTCGGTGGCATTTCTCGTGGTGACGTTTATTTCGCTGCTGGCGGCGCCGGTGAGTGCGCTGCTGCCGAAGAATGCGGGTGCGGAGATGAGCGGGCATCGCTCGCGGTAACGGTCCGCTGCACCACGCCTGTAGGAGCGCGCTTGCGCGCGATTCACGTTGCTGCGGCACCCATCGCGCGCAAGCGCGCTCCTACATGGGCATCTGGACTTGCGCTTTGATCCAGCTGCCCGGCATGCCGGGCATCGCGGCCAGGCGGCGGGCCTGGGCGATGAACTGCTTCCGCGGGATTTCGATCGCACCCATGCTGACAAGGTGCGGGTTGGTCACCTGGGCATCCAGCAACGGGAAGCCCCAGCCATGTAGCAACTGGGACAGCCCGGCCAACGCCACCTTCGAGCCGCCGGTGCGTGCACTGAACATGGATTCGCCGCAAAACAGCCGGCCGATCGCCACGCCGTAGATGCCACCGACCAGTGAGCCGCGGTCCCACACCTCTACGCTGTGCGCGTGGCCGAGCCGATGCAGCTCCTGGTACGCCACGATCATCTCGTCACTGATCCACGTACCCGGCTGGCCGTAGCGCGGTTCGGCGCAGGCGCGCATTACGCGCGCGAATGAGGTATCGGCCGTGAGTCGCCAGTTCGATTTCGCCAGCTGCTTTTTGAGGCTGCGGCTGATGTGCACGCCATCGGTGCGGAACGCGCAGCGCGGGTCGGGCGACCACCACAGGATGGGCTCATCCTCGTTGAACCATGGGAACACGCCCTGCGAATACGCCGCGAGCAGCCGCTCGGACGACAGATCGCCACCCCACGCGAGCAGGCCATTGGGTTCCTCCAGCGCCTGTTCCGGGTCGGGGAACTGGCCTGGGCGGGCAGGGTGGAGCTGGGGCAGGCGAATCATCGGTCCGCGTAGGGCGAATGGGTGAGCAGTTCGGCGCGGTAAGCCTCGCGGTGTTCGGCCTCGTGTTCAAGGGCCTCGGCCACGGCGCGGCGGAAGCCTTCGTGGGCGATGAAGTGGCGCGAATGGGTGAGCGTGGGCAGGAAGCCGCGGGCCAGCTTGTGCTCGCCCTGGGCCCCGGGCTCGAAACGCTGCAGCCCTTCGCGGATCGCGTAATCGATGCCACGGTAGTAGCACAGCTCGAAATGCAGGCCGGATACCTCGACGCTGGCGCCCCAGTAGCGGCCGTAGAGGGCATCGCCACCGCGCAGGAACAGCGCCATGGCGACGATGTCGTGATCGTCGCGGGCCATGGCTACCTGTACGTTCGCGCCGAGCTCGCGGCCCAGGTACTGGAAGAACCGCGCGGTGAGCGCCGCGTGGTTGCCCTTCATATCGAAGGTCAGCTCATACAGGCCATGGATCTGCCGCCATTCCATGTCGGTCAGTTCGTCACCGCCGCGCATCTCCAGCACCAGGCCCGAGGCGTGTGCCTTCGTTCGTTCCTGGCGGATGTTCTTCCGCTTCTTGGCGGTCAGCGCCGCCAGGAAATCATCGAACGATCCATAGCCACGGTTGTGCCAGTGGAACTGGAAGTCGGAGCGCTCGAGCCAGCGATCGTCGAAGGCGTGCAGGTCGTCCGGTGCGAGGAAATTGGCGTGGATCGACGAGAGCCCCAGCCGTTCGGCTTCATCCACCAGCGCGGCGGTCAGCCGGTTGCGGTAGAGGTCGGCCAGTGGGCCTTCGCGCACCAGCAGGCGCGGCCCGGGCACGGGCGAGTAGGGCGAGGCCACCAGCATCTTGGGGTAGTACTGCCCGCCGGCGCGTTCCCAGGCGGCGGCCCAGCTCCAGTCGAAGACGAACTCGCCGTGCGAATTGCCCTTCAGGTAGGTGGGTGCGGCGGCCACCAGGCGGCCGTTATCGAAGATGGCGAGGTGGTAGGGCGCCCAGCCGTAGTCTTCGCGCAGGCAGCCCTTGGCCTCCATCCCGTGCAGGAAGGCATGGGATACGAAGGGGTTGCCATCGGGAATGAGCGCGTCCCAGTCGGCGGCGGGGACATCGCGCAGGCCCTGCAGGAAGCGGATGTCGTTCATGGTGGGGCAGCCCCGCGCGGCCAGGCGCGCGGGGCCGGGGGTTCCCTTAGTCGAGCTTGTGGTTCATATCGAGCCAGCGCTCAGCATCCAGCGCGGCCATGCAGCCAAAGCCGGCCGAGGTGATGGCCTGGCGGTACACGTGGTCGGCCACGTCGCCCGCGGCGAACACGCCCGGTACGGAGGTGGCAGTGGCCATGCCTTCCAGGCCCGACTGGATCTGGATGTAGCCATCCTTCATCTCGAGCTGGCCATCGAAGATGCCGGTGTTCGGGGTGTGGCCGATCGCCACGAAGAAGCCCTGCACATCCAGGTCGCGCTTGGCGCCGGTGTTCACATCCTTCACGCGCACGCCGTTCACGCCGGAATCGTCGCCCAGCACTTCATCGACCTGGCTGTTCCAGATCAGCTCGATCTTGCCGGCGGCGGCCTTCTCGAACACCTTGTCCTGCTGGATCTTCTCGGCGCGCAGCTTGTCGCGGCGGTGCACCAGGTACACCTTGCGGGCGATGTTGGAGAGGTAGAGGGCCTCTTCCACGGCGGTGTTGCCGCCGCCCACCACCACGACATCCTGCTCGCGGAAGAAGAAGCCATCGCAGGTGGCGCAGGCGGAAACGCCGCGGCCCTTGAACTTCTCTTCCGAGGCGATGCCCAGGTACTTGGCCGTGGCGCCGGTGGTGATGATCAGCGCATCGCAGGTGTACTCGCCGCCATCGCCCTTCAGGCGGAACGGGCGGTTGTTCAGGTCCACCTGGTGGATGTGGTCGAACACCATCTCGGTTTCAAAGCGCTCGGCATGCTCGGCCATGCGGCGCATGAGCTCCGGGCCCTGAACGCCCTTTTCGTCACCCGGCCAGTTATCCACCTCGGTGGTGGTCATCAGCTGGCCGCCCTGCTGCAGGCCGGTGACCATCATCGGCTTCAGGTTGGCGCGCGCCGCGTAGACGGCGGCCGTGTAGCCGGCGGGACCGGAGCCGAGGATAAGCAGTCGGCTGTGCTTGGGGGTGCTCATGTATAATCCTTCAGGTTTGCTGCGGCTGTTTCATTCGTACCGCTCGCCTCTTGCGGCAGGAAGCTGAAGCCGTGTCGAGGTTCCGCGAGATTGCGTCGACCCGGAAGAATGGGGAAGACGGGGGTGCGATTCAAGACATTCCGCTTTGCCGGTGGCCCGACCATGTCCCCACATGGGGGCTTAATTCTGTACTTTCAGGATCTTCCTTAAGATGCGCATTGGTATCCCCTCCGAAACCAAGACCCTTGAAGGCCGCGTGGCCCTCATCCCGGCCGCCGCCGCCGACCTCGTCCGCCGTGGCCATGACGTGTTCATCCAGGCTGGCGCCGGCACCAAGAGCGGCTACTCGGATGCCGACTATTCGGCACTGGGCGTCACCGTGGTGCCCGATGCCGCCGCCGTTTATGAAAAGGGCGAGCTGATCGTCAAGGTCAAGGAGCCGATCGAGGGCGATCTCAAGCTGCTCAAGAAGCACCACCTGCTGTTCTGCTACCTGCACCTGGCCGCCGAGCCGGCGCTCACCAAGAGCCTGCTGGATATCGGCCTGACCGGCGTCGCCTTCGAATCCGTGGACGAGAACGGCGCGCTGCCGCTGCTGCTGCCCATGTCGGTCATCGCCGGCCGCATCGCCACCCAGATCGGCACCACGCTCCTGCACCAGCCGAACGGCGGCAAGGGCAAACTGCTGGGCGGCATGGCCTCCACCCCGCGTGGCAAGGTCGTGGTGCTGGGCGCCGGAGCCGCCGGTGGCAACGCCGCCGCCCTGGCCGCCCAGGCCGGTGCCAACGTGGTGGTGTTCGACAAGCGCCCGGACCGCATGGCCGAAATGATGGCCCTGGGCCCCAACGTCACCGCCCTGTACGCCTACGAGTCGTCGGTGGCCGAGGAAGTGCGCAACGCCGATATCGTGGTCGGCGCCGTGCTCATCCCGTCCGCCAAAGCCCCGCGCGTCGTCACCGAGGCCATGGTCAAGACCATGGAGAAGGGCTCGGTCCTCGTCGATATCTCGATCGACCAGGGTGGCTGCTTCGAAACCTCGCGCCCGACCACCTGGAAGGAGCCGACCTACGACGTGCACGGCATCACGCACTTCTGCGTGACCAACATGCCGGGCGCCGTGCCGCAGACCTCGTCCACCGCCATCTCGGCCGCCATCCTGCCGTACGTGCAGCGCCTGGCCGCCGGCAACGAGTGGCGCGACTACGCCCCGCTGGCCGCCGGTATCAATATCGAAGGCGGCAAGCTGGTGCACCCGGCGCTTCAGGGCATGGCATGATGCCCCGGACCGAAGCCGGAGTGGTTTGCTAAGTGGCGCGCAGCGCGAAGGTAGTAAAGAAACAGGCCAGGGCCCAGCCCAGGGCCGCCAAGGAGGGCTTGAGCGAGGAGCTCAAGCGCCGCCTGCGCGAGGCGGGAGCACTGCTGTTGCTCCCGCTCGCCCTGTACCTGCTGGTATGCCTGCTCAGCTACAACGACCAGGATCCCAGCTGGGGCCACATGGGCGTGGCCGAGCACGCCACCAATTTCGGTGGTGCGGTGGGTGCGAACATCGCCAACCTGCTCCGGTACATCTTTGGCCTGGTTTCTTACTTCTTCCCGCTGCTCCTGCTTGCCCTGGGCATCCAGGTCATCCGCCACCGCGGTGAGCGCAACGTCCAGCCCTGGGAGCCCTCCCTGCGGCTGATCGGCTTCGTGTTCTTTTTCATCACGGCCCCGGCCCTCATCTACCTGAACGTCGATTCCCCCGTGCTGCCGGAAGGCCCGGGCGGCATCGTCGGCAAGTGGGTGGGCCATGGCCTGCACAATGCGTTTGGCGACAAGGGCGCACCGCTGCTCCTGCTGGCGGTGTGCCTTATCGCGATCACGCTGGCTACTGGCCTGTCGTGGTTCAAGCTGATGGATGCCACCGGCGAGCTGGTCATGAAGATGGGCGGCTGGTTCGGCGGCAAGGTGCGCCAGGCCCCCGAGGTGATGGCCGCCCGTTCCGCCCGCGCCGAGCGCGAGGTGGTGAAGAAAGCCGAGGCGGTGAAACAGGCCAGGCGCGAGCCCGTGCGTATCGAAACGCCCACGCCCATGGTGGTGAAGAGCGACCGCGCCGTCCGCGAAAACCAGATCCCGCTGTTCACCGGAGCCTCGATGGATGGCGAAGTACCGCCGCTGTCGCTGCTGGATGAAGCCCCGCCGCAGGGCCCGGGCTATTCGGAAGAAACCCTCGAGGTGCTCTCGCGCCAGGTGGAGCTGAAGCTGCGCGATTTCCGCGTGGAAGCCCGCGTGGCCGGCGTGTACCCAGGCCCCGTCATTACCCGTTTCGAACTGGAACCGGCCGCCGGCGTGCGTGGCAGCCAGGTCTCCAGCCTCGACAAGGACATCGCCCGCGGCCTTTCCGTGGTCAGCGTGCGCGTGGTGGATGTGATCCCCGGCAAGAACGTCATCGGCCTGGAGATCCCCAACACCAAGAAGCAGATCGTGTACCTCTCGGAGATCCTGAAATCCGAGCGCTACGACCAGGTGAAGTCGCCGCTGGCGCTGGCCCTGGGCAAGGATATCGGCGGCAAGGCCGTCGTGGCCGATCTGGCGAAGATGCCCCACCTGCTCGTGGCCGGTACCACCGGTTCGGGTAAGTCGGTGGCGGTGAATGCCATGGTCCTCAGCCTGCTCTACAAGAGCAGCGCGAAGGACGTGCGCATGATCATGATCGACCCGAAGATGCTGGAACTCTCCGTGTACGAGGGCATCCCGCACCTGCTGGCGCCGGTCGTCACCGATATGAAGGAAGCCGCCAACGCCTTGCGCTGGTGCGTGGCCGAGATGGAGCGCCGCTACAAGCTCATGGCCGCGGTGGGCGTGCGTAACCTGGGTGGCTTCAACAAGAAGGTGAAGGACGCCGAATCGTCGGGCCAGCCGCTGCTGGATCCGCTCTTCCGCGCCAATCCCGACATGCCTTCCGTGGGGCCGCAGCCGCTCGAGCCGCTGCCGCATATCGTCATCATCATCGACGAATTCGCCGACATGATGATGATCGTCGGCAAGAAGGTCGAAGAACTCATCGCCCGCCTGGCGCAGAAGGCGCGTGCCGCCGGCGTGCACCTTATCCTCGCCACGCAGCGCCCCTCGGTGGATGTCATCACCGGTTTGATCAAGGCCAACATCCCCACGCGCATCGCGTTCCAGGTGTCGTCCAAGATCGATTCGCGCACCATCCTTGACCAGAGCGGCGCCGAGGCGCTGCTCGGCCACGGCGACATGCTTTACCTGCCGCCCGGTACCGCCACACCCGAGCGCGTGCACGGCGCCTTCGTGGATGACCACGAGGTGCACAACGTGGTCGAGTGGCTGCGTGCGCAGGGCGCGCCCAATTACATCGAAGGCGTGCTCGAGGAAGTACAGAGCACGGCCGATGGCAAGATCATCAACGATGCCGGCCTGCCGCAGGAAGCCGATGGCGATGGCGATAGCGACAACGCGTTGTACGACCGCGCCGTGCGCGTGGTGACCGAAACGCGCCGTGCTTCCATCTCTGGCGTGCAGCGCCATCTGCGCATCGGCTACAACCGTGCAGCGCGCCTGGTGGAGCAGATGGAGCAGGATGGCATCGTCAGCGCCCCGCAGCACAACGGCAACCGCGAAGTGCTGGCACCGCCGCCCCCGAAGGATTAACCCCCATGAACGCCCTGAAGCCGGGTGCGCTGCGCCAGCGCCCCTGGAGCCTGCTTGTCACCGGCGACCTGAAACCCACGCGTGAAGTGCTGGATGAAGTCGAGACGGTGTTCGAACTGAACCCGTCCATCCCCGGCCTGGAGCTGCGTGCCGACGATGGCCGCAGCTGCACGGTGGTGCGCGAGTACCCCGCCGGGCACACCGCTGAGGTGGACGACGCCCTGGAAGTGATCTTCGCCGAGCAGGGTGAACTGGCCGAAATCGTGGTGTTGGGCCAGGAAGCCCGCCCGGCCCACGTCGCCACCCGCACGGCGCCGTACTGGCACCGCGATGGCGCGGCCATTGCTGAAATCAGCGAAAAGATGGAGGCCGGCGAGATCTCGCCGACCGAGGCCATCGATATGCTTAAGTCGCTGTTCGAAACCGATCGCTGACAATCGCGCCGTCCCTTACGGAATCCACGACATGAAACGTCTCCTGCTTGCCGCCACGCTCTTGCTGCTCAGCCTGCCTGCCTTTGCCGCCGGTCCCGCGCGAGAGCGCCTGGATGCGTTTGCGAAGGGCCTGCACTCGCTGACGGGCCGTTTCAGCCAGACCCTGTACGACGTGAACGGCGGCCCGGGCAAGACGACCACGGGCGTGGTCTCGCTCGAGGCGCCGCGCCAGTTCCGTTGGGAGGTGCTGGCGCCGTCGAAGCAGACCATCGTGGCCGACGGTAGCCGCGTGTGGCTTTACGATCCGGACCTGGAGCAGGTGACCGTGCGCAAGCAGAGCACCGAGGAAGCGCAGAGCCCGCTGACCGTGCTCACCGACCTGTCGCAGCTCGACAAGGGTTTCTTCAAGGTGGCCGAGCAGGGCGAGCACGATGGCATGCAGTGGCTGCGCCTTTCCTCCACCGCGAAGGACCCGGCGTTCGACTACGCCGACCTCGGTTTCGATGCCGCCGGCCTGGCCCGCATGGAGTTCAAGGACCAGTTGGGCAACACCACCCGCATCCTGTTTACTGGCTGGCAGAAGAACACCGCCATCCCTGCCGATACCTTCAACTTCGTGCCGCCCAAGGGCGCCGACGTGATTGGCGATGCCCCGGTCCTGCAGACCCAGCCGGTCCATTGATCGTTTAACGGGCGCGTTATCGAAATCGTCATGATTTCTGCCATGCTTTGCGCACGACATAGGAATGTTGGGGGTAGGCGAAGGCATGTACGTCGTTTGGGCGATCGTGGGCGCAGTGCTGGGCGGGGTGATCGGGCAGGGTATTGCCGGCGCCGCCGCTGGCTTCGCCATTGGCCTTTTATGGGCCCGCCTGTCGCAGACGCGGCGGGAACTGGATGAGCTGAGGGCCCAGGTAGCTGCCGCGAAGGCGCCGGCTCCCGCACCTTCCACCGAGCGCCAACCCGAGCCCCAGCGCGAGATGTGGCTCGAGGATCTGCCCGAGGGTGTGTCGCCCCGTGAGGTGGTCCGGCCCTTCGATACGCCCGCGCCTACGTCGGGCCCCGTTGCCGCGGCACCGCCGGCGATGCCGCCGCCCATGCCCGCCGCAGCACGCGTGTCGGCCACACCGGTTGCCACCGGGGCGGCTAACGCATCCTCCGAACCGCCACGTGCCGAATGGGCCGAGCCGGCAGGCCCCTCGGCCATCGAGCGCCTGATGGATACGGCCAGGCGCTGGTTCACCGAAGGCAACGTGCCGGTGAAGGTGGGCATGCTGGTGTTGTTCGCCGGCATTGCCGCGTTCCTGAAGTACGCGGCCGACCAGGGCCTGCTGCATGTGCCGATCTCGGTACGCTTGAGCATCGTGGCACTCGCCGCGATCGCCGGTGTGGCGTTCGGCTGGCTGCAGCGCGATACACGCCGTTCGTTCGCGCTGTCGCTCCAGGGCGGTGCGCTGGGCGTGCTGGTGATGACGGTGTTTGCTGCCTATCGCCTGTACCACCTGATCGATCCGCTGCCGACGTTCGTGTTGCTGGTGGTGTTCGTCGGCTGCATGGGCATCCTCGCCGTGCTGCAGGATTCGCTGGCGCTCGCAGTGCTTGGCCTTATCGCGGGCTTTGCCGCGCCGATCCTGGCATCGAGCGGGCAGGGCAATCACGTCGCGCTGTTCTCGTATTACGCCGTGCTCAACCTGGGCATCCTCGGCATCGCCTGGAAGAAGGCCTGGCGCATCCTCAATGTGCTCGGTTTCGTCGGCACGTTCGGCGTGGGTACGGCATGGGGTGTGCTCGCCTACCGCCCCGCGCTGTTCGGTAGCACCGAGCCCTTCCTGATCCTGTTCTTCCTGCTGTATGTCGCCGTGCCGTGGCTGCACGTGTTGCGCTCGCCGCGCCGCGATCGCGCCATCCTCGATGGCAGCCTGATGTTCGGCACGCCCATCATCAGCCTGTTGCTGCAGGGTGCGTTGCTCGACTGGGCGCCGATGCCGCTGGCGATGTCGGCGCTCGTTGCCGCCGCCCTGTATGTGGCCATCGCGTTTGCGATCCGCCAGCGTGACGACATGCATCTGTTGCGCGAAACCTGGGCCGTGCTCGCGGTGGCCTTCGCGACGCTCGCCGTGCCACTGGCGCTCAGCGCGAGCGTTACCGCCTGCGTGTTCGCACTCGAAGGTGCGGGCCTGGTCTGGCTGGGCTTCCGCCAGCAGCGCCGTTTCCCGCGCTGGTCGGGCATGTTCCTGCAGTTGGCCTCGGGCGTCGCCTGGGCGCTGGCGGATTTCCCGCACGGCAGCCTGCGTACGTTGCCCTTCGTCAACGAGTACTTCGTCGGCGCCTTGCTGATCGCCGCCGCCGGCGTGGCCTGCCTGTTCCAGTACGACCGGCACAGCGTCTCCAAGGGCATCGGCGGCCTCGCGCGGACGGCATTGCTGCTGTGGAGCGTGGCCTGGTGGTTGCTCGGCGTTGGGGCCGAGATCGATGGGCTCGTGTTGCCCGATGCCTCGCGCTGGGCGGCGTGGGTCGCCTTGCTGTCCGTCACCGGCTGGGCTCTTGCCGAGGGCAATCGCCACGTACGCAAGCTGGATCTGGGGCTGATGCTGGCGTGGTCGGTGCCGCTCGCCCTTGCCATCACCGCGGCGGCGGCGATGTATGCCCAGACCTACGACATCCAGGTGTTTGCGGGCTGGCCGCTCGCGGCGGTGGCGGTCACGGCGATCACCGGCTGGTTCTCACTGCGTGCTATCGCCGCGCACGCGGTTGCCGCCATCACCGCACAAACGTTGTGGTGGGTGCGCTGGCTTGCGTTGATCTACACGGCCACGCGAATCGCCTTCGGCTACCGCCCGCCGGTGGGCAATGGCTGGGAGCTACTCGCCTACGTGGCGCCGGTACTACTGCTGACCAAGCTTGCCCTGTGGTGGCCGCGCGCCATCACGCCGCCGCTATCGATGCATGCGCAGGGCATCCGTCGCGTCGTCGGCATCGGCGGGCTCGGCCTCAGCCTGTTGATCGGCGTGCTGGCGCTCACCATCGATGGCAACCCGAGCCCATTGCCCTTTATTCCGCTGCTGAATCCGGTGGAGCTGGTGCTCATCGCCGTGTTCGGGCTGATCGCGCGTGCACTGTGGGACGTGGATGCACCGCCGTCGCTGCATCGCGTGCGCCCGGCGATCCTGGCCGTCGCTTTCTTCATCATCGCCACCAGCATGACCCTGCGCGCCGTGCACCATCTGGGCGGCGTGCCCTGGGATGAACATATGCCTGCCTCCAGCCTGGCCGAATTGTGGCTTACGGTGGTGTGGAGCGTTACAGGCGTGGTCGCCTGGGTGCTGGGGTCGAAACGGGGGCAACGTCTGCTGTGGATGGCCGGTGCCGCGTGCATGGCTATCGTGCTGGCCAAGCTGCTGCTGATCGATCGCAGCCACCTGGGCAATCTCTTCGGTATTGCTTCTTTTATCGCCTATGGCCTGCTCTGCACGGTCATTGGTTACCTCGCACCCGCACCGCCAAGGCAGGCAACCCCCCATGCACCGGAATCCAGTCATGCGCCGTGATGGACGTATTGGCTTGTTCGTGATTTACGTGGCCGCGCTCGGCGCGGCGCTGTCCCCCGCGCACGCTGGCGATGACCCGCAGTACGCGTATGGCTGGCCCATCCAGGCGCGCGCTGGCGCAAGCGCTTACCTTGTGGAGCTCCCGCAAGAGGCCTACCGCTGGGCCCAGCCCGATGCCGGGCTGGCCGATGTAGTCGTCGTGGATGCGAAGGGTCGTGAAGTGGCCATGGGTCGCTACGAGCCCGCGGCGCCCACCTCGCACCCCATGACCCTGGATGCGGTGTTGCTGCCGGTGCCCAGTGGCAGCGATGGCGTCGCCGGGCCGAGCATCCGCCGCAGCACCAATGGCGACATCCTGATTGAGCCCGGTGCCGCGCCCGCGACCGGGCATGTGCACGAATGGTTGTTCGATGCGCGTACGGCGATCGCCGCCGAGCGTCTGGAATTTCCGGCAACGCAGGGCGATGTGAAGCTCAGCGTGGATATCGATGCCAGCAGCAACCTGCAGGACTGGCAACCACGCGTCGCCGCCGCCTCCATCGTTACCCTCGGCCACGGCGATGGCGCCGTCGACGCCCGCGTGGTGAAGCTGGATGGGCCGGCGGCGCGCTACTACCGCGTGCGCACCACGAGTGACGATGCGCCGTGGACCGAAGGTGCCAAGGTCACGCTCTCTGGCAGCGTCGTCGATGCCGCCGCGCGTGACGAAGCGAAGCGCCAATGGCTCGATATAGCAAATGCCAGCGCCGATACCAGCGGCGGTGGCGTGAACTACGACTACACACTGCCTGCCGCGCTGCCCGTCAGTGCTATTCGTGTTGCGCTGGGGCAGGGTGATAGCGTGGCGCGGCTGGAAGTGATTTCCGTTACTGGCACGGTAAGTGGCGATAACCTGGGCACGATCGTGGTGACGCCGGGGCAGGACGATCAGCGCCCGCTCATCGTGCAGGCCCAGCGCCGCGACCATCTCCGCCTGCACTCGGCGACCTCCCTGCGCAGCGCGCCGAAACTCAGTGTCGGCTGGCGCCCGGATCGCTTCGTCTTCCTGCCCGAGGGTACGCCGCCGTACCGGTTGCAGGTGGGCAGCGCCTCGGCCCGGCGCGCCGCCTGGCCGGTAGATGATGCGATCGCCGCACTGCGCACGCGTAATGGCGCCGCCTGGCGGCCCGACCCGGCCACGCTGGGCGAGGCCCAGGCACTGGCCGGCGACAAGGCCCTGGCCACCGCCACGCACTTCGACTGGACCCGCCCGCTGCTGTGGATCGTGCTGTTGCTTGGGGCGGCCCTGGTCGCCGGCATGGCCGCCACGCTGCTGCGCAAACCTCCGCCGCCGGCCAGCTGATCTAGACAACGCCCCGGGCAAATCGCGCGATAATGGCGGCATGCCGTCTTATTCCTCCCCCGGCCTGTTCGCCGAACCCGAAGCCCTGAAGCCCCTCGCCGAGCGCATGCGCCCGCGCAGCCTCGACGAGATCGTGGGCCAGGTGCGCGTGGCGGGCGAGGGTAAGCCCTTGCGCCGCGCGCTGGAAGCTGGCCGCGTGCACTCCATGATCCTGTGGGGCCCCCCGGGCTGCGGCAAGACCACCATCGCGTTGCTTGTGGCGCGCTACGCCGATGCTGATTTCCGGGCGATTTCCGCCGTGATGAGCGGGCTGCCCGATGTGCGTAAGGCGTTGGCCGAGGCCGAGGGCAATTTCGCCCAGGGCCGTCGCACGGTCCTGTTCGTGGATGAGGTGCACCGCTTCAACAAGGCGCAGCAGGATGCGTTCCTGCCGTACATCGAGCGCGGGGTCATCATCTTCGTCGGCGCCACCACCGAGAACCCCTCGTTCGAGCTGAACTCCGCGTTGCTGTCGCGCTGCCGTGTGCACGTGCTGGATGCGGTAAGCCCAGACGATATCGTGGCCGCGCTGCGCCGCGCACTGGATGACAGCGAGCGTGGCCTGGGCGAGCTGCACCTGGATGTGGAAGACGCGACGCTGAAGCTGATTGCATCCGCTGCCGATGGCGATGTGCGACGTGCGCTAACGCTGCTGGAAATCGCCAGCGAACTGGCCGATGGCGGGCGTATCGACGATGCCACGCTGGAGCAGGTGCTGGCCGATCGCACGCGCCGCTTCGACAAGAGCGGTGAGCAGTTCTACGACCAGATCTCGGCGTTGCATAAATCCGTACGCTCGTCGGATCCCGATGCGGCTGTTTACTGGCTTACCCGCATGCTCGATGGCGGCTGCGATCCGCTGTACCTGGCCCGGCGCATGACGCGCATGGCGGTCGAGGACGTAGGCCTGGCCGAGCCGCGTGCGTGGCGCATGGCGCTGGATGCGTGGGATACCTATGAGCGCCTGGGCAGCCCCGAAGGCGAGCTGGGCCTGGCCCAGCTGGCAATCTGGCTGGCGATCGCGCCCAAGAGCAATGCCGCCTACATGGCCTACAACAAGGCCAAGGCCGTGGTGAAACAGATGGGCACGCTCGAGGTGCCCATGCACCTGCGCAATGCGCCTACCAAGCTGATGAAGGGCCTTGGCTATGGCACGGGCTACCAGTACGACCACGATGCCGAGGGCGGTATCGCCCTGGATCAGGTCTGCCTGCCTGATGAGCTGGTGGGCATGACCTTCTACGATCCGGTGGACCGTGGGCTGGAACTGAAGCTGCGCGAGAAGCTGACCGCGCTGCGGGCAGCCAGGGCTGCCGCGCGCGGGGAGTAAGCACTCCCACCCCCGCCAAATGGCCGATTTCGTTGTCGCTCCGGCGGACGTACCCTCGGGCCACCAGCCACGGGAGAGCCGTCATGCGCCTAGCTGTCGCGACCATCATGGGCGGTCTGATCATGTTTCTCTGGGGCGCGTTTGCGCACATGGTGTTGCCGCTGGGCGAGATGTCCATGCGCGCGCCGACGGATGAAAACCGCCTGCTCGATACCCTGCGCACGGCCTTGCCCCAGGAGTCCGGTATCTATGTCATCCCGCATTTCGACATGGCCACCCGCCATGACGATAAGGCGGTGCAGGCCTATATTGCCAAGGCCGAAGCGAACCCCTACGCCTTCATCGTGTACCAGCCACAGGGCAGGAACCCCATGGCGATGGGCCATAACCTGTTCCATCAGTGGCTGAGCGATACGCTGGCCGCGCTCATTATCGTGCTGGTGCTTGTCCGTTCCGGCCCAAGCTTCAGCCGCGGCATGGCGTTTGGGTTGGGCTTCGGATTATTCACGTGGCTGACGCTCAGCGTGCCGTTCTGGAACTGGTACCGCTTCCCTGCACCATTCACGTTCGGCTACCTGATCGAGCAGGCATTCGGCTGGCTACTGGCCGGTGCGGCGATGGGTTGGTGGCTGGCAAGGCGCAAGCGCGCGTGATCGCATAAACCTGCGTCACAGTTTTGGCACGTGCTCCCCAATTCACGGGGCGCAAAAAATCAGGAAATGGCCGATACGGCCGGTGGGGTGCCGCGACATACCGTGGCACCACTCTCTACCGGAAGGATCGACCATGAAAACGCTGATCACCTGGCCCCACGACTCCACCGAGGGCCAGCGCGCAGGTACGCGCCTGCATGAAAAATTCCCGGGTGGCTCGATTGGCGTAAGCGCCGGCCACATCGAAGAACTCGAGCGTGAGGGCTTCGAGTTCCTGATCGTCGTGGGCCATCACCATGAGATCACCGTCAAGGCGACCCTGGATGCGTTGATCTACAGCGCGAACGTTCGCGAGATTCCCTACGTTGCCCTGGTCGATATCGGCCACGCCGGCGAAGAGCACGAATCCGGCAAATCCGCAGAGTCCACCGCGCTATGGGGTGCGGCCCAGCATTTCGCCGACGAGATGGGTGCTGCGGTATTGGCGCCCATGCGCGAATTCTCCTTCGATGATGTGGCCGAAGCCCGGGTTTTCGCCGGTAACGAGACCGGCATCAAGCCCATCAACCCCGGTGGCATCCAGGTATGGAAGGAGTTCCGGCGCGGGGAGCGCGAGGAACACGGCGGAGAGGGCGGCGCACACGCTTAAGCGGGCAAAACCCGCGCGCGGCGGCCGCCAGGGGGAGCCCGGCGGCCGGCCGATCCACAGGTGACCAGGGGGCCCGGCAGGGGGCGCTGGCCAAAACGGATTCAAACCAGGGGCTGGCACGGCCGACCGTACGCCATTCGCGACGGGGCGGCGCGCCATGGAGGTCCAGCAATGCCTTCGCTGTCATTCGACACCGCCCATCGTGGCGGTGAACGTCGTCGTTTGTTCGCGCTATCCGGTGGGGAGTGCCTGCCGTGATGTCGGTCACCGTGTTGCTTGCCGATGAGCATGCGTTGCTACGCGAGGGCGTCGCGGCGCTGCTTGCCTCCTCACCGCGTTATGAAGTGATCGGGAGTACGGCGGACGGCCGCGACTGCATGCGCCGCGCCTTGCGTAGCCAACCGGGACTTATCGTCTTTGATTGCGCTATGCGCGGGCTGAGTGGCCTCGAGGCCATACGGCGAATCGCGCCACGTTGCCCGCATACGCGCTTGCTCTGCCTCTCCGCGTATGACGACTCGCGCTGGGTGCGTGCCGCTTTCGATGCCGGTGCGCACGGCTACGTGCTCAAGCGTGATGGGTTTGACGTGTTGCACGAAGCGATCGATACGGTCATGCGCTCGCGCTACTTCATCAGTCCCGATATCGCCCACCTCCTGGTCGATGGCATACGCCGCCAGGGTGGTCCGGTATTCGCACCGCGCGATGCGCTGAGTGCGCGTGAGCGCGAGATCACCCAGCTGTTCGCCGAGGGCCTGAGCGCCCGTGACATTGCCGAGCGCCTGCATGTCAGCGTCAAGACGGTAGGCACGCACCGCGAGCACATCATGGCGAAGCTGGGTATTAACGGGATTGCGCAGCTTACGCGTTATGCGTTGAAAGAAGGCCTGACGACGCTGGATCCGTAGTGCGGTCGCGGATCGCGTGCAAGCACGCTCCTACACAAAGCCGTCGCGATATCGATGGATGCCATCACCCCTGTAGGAGCGCGCTTGCGCGCGATGCCCCCGCGACATCTCTCAGCAATCCCACGCTCCGTAATCAGGAAAATGCCGATCCCGGCCGCCTCGCCCAAACGCCACAGTGTTCCCACCAACGCAAGGGAGCACTCCAATGGCCGACTTCAACACCTTCTTCCCCACGCTGCTGAAACACGAAGGCGGTTTCGTCAACGATCCGGCTGACCCGGGTGGCGCGACCAACAAGGGCGTCACCATCGGCACGTTCCAGCAGTGTTCCCAGCGCCTGCTCAACCTTGCGCCGACGCTGGAGAACCTGAAGGCGCTGACCGATGCGCAGGCCGGCACCATCTACAAGGCGCTGTACTGGGACAAGGTGCACGGCGATGAGATCGCCCTGCAGCCGCTGGCGAACATCGTGTTCGATTTCCAGGTCAATGCCGGCGGCAACGCATCAAAGCTGTTGCAGCGTGTGCTCAACGACCTGGGTGCCAAGCCGCCCATCGCTGTCGATGGCGCGATCGGGCCGGGCACCATGAAAGCCCTGGCTGCCGCCGATGCGAATGCCGTGTATGCGAGGTACAAGCAGGGCCGTAAGGATTACTACACCCAACTGGTGAACCAGCGTCCCTCCCTTGGCAAGTTCCTGAAGGGCTGGCTCGCCCGCGTGGATTCGTTCCCCGACCTGGGGGCGGCGTAAGCCATGGCCGCGCAGACCTCGCTCAACAGCCTGATCGAAGCCATCGCCGGTGCCGTGGTGGATGCGCAAGATCGCATCGAACAGCACCAGATGGCCCACCTCTCCGATTTCTTCGATGAAGACAACCGGCCCAAGAGCGTGGTGATCCGCATGCCATCGCTGCACCCGCAGGCTGGCGAAGACGATGAAGACCTGTACCGCGCGCCGATCCTGCCGCTGGTATCGATGAACGTGCTGCGCATCAAGGATGTGGAGATCACGTTCGATGCCGAGCTGGGTCCGCTGGTGGAAGGCGACCCGCCGCCGCCGGATGACGCGCACGTGGAAGCGCCGGCGTGGAAGGGCAAGCCGCCCGTAGCGCGCCCGCATCTGCGCGTGGATCCCAATGGGGGCGGCAATGGACGCGGCGGCGGCTCGGTGCACGTGGTGCTGCGCGTGGAGGGTAGTGAGCCCACCGATGGCGCTTCGCGCCTGATGAACCACCTGTCGCAGACCCAGGGAGTCTTCAAGACGTTCAAGCCCGGCGACTAACCACCCCGGCCGTGCTGGACCACGGCGTGCATCCCGCGCGCCGTGCACAACACCACAAGGAGTCAAACCATGGCTGACGAACTCGTCAATATGAGTAGCCAGTTCAAGGGCCTGCCGATGGGCGACCTGATCGGGTCCCCGTTGCAGGCCGCCTGCGAGGCGCAGGTGAAGCTTGCCCAGGCTACTGCGGATTTCATCAAGGTCATCGGCTTCATGCCGCCGGCCGCGAACGATCCCACCGGCGTGGGTGCCACGCGTACCGCCAAGTTCCAGTTCAAGCGCCCGGTCGATGATCCGAACAACGCCGGTGGCATCGCTGAAGAAGATGTCGAGCTGGAAGTGCCGCTGCTTGCCATCGTCAAGGTGCCGAACCTCAGCGTTACCAAGGTCGATATCACCTTCGACATGGAAGTGAAGTCCTCCTTCAGCCAGAGCGAAAGCGAAGACAAGAAGGGCGAATTCAGCGCCGAGATGTCGATCGGCTGGGGTATCTTCAAGGCCACGGCGAAGGTTTCCGGTTCGGTGGCCACGCACAAGGAAAACACCCGCACGTCCGACAACTCGGCCAAGTACCACGTGGAAGTGCACGCCGAAGACAACGGCATGCCGGAAGGCCTGGCGCGCGTCATGGACATCCTGCAGACCGCCTGCGCCCCGCGCCGGGTCGGTGCGCCGGTGGCCGTGCCCGCCACGGACCCGGCACCCGCCGGCGGTGGCAACGGTGGCAACGGCTGATCGCCTGCGCCACGCCCGAATCGCGACGCCTTAGGACGTCGCGATTCTTCTCCGGGGGAGTGAAGGGATGTTCGATCTCACTGATGTGAAGTACGTGAAGCGGGTGATTGTCGGCAGCGACAACCCCAACCAGATGAGCACCGAGGCGCAGCTGGAAGAAGCCCGCGCGTTGCTCAACCGCTGCCTGACCGATTCGCCGCGCGGCTCCATCATCGGCGTGGAGAAGAGCTTCACCATCCTGCAGGTGGGTGAGCACCAGGTGGTATTGCAGTGGCTTTGCTACCACGTGGGCTTTCCGCGCCGGCCGGCGTGGCTGGTGGAGAAATAAGCATGGCCACCTGTACGTTCGATCAGTTGCTATACGCGCTGCGCATGGCTGTGGAAGCCGCCAACGATGCCTTGCGCATGCGGCGCGCCCAGCAATACGCCACGGGCGATGCCGGCGGTCACGCCTTGCACGTGCACGTACCGACCGATGCTACCGACGATGCCGATCTGGAATCGGTGGTGATCCCACTGCGCTGGTTTCGCGATCACCGTGTTCCGCAAGTCACGGAGTTCATCATGGAGTTCGATTGCCGGTTCCGGTACCGGCGCGTGCGCGGTGCGGCGTCTGAGCTTGTTGTCGACCTGTCGCGGCCGCGCAAGACGTGGTGGCGGCGCCCCAGGCTCCACCGCATGCGTATCGCCTACCGCGCCGCCGATGCGTGGCAGCCCAACGTGGCGATCGACGGTCGCCGCGTGGACTTTCCCGCCGCGGGGATGCGCTGATGGACAAGCTTTCCGAATTGCGCGTGCCGCCCGACTTGGAAGCTGCGCTTGTTGCCTGCCTGGACGATAGCCCGCCGCACATCCGCCAGCATCGCGGTGCGTGGATAACGGCCATCCTCCTGGCACTTGCTGGCACGACTGGTGCCGTCCTCTGGTTTACCCACTGAAAGGAGATGCTTCTATGTACGTGCGTTACGTTCGCACCGCCGCGTGCGCCACGCTGCTTATGGTCCTCATGGCGCCTGCGTTTGCCGCGCAGCCGCAAGGCCGCCTGCAGGGCCTCGTGTCACAGGCCAACACCGATGCGCCACTCACGGCCACGTTCAACAGCGGCACGGTGCTGCTGCACTTCGGCCCGGAGCTTTCCTGCGACGCCACGGCAGTGTTCCTGAAGGAAGCCGATGGCGAAGTGGTCTACCGGGTGAACCGGGCCAAAAGTACCGGTGGTTTCTGCGACCGCATCCAGGCGGCAGGAAAAGATACGACCGATATCCGTTTCAAGGCGAAAGACGCCCGTAAGTGGTCCATCCATTTCGATTCGATGAAAGCCTCGCTCATCAACCACTGGTCCGGCCAGCTCGAGCCGGTCGCTGCGCCGTAAGGGGAGGGCGCCGCCATGGATACCATGTTGCTCTTCACTCGTTTCTGGCTGTTGCTTGCTGCGATCGGCGGCGCTGTTCTTCCGGTGGCGCTGGGCAATGAAGCCTCGCGCCGCCGCGCCGTGGTGCAGGTGGTATGCGGCGCGATGATGGCCATCTTCCTGGCCCCCGCGCTCGAGCGCCACTTCATGCCCGAGTCGCCCGCTGAAATACAGGCCGGCGTCTCCTTTCTCGTGGGCTGTTTCGGCCTGCGCCTGACGATGATCGCGCAGCGGCTCATCGATAACCGCGGCGAATCCATCGCCAACCGTATGATCGATCGTATCGCAGGGGGCGATAACCCATGACCGATGGACTTTTTTATTCCGTAGCCGATCTGTCCTGCAGTGTGGTGATGATGACGTGCGGCGCCTATCTGCTGACGGACTACCACCTCAGTCGCCTCGCGCGCCTTTGCCATGCCTGCATTACCGGCGGCGCACTGGTGAACGTGCTTGGCCTTCTGGCCGATTTCTTCAACTACAAGGGCGTCGAGTACGGGCACGTGTGGCCCGGGGAAGTGATGGTGAACATCGGTGCCGCGACCTTGATGGTGGTGTGGGTGCGCACCTCGGGCCGGCGCAGGCGTGCCGCGGCATTGGCAGGGGCCGACGCCAGGCCGCGGGCGTGACCGGCGGCCTAGGTAGTTCTACCCACCCCGCGCCTCGGTGATTGCGCTTGGCGCACCCGCGCGAACCCCACAGCATGGGCCTGGGCCACGACCTGTGCGAGACGATGCGAAACGTTTTCCCGCTGTTGCTGGGCCTGGGGATGATGGTGGCCTTTGCCGCGCCGTCGTCGGCGCGTGCGGCCACCGATGGCCCCTATGCCGACCAGGCGCCAGGGAAGGACGCGCCGCCCAAGGAAACCTTCTGGCAGTTGCTGCACGATCCCCAGGACCACGCGATCGACATGTCGCGCTGGCTGCTGCAGCACAAGGGCGCGTTGATCGTGCCGATCATCATCACCGAGCCCGCGGTCGGCAACGGTGGTGGTGCATCGGCGGTGTTCTTCCGGCCGGCCACGCAGTCGGAGGAATCCAAGGCCAAAGGTGAACGCATCCCGCCGAACATCTACGGCTTCGGCGCGGCGAAAACGCAGAACGGCACGTACGGCGCCGTAGCGGCGGGCGAGTTTCATTTCCGCGATGACCGTTGGCGATACAAGGGCGCGGTAGGCAAGGTCTCCGCCAATCTCGATTTTTATTCGAAGGGCCTGTTCGTGGGACCGCGCAAGATCGGTTACAACCTGGATGGTTGGTTCTCGTTCCAGCAGGTGCAATACAAGCTGGGCGACATGCCGCTGTATGTCGGCGCGCGCTGGCTCTACATCGACCTCAACAGCAGCCTTAACGTGGAAGGCAACCGGCAGTTCTTCAAGCCGCGTGATTTCCCGACGAAGGCTTCGGGCGCGGGGCCTGTGCTCGAAATCGACACGCGCGACAACACCCTGACCCCATCGCGCGGCGTGCTCGCGACGCTGGAAGGCACGTTTTACGGCCCCGGCATTGGCAGCGACAACACCTTCCAGGCATGGCGCACCCACGTGCTGGACTACATCCCCCTGGGCCCACGCTTCGTGCTCGGCCTGCGCGCGGATTACCGCACCGCGCCCGGTGATACGCCGTTCTTCCAACTGCCCTCGATCGACCTGCGCGGCATCTCCTACGGCCGCTACCAGGATCGCTCCGTGGGTATGGTGGAGGCCGAGTTGCGCTGGAACGTCACCAAGCGCTGGGCTGCGGTGGCGTTCGGCGGCGCGGGGCGCGCCTGGGGCCGTCGCAACAGCTTCGATGATGCGCCCACGGAAACGACCAAGGGCGTCGGCTTTCGCTACCTCATCGCCCGTGCACTAGGTTTATATGCCGGCGTCGATTGGGCGTGGGCCCGCGACGACCATGCGTGGTACCTGCAAATAGGCAGCGCCTGGCGCTAAACCCTCGAACACCCACTGTAGGAGCGCGCTTGCGCGCGATCCGATCTTGCCCCAGTGCAAGGCCTCTAAGCCCCCGCCGCACGTCGTGCCGCATCGGCCCGCACGGCATCCCCTTTCCGTTCGCTGTACCGACTCACCAGGTAGTCGCTCCGCCCGCGCACCATCAGCGTGAACTTCACCAGCTCTTCCATCACATCCACTACGCGGTCATAAAACGGCGACGGCTTCATGCGCCCGTGCTCATCGAACTCCTGCCATGTCTTGGCCACCGAGGACTGGTTTGGAATGGTGACCATGCGCATCCAACGACCGAGCACACGCAGCGCGTTAACGACATTGAACGACTGCGAGCCACCCGACACTTGCATGACCGCGAGCGTGCGCCCTTGCGTGGGCCGCACGCTGCCATCTTCAAGCGGCAGCCAGTCAATCTGGTTCTTGAAGACGCCGGTAAGCGTGCCGTGACGCTCGGGGCTCACCCACACCTGGCCTTCCGACCATGTCGACCATTCGCGCAGGCGCTGCACCTCAGGGTGTGTCGCGGGAACGCTATCGAGCATGGGTAAGTCGTGCGGATGGAATACACGGGTTTCTGCGCCCAGGTGCTGCAGGATGCGCTCCGCCTCCAACGCGAGTTTGCGCGAGAACGAACCAGGGCGTAGCGACCCGTAGAGCAGGAGAATGCGGGGCGGGTGGCCGGCGTCGTCCCCCGCGCGCAGATTCACGGTCTCGGGCGGCGGGAGATGCTCGCTACGCAGGTGGGGAAGGTTGGTAACCATGGGATTGCTCGCTGCTCGATATTTCGAGTATTCTAGAATCATGGAAACGAACGATGCAATCGCCGCGCTTGCTGCCCTCGGCCACGCCAAGCGCCTGGCCATCTTCCGGCTGCTGGTCGTGGCAGGCCCCAAGGGCCGGATGGCGGGTGATATCGGCGATGCACTCGGCATTCCCGGCGCCACCTTGTCGTTCCACTTGAAGGACCTCGTGCAGGCGGGCCTGGTTACGAGCGAGCAGCAGGGGCGTTTCGTCTGCTACCGGGCCGCATTCAATAGCATGAACGCGCTGATTGCCTACCTCACCGCTAACTGCTGCGCCGATGATCCGGTCGGCGCGTGCTGCTGATGGAGGCCGCGATGACGAACCGTCCGCACCACGTCCTGTTTGTCTGCACGGGAAACTCCGCACGCAGCGTGCTTGCAGAAGCCACGTTGCGTGCGTGGGGAGCAGGGCGCTTCGAGGCGTTCAGCGCGGGAAGCCAGCCCACGGGGCGCGTCAACCCGTTTGCACTCGCCAGGTTGGCCGAGGAGCACATCAGCACTGATGGCCTTCGCAGCAAGTCGTGGGATGAGTTCGCGGGCGATAGCGGTGTGCGTATCGATGTGGTCGTTACGGTTTGCGATAGCGCGGCCGCCGAGCCCTGCCCGGTGTTCTTTGGTGACTTCATCCGTACGCATTGGGGCTTGCCCGATCCGGCGGCGGTGGAAGGGGATGTGGCGTCAAAGCGCCGCGCGTTCGCTTCGGCGCACGCGCTTATCAAGGCGCGACTTCGGGCGTTTCTCGCGCTATCAGAGGCCGTCTGGGCGGGCGAGGCGGCGCTGAAGGTTGAGCTCGATCGTATTGGAACGATTGAATTGATCGAGTGAGCGCAGGGTGCTTGCCTGCGCAAAGAAAATCCGCCACCTTCGGCGCGAGCCCCAAGCGTCGAGACCTTTGCCATGGCCCGCGTTACCGTTACGCATTTCTTTCCGTACCCGGCAGAGCGCGTCTTCGACGCCTGGCTTAACCAGGACACCGTGGGCCACTGGTTGTTCGCCACGCCCGAGGGCGAGATGGTGGAGGTGGCGCTGAATGCGACAGTGGGTGGCAGCTACCGCATCGTCGAACGGCGCGAAGAGGGCGATGTGTTGCACACCGGTATCTACGAACGCATCAGCCGGCCGCACGACCTGGCCTTCAGCTTCTCCGTGCCGAAGTACGACCCCGGTGCGGTACACGTGCAGATCCACATCGCCACTGTGCCCGATGGCTGCAATCTCACGCTGACCCACGACGTGGAAGAGAAGTGGCTCAAGCCCAGCACCCACGGCTGGCAAACCATCCTCAGCAACCTCGAATCCACCCTGTAGGGGCGCGCTTGCGCGCGATAGCCCAACCCTCGACTTCACCCATGAATCGGCGCACATTCGGCGAAATACCCAGCCCGCCAACCGAGGTGCCCCACCATGGACGACGTACTGATCGTAGGCGCCGGCCCCACCGGCCTGGTGCTTGCCCTCTGGCTCACCGCCCAGGGCATCAAGGTTCGCATCATCGACAAGAAGGCCGGGCCCGGTGATACCTCGCGGGCCATGGTGGTCCAGGCGCGCACGCTCGAGCTTTACCGCCAGCTCGATCTTGCCGACACCCTGGTCGCCCAGGGCCACCACATGGCCGCGATCAACATGTGGACGCGTGGCAAGCCGGCGGCCCGACTGATCTTCGGCGATGCGGGCAAATACATCTCGCCGTACCCGTACCCGCTGGTCTACCCGCAGGATCACCACGAGCGCACGCTGGGCGACCGGCTCACGGGCATGGGCGTGACGATCGAGCGCAGCACCGAGCTGCTTTCGTTCGAGCAGAACGATGATGCTGTGACCGCGCGCATCCGCCGTGCCGATGGCGGCGAAGAAACCCTCACCAGTCGTTATCTCGCTGCCTGCGATGGTGCGCGGTCCACCGTGCGCGAGGGGCTGAAGCTCGGTTTCGAAGGCGGCACCTATCGCTCGGTGTTCTACGTGGCCGATGTGAAGCTGAGTGGCTTGCAGCGGCCCGAGGAGGGTCATGTTTCGATCGAGCATGGCGACTTTGTGTTGGTGCTGCCGTACGGCACGGAGGGCCGCTCGCGCCTGATCGGTTCCATCGACGATGCGCGCGCCGAGCGCGCCGAAGAACTCACCTTCGATGACATCCACCAGGATGCGATCAAGCGCCTGGGCGTGACGGTGGATGAGGTGACCTGGTTCTCGAGCTACCGCGTACACCACCGTGTGGCAGATACCTTCCGCCGCGAGCGCGTGCTGATCCTCGGCGATGCCGGTCACGTGCACAGCCCGGCGGGCGGGCAGGGCATGAACACGGGCATCCTCGATGCGATCAACCTGGCGTGGAAACTGGCTGCCGTGCTGCGTGACGAGGCCCCGGATGCCTTGCTCGATACCTTCGACAAGGAGCGCCGTGACTTTGCGCACACGCTGGTGAAGAGCACCGATCGCGCGTTCACCATGATGACCTCCGGCGGCACCGTCGCCGACTTCCTCCGCGTGAACATCTTCCCGCACATCGCCAGCGTGGCCTTCAAGGTGGAGGCGGCCCGCGAGGCCATGTTCCGGCTGATCTCGCAGACCTCGCTGGTGTATTACGACAGCGCGCTGAGCGAAGGTGAGGCTGGGGAAGTGAAGGGCGGGGACCGTCTGCCGTGGGTACGTACCGCCGGGGGTGACAACTTCGAGCCATTGCCCATCATCGGCTGGCAGGTGCATGTGTACGGCACGCCACGGCCCGAGTTGAAGGCCTGGTGCCTGCACCGGGGCGTGGCGCTGCGCGATTACCCCTGGGAGGCAGACTACGCGAAAGCGGGGCTCGCCGAAGACGCGGCATACCTGTTGCGGCCGGACACCTGGGTGGCCATCGCCGAGCCCGAGGGGCGGGTGGAGCCACTGGAAGCGTACCTGGCGGAGCGCAGCCTCAAGCCACGCGCTGCGGCACCCGCGACCCGCGCGTAGGCCCACGCGGGCGCTGTAGGGAATGTTACAGTCCCGCACGGGCGACCGGCACGAACAGGCCGGCGCTGCTCCACCACCACCGCGGGCGAGACCTCCACCATGCTTTCTACGCTGCTCGGGCAGACGCGGCGCGCACTCTGCGTGAGTGCATATAGACATCTCATTGGCGTAGCGCTGGCAGCCCTGGCCGCGGTGGGGCCGTGCGCGAGCGTGGCGGAAGACCAGGGCGCCGCCCGCCCGGCTCAGGTGCAAGCCCCGGCGTTCCTCGGCGTGGACCAGCTGCAACGCACCCTGTTCACCATGCGCGACGGGGTGCCGCAAGGCATCTACGCGATCACGCAGGATCGGGATGGCTACCTGTGGGTGGGCGGCGCCAATGGCCTCTACCGGTTCGATGGCGTGCGTTTCGAGCGCATGTTTGAAAAGGAGCTAGGCGCTGACCTGATCACGACGGTGTTTGGCGATAGCGATGGCGCACTCTGGGTCGGCACGCTGCGCGGTCGACTGGTCCGGATCAGCCACGGCGCCGTCGCCGAGGTGCAGACGGGCCACGCCCTGGTCACGAGCATGTCGCTCACCCATGGGCCGCGTGGCGGCGTATGGCTGGGTACCACGGGCGGCCTCGTCGAACTCAAGGATGACCAGTTCAAGCCGGTCAACGTCACGTCCGCGAAGGGCGACCAGGGCGTCTACTTCAACCTCTACGGCACCGGCTGGGATGGCTCGTACTGGGCGTTCAGTGGCGACGACGCCTACCGGTGGCGGCCTGGCGGCGGCGCGTTCGAGCGCGTGGACGCCGATGCGGGCATCGCCGCCATGGCCGATTTGCCCGAGCATGCCTTGCACGTCGCTACCGCGCCGACCGCCGACATGATCGTCGACAAATATCGCGCGCTGTGGCTCCCGACCAGTGATGGGTTGCTGCGCTATCACGCTGAATGGCGGGATGGCACACGCCAGCTCGTGACCGAGCGCGTGCGCTTCGGCGACGGCGAGGATGTCGACGTCACGGCCGATTATGTCGACCGGGACGGCAACGTGTGGATCGCCAGTTCGCGCGGCCTTGAGCAGTTCCGGGCCACGCGGTTCACGCCCCTGCCGCTGCCCCCGGCCGTGTACCACCCCACCATCGTGGCCGGTGACGGCGGCACGCTGTGGATCGCCAGCCGGTCCACCATGCCGCCCTTGCACGCGGGCGCCACGATCGAGCCGCACCCCGAGCTCGGTACGAATGTGCGCTGCTTTGCGCGCGCCCACGATGGCACGGTGTGGATGAGCGCGGATAACGAGTTGCATAGGCTGCGCGGTGGCGTGACCGAATCCATTCCCCTGCCGCCCTTGCTACGCAGCGCGCGAACCGGGGATACGCCGGGCAGGGCCTGCCATGGCATGGCGACCGGCCCCTCCGGCGACCTGTGGATGGATCTTGGCAACATCATTTGGCGCTGGGACGGCCACGGCTGGGCCAATGTCTACCCCAAGACGGCTTTGTCGCTGGTCGTTGAAGCGGACCGCGCATGGATCGGTCGCCCCGGTAGCGTGCTGGTGATGCTGGCCGGCGGGAAGGAGAAGCGCTACGGCAGCGCGGATGGCCTGGATGTCGGTGCCGTGGATGGCCTCTACGTGGGCAAGCGTGGCCTGTGGGTCAGCGGCTCCGATGGCCTCATGCTCAAGCGCGGCGAGCGCTTCCAGCGGATCACCGGCACGCATGGCGAGCGCTACGCGGGGGCGGGTGACATGGTGGAGGTGGCCAATGGCGACCTGTGGCTACTGACCACGCGCGGGCTGTTCCGGCTGCCTTCGGCTGAGATCGACGCGGCCGTGGCATCGCCCACGCACGTGGTGAACGACACGGTGTTCGATCAGGACGATGGGCTGCGCGGCACCGCAGGCACCATCCAGCTCGATCCGGTGGAAGAGGGCACGGACGGGCGCATCTGGCTCGCGAGCGAACGCAGCGTGGCGTGGATCGACCCGGCCCATATTCCGCCCGTGCCGCCCGCACCTGTCGTCGCCATTGAATCCCTGAATGGCCAGGACCTGCGCTACGCCGGTGGTGCGGCCAAGGCGCTGGACGAGGGCACGCGCAGCGTCGAGATCGGCTTCACCGCGCCGACGTTGGTGGCCCCTGCGAAGACGCGCTTTCGCTTCGAACTCGCCGGTATTGATGAAGGTTGGCAGGATGCCGGCGCGCAACGGCGGGTGCATTACTCCAACCTGGGTCCCGGCCGCTACCAGTTCCGGATCCAGGCCTCCGCCGCCGACGGCACGTGGCCCGTCGCGGCAACCACGATGACCTTTGCGATCCTGCCGGCGTTCTACCAGACCTGGTGGTTCCGCGTGCTCTGCGTGGTCGCGCTGCTGGTTGTGCTCTGGGTGGTGTATCGCCGGCACATGGCCCGCGTTTTCGCGGCCCACCAGACCCGCCTGGAAGAGCGCGAGCGGATCGCCCGCGATCTGCACGATTCGCTGCTGCAACACTTCCAGGCGCTGCTGTTCCACGCGCATGCGGCCGGCCAGCGCACCGAAGGCGCGACCCGCGAGCGGTTCGCCAAAGTGGTGGATATCGCCGAGGACGCACTGGCGCAGGGCCGTGAAAAGATCATGGGCCTGCGCTCAGTCAACGATTCGCTGGAGTCGTTACCTGCCGACGTGCAGAAGCTGGCCGCGCTGCTCAGCGGCCCGCACGGCATGACGGTCACCGTGGATGTCACGGGTGCGCCACGCTCACTTCGCCCCGCGGTGGCCGACGAGGTGCACGCGATCGTGCAGGAGCTGGTCGCCAATGCATTCCGGCATTCGCACGGTACGCAGGTGCGCGTGGCGCTGCGCTACGAGCGGCAGGCGCTCGTGGCCACGGTGGCCGACGATGGTGTCGGCATGGGCGATACCGAGGCGGCGGCGCCCGAGGGTCGCTGGGGCATGGCGGGGATGCGTGAACGCGCCCGGCAGATCGGCGGCGCCCTGGTGTTCGGCCGCGCCGATGAAAGTGGCACCCAGGCGACGCTGCGGGTGCCGGCGCGCCGGGCCTATCGTCGTGGGTTCGGGCTGGGGTAGGCGCCATGGCGGTGGAAATCCATGGCGGCGCGCCCCGGGGGCTTTTTTTGCGATAATCAGAGGTCGCAACCCACGGAACGCACCCCATGCTGGATCCCGCACTCCTGCGCGGCCGCCTTGCCGAAACGGCAGAACGCCTCCGCGCCGCCCGAAATTTCGACCTCGATGTCGCCACGATCGAGCGCCTGGAATCCGAGCGCAAGGCCCTCTCCACGGAGACCCAGGAGCTGCAGAACCTGCGTAACACCCGTTCCAAGGCCATTGGCCAGGCGAAAGCCAAGGGTGAGGACGTGGCGCCGCTCATGGCCGAGGTGGCCGGTATCGGCGATACGCTGAAGGCCAACGAGCAGGCCCTGGCCGAGGTGCAGGCCAAGCTGGCCGACATCTCCGCGGGCATCCCGAACCTGCCGGACGCCGACGTGGCGATCGGCAAGGACGAGACCCAGAACGTAGAGATCCTGCGCTGGGGCCACGCCCGGGCGTTCGATTTCCCGGTGCAGGACCACGTGGACCTGGGCGCCCGCCACGGCTGGCTCGATGCCGATGCCGGCGCGAAGCTCAGCGGCGCCCGCTTCACCGTGCTGCGCGGCCAGCTGGCCCACCTGCACCGTGCGCTCGCCCAGTTCATGCTGGACCTGCACACCACTCAGCACGGCTACCTGGAACACAACATCCCGCTGATCGTGAATGCGGATGCCATGTACGGCACCAGCCAGCTGCCGAAGTTCGAGGAAGACCTGTTCGGCGTGCAGGTGGATGACAAGAAGCGTTACCTGATTCCGACCTCGGAAGTGGCGCTGACCAACCTGGTCCGCGACAGCATCGTCGAAGCCGACCAGCTGCCGATGCGCCTGACCGCGCACTCGATGTGCTTCCGCGCCGAAGCCGGCAGCTACGGCCGCGATACGCGCGGCATGATCCGCCAGCACCAGTTCGAGAAGGTGGAGATGGTGCAGGTGACCGCGCCTGAGCACTCGATGGCTGCCCTCGAGGAAATGGTCGGCCACGCAGAAACTGTGCTGCAGAAGCTCGGGCTGCCGTATCGGAAGGTGATGCTGTGCACCGGTGACATGGGCTTCGCGGCCGCGAAGACGTATGACCTTGAGGTCTGGTTGCCTAGCCAGCAGACCTATCGGGAGATTTCGAGCTGCTCGAACTGCACGGACTTCCAGGCGCGACGCATGCAGGCGCGGTGGAGGAATCCGGCTACCGGCAAGCCGGAGTTGGTGCACACCCTGAACGGCTCGGGGTTGGCTGTGGGCCGTACCCTTGTGGCTGTTATGGAGAATTATCAGCAGAAGGATGGGAGCATTGAGGTTCCCGAAGTTCTGCGGCCCTACATGGCGGGTATTGAAGCCATTCGTTGAGCGAGGTGTTGATGACCAGCGCGCGAGGATTCGGCGCGCTGGCTGTCGACCAAGATTTCTCGCACGGGGTATTCAACCGCGCTCAGTTGGAAAGGTGCTTCCGAACGCAACGAAGTCCCTGAAAAATAGGCACTTGAGCTGCGGTTTCTCCAAACATTGAAAGGGACTGCGTAGCCTCGCTTCGATACGTCGAACCGAGGCTGGGACTTGCCCGTACGTTTTATTCCAAAGGCTGGCGCGATCCTGATGTGCGACTACCCGTCGTGCTTCGTCGCACCTGAGATGGTGAAGGCGCGTCCTGTCATCGTGGTTAGTCCGGTACTTCCTGGCCGCAGTGGTTTAGTGACCGTCGTTCCGATCAGCGGGTCGCGGCCCAGCCCTCTCCGCGAGTACCACTGCGAGTTACCAAGCAGCGTCCTTCCGTCCTTCATGCGGCTGGATGGCGAGTCGCGCTGGGCGAAGTGCGACATGGTCAACGCGCTGTCGTTGGAGCGATTGAGCCCTGTGCACGGGCCTCGAGACCCCATGACCCGGAAGCGGACGTATGAGTACCTTGCGCTCCCCGCGGACTTGCTGGAAAGCGTCCGGAAGGGTATCGCCAAATCTTTGGGAATTTCCGTAGAGTGATGAAATTACGGTGGAAAACGGTCGGGACAGTCGTTACTATTGCTTCGTCCTGCCGGCACGTCCGGCTCTCAAGACCACCAAGTTATCGGTGGCAGGGCCGGCGAGGTGATGACAAGTCTGCCGGTTCTCGATCCATGGCCCCGCCCCGGCGGGGCTTTGTCTTTTTTGAAGGTCTGCGTGTTCCTCGTTACCCCTCTCAGGTTCGCGAGTTATGGCCGGGCTGTTCAGGTACAATCGGTTTGTTGGGGCAATCCCGGCGTACCTTGCTTGACCTTCGGCTGCAACAGCCGGGGTGCTGAAAATACGGAGAGATGGCCGAGTGGTTTAAGGCAGCAGTCTTGAAAACTGCCGTAGGTGTAAGCCTACCGTGGGTTCGAATCCCACTCTCTCCGCCAAATGCGCTTTTTCCAAGTAAAATCAGTGACTTGGTCAAGGTCGCAAAATCCGTCGTCGGGACACATTTCGGGACACACAAGGTCCCCGAATGCGCATTCCGCACTACCTCCAACTCGCCCCGTCCGGCGTCTGGCATTACCGCCAGCGCGTGCCCGTGTTACTTGTCGTCCTCCTCAACCGGACGGTCATCAAAAAAAGCCTCGCAACGCGCGACCTCGCTGGTGCCCGCGACCTCGCCCTCCAGTGGTGGCGTGCGTATGATGAACTGCATACACACGTGCGGAAGTTCGCAATGGCAGGGATGACGAAAGACGTGCGGTTGCTCGTTGAGCGATTGAAGAAAAACGGCACGCACTACCGGCTCGTCACAAAGCCCGACGGCACCATTGAAGTTGAAGTCACGGGGCCCGAAGACCACGCAATGGCGATGGAAGCCATTGCCCGCATCGGTGAGCTCTACAAAGAGCCGTACGTGCGCCGCGCGGACATCGTCGCACCTGACGCACCTGACGCATCGTCTTCGACCCGTCCGCCCCCGCCACCCGTGCCGGCACCTGCCACGCCGCGTGTCGCGAGCACCGCACACCTGCCCGACGTTCCAATCGGCAAGGCCATCGACCAGTGGGAGAACGACATCCGCGCTGGCACCCGCCCCAAGACCCTGGTCATCAAGCGGATGGCCGTGGCCGACTTCATCAAGTCCCTCGGGCCCAAACGCCCTGTGCATGATGTGACGCGTGTGGAAGTCGGCCAGTGGGTCTCCGAGCTCCGTGCACGGAATCTCGCCACCCCGACCATCGTCAACCGCATCTCGTACCTCAAAGGCTTCCTCGATTGGTGCAAAGGGAAGGGGTACATCGAATTTCCCCGCAACGATTCCCCGGCCGCAGGCCAGGTGTCGTACAAAGCGCGCGAAAAACGCCTGCGGAGAAAGCACGGATACCGTGCGTTCAATGACGCGCAGCTCAAGATTCTGTTTGCACCGGGTGCCATTGCAAGGCTCAACACCGAAGCGCGCCTCGGTTCCTGGATGGGGCTCTACCTCGGCGCGCGGGTGAGCGAAATCGGGCAGCTTGCACTCGATGATTTTTTTGATGTCGACGGGATGCCCTGCATGCGCATCACGGACGAGGGTGACGGGCAGAGCACGAAGAATGACTTTTCGAACCGGACCATTCCGGTGCATCCGGAGCTCATCCGGATGGGACTCCTCAAGCGCGTCGAGCGTCTGAGAAAGCGCGGCGAGACGCGTTTGTTCCCGAAAGTCGGCAAGGGTGCGATGAATGGCGCGGGCGACTGGTTGTCGAAAGCCTTTGGCCGCCACATCAAACTCGCCTTGCCCGCACCCGATGTTGGAAAACTGGGGTTTCATTCGTTCCGGAAAACGGTCATCCAGACCCTGCAAGCGGCCGGCGTCACCGCAGAACTCCGTGCGGCTTATGTGGGGCACGAACTGGACGACGAGCATCACAACTCGTACGGGATGGACGCACCGAAGGACCAGGTGATGGACGCCATCCTCAAACTCGATTATCCCGTCAGGCCGGAAGCGGACAGCGTCGCGTGACGACGACACCCGGCCCTCAGGCATGCCTGGAGGCATGCGGGGTGGCGCATTGCGCTTGATGTGTCGCGGCACGAAATCTGAAGGGCCGTGCTAGTCGCCGAAACTTCCGAGCGGGCGGGTGGACGGGACCCCAAGCGAGGGCCTGCGAACCTCGGCTGACCAGCGGTCGTTGCAGATGCGCAACGCTTCGTCCGCCTCGGCCAGCGGCTGGGATGGCGGCACTCGTGCGAGGGCCGTGAGGTACGCGGCGACCCAGAACTCGCGCTGGGATATCGGCGTTGTCGGGGTCGGGTTGGAGGGATGAGGCATGGGGTGTGCCTGAAGGGGAGGGATTCCCATCCTTGATCACCTGCATCCGGCGTCAACTGGGCGATTTGCCGCGCGCTGTGATGGTCCAGGTCGCGGTGAGGCAGGTCGCGAAGCGACTGGCCCATTGACCGGATCGCGGCGATCGCTCAGGGATACGGTGCCGCGCGGCGGGGGAAATCGCGCCGTGGATTTTCGGCCCGCACCGTCACGATGACCGTCATTCCTCTTCAGCACACTGCGGCGACGGGTCCATGGGATTGATGAGGACGAGTTCGTCGGTCTTGGCGTTGTACCGGACGAACAGGCCATGCCGGCCGCTCCCGCCGTCCCCGGCGATGGTGACCGTATCCCGGTCCGGTCCGTGGAGCGCCGCGAGCAACTCGAAAAATCGGGTCACAGCTGGACCCGGGTCCTCGCCCGGGGCAAAGACGAGGCGCAGGGACACACCACCTGCGAGCTCGGCGGCAACGCCGAACCGGTGAGAGTACCTGGAGACCCGTGGCAGCTTGCCGGTCGTGCCGACAAGCTCGACCTGGGGGCCGGCAGGTCCGAGAAGACGTTTGGCCAGTTCGGTGACGGCTTTCTCCATGAGTGTCCACACACCCTTGCCAGCCGCCTTGGCGAAGGCAAGGGCAAAGACGCCCGCACCAACCTGCAGGATGGCAGCCGGTGGAATGAAGAGTTCAAGGGCGGCAAAGACACCGGGTGGACGCTCGATGCGCTCGACCCGGATGCCCTCGTCCCGGACAGCGGACTCGAAGTCGTCGAAGAGGTCCTGCACCACGTTGTCTTGCATCACCAGTCGAACGACAGGCTCGGTCATGCGCGTTTCTCCGTGTGAGCTCTGATGATGACCGCCATCAGTCTCACACTGCGAGACCGGCCACGGGCATCCTGGGCAAAAAAGGGGGGGCATGACGTACGAGACGAAGATGCTGCTCCGGCTCGCCGCACCGGCGGTCGTTGTGCTTGGCGTCGGCCTGGCGCTGGCGACCATGGCGTCGACGCTGAGCGACCTGCTAAAGGCCATGGGTGGTGCGCCGCTCTTTGACGGCATCGGCGACGTCATCGCTCTTGCCACGGCAATTCTCGCCGGGGGCGTTTACTTCGGGCAGATGCTCCGCTACTGGCGGTGGACGGAAGGGGGCGGCGACCTGTGTTTCGTCTGCACATGCCTCCTGGGCCGCGAGCGAGATGGCCGCTTCGGCCCGTATCGCAAATGCCTCGGCTGCGGCAAGAACCACGCCCTTGGCCGAATCTGAGACGACTCAGACAAGGCCATCGGTGCGGCGGACTCATCCTGCCCAGGCCCGATACCGGAAAACTTGGCTTCCACAGCTTCCGGAAGACCGTCATCCAGACCTTGCAGGCAGCAGGCGTTGCGGCGGAACTGCGCACAGCGTATGTCGGCCACGACCTCGACGACGAGCACCATTCGAGCTACGGCATGGGCGCGCCAAAGCGGCAGGTGCTCGACGCCATCACCAGGCTCGACTATCCGGTTTCACCCGCGACGGACGCGTTTACCTGAGGCCCGGTTGCACGGAACGTTTACCGCGACGCATCCTGTGTCGCTGTTTCGCGGACGTACCATGATTGCCGCAGATCAAAAATCCTTCGCAAGCCAGGCCCTGTAACCGTGGGCGCCGGTGGACCCTGTGTCGACCAAAGTCTGACAATACCGGGGTAACCGGTTTAGCCGTCCTCCTTGGCACGATGGATTCCCCAGGCGGCGCGAAGCTCCCGGCCGAGGGACGATCGCGCAGGGTCAATCGACGCTTCCATCGATGCGAGTGCCATGTCGAGCGTCTCGCGTGTCGAGGGACCCGAATTCCGGACGAGATGGCCGAGGTCGGCGGCCACATGCCGGAGCACGTCCTCGTTGTCGACCCGCAGGAACAACTCGTCGGCCAGAAGGGGCAGCACGCGGTCCGGGACGCTGGCAAACGCCGGCTGCAGGAGAATATGTTCCGCTGGTGGACCGGACAGAAACGCGGTAAGCGGGATGAATGGGCTTCTCTCGAGCAAGCGATCGCGGAGCGTTGCGTACAGCGCGGACGAATCCGGCTCTGGAAGGTATCGGGCAAGGACGAGCCAGCGGTGGGGTGAGCCGTCAGGGGCGGACAGATGGGGTGAGTTGAGCGCCCGGGAGAGGACAGCCTTGAGTGCAGCGGTGTTGTCGGGTGCGGCGTCCGAAAGCGCAAGGAGCGGAATGACGCGCTCATCCCGCCACAGCACGGTTTCCCACTGGCTTTCGGAGAAGCGCGACGTCATGTCCTTCAGCGTCTTTCGTGCACGCTCTCGCAAGCCTTTATGACCAATGAAAACCTCAAGGATCGCCACGCTGTTCTCGTCAATGCCCATGCGTCCGAGAAATTCCCAGAACTCATAGGATTCGGCCAGCCGGACGACGAGCGCTTCGAAGCGCGTGGACTCGAGGGTACCCCGCAGTGCATGGGCGGCTTGCATCAGCCCTTCGCGAGGCTCGGTGTAGACGTGTCGTTCGCGCACGCGCTGCTCGATGATCGGTCCGAGAAGCGGCCCGAGGGCAGGGTGGTCCGTCGCCATGTGCGCGAGCGCAGAGGTCGGGAGGGTCTCCGAGATGGAGAACTCGTCGAGGGAATGCCGGAGTTCGGCAATCAGTTCCGGCCAATCGCGCTCTGGTGACTCGGAAGTGAGAAGGTGCGGGACGTACTGGGGCGAGAGATGGATGGAGAGTGCAAGGCCACGAGCGGTCTTGGCCGGGTCGCGCTCCCGGATCGCCTCCGCGATGCAGCCCGCCAGCATGTTTTGTTGGGCAAGCCGCGCGATGGACTCCTTTGCCTGCTCGTTGGTTGATTGGAGGAGGCCGAACAGGAGAAGGGCATTCCCGGCCTTCTCCCCAGGGCCACGCAGGATGGCGTTTTCCGCGTGCCCAAGTGCCCCGTCCCAGTCGACCGCATGGTTCCATTGGACGAGGGCACGGATGCGTTGGTCGGCAGGTTTCCCTGAAAAGCCGGTGTTGGCGAAGTCCGCCGTAATCACGGTGCCAAGATCATCGGCGCTTGCCCTGGTCCGGAACTCGCCGAGCAGCGGGTGTCCGACAAAGTCGGCGAGGACAGCAACAAAGAAATCGGCGTGGCCCGGAATGACGAATGTGCGGGGTTGTGCCTGGGCCATGTCCTCAGCCTTGGGGAGGGTCTTGAGAAGCGCAGCCAGCGCCGGTGCGTTGGCTGCCGAGGCCTTGCTGGTCAGTTCCGGCTCGAACTGCGTGACAAGCTGCTGCAGCCATGCGTGTCGGCGGCGCGGATCCACATGGTGGGCGATGGCGACCAAACCCTCACTGTCCTCCGCGGTAAACGACGTCCACATGGTCGATTCGACGGCTGCCTTGGCAAGTTGCGTCCAAAGATGCGCACTTTCCGCGTCCGTATCCCCGATGCATTCAACAAGCAGCAGCGCCGCATTGACGATAGACCGCTGCGGTGCGTTCTGCTGCTGGACCATGTTCTCGAGTACGCGGGCGAGAACGGCCTCGAAGCCACGGAGTTCCTGTGCATCGCGAAACGCCGCCGCGTCCCTCTCAGCGATGGCGCGCCTCAGTGGGCCTTCAATCAGGACGGACATTGCCTTCGTCTTCGAGACCCCAAAATGCATGGCCGCCAGCGAGCGCGCCCAGTCCTCGTCTAGTGCACCGACCGGCGCCCGGGAGGCGACGGCGGCCATGATGTCCGAGTCAATGGCTTGCTGGTCGATGGCGTACCACGCGATCGATGCGAATGAGAGGTCCTCGCGCCACCACTGCAGCCACGCAACGCCGATGCGGTTGAGGACGGTCTTGATGCGACGTGGGGTGATGGGTGCACTGTCTTTGAGGAAATGCGCGTCGAGCAATCGCGTGACGATACGGACGGTGTCGGCATGCGGGAGGACTGGATACATGAGTCCGAGCTGGACGCCGACGTAATCCTGCCAGTCAAGGAACGCCGGGCGCGGGAGGCGAAGCGTCAAATCGAACGTCTTGTCCATGAAAGACTCGGCCCGAGCGCGGGCGTCGTCCTCGTTGCCGTTCCGGGAATAGAGGCGTTCGACTGCCTTTTCGTCAATCGGCAACAGGATAGTCGCATGGGTGTCAGCCAGGGTGCGATCTGGTCCGGTCGCCCGCCGCTCCCCGAGGAAGAAGGTGCGGATGACCGCCCAGAGGCCAAGCGCTTCGTCTTCCGGAAGGCGGTCGAGGTTGTCGATGACGACAAGGAGGCGCTTCTTGCCCTTGGCCAGTTCAGCGAGGACATCGTGGACGATGCCCTGGAACTCGATGCTCGAGGGTGTCGGATCCCGGTAGACCTTGTTTTGCCGCGTGCCGTTTGTTTTGAAAAGCAGCAGGGAGACGAGGGAGTCGGTGCCATACGCCTCCGCGCGACGGAACCAGTTGCGCGGGTGGTAAAAGCCAGCGGTCCAGAATCGCCATGTCGGCCGTGAGGCGAGGTAGTGGACGACCAATGCCGCGGGCAAGGCAAGACAGAGGCCCGCGCCGAACAACGTCTCCGTCGATGCGTTGCCTGTCCACAGGGAGGCAACGCCGTTGGCCTTGATGACAAGGCCGACGCCAAGCGCAGCAACGGGCACGGTCAGGCGCACAAGGGTCGATAGGGCGGAATTGAGTGGCGTCTCGACCGTTCGCGTCACATCGAGCCGGCCGGTGATGCGGTGAAGCTGCTCGGCCCAGTCCTTTCCTGGGGTCAGGCGGTTGTTCGCGACAAACCGGACGAGCGCCTCGAGGAAGGCGCGACGTGGCGAGTCGCCCTGGTTGAGCCAGGCGTCAAAGGTAAAGGTGCGGTAATCGACGTCGGGCCGCCCAGCAAGCGCCCGTTCGATGAAGCCCACCGCAGTCGACTTCCCGCTGCCCCACGGACCGAGCAGGCCGATGATGCGGATGCGGGGGTCCGTACAGATGGCCTCACTGATGAGCGCGGCGATGCGTTCGTGGGGCCCGAATGAGTCGACGTCGGACGGTTCGTCGTGCAGGAAGTGGACGACAGGTGCGGCCTGCATTGTTCGACGGTCCATGTTCATTCCCCGGTGGTGTGCGCAAGCCTACGCACCCTGGTGTTCGGGTCAACCCCGGTCACGCGACATCAGCCAGTTCTTGGTGGCAGACAGCAGCTGCGAGGCCCCGGGATGGGCGTCGCCATGGTTCCTGGCTGATCATGCCCCGGTGTCGCAGGCTGTTCGTCCGCGGGGCCCAATGCGGCGGTGTCCATGGCGCGGCCTGGCGCAGGGGCATGCGCTCTTGCCTGCCCCTGCGTTGGGCCACGCCATGGACGTGTCGCCTGGTCCCTCAGAACCGGACGTTCGCGCTCAGCAGCGCCGAACGTGGTGCGGAGGGCGTGTAGCGGTAGCCGCTCTTGTTGATGGCCGCCACGTAGTCCTTGTCGAACACGTTGTAGACGTTGAGCTGCAGGTCGATGTTGCGGTTGATGGGATAGCTGGCCATGGCGTCGAACACCCAGTAGCTCTCGGTGTGGTCCGGCGTACCCACGGCACCATCCGTCCCCCGCTTGAGCCGACCCGAGTAACGCGCGCCGCCACCAAGGGTCAGATCAAACGGCAGGTGGTAGGTGATCCATGACGTGAAGGCCTTCTTCGGTGTATAGGCCAGGTCGTCCGAGCCGTCAGCGGTGACCCCGGCGCCCCTGGCTACGGTCGCATTCATCGTCGTGAAGCCGGCGCTGAGCGCGAGGTTGTCGGTCAGCTTGCCGATCGCGTTGATTTCGACGCCCTGCACGCGCTTCTTGCCGGTCTGGTAGTACTGGAGGTCGGTGGGATCCTGGACAACATCGTTGGTCACCGTGGTGCGGTAGAGCGCGCCGGTCAGGAGCAGCCTGGAGCCGAGCAGGTCCCATTTCGTGCCAACTTCCGCGGTGCGGGCCTTTTGGGGGTCGTAGTTCGGATTGTCTGCGCTGTTCGCCGCGGTCGACAGTGTGAGCGTGTTGCCGCCCGGAGGCTGCTGCGACTGTGCAACGTTGACATAGATGCTGCCGTTGGCGGTCGGTTTGTACAGTACGCCGACCTTGTAGTTGACCAGGTTGTCACTGGTGCTGGTATTCACACCGGGGACAATGCTGCCTGCGGGCAACCGGCCGCAGGCGGGCCCGTTGCGTGCGCCACAGACCACGAGGCTGGAGAAGTCGGTCTTGTAGTGGTCGAGGCGCACGCCGGCATTCACTTGCCAGTGCTCACCCAACTCGAAGCGTCCACGGCCCTGGGCGTTGCTCAGACGCTGATTTCGAAAATTGAAGTCGGCGAGCGGAAGATTGAGCTCGTCGTGGTCCGGGATCTGTGCCGCATTTACGGTGTCGACTTTTTGGACTTTGTCCGCGACTACGATGCAGCTGCAAGGAAGGGCCGGGTCACGCCACCGTCGAAGCTGGTCCGGAAGGACAAGGGCACCCGCCGGACCTAGACCCTGAGGCCAGCGAACATCTGGCGCGACAAATTGCCCGTTGGCCGGCCACGCCGCCTCCAGCCCGGTCCGACCGCTTCCAGCGTATGGGTGTCAGCCCGATGCGCGCTGAACTCTCAGCCAAATCGGTTCTGGAATATCGTTTCGCCAGACCATACCCAGCATCCGCTTGAAGACGATGTCTTCCCTGGAGGACTTTTCTACCCTGTCGATGAACGCTTCGCCGTGATAAACGAGAAGATCCTCCAGGGGGCCTGCTGCTAGGTTCGCGATCGCTTCATCGGAATGATCAATGCTGAGGATATCTCCGAGAATCAGCCAGTAGCGTTCGGTGTCACTGTCTCGAAGGCGTTCAAGCAGGTCGTACGCCCAGGACAGAGCCTCCCGCTGGGGCGAAGACCGCTCTGCCCGGTGCATGTCAATCCATGCTTGTGCGATTGAACGGTTCTCTATGTTCTGGCTTGAGGTCATCTTGCGTCATCCTTTTTTACTGGTTTTCCGTAGGCGATGCCGCTTACAGAAATTCCGAGAGTGCGCTCCCGACGAGGAATAGTACTCGAGCGAGAACCAACCCGGTTGCCGCCATGCCAGCGTTCTTCGCTGCCTCGGGCGTTGGAACGCGTGGGCTCAAATTCCTCGTGGGAACATCGCGCGTCGCCCATCCCCAGGAGTCTTCGGGAATGCCACCCTGGCAGTTGAGGGCCTCAAAATCCCTAAGAAGGCGTCGGAGCTGCGCCTGCTTGTTCTCGAATTGTTGCTCGTGGCCGCCAATGGACATTGGGCCTGTCAGTGGCAAACCGAGCTTGTCGGTCAACAGGTCGCCGTATCGTTTCGCCAGCTCGTTCCTCACCTTGGTTATTTGCTTTCGGAGTTCCTCGCACCGGTCGGGATCACACAGACCGAAAAGATCCGAGTTCGCCAGCGAATTCCCGTCGCCATAGATGTAAGTGGATGCCCCGGCTGCGATACCGAGGGGATCGCTTTGGAGATAGCGGCCGGTAGCGGGCTCATAGTCGCGATTAAGATTGTAGTTCAGGCCCGACTCGACGTCGTAGTACTGTCCAGGGAAGCGGAGATTGAGCGCGTATCCGGACGTTGAAGAAGGTGGCGTCTCGCCGAATGGATTGCTTGCGTACGGCCATTGCCAAAGAAGGGTGCCTGCGCCATCTGTCACCGCACGAGGGGATCCCATCCCGTCGGAGAACACGTAGGCGACACTAGCACTCGTTCCACTACTGTCGATGGTCGCGACGGGAATCCCGTCCAGCCAGACGTAATCCCTCGAAGCACTTCCCGTTGCCTCGGAGGTGAGCGTATTTTCTTCGTCGTAGTCAAAGGAGGTGAGCGTGCCGGAGCTATTTTTCTGGACGCGCTGTCCCAAGGCATTGAGGACGTAGCCCGCAACCGTGACCCCACCATTTTGCACGACCGTCAACCGATTTCGCTGGTTGTAACCGAATCCGAATGTGCCCGAGGCCAGCACCTCGGAGGTGGTGTTGCCCCGAGCATCGACGGAGCGGCTCGTGGTGCCAACACCTGTCAGGTGATGCGTGCCAGGAGCATAACTGTAGACTCCTGTGAGTATCCCTGGCGCGCTCTTGCTCAGACGATCACCGGTCCGGCTATAGGTGTAGGACCCGGTGGTGACGCCACTGGCATCCTTGACGGCAACGAGCCGGTGCAGGGCGTCGTAGTCGTAAGTCTCGGTCGGAGTGGAAACGCCGGCGGAGCTTCCAATTGCGGTGATGTCGCCCATCGCGTCGCGTTTAAAATGCAACGCCAACGGTCCACCCGCGATGTCGGTGACTACGCCGGTGAGGTCATAGGTGTACGTCACTGTCTGACCGGAACCGAGCTTGTAGGAAGCAACGGGCCCAAAAGACTTGTAAACGACGTCACTGACCACGGTCGTCGTTGCGCTGTTCTGGGGGGTCGCCTTGATGGTGGTGACGTTGCCAATGGTGTCGCGCGTGTAGGCGACAAGCGTTCCGTTCGGGGTGGTGACCGTCGCTGAACGGCCTGCCTTCGTCCAGGTGTAGACCGTCGTCCGGGTTGCGGTTCCCACTGTCTGGGATTTTTTCACCACGCGGCCAAAGGCGTCGTAGCACCAGGAGATGCCTCCATCGCTTTCAATGACCCGGGTCAGATGCCCCTTGCCAAAGTTACCGGTACAGCCTGTCGTCGAGTCAGCCTCGTCGTACCTGTACTGGATGTTGAGGCTCGCGTCGGCAAAGGTCGTGCCGAGAAGACGATTGTCGGCATCGTACGTCATCGCCCGACCGTTGCCTGTCGCATCAATGCTCGAGACCATGTTTCCGGCGATGTCGGACGTCTGATTTGTCAGGCCGGTGTCAGGGCTGTGGGTGGCAGTCGGGTCGTTAAGGGAGTTGATGTCGTAGGAAGTGACCTGGCCGTCGGGATCGGTGAAGCCAGTCAGTCGGTCGAGCGCATCATAGGTGTTGGCGATGTGGGTGTTGGCCGTCGCAAGATCGACACCCTGATAGTTCCGGAGGGTGTCGGCAAGGCGATTGAGCCCATCGAATGAATCCTCGTTCTGGACCCCGGAGCCGTCGGACGTATGAACGAGATTCCCGTTGGCATCGTAGCTATCTGTGTAAGACGCAGAGAAGACGGTGCGGTTGAGGCCGTCGGTCATGGCGGTCAGCTGGTTGAGGGCATTGAACGACCGCGACATGGACTTTACGACTGTTCCCGCAGCCGTCAAGACCTGCTCACCGGTGCGGTTCCCCGCCGCATCGAGCGTATAGTGCGTCCGACGTCCCTGGCCGTCGGTGATGTCGGTCAGGCGGTGCGCGGCATCATAGGTGAAGGTTGTCACCACGCCGTCCGGGTCGGTGGCCTGGTGGACCGTCCCGTCCGGGTTGTATCCCAACGTCGTTGTTGCATCCGACGAAGAGGGCGTCCCGGCGGCAAGGGCCCGGACCGTTGTTGTCGCAAGCCAACCACGTGGCGTGTATGTGTAGTCGGTGAGAACCCCGTTCGGTGCTTTCACACGGGTCGGTCGCCCATCTTTGTCGAAGCTGACATAGGTGGTGACAAGGCCGGCACCATCAGTGACGGATTTCAGATCGCCAGGGCGGTGGCAGGCACCACCTAAGGTGCTGCAGCCTGACTCGTCCAGCTGCTGATACCACGCATAAGTCAGCGTGTCGGTGACATCCGTCCGGGGTCCGTCGACGTTCAAAAGCAGGCCGGGCAGGGGGCAGGTTGCGCTCACGGCGGTGCAGTACGTGTTGACCGTGCGGCGCACGCCGGCGGGTGCGGTACCTGAGGCCGCACAGTTGTAGGACGGGGCCTTGGCAGGGTCAATCAGGCACTGGGCCGTGAGCTGGCCCGCTGCGTTGTAAACCCATCCCTCCTTTCGCAGGATGGTGCCACCGGCATCCTTGACGGTGCGCACGAGGGGCAGGCGTAACGTGTTGTCCCACGTGGTCGCAGTCGTCCGCTCGATGGTGGTCCCTTTTGCTTCGATGGTCGAGAGCAAAAGGCCCGTTGCATCATAGGTGGTTGTGGTCAGGTTGCCGTTGCCGTCGGTCGTCGTGGCCACCCGTCCATTCGCGTCGTACGTGTATGACGTGGTTTGCGTGGTGCAACCCGTGCAGGTGCGCGTGACGGTGACGGGCTTGCTGACGCCGAAGATCGACTTGACGGTGGTCGTTTCCGTGACGCCGAGGCCATCGGTCACCGTGTACTGGTTGCTGTTCTGGACACCTTGCGGTCCGTTGTCGATGGTTGTGGGGTTTGCGCCCGCGCCACTGACGTTGGTCCGGACCGCCCCGTAGTACTGGGCGTACGTTGTCGAGTCAAAGCGGTTGCCAGTTTCGTCGACCTGGCCTGTCAGGTCGTTGGCACCGGCAAAATTTGTCGCGCCGTCATTCTCGCCGTAGACAAAGCCGAAGGTGTGGTTGTCGGGCCAGGTGATGGACGCAAGGTTGTTGCTTGCATCATAGGCCAGCACGTCGTTTCCACCCGCCGGGTCCTGAATGCCGGAGATACGGTTCTGGCCGTCCCAGGTCAGGACAATGCTCCGGCCCTGCGGGTCCGTGACCGACTGGAGGTGGCCCGAGGCGTCATAGCTGAGGGTCTGAGTCAGTCCATCCTGGCGGACGATGGACGTCAAAACGCCGTTGGCATCGAAGAACTCGCGCGTCTTGTCCGAGCGGGTGTAGGTCCAGCCCGCGATCGCGCCGTTGGCGTCCCGCGTGGACGTGAGCGTGTCATCGACATCGGGATCGCCGGTCCAGGCGCTGCCGGACTGGTCAAACCCCAGGACCTTTCCGTCGGGCCGGAGGACATAGGCGGACGTCAGCGACGGATTGGTGGCGACACTCACTCGCATCTGGAAGTTGTGGACGCGTCGCGCACCGACGGCCAACTGCTGGGGAGCGAGGATGCTGACAAGCTTGCCACTGCTGTAGGAAATGGAGAAGGTGACCGGGAATCGCCCTTCGCCCTTTATGAGATCCTGCTTGGCATACTTGTTGCCAGTGGACGGATTGACCGGGTCGCCCTTGGATCCGTTCGGCGCGATGGGGGCGCCGCGCGTCTTGTCAGGGTCAACAAACGGATCGGGGCAGCGGCCGCCAGGCCAGGCGCTTGGCGAATATGCCATCGAGTCTGACCCAGCGCACATGGCAAACTGGCGTGCCCCGGAGCTGTATTCGCCCTGGCCTCCGTACGAACAATCGTTGTTGTACCAGTTCACCGTCGCGCCGTAGAGGGCGTCTTCAGGATATCCATCCGAGTGAACTGAATGCACGCTGACAAATTGTTCTGCGAGGCAACCCGCAGGGAAAACCCCGTTATGTTGATTCCAGTCGATGGCGAAGGCGTCGTAGGGCGTCTGGTAGCGGATCTGATCCCAGCCCCCGCTGTACCAGTTTGGTACGTTGTAAAAGAGGATTGGCGCGTGGCCTGCGAGGGTGGAGCTTGAGATGAAAAAAAGCGCGAGGGTGACGAAAAGCTTGCGGGCGATCGCCACGAGCCCCTGGATGGACCGTTCCATGTGTGTGTCCCTGATTGCCGGTCTGGCAGCGCTCGGGACCCTACCGGAGTGGTGACAGGGCGTCTGTAGGCGGATGCCTACACAGCGGAAGAATGTGACCGGAGTCGCACGCTTGACGGGCGCGCAATTGCGGGTATCGAGTGGACCCAGGTTTGGCACATTAAAGCTGGGCGTCTTGCAGGTAGTCGGGCCATCGGCGGCCGGCC
>Ga0207647_10000148_pt1 | contig 55719 bp, 39 predicted proteins | sample KBSCornC2_FD_184295 | JGI IMG/M metagenome (GOLD analysis project Ga0207647, IMG submission 184295) | Corn rhizosphere microbial communities from Kellogg Biological Station, Michigan, USA - C2 (SPAdes) (version 2) | ecosystem: Host-associated > Plants > Roots > Rhizosphere ... | reverse complement strand
AACGCTGGCTATCGCGCGCAAGCGCGCTCCTACAGGAGCATGTGGCGTCCGCTGTTAGTTGAGCCATGTGGGCAGTCCCTTGTCGAGGAAGGCCGAGAGGCCATCCTGGCCCTCGGGTGAAACACGCAGGCGGGCGATGAGGGCGGCGTTTTCTGCATCGATCTGTTCCATCGCCTGTTCGGTCATGCCGCCCATGCCGAGCGCCAGGCGCTTGGCCTCGCGCTGGGCGACCGGGCCGCCCTTGGTGAGCAGGACGAGCACGCGCTCGACGGCTGGCTCAAGCTCTTCCATCGGCACGGTTTCATGCACCAGGCCCATGGCGGTCGCCGCGGCGGCGCCGAACACCTCGCCCGTGATGAAAAGGCGGCGCGCCTGGCGCAGGCCGATGGCGGCGATGACGTAGGGGGAAATCACGGCGGGAACGAGGCCCAGCTTCACTTCCGAAAGGGCAAACTTGGCGCCCTCGGCGGCGATGGCGATATCGCAGCAGGCCACCAGGCCCACGCCGCCGCCAAACGCCGCGCCGTTCACCCGGGCCACGGTGGGCTTGGAGAGGAACTGCAGGCGGCGCATGAGCCGGGAAAGGCGCAGGGAATCGGCGCGGTTGTCCTCTTCCGATGCCGAGGCCATGCCGCGCATCCAGTTCAGATCTGCGCCGGCGGAAAAACTTGCGCCTGCGCCTGTAAGCACTACCGCGCGCACGGCGGGATCGGCATCCACCTCGTCGATCGCGGCGGTAAGGTCGGCGATCAGGGCGTCATCGAAGGCGTTGTGCACCTCCGGGCGGTTCATCAGCAGGTGGGCCACGGCACCGCGGCGGGTCAGTTCAACAGCCGGCATGAAGGATCTCCGAAAGGCGTAATGCGAATCATAAACGGCCGGTCTGTAAGCGTGGGCCTGGATCCGGTCAGCCCGGACCCTACACCAGGCCAGCTTTTGTAGGAGCGCGCCTGCGCGCAATAAGGCCAAACGGAGACGCCACGCTTGAATAATGTCTATAATGCGAACAGTTCTTATTTGAGAAATCCCGTGCGCCTGTCCGACGCGCCGAAAGGTGCCCAAGCCGTGGTCCAGTCCGTAACCGATGCTCACCCCGCCGACCCCATTGCGCAGCGCCTGCGCGATCTGGGCTTTGTCGCGGGCGAGCCGGTGAGGCTGGTGGCCCGGGGCCCGCTCGGCGGCGATCCGTTGCTGATCCAGATCGGCTCGACGCGCTTCGCGTTGCGCAAGACGGAAGCGGCGCGCGTGGAAGTCACTGTGGATGGTGCGGCATGAGTGCCTCGACGATGCGCATTGCCCTGGTGGGCAACCCGAACTGCGGCAAGACCGCACTGTTCAATCAGCTCACCGGTGGCCGCCAGAAGGTCGCCAACTACGCTGGCGTGACGGTGGAGCGTAAGGAGGGCCGGTTCACGGCACCTTCGGGCCGTACGCTGCAGATCCTGGACCTGCCTGGTGCGTACAGCTTTGATGCGACGAGCCCCGATGAGGCGATCACCCGCGATGTGTGCCTGGGGCGCTACCCGGGTGAAGCCGCGCCGGACCTGATCGTTTGCGTGGCCGATGCCACCAACCTGCGTCTGCACCTTCGCTTCGTGCTGGAAGTGCGTCGACTGGGCCGCCCGGTCGTGCTCGCGCTCAACATGATGGATGCGGCTCGCAAGCGCGGGCTGGTGATTGATGTCGAGAAGCTTTCGCGCCGGCTTGGCGTGCCGGTGGTGGAAACCATCGCGGTCCAGCGTGGCGGTGCGCGGTCGCTGATCGAACGCATCGACAAGGCCGTGCCGGATATCGTGCCGTCGGCCATCGATCAGGCCAACGTGGATGAGCTGCATGCGGAAGTGCGTGCCATCCTTGCCGAGGCCGTCAGCACCTCGCGCAACACCGTCGCCATCGACGATGCGATTGACCGTTGGGCGCTGCACCCGGTGTTTGGCCTGGCGATCCTCGCCGTGCTGATGTTCATGATCTTCCAGGCCGTGTTCTCCTGGGCACAGCCGGTGATGGATGCGATCACTGACGGCATTACCGCTCTTGGCGTATGGACCACAAGCTTCCTGCCGGCCGATAGCGCGCTGCACAGCCTGCTCAATGATGGCGTGTTCGCCGGCCTTGGCGCGGTGCTGGTGTTCCTGCCGCAGATCCTGATCCTGTTCCTGTTCATCCTGATCCTCGAGGAATCCGGCTACCTGCCGCGTGCCGCGTTCCTGCTCGATCGCATGATGTTCAAGGTCGGCCTGACCGGCCGCGCGTTCATCCCGTTGCTGTCCAGCTTCGCCTGCGCCATTCCCGGCATCATGGCCACGCGCAGCATCAATGATCCGCGCGATCGCCTCACCACCATCCTGGTAGCGCCGCTGATGACGTGCTCGGCGCGCCTGCCGGTGTACACGCTGCTCATCGCCGCGTTCATCCCGGATCGCGCCGTAGGTATCTTCAACCTGCAGGGTATCGTGCTGTTCGTGCTGTATTTCGCCGGCATTTTCAGCGCGCTGGGCGTGGCCTTCGTCATGAAGCGCTTCCGCAAGGACCGCAGCGAGCACGCGCTGATCATGGAACTGCCGTCGTACCGCCTGCCCAATGTGCGCGACGTGGCACTGGGCCTGTGGGAGCGCGCACTCATCTTCCTGAAGCGCGTGGGTGGCATCATCACCGCGCTGACCGTGCTGCTGTGGTTCCTCTCCAGCTTCCCGGGTGCGCCGGAAGGCGCGACCGGCCCCGCCATTGATTACAGCCTGGCCGGCATGCTCGGCCGTGGCCTGCAGTACGTGTTCGCACCGATCGGTTTCAACTGGCAGATCTGCATCGCGCTCGTGCCTGGTCTGGCCGCGCGCGAAGTGGCCGTGGCGGCACTGGGTACGGTGTACGCCATGTCGGGTACCGATGATGCGGTGGCGAGCCAGCTTGGCCCGGTCATCGCGCACTCGTGGTCGCTGGCCACGGCGCTGTCGCTGCTGGCCTGGTACGTGTTTGCGCCGCAGTGCATGTCGACGCTGGCGGTGATCCGCCGTGAAACCAATTCCTGGCGCAACGTGGCTATTGCCGCGGGCTACCTGTTCGGCCTGGCCTACCTCGCGTCGCTTGCTACCTACCAGATCGCGAGGGCTCTCTCGTGAGTACGTTCCAGCTCATCCAGGGCGTCATCATCGGGGTGGTCGTGTTGGCCAGCCTGTACGTGGCGTTCCGCAAGCTTCTTCCGAAGACCTCGACGCGGGTGATGGCCGGTGTTTCCGCCAGCCTCAACCATGACGGCCGCCCTGGCGTGCTGCGCACGATCGGCAAGAAGTTGCAGCCGGCCAGTGCCTCGGGCAGCTGTGGTGATGGTTGCGGGTCGTGCAATAGCTGCGGGCCGGCGCCGGCGGCGAAGAATGATGCGCAGCCGCTGACGTTCAAGTCGCGGCAGTAAGTCACGTTGTAGCGCTGTTGCGGGCTGGGATCGCGTGCAGGCACGCTCCTGCAGCGATCGGCGCCCGCTAGGCTGCCGGTTCTTCCGGGTGCTGCTTGCGCTGCCGCCGCAAGGTAAACCAGTTCACGCTCAGGTTCACCGCGAACCACGCGCCGATCAGCGCGAGCGGCCATGCGATCACCGCGGGCCAGAAGATCAGTACGGCCGTCACCACGATCGCCGCCAGGGCACCCGCAAGCACCGGCCCGGATTCGGTATCACCCAGCACGCGGTGATGCGTGATGGCTGCACCCACCGTATTCGCGATACGCAACGCACCAGCCGCGGCGCGGCTGGAGCTGCCACCGCCATGCTTCGGTCGTGGTGGCCGCGGCGAACGGCTGCGCATGCGCTCGTTGCCGGAACGGCGGCGGCTGCCGCGCAGCAGGATCTCCGTGGCGTTCTCCAGGTCCGCCTCGTATTGCGCCGCCAGCTTCTGGGCGAAGCCGGCATCCTCGATCGCGACATCGATCTCGCGATTGCTCAGCCAGCTCGCGATATTGAGGTTGGACGAACCGACGCGTGCCCAGCGCCCATCCGCCACCGCGGTCTTCGCGTGCAGCATGGAGCCGTTCCACTCGAACACGCGGATGCCCGCCTTCAGCAGCGGCCGGTAGCCGGAGCGCGACATGCCGGCCACCATGGGGATATCGCTGGTGCCGGGCACGAGCAGGCGCACATCCACGCCATCGCGTGCGGCGGCCGAGAGGGCCTGCACATACGGTGCGACACCGACGAAATAGGCATCGGTAAGCCATAGCGTCTTCGTGGCCATGGCCGCTACCATCTGGTCCAACCGGTACATGCCGGCCGTGCTTGGCTGGGTGGCGATGACGCGCAGGCTCACGTCGCCGGCCTCGGCCGCACCCTCGTGGCGGGCCACGCGCGGATCATCGGGAAGGCCGGCCGGGCCGGCATCGCGCCAGCTATCGGCAAAGGCCTGTTCAATTTCCGCGACGGCCGGGCCACGCAGCATCACGCCCGTGTCGCGCCACGGCGGAACGTCCCGCGCGGGATCGCCCAGCCATTTCTCGCTGATGCACACGCCGGACAGGAAGCCAGTCTCGCCATCCACCACCAGCACCTTGCGGTGGTCGCGGCTGATCCAGCCAAACGAGCTGCCCAGGCGCGGCGGGTTATAGATGCGCACCGAGCCACCGGCCTCACGCAGCGGGTTCCAGAAGCTCGAGCGCGACTGGCCCAGGCAGCCGGCCCAATCGGCGATGACCGCGACGAACACGCCCGCCCGCGCCCGCTCCACCAGCGCCTCGAGGAAGGCCTGGCCGATGCGGTCGTTGCGGATGATGTAGTTCTCGAGGAACACGTGGCGCTGCGCGCTCGCAATCGCCTTGAGCCAGGCATCGTAGTGGGCCTGGGCATCGATCAGCAGATCGACGGCGTTGCCGCCGATCAGTGGCGCGCCGGCGCTGCGGCTCAGGGCCTGCTCGGCGAACTGGCGGGTGGAAAAGGCGTGGCTGCGGTTTACGTTCATGAGGGGCGAGTGTATCGGCATCTGGCATGATCGCCGCCATGGCATCGATTCCGCGTGACAACGCTACGGCCGCCGCTATCGAGGCGATCCTTTCCCGTACCGGCGGGCATCCGCGGGTGGCGGCGCCGCTCGGGCTAGGCAAGCCGCATGGTCTGCTCAATGCGTTATATCGCGAGGTCGCCGGGCGGGACGACCGCTCGTTGACCCTGTTCACCGCGCTTTCGCTGACCCGGCCATCACCCGGCAAGGGCCTTGCCGCCCGGTTTGCTGGGCCGTTCCTGGAGCGGCACTTCGGCGCCGATTACGAAGACCTGGACTACGCGCTGGCCCAGGCCCGCGACGCGTTGCCTGCCAACGTGCGCGTCCACGAGTTCTACATGCAGTCCGGTGCGTTGCTGCATGCCTCGTCGGCCCAGCGCGATTACATCAGCCAGAACTACACCCATGTCGCCCGCGACCTCGTGGGCCAGGACATCAACGTGTTGGTCCAGCTCGTCGCGGTGCAGGGCGAGCGGATCAGCCTGGCCTCCAACCCCGACCTGACCATCGATTTCCTCGCGCAGATGGCGGCGGCCGGTAAGCCCAAGCCGTTCTGCGTGGCGGTGGCGCACCCGGACATGCCCTTCGTAAGTGGGAACGCGGAAGCCCCGCCGGGCATGTTCGATCTGCTGATCACGCCACCCTCCATGTCGCCGCTGTTCGCGTTGCCGCGATCGCCCATCGCGCCCGCGGAGTTCGCGCTGGGCATGCACGCGAGTGCGCTGGTGGTGGATGGCGGCACGTTGCAGATCGGTATCGGGGCGTTATCGGATGCGCTCGTGCGCGGCCTGTTGCTGCGCCATGAGCAGAACGCCGCGTGGCGCGAGGGCCTGCAAAGCCTGGGTGGCCGCGACGCCGCGTGGGGTGGCAGCGAACCGTTCGCGCGCGGCCTCTACGGTGCCAGCGAGATGGTGATGGATGGCTTCATGCACCTGCAGCGCGCGGGCGTGCTGAAGCGCCGCGCTTACGAGGACCTGGCAACGGAGCGCGCTGCCGCACGCGGCGAGGATCCAGGCCCGGCTGGTGGGCACTACCTGCGGGGCGCGTTCCTGCTGGGCTCGCGCGAGCTCTACGCGTGGATGCATGCCTCCGAGCGTGATGATCCCGATGCGATCGACATGTGCCGCGTCTCCAACGTGAACCACCTCTACGGCGATCACCAGCCACTGGCCGCTTTGCAGCGCCGTGGCGCGCGTTTCTTCAACACCTGCATGATGGCCACGCTATTCGGCGCCGCGGTCTCCGATGGGCTTGAGGATGGCCGGGTCGTCAGCGGAGTAGGCGGCCAGTACAACTTCGTGGCGATGGCGCACGAGATTCCAGGCGGCCGTTCCATGCTCTTGCTGCGCGCCGTACGGGGTAGCGGCAAGGCCGCACGATCCAACATCCGGTTTAACTACGGCCACGTGACCATCCCGCGCCACCTGCGCGATGTGTTCGTCACCGAATACGGCGTGGCCGACCTGCGCGGCCTATCGGATGAAGCGTGCGTCGAAGCGATGCTGGGCATTGCCGATGCGCGCTTTATCGACGCGCTAGCGGATGAGGCGAAACGGGCAGGGAAGCTGCGCAAGGATTTCCGGATTCCCGAGGCATGGCGGGCCCATACGCCGGAAGGGCTGAAACGCCAGCTTGAGCCGCTTGCCCACCGCGGCCTTCTGGATCCGTTCCCGTTCGGCAGTGACTTCACCGAGGTGGAGCGGCAACTGCTGCCGGGCCTGACCTCGCTGAAGGGTGCGCCGAAGCGGGCGCTGCTGGGCGCGTTGCTGGCCCCTGGCAACCCCGTGGCCGGGGAGGCCGACGCCTTGGTGCGCATGGGTCTGGCCGATCCCAAGACACTGGCGGAGCGGCTGGAGCGCCGCCTCGTTCAGGCCGCATTGCGCCGCAACCCCCTGTAGGAGCGCGCTTGCGCGCGATAGCCAGCAGGCGAAGGCGTCAGATCAGGCGGTTTGGGCCAGCACCCATCGCGCGCAAGCGCGCTCCTACAGGGCGGTCGCCGCGCCCGCGCTCCCTCCGTGACAGGTCCCCAGCCTGTCACGCCCATGCGCTAAAATGCCCCGCTATGACCGAAGAACAGACCCGCCCGCGCCCCGCGGAAGCCGAAGCCCGCCGTCCCAGCACCGGGGTCCATATCGACCGGGTACAGGTCGGTGGCGGCGCGCCCATCGTCGTGCAGTCCATGACCAACACGGATACCGAAGACCCGGTATCCACCGCCAAGCAGGTGGCTGAGCTGGCCCGCGCCGGTTCGGAGATGGTGCGCATTACGGTGAACACCCCGGCCGCCGCGGCCGCCGTACCGCGGATCCGCGAGCGCCTGGAGATGATGGGCGTCTCGGTGCCGCTCATCGGCGATTTCCACTACAACGGCCACCAGTTGCTCGAAGGCGAGCCGGCCTGTGCCGAGGCGCTGGCCAAGTACCGGATCAACCCGGGCAACGTCGGCTTCGGCAAGAAGAAGGATAGCCAGTTCGCCTCGATCATCGAGATGGCCATCCGCTACAACAAGCCGGTACGCATCGGCGCCAACTGGGGCTCGCTCGACCAGTCCATGGTCGCCGCGCTGATGGATGAGAACGGCCGCCGCGCGAACCCGTGGGATGCCGGCCATGTGGCCCGCGAAGCGCTGATTCGCTCCGCGCTCGATTCCGCTGCCCGCGCCGAGGATCTCGGCCTCGCGCGCGATCGCATCATCCTGTCCTGCAAGGTCTCCGGCGTACAGGAACTGATCGCGGTCTACCGCGACCTGGCCCGCCGCGGCGACTACGCGCTGCACCTGGGCCTGACCGAAGCCGGCATGGGCTCGAAGGGCATCACTGCCTCCGCCGCGGCGCTATCCGTGCTGTTGCAGGAAGGCATCGGCGACACCATCCGCATCTCGCTCACGCCGGAACCGGGTCAGTCGCGCACGGCGGAAGTCATCGTCGCGCAGGAACTGCTGCAGACCATGGGCCTGCGCGCGTTCACGCCGCTGGTCACTGCGTGCCCGGGCTGCGGCCGCACTACGAGCGAGTTCTTCCAGGAACTGGCCAAGACGGTGCAAGGCCACGTCCGCGAGCGCATGCCGGAATGGCGGGTGAAATATGACGGCGTGGAAAACCTCACCCTTGCCGTGATGGGTTGCATCGTGAACGGCCCGGGTGAATCGCGCCACGCCAATATCGGCATCTCGTTGCCGGGTAATGGTGAAGCACCCGCGGCGCCGGTGTTCATCGACGGTGAAAAGGCCATGACCTTGCGCGGCGACAACATTGCCGACGAGTTCGTTGCCATCCTCGATAACTACGTCGAAACGCATTATTCCGCGCGCCACGACTAGCCATCACGCGTTGCATGCGGGGCCACCTGCCACCATGGCAGGTGGTTTCCCCCTCCCTAAGGAGACATGGCATATGGCGAACAGCGTCCCCCTACTTGGCCTTAACGATGGCCATAAGGCACCGCAGCTTGGCTTCGGCGTCTTCCAGATTCCTGATGATGAAACCTCCCGCGCCGTGCAGGAGGCCTTGAAGGCGGGCTATCGCTCGATCGATACCGCGGCCATCTACAAGAACGAAAAAGGCGTCGGCGACGGCATCGAACGCTCCGGCGTGGCCCGCGGCGATATCTTCCTTACCAGCAAGCTGTGGAACTCGGAGCAAGGCTTCGATGCCACCCTGCACGCATTCGATGCCAGCGTGAAGAAGCTCGGCACCGATTACCTCGACATGTACCTGATCCATTGGCCCACGCCGAAGCACGATCGCTACGTCGACACGTGGAAGGCGTTCATTCGCCTGCGCGAGGAAGGCCGCATCCGTTCCATCGGCGTCAGCAATTTCCAGCCGGCGCACCTGGATCGCATCGTCAAGGAAACCGGCGTCGCGCCCGTGGTGAACCAGATTGAGGTGCATCCGGATTTCGCGCAGAACGATGTCGTCGCCGCGAACCGCAAGCACAGCGTGATCACCGAAGCCTGGAGCCCGCTGGGCCAGGGCGGCGAGTTGCTGAAAAACGACGTGCTGGTGCAGCTAGGCAAGAAGCACGGCAAGTCGCCAGCCCAGGTCGTCCTGCGCTGGCACGTGCAACTGGGCCACATGGTGATCCCGAAATCGGTCACGCCCGAGCGCATTCGTTCCAACATCGATGTGTTCGATTTCGAACTGAGCGCTGATGACATGGCGGCGATCGCCAAGCTCGATGCGGGCAACCGCATGGGCCCCGATCCCGACAAGTTCAACTAATCCATGCCGTGACCGCGTTAAACACCGGCTCTTTGTAGGAGCGCGCTTGCGCGCGATGGGTCTTGCCGCAAGCACCCATCGCGTGCAAGCACGCTCCTACAAAAACGGGTTATTCCATGGAGATGTCGATTTCCATGGGGTAGGGCGCGGGCGCCTTCGGCGGCACCGGCAAACGCCATGCCGAGAACTGCCCGGCGAAGCACGTAGCTACGGGCGTTGCAGGCTGCACTACCACGTCGCTCGACTGCCCCTTTGCATCCACCACCGCCACCAGCGTAAACGCCCGCTTGTCGGCCGGCTTGTTGCTCGCGATGCAGCCCTTCAGCGCATCCGTGGCGGGGTTGCCCACGCTATCCCACAGTTTCGCCTGCCAGGCCTTGCCCTCGGGCTTCGCTTCCAGTGCTTTTGCGGCCTGCACGCGCGCATCAAAACCATCGGCACCGGCCAGGGCGAACATGAGGGCAAGCAGCATCGGGTGTCTCCGGAATGGGAAGGCCAGAGCCTAACAGGCAGGCAGGGTGTTCACATGGGCCGGGCTAGGGTCAAAAGCCAAGGCGCCTGCGGGCGCGTTATGCGGAGCTGCCATGCGTCCTCTCCTCGCACTCGTCCTCCTGGGTACCTCGCTGCTGGGCACCTCATCCATGGCGTTCGCCCAGGCCGGTGCACCCGCGCGGCCGGCTTCCGCTCCGCCGCCGCCGGTGCAGACGAATCCCTCGGCTTCGCATGTCGGTACTAATCCGGCATCGGCGCCAATGCAGACCAACCCTGCCTCCGCACCGTTGCAGCCCGCCTCGGATGCGGGTGCGACCGAGCGGGGCCTCAATAACGCCGCGCCACCCGCTACCGGCGTCTCGCCGCAGGTACGCCACGCGGCAAACCATGACACGGATGCCAACGGCCACACGCTGGATCCGCATGGGAAACCGGTGGGGCAGAAGCCTGCGGTGCCCTCGACCGTCAAATAACACGCAGATCGTCTGTAGGAGCGCGCTTGCGCGCGATGGGGTTTGCGGCAAGCACCCATCGCGCGCGAGCGCGCTCCTACAGGGGCTTCGTTAGCCTTCGACGATTTCTCGTTCGTCGGGGGAGGTGACCGCCAGTTCCGACCAGTCGAGTTCGTTCTCGAGCAGATGAAATACGTCGTCCTCGATCTCGCCCTTGTGGCGCATCTCGAGCAGGCGTTTGCGTTTGGCCTTCAGGCCGATGCGTTTCAGCTCGGACAGGCGCGTGCCTGCGACGGGGCTGCGGCCGGCTTCGGCTTCATGCCGTGCATCTTCGTAATATTCGCGAGCGCGTCGTGCGGCCTCGTCGGATTCGCCGACAAGGGTGGCCTCCGCCACATCGATGAGTGCCAGGCGCACCTTCGACGCATCGTCGCGCAGGCTGGTATCCGTGCCGAACTTCAGATACCGGACCAGCCACGCCAGCGTGGTGCCCTGGAACACAAGCGTGCCCACCGTGACACCAAACGCGGTGAGTACGATCAGGTCGCGCTGCGGGAACGAATCCGGCAGGCCCAGCGCCGTCGCCAGCGTAACCAGCCCGCGCATGCCGCACCAGGCGACGACCAGGCCTTGCTGCGGCGTCGGGTTTGGCTGGTTCTTGCGGAACCGGCGCAGGGTGCCGTTGTAGAGCATGACCCAGGCGAACCGCACGGCGATGCAGACGCCGAGGGTCGCGAGTGCGAACCACAGCGCGTGTTCCAGCGCGGGGCCCTGCATGCGGGCGATGATCGTGCGTGCCTGCAGGCCTACCAGCAGGAAAGCGATGACGTTGGAGATGAAAACCACGGCCGCCCACACCGAATACGCATGCACGCGATCGCGCGGGGGCGTCTCGCCGGGCAGCACGTGGGCGATGGTCATGGCGAACGACACCACGCACAGGATGGCCGAGACATGCAGGTACTCGGCGACCAGCCACACACCGAACACACCAGCGAACTGCAGCAACGTGGCGCTGAGCGTGCCGCGCAGCTCGCGCGAGAAGTAGATGAAGACACGACCCAGTAGCCAGCCAAGCAGCAGCCCGCCCGGCACGGCGAGCACCAGCAGTGGCAGGGTGTGGGCCAGGCCATCGGGGGCCAGTGCCGTACGGACGGCCACGCCGAAGATCAGTAGCGCCGAGGCATCGTTGAGCAGGCTTTCCGCCGTCAGCACCTGCACGGTCCGCCGCGGCAGGTTCAGGCGGGAAAGCATGGCCGTCGCCGCCCCGGCATCGGGGGGCGCCACGATGGCGCCCATGGCCACGGCGGCCGCCAGCGGCATGCCCGCCCAGGCCACGCCCAGCCAGGCCACGGCCGCGGTGGTGAAGATGACCGCCACCACCGCGAGCGACACCGTGGGTAGCCAGAACCGGCGCAGGGTGCGTGGCGGCATGTCGAAGCCGGCATCGAGCAGCACGGGGGCGATGAACAGCACCAGGGCCAGCTTGGGGTCCATGGCGATATGCGGGGCCCATGGCAGCGCCGCCACGGCCGTACCGGCGGCGGCCAGGATCGTGGGGTAGGGCAGCGCAAAATGCCGCGACAGGCGCAGCAGCACGACCGCCAGCAGCGACAGCAGGATCATGCTTTCAAACAGCGCCATGGCATCCTCCCCTCATCAGGCCTGCCGCATGAATAGCGCAGCGGCGGCCCTGGCGCTACCCGGCTCGCATCGTTTTGCGAGGGTGGGTTACCATCCGGCACATGCCTTTCGACACCGGGGTGCCGATGAAACGTCTGATTGCCGTGGCCGCCATTGCGGTCGGGCTCGCCGGTTGCCAGGGCATGGCGGCCAAGGTGTCCAAACTCGAAGTAGGCACCGCCCGCGAAGACGTGCTCGACCGGTTGGGGCCGCCCGATTCGGACCGCAGCATTATCGGGTTCGAGGTCATGAGCTGGCTCGAACGCCGGCCTGGGCGTTTTTCCTTCTCCCATAAGGACTACACCGTTGTGCTGAAGGACAACAAAGTGGTCCAGTTCGGCCCCGGGCTGGTCCGCCGCGATAGCAAGACCACCCTGCAGATCGAAACGGGCGATCCGTAGCAACCACTTCGAAGGCACATCAAGCCGCTACAAGCGCGGCGGGGGCGTAGGGGAATAGGTTTTCTCCAACGCCGCTACGGGAGCCACCCGCCATGCCACGGCCCATGCCTTCGCCCACGTTCGCCGCCCTGGCCAGCGAACTCACCCGCCTGCACGATGCCCGCGAAGCGGCGATCGAGCGCACCCTGGATGCCCTGGAGAGCAGCCACCCGCCACTGGCCCAACTGGTGCTGTGCTGTATCGGCGACCGCCACCGCGCCGCCCGCTGGCTGGTGATGCCCCAACGCGCCTTCGCCGGCCGCACGGCGTGCGACATGCTGGCCGATGGTGATGTAGAGGCGGTTTGGGACCAGGTGGTCTACAAGCAGTTCGGTACCGTGGCCGCGGTCTAGATCCAGCCGCGGCGGGTATAGATCCATAGCGCCGCATACTCGCGCAGGCAGCGCGCGGTCAGCGTCAGGGCTTCGCGCCTGGGTAGCCAGCCGGTCGATGCCGCCAGCAGCTCATGGTCGTCATCATCCGCCGGGGCGGGCGCCACCCGGATACCCTCATGACGGAACGAGGCGGCCGCCCGCCGCATGTGGATCGGCGAGGTGACCAGCACGATGGCATCGAGGCCGCCGGCGTGGAGCATGGCGGCGGAGTTGCGAGCATTCTCGTGGGTGTTCTGGCTGGTCGCTTCCACGCGCAGATCGGCCATGGGGATGCCGGATTGCACATAGCCAGCAGCCAGCGTCCGAGCCTGGTCGCTTCCGGAGACGAGCATGACCGGGGCGTAACCCTCCTGCCACAGGCTGAGCCCGATGCCGGCGCGTGAGCCGGTTTCGATCCAGGGTCCCATGGGAATGGCACCGCCGCCTAATACCACGATGGCATCCGCGTGCGGTGTATCGGCGGCATGTGCGGTGGCGGCAGGTACGAGGCCCTCGCGAAGGCGGAGGGCTACCGCAGGCGACGACGCTACCCAAATCCAGGCTACGGCAGCGAGCCCTACCCCCAGGGCGGCACGGGGCTTACGCGCCAGGATGAAGGCTCCCGCCATCAGGCCGAGCAGCAGCGCTTGCACCGCGGGGTGCAGTGCGCGCGAGACGAGGTAATCGAGCACGGCCACCCGTTGCGTCCGGAGCGTTTCGCGGGGAGACCATGATCCCCTAAATCGCGAATTCGCACCGTCGGTCAAACGGCATAGGCGGGCTGTTGAATGGACGCCGCCCACCGTTGAAATGACGATACCCGCCGAGAACACACAGGGGCGGGTGGACATCATGAAGCGTTGGAATCGCGTCGCCATCATCATCGCAGCCATGCAATTGGCGGCCTGCGCCACCGGTGGCAGCACGCTACCGCCACCCAAGGCGGATGCGGCAAGCCCGGTGGTGGAGGCCTACCTGATCGGCGTGGACGATCAGTTGCAGATCACCGTATGGCACAACCCTGACCTGAGCGTCAGCGTACCGGTGCGGCCGGATGGAAAGATCACTGTACCGCTGGTGGGCGATGTTTCTGCCGGGGGGCGCACCACCGATCAGGTGGGCGCGGAGATCCAGCAGAAGCTGGCCCAGTACATCCGCGATCCGCAGGTGGCCGTGATCCTGACGGCACTGCGCAGCCACGAATACCTCTCGCGCGTCCGGGTCACCGGTGCCGTGCGCAGTCCCATTTCCATTCCGTACCGCCAGGGCATGACCGTGCTCGATGCGGTGCTGGCCGCCGGTGGCACCACCGAGTTCGCGGCGCCGGATCGTACCGAGCTGTACCGCAAGAGTGGCGAGACCACCTCGCAGGCTTATGCGGTCCGCCTGGACCGGATCCTGCAGCAGGGCGATGTGGCCAACAACTACCCGGTGCAGCCGGGCGATGTGATCACGGTACCGCAGCGTGCTTTCTGACCGATCGCCCGGCCGCGCCGGGAGCAAGAGGGTAATTCGATGAGTGGGGAACTCGTTCCTTTCGCCGGTATGCTGCCGGCCTTGCTGGGTGAAGCACGCAGGCGCCGCCTGACCATGGGCATGGTGTTCGCCGCCATCGCCCTGGTTGCGCTGGTCGTGGGCACGCTGTGGCCGAAGAAGTACGAAGCGTCGGTGACCATCCTCGCGCAGGAATCCAGCATCATCACGCCGCTCATGGAAGGCGCCGCCGCGGCCACCGGTAACAAGAACCGCGCCGGTATCGCCCGCGATGTGATCTTCAGCCAGGATGTGCTCGATCGCGTGCTGAAGACCGGTGGTTGGGCCGCTTCCAACCCCACGCCCATCGAGCGCGACAAGATCATCGAAGGGATCAAGGCGCGGACGAAGATCGCCAACAGCCGCGATAACCTGATCACCATCAGCTACTTCGACTCCGATCCGCGGCGCGCCTTCGAGGTGACCCGCGCCTTCGGCCAGCTGTTCATCAGCGAAAGCCTGGCTTCCAAGCAGCGCGAAAGCCGCGAGGCCTACGAGTTCATCAACAGCCAGGTGGAGGCGTACCGCACCAAGCTGACCGATGCCGAGGACAAGCTGAAGGCCTACCGCGATGCCAACGCGGATGCGCGGCCGGGCAGCGAAACCGATACCAACTCGCGGATCAGCCAGCTGCGCTCGCAGATCGAATCCAACCGCATGGACTACATGCAGAAGGTTTCGCAGGCTTCCGCGCTTTCCTCGCAGCTCAATGGCGAATCGGAAGTGAACGCCGTGCAGACGGTGGGTGGCGTGTACCAGACCCAGCTGGCCGACCTGCAAGGACAGCTCGACAAGCTGTTGCTGAACTACACCGATGATTACCCGGATGTGATCCGCCTTCGCCACCAGATCGAGGATGTGCGCCGGCAGATGGCCTCCGCCGATGCCACCCGCGCGGTAGGCGGCGGCACGCCGGTGGACCACACGGTGGCGATGAACCCGGTGTACCAGCAAATGCGCATCCAGCTGGCGCAGACCCGCGCCGATGCGGCGGCGAGTTCCGCCCGCGTGGGTGCCAGTGAATCCATGCTGCAGGCCGAACTGGAACGCAGCAAGCGTATCGCCAATTCGGAAAACGTGGTGGCCGAGCTCACCCGCGATTACAACGTGAACCGCGATGTGTACCAGGACCTGCTGAAGCGCCGCGAAAACGCCCGCGTCTCCATGAACCTGGATGCGGAGCAGCGTGGCCTCACCTTCCTCGTGCAGAACCCGGCGGTGATGCCGCTGGTGCCCTCGGGCCTGCGCTTCATGCACTTCGGCCTTGCTGGCCTGGCGCTGGCGCTGGCCGTGCCGCTGGGCCTGCTGTTCATGGTGGCGCGCTTTGATCCCCGCGTGCGCTCCGTCGCACAGCTTGAACGCGCCACGGGCTTCCCGGTGCTGGCCACCGTACCGTTCTACCCCACGCCGCGTGACCGCCGCCGTAGCCACGTGCAGAACATGATGCTGGGCATGATCGTGCTCGGGGTGGGCATGGTGTACCTCCTCGTCATCTGGCTTCGCCTGAAGGGCTAAAGGACATTCGAGATGGCCGTGAATAACATCGAACTCGGCGACGTGATCGCCACCGCCCACGACGACGCACACGCTACGCCGAGTCATTCCATCGCGCGCATGCGCGAAGAAAGCGGCGCGCTCAGCCCCATCGATTGCGAACGCAAGCGGCTTATCCATCGCGAAGAATCGGTACGCCAGCAGTCGGATGCCTTCCGCGGCATCCGTACCCGGCTGATCGAGATGGGCGGTGACAGCAACTTCATTACCCTGGTGTGCTCGGTGAGCCCGCGCTCGGGTGGCAGTTTCGTTTCGCGCAACCTGGCCACGGCTTTCGCGTTCGATGAATCGAAGACCAGCCTGCTGATCGATTGCAACCTGCGCTACCCGAACCAGCACAAGGCGCTGGGTGTCGAGCCGGCCACAGGTGGCCTGGTCGATTTCCTCGAGCACCCGTCGCGCGGCATCGCTTCGATCATGTACCCCACGGGTGTACCGCGCCTGCGCATGATCCCTGCGGGCAAGGCGCGCGAGAACAGCAGCGAATATTTCTCATCGTTCCGCATGCGGGCTGTGCTGGATTCCCTGCGCTGCCGCTACCCGGATCGCTACCTGTTCCTGGATGGGCCGCCGGTGAAGGGCGCGCCCGATGCACGCATTCTTTCCGACCTGGCCGATTTCGTGGTGCTGGTAGCCGGCTACGGCCGTGATACCCCGGCTGCCATCAACCAGGCCGTCGCCAACTTCGATCCCGCCAAGCTCGCGGGCGTGGTGTTCAACGAGTCACCGTGAGCCTCGGCTCCAGGGGAGGGAACATGCCGGCAGTGAAGAGGCTCACCCATGCGGTGTTGCTGGCGCTCGTGTGCGCAGCGCCGGCGGTCAGCCAGGCAGGCACGCTGGATTACACGCTCTACGCCGGCCTGGAGCACAGCAACAACATCACGCTGTCATCGGATAACCCGGTCAGCGAGAACGTGCTGACGCCCGGCGCCACATTCCAGTTCAGCCAGATGGGCTCCACGTTCCAGGCCAACGTGGCCGGTACGCTGGAGTACCGCAAGTACCTGGAAAACCACTTCGATTCGCAGACCCAGACGCAGATCGTGGGGCAGGGCAACTGGACGGTCATGCCCGATCGCCTGGATTTCTCGGTGGAAGACTATGCCGGTGTGCAGCCGGTGGACCAGCTCTCGGCCAACTCGCCGGATAACCAGCAGCAGACCAACGTGCTGGCGGTGGGGCCCACCCTGCACATGCGCTTTGGCGATGCCACGCGCGGGCAGTTCGAGTTGCGCTACATCAATAGCTACGCCTCGAAGGTGGATGAGTTCGATTCCAATCGCGGCATGGCCGCTTTCCGGTTATTCCGCGACCTGACCCCAACGGACACGATATCCGGCAACGTCGAATACCAGGACGTCAACTTCAAGAACCAGCCCAGCGACGCGAACTACAAGCGCGAGGAAGCGTACCTGCGTTACACCAGCCAGCTCGCGCACTTCGATGCCGATGTGATGCTGGGTGGTACACGGCTGAACTTCGACCAAGGCCGCGACCACTCATCGCCGCTGCTGCGCGTGCAGATCGGCTGGCAGCCGACGCTGCGCAACTCGTTGACCGTGGCGGGCGCGTACCAGTACGCGGATGCCGCCACCGACATGATGACCACGCCCTCGGTCTACGGCCTGGGCGCGGCCGATAACTCGAGCCGCGCTGAGGCACTGGACCCGTTCGCCAATACCGGCGGTCTCGGTCGCGGCAGCCTTTCCGGTATCGGCGTGGGCAGCGCGGTCATCGGCTCGCAGGTCTACAAGGAAAAGCGCTTCGAAGCCACGTGGAACTGGAAGAGCGAGCGGCTGAACATCACCGTGTCACCCGCGTGGAACAAGCTCCGCTACATCGATGACAGCACGTTCGACCAGACCGGCAAGGGTATCAGCGTCGGCGTGGGCTACCGGGTCACGCCCACCCTGACGCTCTCGGGCTTCGGCACGGCAGACCGGCTCACCTACGACACGATCAACCGCACCGATAACACCGTGCGCCTGGGCCTGGACCTGGGCCAGCAATGGAACCGTCACTGGAGCTGGCATGCCTCGGTGGCGCGCGAACGCCGTACCAGCGACGCCGTCGGCCAGAGCTACCGGGAAACCGAGTTCTTCGTCGGCGTGGTCTACCGGAGGTAAGCATGCGCAACGATCCTGAACTTCCGTTCTTCTTCGGCGCCGATAACGGCTTGTTCGGCATGTACCACGCGCCGGCTTCGTCGCCGCGCCGCGCGGTGCTCATGTGCCCGCCATTGGGCCAGGAACTGATCCGCACGCACCGGCTCTACCGGCAGCTGGCGCAGGCACTGGCCGCGCAGGGCGTGGCGGTGCTGCGCTTTGATTACCACGGTACCGGCGATTCCGCCGGCAACAGTGCCGAGGTCGACTGGAACCGTTGCATCGGCGATGCGGTGACGGCGGCAGGCGAACTGCGTTCGCGCGCCGGGCTTGATCGCGTGGTGGCATTCGGTGCACGCCTGGGTGGCAGCATCGCGCTGGGCGCCGCCGATCGCGCCCGTTTTGCCGAAGTGATTGCATGGGATCCCGTGGTGAACGGCGACGATTACGTGGCCGCACTGGATACGATGCAGGCCGCCCTGCGCGAAGACGCCGATCGTTTTAACGTTCCGCGCTCGCATGCGGACGTGGCCGAGCAGTGGCTTGGCTTCGATATTGGCGAGAGCTTGCGCAAGCAGCTCATGGGCCTGCGCGTGGCGCCGCCCAACGTACCCACCCTGGTGCTCGATTCGCTGCCGGCGGACGCGACGCCGCGCTGGGAGCACCTCGTGTCGCGGCGGGGCAAGGTGGCGGCCATCTCGCCGCCCACACCCTGGAACGATCTGCGCCGGCTCGAGGCCGCGATTCTTTCGCACCCGCTGATCCAGGCCGTGAGCGGCCGCCTGACGGAGGACGCATGATGCGCGAGGAAGCCTTCCGATTTGGTCGCGCCCGACATCTGGTCGGTATCGCCGGGGTGCCTGAAGGTTCCGCTGGCGAGACCGGCGTCATCGTGTTGAACGCCGGCCTGGTCCACCGTATCGGGCCGTTCCGCCTGCACGTGGAACTCACCCGCCAGCTCAATGCCGCGGGGTACCCCACGCTGCGCTTCGATCTGTCCACGCTGGGCGATAGCGGCGCGAGTGGCGGTGGGCTGACCCGCACGCAGCAGGTCTGCGCCGATGTCGACGATGCAATGAAACTGCTGGCCGAGCGTGCCGGTTGCAAGAACTTTGTCCTCGTCGGCCTTTGCTCGGGCGCGCAAAATGCGCACACGGTCGCCGCGAGTGATCCGCGCGTCAGTGGCGCGGTGTTTCTCGATGGCTATGCCTACCGGACGCTGGGTTACAAGTTGCGTCACTACCTGCCACGCGCACTGGATCCGGCCCGCTGGGCTCGCTTCCTGCGTCATCGTGCCGGTGGCGGCGGCACGGACAAGCCGGCATCCGAGCCGGTGTTCGCCGTGGCACCCGCGCCGCGCGAGGAAGTCATCGCCGATTTCACCGGCATGGTGGGCCGGGGCATGAAGCTGTACCTCGTGTACTCCGGCGGCATCAGCTACTGCTTCAACCACGCACGGCAGTTCCGCGAGTGCTTCGGCAAGGTCATGGACCATCCGGCCGTGACCACCAGCTACCGCGCGGAAACCGATCACACCTACATCCTTACCGGCGACCGCGCACGGCTCGTCGATGGCATTGGCGGCTGGCTGGCGCGTAACTTCCCGCCGGCTACCGGGAGGCACGCATGAGCACGGTCTTGGTTACCGGTGGCGCCGGGTATATCGGCAGCCACACAGTGCAACAACTGGTGGCACGCGGCGAGCGCGTAGTGGTGATTGATAATCTCTCCACCGGCTTCCGGGGGGCGGTGCGCGGGGCGGCGCTTGTCGAGGGCAACGTCGGCGACTGCGACCTGGTCGCGAGCACGCTGGAGGCTTATCGCGTCGATGCCGTGCTGCATTTTGCCGCGCACACGGTGGTACCGGAATCCGTGAGCGACCCGCTCAAGTACTACGGCAACAACACCTGCAACACGCGCAACCTGCTGGCCTGCTGCGCGGCGGCAGGCATCGACAAGTTCATCTTCTCGTCGACGGCCGCCGTGTACGGCACCACGGCCGAAGGCATCGCGGACGAGAACACCCCGACTCAGCCAATCAATCCGTACGGCACCTCCAAGCTCATGTCGGAGACCATGCTGCGCGATTGGTCGGCCACGGGCGCCATGCGCCACGTCATCCTGCGTTACTTCAACGTGGCGGGTTGCGACCCGGAAGGCCGCATCGGGCACTCCACGCCACAGGCGACACTGCTGATCAAGGTTGCCTGCGAGCATGCGGTCGGCAAGCGCCACTGCATCTCGATCTATGGGACGGATTACGACACGCCGGACGGCACGGGCGTGCGTGATTACATCCACGTGGATGACCTGGCCGCAGCGCACCTGCGCGCGCTGGATCACCTGCGCGCCGGCGGTTCGTCGCTCACATTGAACTGCGGTTACGGCCACGGCTATAGCGTGCGCGAGGTCGTGGATGCGGTGGCCCGCGTGGGTGGGCTGGCGTTGAACGTGGTGGAACTGCCGCGCCGCCAGGGCGATATCCCCAAGCTCATCGCCCGTAGCGACAAGCTGCGCGAGGTGCTGGGTTGGGAGCCGCGCTACGACGATCTCGATTTCATCGTACGCACCGCGCTGAGCTGGGAATACCAGCTGGCCGGCGCCGTGCCCGTTGCATCCGTGGCATGAACGCACGCGTTGCCCGGCTGGAACGCCGCCTTGCCCTCAGGGACGGGGATGTGCCGCACGTAGGCTCGATCACCCGTCGCTTCCTGTTCCTGCTGGCGTGCCTGCTTGCACTGGGCTCGGTGCTGGGCCCGGATGCGGTGGCGGCCGGTGCCTTGCCGCCCGCGGTGCAGAAAATCGATGTAAAGCGCGTGGCCGGGCAGGGCGATGCCATGCCGGTATCGGTGGGCATCCCGTTCCCGCCGGGTGTGCTGCGTGATGCGAAGGCCCTGCGGATTGTGGATGCGCAGGGCAAGGAGGTTGGTGCGGACGTGAAGGTGATGCTGACCTGGCACTTCCGCGATGGCAGCATCCGGGCGGTGCGCGCGCAGTTTCGCGCGGCGCAGGGTACGTATTACTTCGCCGTAGGCGAGCCGCGCCAGGCGTCGGTGGCCGGCTGGCCGTATGCCGATGGCCTGGTGAAGGGCAAGCTCGCCGCCGTGGCGACGCTCACCCCGCAGTGGCTCACCGCCTCGCTCATTGCCGGCCCGCAAAGCGTGGCGGCCAAGGGCGAGGCGTATGCACGTTTCGTGGATGCCCAGTTCGACTGGGCACGGGAATTGCCGGTGAAGGACACCACGGCGTGGCTGTTTGACCGGCCGTCCACGCTGTTCAAGGCCTATGTACGCACCGGCCGGGCGGATTACCTGCAAGCGGCCGAAGAAAGCTACCGCTGGTACATGGCGGGGATCAAGCGCGATGGCTTCCCGGAAAGCCCGTCATGCGGTGGCGGCTGGCTGCCGGATGGCAAGCCGTGCGACGTCAAATACGTGTACATCGAACCGATCCTGCTGGCCGTGGGCCTGACCGGCGACGACAGCATGCACGATGCCGCCACGGTAACGAAAATGGCCGACCTGTGGGCCAGTGGTGGGTGGAACAACGCCCCGGGGCCGTATCGTTCGCCGCAGGATTACTTCACCGAACGCCTCGCCGGCCTTGGCCTGATCGAAACGGTCGCGGCGTTCGAGCTGACCGGCGATAAGCGCGACCGTGAGCGGATCGAGGATCGCATCGGCTGGCTCGATGCGCACCAGAAGCACAACCCCGATGGCCTGGGTGACGACGGCTCCTGGCGTAACAGCTGGAACGTGCATGAAAACGATCCGCACGGGGATAACGATGTGCGCGGGGCCTCGCCGTGGATGAGTGAGAACATCATCGATGGGTTGTGGCACGCGTGGCTGGTTACGGGCGATGCCCGCATTCCGCCGATGATCGTGGATTTCGGGCGTTACCTCGAGCGCTATGGCTGGATCGACCCGAAGCTGCTGGTCTCGCCACATAACTGGCGTAACGATTGCTCCGGCCCCGATGGCCAGATCGCCTGGTACTGGTCCTCGTCGCACGCGAAGCCGGCCGATATCACCAAGATCCAGGAGAGCGAGGGCTGGTACAGCGACGGGCACACGGTGGAACTGGGCCTCGCGGTAGCCGCAGCGCACTATTTCACGACCGACCCGGCGCAGGCTGCCGCGCTGCAGAAGCGCTTCGATGCCATCGCCAACTCGTACAGCCCGAGCTGCGCCGCTATCTCCGATACGCTTCGCCGGTTCAACTGGAACAACCGCGGTGCTGGGGTGGCGCAGTGGATGATGGCGCAGCCAGCGGGGGCAGGGCTCAGCGCGCCACCTGAAGGATTGCGTTTGCGTGCGACGGGGGCCACACCATGACCCGTCGGCTGGATGTCCTGCGCAGCGTGGGCATCGTCACGGTATCCACGTATATCGAGTACGCGCTCGGCCTGCTGATGAGCGTGTGGATCGCACGTTCGCTAGGGCCGGCCGACTTCGGCCGTTACGCGTTCACGGTATGGCTGTGTGGCTGGCTTATCGTCTGCTCGAACCATGCGTTGACCACCTCCTCGACCAAGTTCATCGCTGAAGCCGATGGCATGGGCGACCCGCGCCTGGCGTCCAGCCTCGCCGCACGCTTCTCGCGGATCCAGGGTTGGAGTTCGCTGGTGGTCATCGGCCTGTTCGCGTTGGTGGCGGTGATCTTCCGCCCCGCGGAGTGGGATCAGTCGCTGTTGCCGATCATGCTGCTCGTGGTCGTCGCCGTGGTCGCCAAGGCGAACTACGCCATGCTGGTGGCGATCGGCAAGGGCCAGGAGCGCTTCGAGCCAGAAGCGGTGGCGACGGTGATCGGTGGCGTCGTCGGCATGCTGCTCGTGCTGGGTGCCATGTTCACCCACGCGGGGCTGCTCTCGTTTGTCGCGTTATTCGCGGTGGCATGCCTGATGCTGAACCTCATCAACCGGATCATGTACCGGCGGCTCTGCCGGCCGTATGAGCCCGGCGAGGTGCCCGAGGCGATGACCGCGCGGGTGAACCGGCATCTCAAGCTCACCGCCATGCTGGTGCTGATGGGGTCGTTCCGCACAGGCACCATCGAAGTGTTCCTCCTGAACACGTTCACCGGCTCGGTCGCAGTCGGCTACTTCGCGATCGCCGGTACGCTCACCCGTGGCGCGGTGCAGCTGTTCTCGGTGGGCCTCACCTCCACGCTCCTGCCGTACATGGCCAAGACCTTCGGCGAAAGCGGCACGGCTAAAGCCGCGCGGTTCCTCTCCGAGGCGACGCGGTTCTATTGGGCCGTGGGCATCTGCATCGCCGGGCTCGGCGTGGTGACCACGCCGGAGATCGTGCGGCTCATGTACGGCACGCGGTATGTCGATGCCATTCCCGCGATCGAGGCGACCCTGGTGCTCGGTGGCCTGTTGCTTATCGGTAATGGCATCGCCGCATTCCAGACGGTCGTTGACCGCCAGGATGACCGCGTGCGTATCGCTGTCGTCGCGCTGGTCGCCAATGCGGTGGCGGGTGGCGCACTCATTCCTGCTTTCGGGCTCGCGGGGGCCGTGGGGACATACGCCACCACGCGCGTGGTCGAGATGGCCCTGGCCGTCCACTATCTGCGCAAGGCGACGCAGGGTGGGTTGCCCCTCGCCGCGATGGTTCGCCTGTTTGCCGTGGGCGTCGTCGCGACCGCGGCGGCATGGGCCGCCACGGAAGCGACGCCCTCACGGCTGGGCTTCCTCGTGGGCGCCGCCGCCTTCATGGCCATCTACATTCCGGGCAGCGCGTGGGTGCGCTACTGGTCCGCCGATGATCTCCAGTTGATGGCAGGCATCAGCCGCAGGCTGGGCCCGCCCGGGCGCGCGCTGTCGCGCGTGCTCGCCATCGTGCCGCCCTCGGCGGCGAAGGCAGCAAGTCCATGAACTACCTCTGCTCGATCCTTCACACCCTGGATGCGCTACGCGGTGCGCGTGACGAGATGGCCGCACTGGCCGAATCACCTGGCGGCTGCGACGGGGTTGTCCAGCATCCGGACTGGATCGCCTACGAAGTGGAAAGCCGTGATGACGGCACCGCGCCCCACGTGGTGGTGGTTCGCGACAGTACCGGGCGCATGGTGGGCTACGCGCCGCTGCTTGCCATCCGACATACGGCCCGGCTCGACCTCGCCGGGCGCCGGGTGCGCGTCTACCACGGCGCGGCATTGCGTATGCTCGGCGCCGGCGTGGTCGCCGCAGCGGATGAGCGCTCGACGGTCATGCTCGCGGTTGTTCGCCAGCTTCACGGCGATGCGAGTGTCCGCGTCATACGCATCCAGGAAAGCCCGCTACCCAACCCGTTTGCGCAAGCATTAGGCAAGGGTGGGGACATGCGCCTGGTGCCTGCCAACCTGCTCGAACAGGTGCAATGGAGCATCCACGACCAGGCCTCCTCGGCGGCGTGGCTGGCACAGATGGACAAGAAGCGCCGCACCGACCTCACCCAGCGCGTGGGGCGTGCTTACCGCAAGCTTGGCGGCGATGCCGCGCTGCGCACGTTTGATACCCCCGACGCCATGCCCGAGTACTGCCGGCTGATGAACGAGGTGTACGCACGTACCTGGCACCACGACGACCTGCCCACGCGCTGGGATGATCCGCTGCGTGTCGCCTTGTTTCAGAAGCTGGCGGCGTCGGGTCATATCATCGGTCACATCGTCCTGCGCGAGGGCAAGCCGCTGGCCTATGTGCATGGTTATCGTGTCGCCGGCACCTATCTCGTCGACGACCTGGGCTACGATGAAGAGATCGCCAGGGTCGGCATCGGTTCCGTCGCCGTGTTCCAGGCGATCAAGGCTTTGCTCGATCGCTTCCCGGGCGAGCACGTGAGCTTCGGATACGGTGACAACCAGTACAAGCGCCTGCTTGCCACCCATAGCGAGCCGTGTGGCTCGCTCTATGTGGTGCGTTCCGCCGGTGCCACGGCCGGCTTCCACGCCTATGCGCCCGTCCGCTGGATCTACCGCGGCCTACACCGCGTACGCGAAGACATGCGCGCCCGTAAACGCGTCTGACCCATGAGGACCCGTATCACGACTCACTTCTTTCGCCCCGGGTGATGTCACCAGGTGAGGGTGAAGTTGTCGATCATCGCCGTCACCCGGCGCGGGTCATGGGACGTGTCCTTTCTCAGCACGATCGCACCGATCCGGTCGCCATAGTCGTCGGCGTCCAGCTGGACCCAAAGAGCGGGTAACCCTTTGGCTGGAACCTGCCGTCGAGTGTCGGCCAGGGCGTTGCCGTGCGCATCCAGGATATCCAGCTGGAATGGCGAACCGTTGCAGTTGGGGCCGACGACGCCATAACCGAAGCGAACGGATTTGCACGGCGTGGCGAACACCATTCGCAAAGAGGATACGTCGTCGTGCGCACACAGGAACGTGCCCCCGTGGAACGGTGTGATGCCGGTTTTGCCACCACGGATGTACCACGCACCCTCTTCTGCGATGAAGGTGATGAAGGGGCGCTTCAGCGCGTCGAACGGGCGCTGGGTCAGGTTGTCCAGGTCGTCTGTGGCGACGACGGGCGGCGCGTTGATCGCCTGCACGCGTAAGTCGAGCCAGTCCGAATCTAGCGTGTGCAGGCATTCGCGACGTACACCACGCGGCGTCTCCATGCTCGCGAATGTCTTCACACGGTAACCGATGCGCACAAAGCCGCCGTCAAGCTCCGCGACCTCCGGCCCAGGCACGGGAAAGCGAAGGATCGCGCCATCGCATGCTTCCCGCCCCAGTGCGGCTTCCTCATAGCGGGTTGGCTCGCCGTCGGCCTTCGTGCCCAGCCACACGAGCCGGCATTCGTCATCACCTGAAAGGCCTGGCCACGCAGGCACATGCACGGACGCACCGCCGGTAGCGGCCAGCGGATCGAGGACCGCGCCATCGGCCTGCTGTACCTGCGGCGCGCAAAACAGGCCAAGGGTGCCCACCAGTTCGACACGACGGCGAATCGAGTGCCGCGGCTCCATGCCCGGTGCGCAGATCGTGTACTGCATCAGGCACTGACCACCCGTGGCGCGACGCAACAGATCCAGCGGCACCTCAAGATCGAGCGTTTGCCCATCCCGGCGGATGGGCGTAGAGGCGGAGTGCCACGCTTCGTGCTTGCCAGCCGCCGTCGTGGCATTCACGTGCAACGTGATGCGATCGCCGACCACGGCACCGTGGCCTTCCACGCGCACGCGGGCATGGTTTCCCTTTGCGCGATCGATCAGGAACGTTCGCCCATCGTCGCCAGCGGTCCCTTCCGGCCAGGGTGCCGGCGCGAAGGGGCCGCCGAACCGCAAGGGAACAAAGGTGGCTGGTGCCCAGCCCGACCACAGTCCCGACTGATCGTGCACCTGCCAGCTGATGCGCACATCGCGAAGCCCGCTAAGCGTGCGTAGCGGGTCGTTGATGGTGGCGAGTTGCGGCAAATCCACTTGCAGTGCCGTCAATGGCGGGAGCGCGATGAGCCGCTCCTCCCACGCCACGATGATCTGGTCGCCGACCGCCATGCCAGGGTACGGGGGTAACAGGACATCGGCGGCCTGAGCCCAACCGGTGAGAGCGCTTTCGAGTGACGCGGCCGGTAAGTGGGCAGAAAGGTAGGGCGAAGGGAAGTGGCGCTGATTTTCTGAGCCATTCATGGCGTAAATCTCCAGGTTCGATGTCAGGGGCGACGTCGCGCGCGGCGAACGGGGCCGCGCGCAACAGCTCGCTTACACGGTAGGCGTGGTCAACGCCCATACCCATGCGGTTTGCAGCGGGCCGCCGAGACCGAAGAAACGACGCGCTTCACGCGCTCCGTTGTTCGGGTACACGGCATAACGATGAAACTTGTCCGATTGTGCGGTGCTCCATCCCGCATCCGCGCGTACGCCGGGGGCGCCGCCATAGGCCGCCCGCATGGCATCCCAGTCGTCCAGCGAAGGAATGCCGGCCTTATGCTGGCCCGCCAGGGTCAATGCGCCATCCCAGAGCGCCTGCCGCTCAAGATCAACAAGATGGCTGACGTTGCTTACGGTGACCGGATACGAGGCCGTGGCGCCCTTCATATCTGTCACGGTGACGGTGCCCGTACCGTTACGCAGCGAAACGACACGCCCGGTGGCCTCATCGACTTCGACGGCGTCGTTGCTCGCCGTGTAACGGTACGGCGGTACGCCTCCGGTTGCCACCCGCGCCATAAAAGTTCCCTCAGGCGGGACAGTTACGCGCTTCTCAAGGCGTGTGATCTTGCCGGAGAGCGTGGCCGGGGTTGAGTCGATGCTCAAAGGTGAGGCCGCTTTCGATACCGTCAGGGTAAGCCAGGGTGACTCAAGGTGCACGAGCGGCTCCTTACGGATGACGTCCCGATAGTGCAGTGGCGCCTGGATCGACACCGCGTAGCGCACGCGCAGGGTGCCTCCCGCGATCCGCGAAACTTCCTCTGCAGGAACCGTGAACACCAGCGTCTTGTCCGGGCCGACGTCAGTGCCGCGCAGGCCGGCGTGGAAGAAGGTGGCCTGGCCGTCTTCGCGGGTACCGACCCACTCGAGGTAGCAGCGATCGTCACCATCAATGCCGTCCCAGGCATCCACGATCACATGGGCGCCCGTTTCCGTGGCGACAGGATCGAGGGAGGCGCCTACGGCTTCCCGAATGGACGGGGCTGACAGATGGCGCACCGATCCTTCGATGGTCAGGTGGCGGCGCCGGGAGGTGGCTACCTTGGTGCCACCCGACAAGATGGAATAGCCGACCGACGCCCGCCCCGCCGACAGGGAGGCAACCTTATCGTTTGGGATGACTGTGTCCAGCGCCTGATTCGGTCGTTGTACGCGCAGTGGCGGACAGGCGAAGTCGACCGGCTTCCCAAGCGCGGTGACACCCTCCCAGGTAACGACGATATCGTCGCCAGCGTGGGCTGGATGCCCCTCGACGCGTACATGCAAATCGCGCTCACCAAGGTTTGCAAGATCGACGATCCTGCCCTCGTCACGGACCGTGTCATCAACCCACGGCGCGGGCGGGGCATCGCCACCTGGCGGTACATCAATTGTCGTCTCGGGGGACCAGAGTGATCGGTTCGCCACGCGGTCGTGAATCTGGTAGCGAACAGCTACGTCCATTCCAGTTGAGCTAGCAGCAATCTCTCCCGGGATGGGCACATGAACTGACTTCCCGATGTCGTCCGCCGCGAGTGGCCCGTAACGTAGGGATGTCGTGTGCCATTGAACGGTAACGCGATCGCCTGCGGCCATGTTCCGGTAGGGGCGAACCTCCACGGAAATCCCGGCAAGATCATCCGGAAGAGGTGACGGATGAACGACAGGTGCATCAAGCGACTCATTGCGGTTCGGTGTTTCGGGGTTCGGATCGAGACCGCCCGGGACGGAGAGCTTGACGACGACCTGCATGGTCGCCGTCTGGTGCCTCTCGCCCGTATCAACCAGGGTGATGCGAGCGGCGAGTGGCATCATGCCCTCACCGAACTGCGCGAGCGACGAGGCGTTCACCTGAACGTGGGGCTGGAGGTTATCGGCGACGGCATATCGGTGGCTACCGACGACCTCCAGGTCTGGACCATAAAGAATCTCTACGACGTCCCCTGTCTTGATGTCGCCCCACGGGCCGGTCTTGACGATAACTAGGCGCTCCGGGTCGCGCGCGATGTCGTCGTAGCCGAGCCCTCCATCCGTTGCGTCATAGATCGATGGTGGCACGAGAGCGATTGCTCGCGGCGAAGTATCATAGGGTGCGTTATCTTCCATGGTTACTTTCCTTCTTGAGGCGTTACGGTTTCGGGCGTCGTGCAGAAACAAGCACCGTCCGGCTTTGCGTGGTCACCGCACCAACGTGGTTGGTGACCGTGTAGGAGGTTTCGAGGCGACCGAACGCGAGTGCGTAGACCATGTCGCTAGCGAGCTTCAGCTCAAAGAAAACGGATCGAGTGCGAAGCAGGCTCCATTCGTCTTCCTTTGGATCAAGATCGGCATCGATGACCTCGTGCTTGATAACGCCGGAGGCTTCGGGGATTTGCTTTCCTCCGTCGAAGGCATCGAAGCCGGTGTAACTGATCTCCACCTTGTCGCCAGGTTTCATGTTCGCGTAGCCGTGCACTCGAACCGGAGTGAAGCCCTTGACGAGGTCGCGCTCATGAATGCCGTAAACATGCTGTATGTCTTCGAGGCGTAGTGCATCAGGGAAAACGGCGCCTCGCAACGGACTGCCACCACCAGGGAGACCATCGGCGCTTTCGATTCGGATGGCTTGCGCAGGAGAGAGTGCTTTGGCGATGTGCGGTTCGAGCGAAAGAGCGCGAACGACGGTGTAAGAAAGGTAGCCAGATCCCGCGTGTGACTTTAACGCGCTGGATGGGATGGATACCTCGATGGAGGCGTCCGGATCGTCGATGCGCCGCGGCGCGCCGACGGTATCTCCGTTGATGACCATCGTTACGACGTCACCGACTTCCAGACCAAAAGCACGAAGCGTAAGAAGTGGCGCCGACGGAATGAGCGCCATCGCATCCTTTTCCGCGTCCTCAAAGCTGATGAGATTGTCTTCGCGGCCCGAGAAGCCGCGAAGGATCGCCAGCGGCAGCGCTTCGTTCTCAATGGACCCAGGCATCGGATCCCTGCCACCCGGCACGGCAAGATCGAACTGGCAATCCGATACCTCAGACCGGCTGGGAATGCCGGCTCGGTAGTGGGTGTAGGCGAGAGCTTCTGAGAAGGAAGTACCTTTCCCGGCAGCAATACGGTCCCACACGATGTCGTAGGGAATGTCTACGACTCCCATCGGATCCGCGCCTGCCTGGTCCTTTGACAGGACCAGACGACCCATCGCACGACGCCCGGCGCGAAGGACTAAGATGTCGCCTTCCTTCGCCGGCGGCGTCAGGGCCGGAATGGCAGCGGAGAGTACCGGCTTGATATCTTCCTCGGTGATCAGGGCATCGTCGTACGCGATGACTTTAGGCCGTGGGAGCCGCTCTGGTGCGCCGATGAAAAAGAGGGACACGGGCGTGATCGGCGATGCCTTGCTGCGGTTATTCGCCTTGTCCTCCACGTAGTAGTAGAAGGCGGCGGGGCCGTCGGCGCCTGCGCGCTCAAGATCGCCTTGGTCGAACGTAATCAGGATTGTCTCGCTGCCCGGAGACGGAGGTACCGATTTGATAGCCACTTCTTCGCTATCGGCTGGGCGGATAAATACGTGCAGTTTGTCGTCCGGGTTGAAACCCTCGTAATCGGAGACAATGCCGCGAAGAACCGAGCCTGGAAGGGCATTCAGCGTGGCCAGCGACAAGCCCTCGCGCTGAATGACATCAGGGAACTCGATGCGAGGAAGGCGACGGTTTCCGGGCGGGGTACGATCGATGATGATCTGTTTATCTCCCGATCGCACGGGAAGGCCAAATGGCCTTGGCGTGTCGCGATACGCGATATCGTGGAAGTTTTCGGTGAGTGCCTTGCCGTACGCCACTGGCATGCGAAGCGTGATGTACTTTTCGTCGGTGGGTTCACACCTGACGGTCGTTCCTGGCACGACCTTGCCGTCGACGAGAAGGTCGAATTCATTCCCGGGCGCGGTGTTGTGGCCATCGCTGACGATGATGGGTGCATGAATGACGAGGCCGTCATCAATCGCGCTGTTCGGAATGACACCGTCCGCATAGGCGGACGGAATCGTCGGCTTGACCTGATCGATGACGGTCTCCTCGTCACGTGCGGATGCTGCCTCGTAGAGGATGGCGCGGATCGTATGTTGCATGCGTCTGGCTCTGTGGGCCCCTGGATCGGGGTCCCATAACGTAGTCGCGCGGAAACCGGGGGCCTATCAGGGGACTGACTGAAGTCGGGTCCGCGTAACGCTGCGTCGTATGTAGGGCAATACGACGCATTTGTACGGTATGTCCGTCATGCTGTTTGGACTACAGGACGTCAGAAATGGCGTACGCGTACAACAGAGATGCCTTACACGATGACCACCTCTTCGTGTGATCGAATGCGCCACTTCGCGTTGTGTGATTCGCAACGTGATGGCGCACGTACCGATCATGAGGTGGAAATGAAGCGTAAAGGAATTGGGCTCGTGTTGAAGAGCTCTGTGGTCATCCTTGGCACATCGGCTGTGGAAGGGGGACTACAAGCGAGAACGATTGGAGCTGACCAGGTGGTGGTGGTTTCGGGCCCCGATAATGACGTTGATCTCTGGGAACTTAGCCAGGGATCGAGTCTCACGTTGGCCGGGAGCGCCCGGGCTGACTACGTGAATATGTATCGTGCGCAGCTCAACATGAAAGATGCCACCCTTGAGTCATCTAACGGGACGGGTGTGAGTGCCCAATACCGAAGCGCGGTCGAGCTTGTTCGATCATCCGTACACGATTCAGTCGGGGTGGGATTGCTGCTCACTGGCGACCTCAGTTCCACACCGGAAGGGCGGTCCAGTGCACACGTCGTGGATAGTCGTGTGACGGGCGCGCTCGCGGGTGTGGCGATTAGCGGTCACGGAAAAGTGACTGCACAGCGTTCGACCATCGCGGCGACAGACGAGACGGGAGCCGGGCTCCTGCTCACGTCGGGTGAGGCCCTGCTGGATGAGGGATCAACCGTCGAGGGGCGGGTGGCCGGCGCGGCGATCGGATACGACGGGCGGCTACAGGCAGGCGCTACGCGTCTGGTCGTGGCAAATCACTCGTCGGTTACATCCGCAACCGGTGCGGCGCTCCTGGTGTCTGGCAATGGTGACGAGGGGCAGCTCGCAGAGATTCTTGTTCGAGATGGCGCGACGCTTCGCTCGGGTGCCGGGGTTGCGCTTCTTGCAAGGGACGGGGCGAAGGTGGCCCTCGCCATCGAGCGCGCGGAGGTTGTAGGAGATGTTGTCGTTGACAACCGTTCCAGTGCTCAGATCAGCCTTGGGCAGAGCGGCGTCCTCAAAGGTAGCGTCCAGGGCCCCGCGAATCTCTCGCTCGGACGGAATGGGTTCTGGTTCGTGCAGGGTAATAGTCGAATCGACGAGCTAGCCTTCCATGGCGGCGGTCTCGAATTCGCGCGGGGCGCCGCTGAGGCACGGCACCTGCGTGTCCGTGGCAACGTTGATGGGACGGCGGGCTCCGTCGGCCTCAACGTCCACTTCGATCCGAAGACGCCGAACGGCTTATGGGCGGATTCTCTCGCGGTGGGCGGCGACGTGACGGTATTGCGTCCGGTGGATCTGGTCTTGAACCTTACGGGTAATCCGTTCAATACGGATGTGAACGGTGATGGGCTCGCCAACCCGGCAGAAGGCGTTTCTCTGGTCAGGGTCGAGGGCGCTGCCACGCGAGATGCATTCCGTCTGAGCGAACCGTTTGTTGCACTGGGGGCATTTCAGTACCAGTTGAAAGCCTTCTCCGGGTCCGAAGTGGACCAGGGAGGTACGGACGATGAAGCCAAGTCGGCCATGTGGGATTACCGCCTTGTCTCGCGACTCGTGTGCGAAGCTGACTGCGAGGAACCCGCGGCTGGCGGCGGCGGGGGTGCTGGCGGCGGCAACGGTCGCCCTGCCGTTGCGCCGGAGATTGCCTCCTACCTCTCTGCGCCAGGAGCTGTTTTTGCTTATGCCGACGGATCCACCAGTGTCCTTCACGAGCGGCTTGGTGAGATCCGGGACCACGCGTTCGAAGGGGGCGTTGGCGGAGAGCTATTTGCTCGCTTCAACGGAAAGCGGCAGCGTTATACGAGTGGCCGCTCATTCAGGCGCTATGGATACGATTTCGACCAGACGGTCGAGGCATGGCAGTTCGGCGGTTCACTCGTCGGCCTGGATGGCGATAACGGCTCCCTCAGGGCCGGTTGGGCGTTTGACCACGGACGATCGACGGTAGTGCCCCACGCCGTCGATGGTGACAGTGTGACCCGGTTGAAGGCCAATGGCGCATCCGCGTGGGTGACCTGGCGCGCTGGAGATGGCTTCTGGCTGGATTGGGTCGTCAGCCGTCAGCGGATGAATGGGCAAACCGATTCAGCCTTGAGCGGGAGGTCCATCGGACGTCTTCGTGCCACCTCGACGGGCCTTTCCTTGGGTGCCGGCCTTCCGCTTTATGTAGGTAACGCATGGCACATGGAGCCGCACGTTCTTGTATCAACGCAGAACGTCCGGATCGATCCGATCAAGCAGGACAACGGCTCGCACATGCGATTCGGTGGTGGTCGGTTCCTGACCGCCACGGGAGGTCTTTCGGTCTTCCGGCATGGTGAGGTGTTCTCGCCCTTCACGCGGCTGGATGTCCGCTCGACGTCGGGAAGCGGTGTACTCCTGGCGGCTGCCGACGGCGCGTCAAGTGCGACGCGTTTTGCTGGTGGCCGGGCCGGAGCCGAGGTCCTCACCACGGTTGGCCTGACTGCCCAGTTGAGCCCTCGTGTACAGGTGTTTGGCGATACGACGTATCGGCATTACATCGGCAACGGAGGTTTCCAGGGCTGGTCAGCGAATGTAGGGTTGCGGGCGACGTTCTAGGACTCGCCGCCTACACGCGGCGTCGGTTTGCGGAAGGTCGCGGCGGCAGTGACGCTGATACAGGTGTTTACTGCACAAGCCTAACGTTGTCTCCCCAGTCACGAGAGAGGGAGACCACAATGAAACGTCGACGTGAAAAAAAGCAATCCGGCGAAGTTGTCCAGGAACTGATCTACAACGAGACGGACCGGCGCGAAGGACGCGCTGTGCGGGGCTGGCGGATCCGTATGACTGCGCTGTTCCGCTGCACCGTGCAGCGCAGTCTGAACCCGATCGTGTTTCCTGAGGAAATGCTCCAGGAGGGCTTGTCGCTGGCGGCCTTGCTGGCGATGCCGCGGCAGGAGCTGGTGGGTGTGGTGCCCGATTACCGCGGCCTGCGTACGGGCGATATCGTTACCGTGCTCATGCATCACCGTGAACTGCATCGCACGGTGAAGGCGGGCTCGATGTGTGTCTGCCACGGGGACGCACCGCTCACATTCCGCTTCAACCGGCCGATGCTGGAGCAGTTCGGCGAGAACGGGCAGGTCGACTTCATGTACGAAGTCCGCAGCGCCTCAGGTGACGTGGCGTTGCGCTGCGCATCGGTGACCCTGGATGTGGCGGTGCACGACATGCCTGAGCGCTTGCCTGCACCGGTGATCATGTCCAGTCATGACGGCGTGGTCCGCGAAGCGGACATCATCCCGGAGATGGTGGTGGCCATCCCGTCGGGTGGCGGGGCCTGTAAGCCCGGGGATCGCCTGCGCCTTCGCCTGGGCGATGCCTGGTTTGAGCCGATGACGCTTGGCAGCATGGATATTGGGCGCGAGGCGGTCGCGCACTTCCTCGTGTCGTGCGACGACGTGCTGAGGCTTGCTTCCCTTCAGCCTTCGGAGACGTTCACCCTGGACGTGTCGTTCGACCTTGAGCGCAACGGGACGCTCAGCCCTTCGGATGTCGGCAAGGTCTGCTTCGATCTGGGCGAATCCGGTATGCCGTGCGAACCGTTGTCTTCCTAGACGGCTGTAGCCACCGGCGCCGCCTGTGTGGCCTGTGCATGCGCGGGGCGCGGTAGTTCGAAGTCGCGGTAGGCGTTCGGGTTGCCCGTCATGCCCGCCTCGGCAGCTTTGGCGATGTTGTACATCTCGCGCGCGGTGACATAGTGAAGCACGTAGTCGCTGCCATCGTTGTAGCGCTGTTCGAGGTACGAGTGCATGGCATCGACGGGCGCACCAAGTAGCGTGTCCATGTCCCGTTCCTGGGTGCCATGGGTATGGATCTTGATGAAGATCCATTCGGGGCGGCCCTCCACATGGATGCCCGTGTCGACCCACTGGTCCACGCGATCACGTGTGGGCGGGCAGCCCTTGCGGATATCGGAGTTCTCGATACGCGGGATGATGCCGAAGCGGCGGTTCTTCCAGTTCAACCCGAGCACGCCCTGGATGATGAGCAGGTCGCCACTGGGCTTACCGCCCACGCGCATGGGCACGCCGGTGTCATGACCCTTGGGCTTGCCGGGGTTATCGGCGGCGTAGTAGATCGAGTTCGAGGTACGGGTCTGCGTATCGCTGGGTGCGGAGGGCAGGGTGAAGTCGGCGTAGCACCCCAGCTCGCGCAACAGCACCAGTTCATTGTTGATACCGCACCAGCGGCCATCAGGGCGACTGTTGGCCAGGCACCAGTTGCCGTGGATGAAGGCGAACTTGAGCTGCCCGGTCACCGGGTCGCGCGGCAGGGCGCCATGGCGCTCATTCAGGAGCGTGTTGAACCGCTCGATGGTAGCGACGAAGTTTTCCGGCGTGTCGTCGTCGTGGTGCAAGTGGATCTCGATCTCGCCATAGCCATCGGCGCACAGCGCGGCGATCTTTTCCAGATGCTCCTCGACATACTCTTCTTCCGGATAGAAGAAGCCATGCTGGGGAGGACGTCCGTCCGCATCGCGATGGCGGCTGGCCATCTCGCGGTACTCCTTGCACCAGCGGTCCACGCGGTGGCGCTGGCGGTCCATGTCCACGCGGCCCCAGTTCGGCTCGAAGTGGTCCACGAAGCAGAACAGGATGTGCTTGGTGCCTTGCACCCTGGGTGCCTTGCGCCGGGTAAGGTAGCCCCACAGCCAGTACTGCAGGTTGCGCGCGCGAATGGCAACGATCAGCGCGGTGCCGAAGAGCAGCACCAGGCCAAGGAGGCAGGGAAGGACGAGACCGATCATGCGACGGCTCCCGCGGGCACGAGGGTAAGCAGTTGTTCGGCGTTATTGCGCCACTGGCGCTCATTGGCGATGTAGTCACGGGCAGCCACGCCTACCCGGCGGCGTTCCTCCGCCTCGCTCGCCAGGGCCAGCACCCGCTCGACGCACGCGGCGGTGTCGCCACGCGGGAACAGCCAGCCGGTGCGCCCATCGGCGATCACTTCGGCGACGGGCGCGTAGTCGGGTGCCACCACCGCGACGCCCATGCCCATCAGCTCGAACAGCTTCATGGGGGAGCCGTAGTGGTTGGAATTGGGCAGCACGGCGTAATCCATGCAGGCAATCCAGCTGGCGACTTCGTCGTGTGGTACGCGCCCTGGCAGCAGGACGCGATCACTAAGGCCCCGCGCTGCCACGAGCTCTCGCACGGCAGGTAGCGTCTTGCCGTCGCCCACGAACACCAGGGCAAGCCCTGGCGCCTGTTCCAGGCGGTTGGCGATGGCCTCCACGAAGGCATCCACGCCATGCCAGTGAGCGAACACGCCGATATGGCCGCACACGGTCAGTCCGGTTAAGCCACGCGCCTCGCGCAGCGCGTCGCGGTCGAACTTCGAGGGATCGAAGCTCGGCAGGTCAACCGCGTTGGGTGAAATGACGGAAGGCGCGATATCGCCATAAGCCTCGGCCGCCTTGTCGCGGAAGTACGTGGAGATGAAGACCAGGCCGGTAGCATGCCGGAAGCACCAGCGCTCCACCCGGCGGGCCAGTCCGCGCATGGTCAGCGGGCGCACCCGCTCCACCAGGGCGGAATCGTTGATCTCCAGCACAATGGGAATGCCGCGACGGCGCGCCATCCACACCGTGGCAAACAGGAACAGCGAATAGCGTTCGTATACCAGGCGCGGTGGCGCGGCGCGCCAGGCACGCGACATCCGCACGAACGTCACCAGGTTATAAAGCAGCTCAAAGATCTCGAAGACAACGCCCGGCAGCCTGGGCACCAAGGAGGCCAGGCCGCTCGTCCCCGCTGACGCAGCCGTTCCACCGACAGACGCCGCCGGCGCCTCATGCTCCCGCTCCGGGTCCGCCCCCGGAAACGACATCACCGAAACGCTGTGCCCCAGTTCACGCAGGGCATTCACGATGCCGCGGATATGCACGCCCTCGACATGGCGGCCGCGCGTACGGTGGTGGTAGAGGATATTCACGCCGTGCTTCCTGGCAGTGCATCGAAGCGCATGCCCTGGGCCAGCCATTCCGGCAGTACGGCATCCAGCGCGTCGGCGGCCTTGTCGCTGTCATCGTGCATCAGCACGATATCGCCTGCGGCCGGCGGATCGTTGCGCAAGCGATCGATCAACCAGTCGATCGGTTTGTCCTGGTAATCCAGGCTGTCGTACGACCAGTAAACAAAGCTCCTGCGGCGCCGCACGAAGTGCATCAGCAGCTTCGCCCCGATATAGCCATGCGGCGGGCGCATGCGGTGGTGTGGCCGGTCATCGAACAGCCGGAGCAGGGCATCGGTGCGGTACACCTCATCCAGCTGCTTGCGCAGGTTCATGTTGCGGAACGACCAGTGGCTATACGAGTGGTTGCCGATCATGTGGCCTTCGCCCACGATCCGCTGAACGATCTCGGGGTATTGCTCGATCTTCTCGCCGACCAGGAAGAAGCTCGCCTTCACGCCGTGGCGGGCGAGCACATCCAGTAGCTTCGGCGTGTGCTCCGGTTCCGGGCCATCGTCAAAGCTGAGGTAGCACGTGCTGTCGCGCTTGGCCTTGGTCATGAGCAGGTGCTCGGGGAACAGGCTCAGCAGTTCGTGTTTCTTGGGTCGGCGGATCATGCGTTCATACTCACGTGAGCCGGCGCAGCGCCGGCGACCCGCTCAAGCATGTGCTCGAGGCGGTCAATGTTGTCTTCCCAGCGGAAGCTGGTGGCGTGGGCAGCGATGGCTTCGCCATCCACATGGCGGCCCAGCATGTCGCTGAGCGCACCCGCGAGCAGGTCAGGGTGGTGGGCCGGCACGAGAATGCCGGCAAAGCCAGGCACCACTTCGGGGATACCGCCGACCGCCGTGGCCACCACGGGGGTTCCGCAGGCCATGGCCTCCAGTACCACGTTGGGCACGCCTTCGTTGTGGCTGGGCAGGCAGAGCAGATCGGCCGCACGGAACCAGTCCGGTAGCGCGGCATGCGCCACCGAGCCCATGAAATGCACCGACGGTGCGCAGCACAGCGAGGCCGCCCGAGATTCCAGCGCCGTGCTGTCCGGGCCATCGCCCACGAAATACAGCCGTGCATCGCGGCGTTGTTTGGCCAGCAACGGGAATGCCTCGATCAGATCCATGCAACCCTTGCTGTTCTTCAGGTTGCCCGCGTACAGCACGATCGGTTCATCCAGTGGCAAGCCCAGCCGCTCGCGCGCGGCGGCGCGGTTGCCGCGGCGGAACATGCGGCCATCGACACCGTTGTAGATGGTCTCGACCACATCGGGATCGGCACCGATCTCGACGGCCTTGGCCGCTAGCGCCTTGCTCACCGCCAACACGGCGCCCGCGCCACGCAGCGCATGGCGGATCTGCGGCCTGCGCAAGCGTGACAACGCCTGCACGTTCAGATCGCTGCCATGCACCTTCACCACGTAGGGCACCCCCAAAAGGTGGGCGATCCACGCGGCAGCCGCGGCATCCGGGTAGGCCCAGCTCGCCAGGATCACGTCGTAACGCGCGCGGCGCAGCTCGCGCCCGCGCTGCCACATCACGCAGGCCACGTAGCACAGCGCATTGAGGAACCGGCCGATGCCCGGTGGATGGTAGAAGGTGACATGGTCGCGCTTCACGTTCGGCACGTGCACCTGGCCGCGTGCACCCGCCATGCGTTCGCGGAAATCCACCGCGGTCAGCACATCCACCTCGTGGCGCTCACCCAGCCGCTGGAACTGCTGCCGGTTGAAGGTGCCCCGGCGCGGATCCCACGGTGTGGGAAACAGGTTGGTGAGCACCAGGACCTTCACGGGAGTGCCTCGAGATCGCCAAAGTACAGTCGGGTATAGCGGGCGGTCATGGCCTGCAGCGATCCGTTCTCCTCGACCCACGTGCGTGCGGCACGGCCAAAGGCGGAAGCCTGCTGCGAAGCGTGCAGCATCTCGAGCATCGCATCGGCCAGCGCAGGGGCATCGCACGCGGGAACAAGGCGGCCCGTGGCGCGATCGCGCACGATCTCCGCGTTGCCACCGACATCCGTGGCGACAATCGGCAGGCCAGCGGCGCAGGCTTCCAGCAGGGCCATGGAATAGCCCTCGGTCACTGAGGAGAGCACGAACAGGTCAAGACCCTGCAGCAACTCATGGACATCGTCCCGGTCGCCAAGGAAATGCACGCAGCCCGCGATGCCTTCGTCATAGGCGCAGGCGCGCAAGGTCTCGCGCAACTCGCCATCGCCGATCAGCACCAGCACGGTATCGCGCCGGTGGTGGCGCACGGCACGGAACGCGCGGATCAGGCTAGCCTGGTCCTTCGCCCAGTTGAGGCGGCCGACGGTGCCGATGATCCGCGTGCGCGACGGCACGTTGATCAGCCTCGCCAGCCGCTCATGCATCACATCGTTGGCGACCTCGAAACCATCCAGGCGAATGCCGTTCGGCACGACGCAGCATTTGCGGGCCGGGAACATGCCGCGGCTCACCGCGTCGCGGCGTGCGGCTTCGCACACGGCCACGACCGCGTCGGTGGCTGACATCGCGCGGCGGAACAGCCATTCACGCCGTCCGGGCTTGCGCGTGGCGCCCATGCCATGGCGGGTATTCACCACCTGGCGGATGCCCATGCCGGCGGTGGCCAGCACGGCCTGGTAGTGCGCCACGGCGTTGTGGGTATGCAGCACCTCGGTGCGGTGGCTGGCGATGAACTCGCGGGCGCGGCCCACGGCGCGCAGGTCGATACCGGTGCGCTTCTCGCAGGCGCGCACGGGAATGCCCTTGATCTCCAGCTCGGTCGCCATGGCCCCGCGCTCGAACAGGCACACCACCTGCACCTTGTGGCCTTCGCGATGCTGCTGGGTCACCAGGTCGATGACCATGCGTTCCAGGCCGCCGCGGTTGAGGTTTTCGACGACGTGGGTGATGTTCACGAATCCAGCTCCGACACGGTGACACGCAGCTTGCCGCTCCGGGTAAGCGGGATGTCGTCGACGAAATGGCAGTGCAACTGCGCACTGTCGCCCAGTACCTTCGCCACTTCACGCCGTATGTAAGCAAGCGACGCGTCATCGAAGCCCTGGCCGCGCACGATGGAGAGGTCCAGCCGATCGAGCTGGCGTTGCACAAGCTGGAAGCGGGCCAGGCCTGGCACGTCCTTCAGCATGTGCGGGAAGAATTCGCCGGGCAGCACATGGCCGGCCGGGGTGCGGATGGCATCCAGCTTGCGTCCATCCACGCTGGCCAGCAGGGGCAGGCCGCGGCCACAGGCGCATTGCCCGTGGAAGTGCGTGGCCATGTCACCGTTGACGTAACGGATGAACGGCATGCCGTAGTTGAACAGATCGGTGATCGCCACCTCACCGCTACCGTGGTGGGTGGGTTTGCCATCCATGCCCAGTGTCTCAACGAGCAGGTGGTCGGCATTCACGTGCAAGCCATCGCGGTGTTCGCACTCCGAAGCGATGAGCATGACTTCGCGGCAGCCATACGTGTTGAACACGGGCGCGCCACCAAAGGCCCGCTCGATCAGCTCGCGCTGGAACGGATGCAGGGCTTCGGCCGCGCCAATAATCGCTGCCGGTCGGGCCACGCGGCGCCCTTCGGAAATCAGGAACTGGGCCAGGCGGACCAGCGGCCCGACGTAGGACACGATCACTTCCGGGCGGTACGCATCGATGGCGTCGGCATACGAAGCGAGGTTCGCTTCGGTCATCGCAAAGCTGTTGAGCAGCTTGCGTGCAAACACCGTGTTGTACACGCGATCCTTGAAGCGATGCGCGGCGGTGGGCTCGCCGACCGAACCTCCCCACAGGAACAGCGTACGCCGTCCCATGCGTGAACCAGCCCACCCGTACCCGCGCCACATCACGGCCACGCGGCGATCGTTGCTTTCGCGGGTGTACCCGTAACGCAGCGGCTCGCCGGTGGAACCACCGGTGGCCTTATACGCCAGGGAATCTTTGAGCGAGGTGGCTTTCAATGCATCCGCGTTCTCGCGAATGTCAGCCTTGGTCAATACGGGCAGCAAGGCGACATCGGCGGGCTCACGGATATCCGCCGGCGACAACCCCATCTGCGCCCAACGGTCCCTGTAGAACGGCACCTCGCGCTGGCACCAGTCCAGCAGTTTCTTGAACCGCTTGAACTGCAAGGCGCGAATGTCATCCGCCGAGAGCCACTGCGTCCGCGCATAGTCACGCAGGTAGCGCGGCGTATCGCGACGGCGCAGGCCACCTTCGTAGGCGGGCCACAACACGTTGCGCAGCAGGGGCTCGTAAAGGCTCATTGGGTTCGCAGCAGCACGGCCACCAGCACGAACAGGCCGGCAACACCGGCGAAGGCAGCCGGGACCCAGCGCCAGCCGTCGCGGGAGAAACGGAATGCGGGCAGCTCCGGCCAGCGGCGGCGGGCACCCACGTAATGGCCGGCCACCACCGCGGCGATCAGGTACAGCACCACCATGTAGCTGCGGCTCAGGAAGAAGGCGGCCGCGAAGAGACCGCACAGCGAGAGCAATAGCGTCAGGGCCAGTTGCCGTTCCATTGCCCATTCCGCCTCACGCCCCGGTTCGTTGGCGGCAGTATGCGGATGCCGGACGATCGTCAACATCATCCAGAAGCCATAGCCTACAAAGGCGAGCCATAGGACAAAGCCCAGAAACCCGGTTTCGGCGAGCACCAGCACGAACGAGTTGTGCGCGGTAAGTTCGTTGTACTCGGTGAAATTGCCCGGTCCCACGCCAAACAGGGGGCTATCGCGAAACATTTCCAGGCCCGCGTACCAGGCGTCGACGCGGCCCGCCGCCGATTCCTCGCCCGCGTCCAGTTCATCCATGCGCGAGGAAAGCAGCTTCAGGCCGACCAGGCCGATCACGCCCAGGGTCCCTGCCACCACCATGCCCTTGCGGTACCAGATGTAACAGCCGGCCACGACAAGCACCGCCAGCATGGCGCCACGCGAATTGGTGAGGTAGGTGCCGTACAGGAGCAGCACGGCACAGGCGAGCCACAGCAGGCGTCCTGGCGCGCCACGGCGGCCCAGGAAGACGGCCATGGGCAGGGTGGCGGCAAACAGCAGGCCCAGGTCGTTCGGGTCGTTGAAGATCCCTACGTACTGGATGCGGTTGCCTTCGCCGATCGGGATGCCGGTCCAGCCCATGCCCGTACGCGCCTGCTCCACGCCATGCAGGGCGAGCACGGCGGCGCATGCCACCATCACCCCCATGGCGATGCGCACGCGCTTCTGGGTGGTACAGGAAGCGCCCAGCACGAAGAAGGCGATGACCACGGGACCGAAGTGGGCCAGTTCATCCAGGGCGCCGCCGGTCCAGCCGTTGGTCACCTGGGAGATCATCAGGATCAGCAGGAAGCAGGGCAGGATGATGAACTGCGGGGCTTCGAAGGTCTTCTGGCTCGAGCCCAGCCACGCGAAGAAGGCCAGGGCCAGCACGACAGGCAGGATCGGCACCAGGTCCAGCCCGGGGATGTAATCCTGCGGGCGGATGATGGTGAGGACGACGTACAGGAGGATCAGGAGGAACATGCCTGCTCCTGCGGTCCCTGGGTTTCGTGGGCCGCGGTGGGGTAGCTCATCAGCTGGGGAAGGGCCAGCATGGCCGCGAACCAGCCGGGGCCCATGTTGGCCTCCACCGGCAGGCGGTACAGCGAGTAACGGTTCTCGGACGGCTCCGGGTTGGTCCCGCAGATATAGCTGCAGGCCAGCTGGAAGCCTGCCTTGCGCGTGGCGGCGATCACGGCCTCGTTGTAGGCACGGTCCCCGCCCACGGGGTACGACATGAGCACCGCCGGGTTGCGTAGTTCACGGTCCAGCGTGCGTTTCGATTCCAGGATCTCGGCTTCCATTTCCTCGATGGGCAGGCGGGCCAGCATCCGGTGGTGCACGCCGTGCGAGCCAAACTCCAGGCCGGCGGCTTCCATCTCGCGGACCTGGTCCCAGGTCATCGGTCGGCAATCCACCGGGCGAGCGCCGAGCGAGGGCATATCCCATTCGTGCTCGAGGCGTTCGGTCATGGCGCTCTGGCCATGCGCATCGAGCCACTTCATGCGCAGCAGCACATTGCCCGCAATGCGCCGGCGTAGCGTCCGCTCGGCCGGCAGCGGCACATCGATGCCCAGTTCGGGCAGCACCAGCCGCGGTGCCTTCGTCATCAGGATCATGTGCACCAGCCAGTCGTACGAATACGGCGTGCCGGTATCGATATGGCCGGTGGACACGAAGAACGTGGCGGGGACGCCCACATCGGCCAGGATGGGCGCGGCCACGCGGTAGTTATCGTCATAGCCGTCATCAAAGGTCACCGCCACGGTATCCGGCGGTAGCGCTTCACCGGCATCCAGGGCGGCCACGACATCGGTCAGGCGCATGGGGCGGAAGTATTTCTTCAGGCGCATCATCTGCTCGCGGAACTCATCCGGCGGCGTGCTGATCAGCTCCATGTCGAACTCGTAGGTCTCCGGGTCCGGCACCGGCATCACCCGGTGGTACGCCAGGATGCGCAGGTCGCGATGGATCCACGAGCGCACGCGCTGCAGCGAATGCAACAGGCCGCTGGCGTAACACAATTCGCCAAGCCGGCCACGGATACCCGGAGCGCCACGTCCATTCATGTCGATCACCATAGGTGGAGCCTGCGATTACGGGCGAAGGCCAGCAGGGCCTGCGCCGCGAAAAGGTTGAGATAGAAGAAAGCGACGGCGATGCGTGCCGGCATCCAGGTGCCCAGGCGCGGGCGCAGCCTTGCGGCGCCGACCAGTGCCGCGCCAAGGCCAAGCCCGCAGAAGGCGGCCGCGTACATGGGGTGCCGGTTGAACAGGAAGCCGGTGCTGAGGAACAGCGTGACGATGAGCCACGGGGCCAGCAGGCGCAGCACCTTGTGGCTCATGAAGCAGAACCACAGCGGATTGCGGAACGGCGAAAGCAGCCACGGCGCGAGCTGCAGCAGCTGGTAGTTCCCCGCGAGCGTGCGGATCTTGCGGCGGCGCTCGGCCTCGGGTTCCTGCGAGGGCTGGTCCCAGGCCATGGCGCGCGGCTCGAACACCACGCGTTTGCCTTGGGCGGCCACGCGCATGGGCACCAATACATCATCGAGCACCGTGCCCGGCGGCAGCGGTTTGAACAGCGAGCGACGAATGGCGTAGATAGCACCGGTCACGCCGATCATGGAGCCGGCGGTGCTCTCCGCGTGGCGGATCATCTTTTCGTAGCGCCAGTAGAAATCCACGCCCTGGGCGAAACCGGTGCGCACGTTTTCCATGTGCAGCTCCCCGCCCACGGCGCCCACCTCGGGATCGGCGAGGTTGGCGACCAGTTCCTTCAGCGCACAGGGGGAAAGCCGCTGGCGGATATCGGTCATCAACACCACTTCACCACGGGTGAGCGCCACCGCATCGTTGACGCACGCGGCCTTGCCGCGGCGGTTCGGAAAATCCAGTACGGTCAGGCGCGCATCGGTGCTACGCCGTGCGATCGCCACGGTGTGGTCGTGGCAGCCATCGCAGGCCAGCACGATATCGATCAGCTCCGGCGGATAATCCAGGCCCTGCAGGTTGGCCAGCTTGGTCCGGATGTACTTCTCACCGTCATGCACGGCCACCACGATGCTGACCGTAGGCAGCCATGTACCGCGGGCCACCGGCCGCGGGCGCACGCGCGCCCACAGCGCCATGAGCAGTGGGTAGCCCACGAACACGTGGGCCAGAAGCAGCGCCGAAGCCCAACAGGCCAACCAGGCGATATGTGTCATGACGTCTCCCCCTTTTGATGACGTCGCAACTCAGCCGCGCCCGAACAGCCTGCCGAACAGGCCTCCGCGTTTGGCCGTCGGTGGCGCCGTGGGCGTGGCCATGGCCAGGTCGGCGGCCAGGGTGCCCAGCGTGCCGTTGGCGATATCCAGCAGGTTCATCTGGATACCGGTCAGCTTTTGCACGCGTTGCGCCATGTCGACCGCCAGCAGCGAATGGCCGCCTACGTCGAAGAAGTTATCGCTGGTACGCACCCGGCTCATGCCGAGCAGCTCGTGCCACACGCTGGCGAGCAGGCGCTCGCTTTCCGTGCTGGGCTCGGTGCTCGGGCCTTCCGCCGGCTGGAACGCGGTGCGCTCCTCGGGCAGCGGCAGGGCATCCACATCCGGCTCGCCCGTGGGCAGCAGCGGCATGGCATCGAGCAACATCAGGTGCGCTGGCATGGACCACGCCGGCAGCTGGGTCGCCAGCGTGGCGCGCAGGCTTTCCAGATCGGGTTGGAAGCCGGGTGCGGCGACCGCATACGCGTCGATCCGCTGCTCGCCCAGCCGGTTGGTGCGCGGCACGGCCAGTGCGCGGACGATGCCGGTCTGCGTCAGCAGCACGGCGTCCACCGCGGCCGGCTCCACATCCAGGCCCTGGCGGCGGATGCGGCGGTCGTCGCGATCCAGTACCTGCACCTGGCCATCGGCCAGCCAGCGCCCGCGGTAACCGGTACGCAGCAGGTGTTCATCGTTGCTGGCATGGTCGGCGGTAGCGCGCGTACCAAAACGTTGCGACAGCGCGGTGCCGGCGACGGCCACTTCACCGGTCGCACCGATCGGGCAGGGCTCGCCATCGCTGTCGAGGATCCACAGTTCGTTGCTGCCGATCGGGCTGCCCGCGTGCAGCGCATCGGCTGCACGTTCCACGCGGCCGCAGGTGGCGACCGGCGCGGTCATCGCATCGCCGAACAGCGTCCACAGGCCGGCCGTGGCATCGGCGATGCGCGAGGCGGTGTCCTGGGTAGGCGTGCCGCCGAGCATGGCGGCACGCAGCTGGCCATCGCCGGCCCAGCCCTGGTCGAACAGCGCGTTCCAGGTTTCCGGTGAGGCGATGAAGCAATCCAGGTCAGCCAGCTCACCGTGGGCGAGGCCGTGTGGTTCCTGCACTTCCCAGGTGGCGCCACAGCACAACGCGAGCAGCGGTTCGATCACCGACATGGGATCGGACGGCATGGCATCGCCGCTGATGCACTGTCCGGCGTCGATCGCCAACGCTTCGGCCAGGCCATGCACCATGCCCGCAATGGCCGTGTGTGAGAGCGAGGCGCCGTGGGCGCGGCCATCGGGGCCGGGCACATGGAAAGCAATGGCCGGGGATTCAGCGCAGGCGCGCGTTTCAAAGGTGCTGGCATCGCCCACCGTACCTTCCAGTTCAGCGTGGTCGGCATCCAGCCATAGGGCGCAGGCGCGCGGCCAGTCGAGCGCGGCTTCCAGTGCGGCGTCGCCCACCAGCACGGTCATGCGGCCATCGGTGACGATATCGCGCAGGCGCGCGGTGGGGTCGGCGCGATCAAGCAGGAGTGCGGTACTGCCGGTCAGGCCGATGGCGAGCAGGCCCGCGAGGCGATCGAAGCCGGGTTCGACGCAAAGGCCGACCACGGCGCCATTGCCTGCGCCACGGTCACGCAGCAGCGTGGCCATGCGCGTGGCTTCACCGACAAGCTGGGCGTAGGTGTGCTTGCGCAGGCCATGTTTCACGGCGGTGGTATCGGGCGTGATCGAGGCCTGGGTATCCACCATGGCGAACAGGTCGGCCGGCAGCGGTGAACCACCGCAACCCGCGTTCCAGGTGCGCATGCGGTCGCGTTCCAGCGTGCTGGCCGCGGTGAGCTGGCCCACCGCGATGGACGGGTTCAGTGACACGACGTGCATCATGTCGAGGTAGCGTTCGCGCATGAGCCGCGCGGTACCGGCCTGGAGCAGGTCGGCGTTGTAGGTCACGCCACCCACCATGCCGCGCTGGCTTTCCAGGAACCACATGCCCAGATCTTCGGTGGCACCGCTCTGGAACAGCAGGATCTGCTCGTGGTCCAGGCCACCCCAGTCAATCGCACGCTGGCGGGCATCCTGGAACGAGAACAGTGCCTGGTACAGCGTGGCGCCCGCGCCGTGGCCCACCTTCAGCTCACGCTGCAGGTATTCCAGCGGCACATCCGGGCAACCAAACGCATCGATGGCGGTGCGCTTCACGTGGCGCACGAACTCCAGGAACGACAGGCCCGGGTCGACATGCACATGCAGCGGCAACAGGTTGTTGAAGTAGCCCATGACCGATTCGACCTCGGTCTGGTTGCGCGCGCGCACCGGTGTGCCGACGACCAGGTCGCGCTGGCCGGCGGAGCTGGAGAGCATGGCGAAGTACAGGGCCAACAGGGTCATGTTGAGCGTGGCATCGGCCTGGCGGGCCACGTCGTGCATCGCATCGGTGTGCTCGCGCGAGACGTGGATCCACTCAGTGCGGCCAAGGCCCGACATGCCGGGGCGGCGTGGGTAATCGGTCGGCAGGGCGCGCACATCGCCGACCTGGGTCAGGCGATCGCGCCAGAACGAAAGCTGGGTCTGGAACGCCGGCGATTCGAGCCAGTGCCCGTGCCACTCGGCGTAATCGCCGTAGGTGACCGGCAGCGGTGCGAGCGGCGAGGGCTGCCCGGCGGCAAAGGCGCGGTACAGCGCGGAGAGCTCGTTGTAGAAGATATCGAACGACCAGCCGTCCCAGATGATGTGGTGCGGCATGAAGAACATGGCGTGTTCGTTATCCGACAGCTTGAACAGCTTCGCGCTGAATAGCGGTGCGGTGCCCAGGTCGAAAGGCGTATCGGTGAGCTCGCGCAGGCGCGCCATCAGGCGCTCTTCGCGCGCCTCCGGCGGCAGGTGGCTCAGGTCTTCGGCCGGAAACAGCGGGTAGGTCAGTTGCGCCTGCACCACCTGCATGACATCGCTGCCCAGGTCGCGGATCGCGGTGCGCATGCTCGGCTGCCGCTGGATCAAGGCCTGGAAGGCCATGTCGAAGGCGTGCTCATCCATCGTGCCACGCAGGCGGTGCGCCGAGGGGGCGTTGTAGGTGACGCGGCCCGGGTGCATCTTCTCCAGTGCCCACAGGCGGCGCTGCATGAGCGAGAGCGGCGCGTGGTCCTGCTCGGTGTCGTTGCGGTGAATGATGGGCTCGGCGGCCGGCGTGTTGCCGGTCGCCACCTGCGAACCGATGGCGGCGGCGAGCTGTTCAACGGTGGGTGCATCGAACAACGTGCGGAACGAAAGCGTGACGTTGAACTCGCGGTTGAGCTTCGCGGTGAGCTGCGCGGCGAGCAGCGAGTGGCCGCCGAGGGCGAAGAAGTCGTCGCGCACATCCAGGTCAGGCAGGCAAAGCACCGCTTCCATGGCGGCAGCAACGCGGCGTTCGTCGTCATTGCGCGGGGCGATCCGCTCGCCGGTCTCGGCCAGCGAATGGGCCATCGGCGCCGGCAGGCTCTTGCGGTCGATCTTGCCGTTGGGCAGCAGCGGGATGGCCTCCATCAGCATGATGTGCTGCGGCACCATGTAATCCGGCAGGCGTGCACGCAGGCGGCCGCGTAGCATGTCCTCATCCAGCGACATGCCGTCGCGTGCGACCACGTACGCCACCAGGCGCACATCGCCCGGGCGGTCTTCGCGGGCAATCACCACGGCGCGCGCTACTTCCGGCACATCGGCCAGTACGCATTCGATCTCGCCCGGTTCGATACGGTAGCCGCGCACCTTTACCTGGAAATCCAGGCGGCCCAGGTGTTCCAGCATGCCATTGGCCAGCCAGCGGCCGCGGTCACCGGTCTTGTACATGCGCGAGTCCGGCGTCTCCGACCACGGATCGGCCACGAAGCGTTCGGCGGTAAGGTCCGGGCGCTCCAGGTAACCCAGGGTCACGCCGGCGCCGCCGATATGGATTTCACCGGGCACGCCGAGCGGGCAGTGGTTGCCCTGCTCATCGAGGATATGCACGGTGGTGTTCGCGATGGGGCGGCCGATGTAGATACCTTCGCGCGGATCGGAAACCCGCCAGTAGGTCGAATACACCGTGGTCTCGGTCGGGCCGTAGCCGTTCCACACTTCGCCGCAGCGATCGAGCAGGCCTTCGGCCAGGTCCACCGGCAGCGGTTCGCCGCCGGAAACAGCGCGGAACGCGGGACGACCGTGCCAGCCCGCATCCACGAGCAGACGCCAGCCGGCCGGCGTCGCTTGCATCATCGTCGCATCGCTTTCTTCGATCAGGTGGCGCAGCTGCGCGCCATCGCGCACATCGTCGCGGCCGGCGATCACGATCTCGGCGCCGCTGGTGAGCGGCAGCATGAGTTCCATGAAAGCGATATCGAACGAAAGCGTGGTGACCGCCACCAGGCGGTCATCCGGGGCGATGCCCGGCACGCGCTGCATGCTGGTCAGGAAGTTGCCGGCCGCAAGGTGCGGCACGCGCACGCCCTTCGGCCGGCCGGTGGAACCGGAGGTGAAGATCACGTACGCGACGGAATCGGGCGTGGCGGCCTTGCGGTTGCGCTCGGGGCGCTCGATGCAGGCGTGGACCACTTCATCGCTGTTGAGCGCGAGCACGCGGCTCGCATCGAATGCGAACGACAGCGGCGTATCGTCATCCACGACCAGTGCGGACAGTGCCGCGTCCTCGGCCATGAAGGCGAGGCGGTCGGCCGGGAAGGCCGGGTCCAGCGGCACGTAGCCCGCGCCCGACTTCATCACACCCAGCACGGCGGCGACCATGTCCAGGCCGCGGGCAAGCGAGATGCCCACCAGCGCGCCGTGGCCGATGCCACGCTCACGCAAGCTGTTGGCGATGCGGTTGGCACGCGATTCGAGTGCCGCGTAGGTGAGCGAGCGATCGGCATAACGCACGGCGGCGCGCTCGGGGGCGCGGTCCACCTGCTGCTCGAAGTATTCGTGGGCCAGGCGCAGCTCCGGGAACGGCGTCGGCGCGGGTTGTAGCGCGGCCAGTTCGCGATAAACGGCATCGGAGACGAGGGCGAGCTTGGCCACCGGCTCGGCCGGATCGCGCGCGGCATCGCGCAGCAGGGTGGCATACGCATCCAGCCAGCCCTGCACCGTGGCGCCTTCGAACAGATCGGCGTTGTACTGGCATTCCAGGCGCAGGGCGCCATCCACCTGCACGGCGTTGATGAACAGTTCGAAGTTCTCGTACTCGCGCGGAATGGCATCCACGCTGAAGCGCAGGCCCGGGAAGCGCACGGTGCTCTCATCGAGCACGGCATCCAGGTTGAACAGCACGCTCACCAGTGGCAGGCGCGATGGGTCACGGGCCATCGACAGCTTGGGCAGCAGGCTGCCGAGTGTGTAGCGCTGGTGCTCGAACGCATCGAGCAGGTCGTTACGCACGCTGCCCAGCGTGGCACCGAAGTTCGCCGTATCGTCGATATGCGCGCGCAGCGGCAGCACGTTCACCGCGTGGCCCACCAGCGTATCCAGGCCCTCGGCGGCCTGGCCGGCGGTGGGGATGCCGATCACCACATCGTCCTGGCCGGCGACGCGGCGCAGCAGCAGGGCGAAACCAGTAAGCAGCGTGGCGTAGAAACTGGCGCCGTGGGATGCGCCGAGGCGCTTGATGGCAGCGACCTCGGCGGCATCCAGGGTGCGGTCTTCGCGCCGTGAAGTAAACGTACGGCGGCGCGGACGCGAGCGGTCGGTGGGGAGGTCCAGCGCTGGGGCCGTGCCGGCAAAGCGGGCTAGCCAGTACTGTTCGTCTTCCCGTGCCGTTCCCGTACCGGCGTGCGTGGCTTCGGCCAACGCGAAGTTCGAGAACGCGTGCGCGGGGGCCGGGCCGGGGCCCTGGCCGGTGCGCTGCGCGTAAAGGGCGGCAAGATCGCGAACGATCACGCCGAACGACCAGCCGTCGCACACGATGTGGTGGGCGGCGATGGTCAGGATGTGGCGATCGGCGGCGAGCTTGAACAACTCGGCGCGGACCAGTGGGCCGTGCTCCAGATCGAACGGGGTGGTGACGATACGCGAATACGCCGCCATCAGGCGGGCATCGCTTTCGAACGGGGCCAGCAGGCCCAGGTCATGGAACGCGATGGGCACGCTCACGTGTTCGGCGATGAACAGGCTTTCGCCATCGCCGCTGAAGGTGGAGCGCAACGCCTCGTGGCGCTCCACGATCGCCTGCAGTGCCGCTTCGAGGGCCGGCACGTCGAGCAAGCCCTTCAGGTTGATGGCAATCGCCTCGTTGTACGCCAGCGAGGCTTCCGGCTCCAGCCGGGATGCCAGCCACACCTCGCGTTGCGGTTCCGTCGTCGGCACCAGGTGCGCGACAGGCGCACCGGCGAACGGGTCGTAGTCGACCGCCGTGGCGGCGGCCAGCTCGTTGGGCGTCATGCGGTAACCCTCAGGTACTTGCCCGGCGCATCCGGGTTAGGAACGAACCACGCGGGCTGGCCGTCGGGATCCTTGCCCAGCCGGGCACCAGGCACCGGCGGGTGGTTCGGATCGAAGGCGTCCACCTCGCGGTGGCGCGGCAGGAATTCCGCTTCCTGCATTTCAAGAATGGATTCGCGGAACGCGTTCGTGATGGCGGCAAAGTCCTCCTCACGATGCGCGGTGGTGAAGAAGCAGGGGAAGTTATCCAGGATGTGGATACCGCGGCTGCGCATCATGGCGAACAGCAGGTCCTGCAGCGGGTGGTCTTCGGTAAAGGTGGTTTTCCACACCGAGGCGAAGTGGACCACCTTGATCGGGGCGCCGACATTCGCGCAGAACGCGTTCATGTCGTCGGCCATGGCGGTGACCTTGGCGTTGAGCGTGGCCTGCAGCTGCGCGCCTTCGTTGGCCAGGTGGGTGAGCACCGCGTGCGCCGCGGCCAGGGCCAGCGGGTGGCGCACGAAGGTGCCAGCGAAGTAGGTGACGCCGACCGTCGGGACCGAGGCATCCCCGAAGCGCCAGTCGCCACCATCGAGCGCATCCATGAAGCGCCGCTTGCCAGCGATGACGCCAATCGGGAAGCCTCCGCCGACGACCTTGCCGTACGAGGCCATGTCCGCATCGATCCCCAACACCTGCTGGGCACCGCGCGGGTGGGAACGGAAGCCGGTAACCACTTCGTCGAAAATGAGCAGCGAGCCGGCTTCTTCGGTGATGGCGCGCAGTTCCTGCAGGAATTCCACTGGCTGGAAATCCGGGCGGCGGCTCTGTACCGGTTCCACCAGCACCGCGGCGATCTCATGCGCGCGCTCGCGGATGATCTGCAGCGATTCCGGGGTGCCGTAATCGAGCACCAGCACGTGTTCGGAGGTGTTGCGCAGGATGCCCGGCGCGGCCGGCACCGATTTCAGCTTCCTGGTGCCGCGCACGATCACTTCATCGAAGATGCCGTGGTACGAGCCGGTGAAGATCACCAGGGTGTCGCGGCCGGTGACGGTACGTGCCACGCGCACGCAGCCCATCACCGCCTCGGAGCCGGTGTTGCACAGCGCCGCGCGGTCGAAGCCGGTGAGATCGCAAACCTGCTTCGCGACGGTGCCGGCGAGCGGGTGCTGCGGGCCGATTTCGTAGCCGGCATCGAGCTGGGCGCGCACGGCATCCAGCACGAAATCGGGCTGCCAGCCGAACAGGTTCATGCCGAAGCCGTTCAGCGCATCGACGTATTCATTGCCATCCAGGTCCCACACCTTCGGGCCCTTCGAGCGTTCCACCACGATCTGGTAGATGATTTCCTTCAGCAGCGGGCGGAAGCCGTTCACCACGCGCGGATCGGCCAGGTGGCCACGGTGTTCGGTGGTGTAGGCCTTGGAAAGCTTGGTGCGCTCGATATAGCGGCGCATGAAGGCATCCAGGCGGGCGCGCTGGCGGTTGCTCAGGTCCGTGCCGCCCGCCGTGTGGATGCGGGCGATAGCGCCGAAGGCCTTCTTCACGTCGTAGGTGGTGTGGGCGAGGGCGGCCTCTTCCGTATCATTCGCTGCGTTGGCCGTCGGCTGCGCCGCCAACGAAGCGGTATCCACGGGCACCTGCGGCATGACCGCCGGTGCCGGAATATGAACCGCAGCCGGGGCAGCAGCGCCCGACAGCAACGCCAGCTGGTCCCGCATGATCTGCATCTGCTGCGCGATCACGTCCTGGATCAGGCCACCACTGGCCGCGATAGGCGCGACCGGTGCTGCCGCCATGGCCGGTGCGGCAGGCGCCGGCACGGCCAAGGGTGCCGCCGGCGCGGTATCCGCCGGCAGGAGACGATCGATATGCGCCGCCAAGCGCTCGAACGAAGAGCAGCCATCCATCAGTTCGCGGAAGGTGATCTTCAGGGCATAGGTTTTCTGCAGCTGCAACGCCACCTGGGTGAGCGAGAGCGAATCGAGCCCCAGCTCCACGAAGTTCGCACCCGGGTCGATGTTCTCAAGCTCGGTACCCGAGACATCCTCGAACAGGGCGACGAGTTCCGTAACGAGGCGCTGTGGGCGATGGGATGTGGCTGCGGGCATGGGCTGCTCCAAGGACTGGGGCGAAGAAGGAAGGGATTCGGTTTCGATGGCGGTGGCGCCGTTTTCTGTAGGAGCGAGCTTCGCTCGCGATCCGCCAGCTTCACCGGCGGCAAACGGCGAAAGAGGCAACGCAGCCGCAATAGGCGTCACGGAGGCAGGCGTACGTGCCTCCACCCAATGCCGCTTCCGCTCAAACGGATACGTCGGCAGGCGAACGCGGCGGCGCTGCTCGCGGTGGTCAAATGCATCCACCTCGACATGCACGCCCGCGGCCCACAGGCCACCGGCGGCATTCAATATGGCGGCACGTTCCTCACCGGCGTTATCGGCCAAGCTGGCGATAAACGTGCGGCCGCGCGCCTGCGCATGCTGCCGGCCCAGCTGGGTCAGGCTGCTACGCGGACCGACTTCGACGAACGCGAGGGTGGCTTCTTCCAGGGCATGTAGCAGCGCTGGTGAGAAGCGCACCGTGTTGCGCAGGTGGTGGGTCCAGTACGCCGCGGAGGTCGCTTCCGCATCGGAAAGCGGCTGGCCGGTGGCAGTGGAGATGATCGGTAGCGTCGGCGCATGCAGCGCAATGCCGGCCACTTCGGTGCGGAACGTATCAAGCACCGGATCCATCATTGCCGAGTGGAATGCGTGCGAGGTATGTAGCAGGCGGCACGCCACGCCATCGGCCTCCAGCGCCACGCGGAAGGCTTCGACATCCTCGTGCGTGCCGGAGACGACGGTGGCGTTCGGCGCATTTTCAGCGGCCAGAGACAAAACACCCGAGAGCCGCGCCCGCAGTTCGGCGGCCCCCAGGCGAACGGAAAGCATGGCACCCGACGGCAGCGCCTGCATGAGGCGGCCACGGCGGGCGACGAGGCGCGCGGCATCCGCCAGCGGCATCACGCCGGCCAACACCGCGGCGGTGAACTCGCCGACGCTGTGGCCGATCATCGCTACCGGCTGCACGCCCAGGCTCATCCACAGGCGAGCCAGGGCGTATTCCAGCGCGAACGTAGCGGGCTGGGTGAGGGCGGTCGCCTTCAGCGCTTCGGCGTCGTCATCGAACATCCGCTCGCGCAGGTCGAAGCCGAGTTCATCGCGCAGGGCGCAGGCGACTTCATCGATCGCGGCACGGAACACCGGCTCGGTGGCATGCAGTTCGCGGCCCATACCGGCGTACTGCGAGCCCTGGCCCGGGAAGAGGAACACGACGCCCGGCGCCGGGTTGCTGCTGGTGTGGCAGATCGCGGCGGCGGCGATATCGCGCAGGCGCACCTCGGCATCCGTGGCCGAGGCGGCAACCACATGGGTGCGCTGGCCAAAGGCCTTGCGGCCCTTCGCCAGCGTGAATGCGGTATCGGCCAGATTGCCATCCGGGTGCATGGCCAGGTGGTCGGCCAGCCGCGCGGCAGCGGCGGCGAGCGCGGCCGGCGTGCGGGCGGAAAGGGTGAGCAGCTGGGCGCCGGTGGCGGCATCGGAAGGCGTGCGTGCCGGGGCTTCTTCCAGGATCACGTGGGCATTGGTGCCACCCACGCCGAAGGAGCTGACACCGGCCAGCAGCGGGCCGGCGCTCTGCCACGGCCGCAGCGTATCGTTCACCACGAACGGCGAGGCATCCAGGTTCAGGCGTGGGTTCGGGGCGGTGAAGTGCAGCGACGGCGGCAGGCGGCGCTCGCACATCGCCAGCGCGGTCTTGATCACACCGGCCGCGCCGGCGGCCATGACCAGATGGCCCACGTTGCTCTTCAGCGAACCGATCGCGCAGAAGGCGCTGTCGCTGGTCGTCTGGCGGAAGGCCTGGGTGAGGCCTTCAATTTCGATCGGATCGCCAAGCGGCGTGGCGGTGCCATGGGCTTCGACGTAGGAGATATCGCGCGCTTCCACCCCGGCGTTATCCAGCGCCATGGTGATCACGGCAGCCTGGCCGGCAGCGTTCGGCGCGGTGAAGCTGGCCTTGACAGCACCGTCGTTGTTTACGGCGGCGCCGCGGATGGTTGCGTAGATGGGGTCGCCATCGCGCAGCGCATCGGAAAGGCGTTTGAGCAGCACCACGGCGGCGCCATCGCTGAACACGGTGCCCTGCGCGTTCACATCGAACGTGCGGGTGTGCCCATCGGGCGAAAGCATGGAGCCTTCCTGCGCGATGTACCCGCTGTTGGGCGGGCAGGCAATGGATGCGCCACCGGCGAGGGCCATGTTGCAGCGGCCGGCGCGTAGCGCATCGAACGCCTGCGCAATCGCCACCAGCGAGGTGGAGCAGGCGGTGTTGAGGCTGATCGCGGGGCCGGTGAGGTTGAGCTTGTGCGCCACGCGGGTGGCGACGTAATCCTTCTCGTTGCCCAGCATGACCTGGAAGGCGCCGAGCTTTTCAATCAGGTCCGGGCGGCCACTGATGTGCTTCTGGTAGTAGGTGGCGTTGTGCATGCCGCCGAACACGCCCACCGGCACGTCCTGGCCATCGGGCACGTAGCCAGCGCGCTCCATGCATTCCCAGCACAGCTCCATGAACAGGCGCTGCTGCGGATCGGTCAGCTCGGCTTCGCGCGGGGACATGCCGAAGAACGGCGCATCGAAATCGCCGACGTTATCGACGACGCCGCGGGCGAACACGTAGCCGGGGTCATCACGGTCGGACGCCGGCACGGCCGGGTCCAGTTCATCCGGCGCGAAGAAGCGGATGGATTCGCGGCCTTCGCACAGGTTGTCCCAGAAGGTTTCTACATCGGGCGCACCGGGGAAGCGGCCGGCCATGGCGATGATCGCCACTGGCTCCCCACCCGCCGGCG
>Ga0207647_10000147_pt1 | contig 55976 bp, 51 predicted proteins | sample KBSCornC2_FD_184295 | JGI IMG/M metagenome (GOLD analysis project Ga0207647, IMG submission 184295) | Corn rhizosphere microbial communities from Kellogg Biological Station, Michigan, USA - C2 (SPAdes) (version 2) | ecosystem: Host-associated > Plants > Roots > Rhizosphere ... | reverse complement strand
TATTCCCTCGGGCGTGCGTCTGTGGCGATGAATTTTTGACCGCGTCGAGACGGGTCGAGATTGCGTCGTGCCGCTACGCCGCGGCCGAGCCTGCCACCCGAACCGATTCGATCGTGAGTCCGACCATGCCCGCAAATGCTCGTGTCCCCGCATGTGAGGCATCGGCATCGGTTATCAGCGTCCACGGTCCTTCGATCGGTGCCCAATGCTGCTGACTGTCGCGATTCAGTTTGTCGGATGTCGCCAGCACATAGATGTTTGCCGCTTGCCGCATCAGACATTCCTTGAGCCACGCCTGGTCCGCGGTGGCCTCGCACAGCCCGCGGCCGGGTACCACGCCGTCGGCGCCCATGAACGCTTTGTCGACACTGATACGGCTCAGCGTCAGTTGGGCAAGCGGCCCAAGCGTACTCATGCTGGGCTCCCGGACCTCGCCACCCACCAGTGTCAGCGGCACGCCAGTCGTCGCCAATGTCTGCACGACGAGCAGATTGTTGGTCACGACATGGATGTCCTTGCGGTTCGCGAGTGCGCGCGCCAGTGCCGCCGTCGTCGTGCCGCTGTCGAGAAAGATGGTGTCGCCTTCAGCGACATGCGCCGCGGCGGCCCGGCCGATCGCTTCTTTTTCCGCCGGAAAGCTATGGCGGCGCTCGTCGAGAGATTCTTCCGGTGCGTGGGTGCTGACGGACGCTGCGCCGCCGTAGGTGCGCAGGATGAGCCGGTTATCGGCCAGCGCGCGCAAATCGCGCCGTACGGTGACTTCGGAAATGCCGAAGTGCTCGCACAGGGCCGAGACTTCGGTCATGCCGTTCAATACGGCTTGCAACATGGCTTCGCGACGACGCGCAACTTTCATGGGGTGCTCAGAGCCGAGACAGGATGCGACGTCGGCATCATACCTGCTCCGTCTTTGCCGCGACCCACTCCTCGGTCACGCAGACATATTTGATGCGCTGGCGGAAGTAGGTGAAGGCGATGTTCAGTCGCCCGTCTCGCGACTGAACGATCGAGGGATACGAGAACTCGCGATTGAGCCGATCCGACGAATTGTTGGTCATGCAATAACCGTCGCCCGTTTCCAGGTTGCGCATCGCAGGCCATGAGCGCCCGCCATCGATTGAAAGGGCGAGCGTCATCGGTGCGCGCGGCGCGCCCCAGAATGCCGTTCCGCGAGTGGACGCCGACTGCGTGCGCAGCGTTCCGCTGTCTTCCGCATCGTCGATATCGTCGTAAAGCGATGCGCGCCGGGCCGTGCTGTTCGCTGCACTGCTGTTGTTGAACACGAGCGCGAGATGACCGTTCGCAAGCGCTGTGAACTGGATCGAAGAATTGTTGTTCGGCAAGGCGAGCGCGCGCGGTTCGCTCCAGTCGGTACCGTTCGACGAACGGCTCAGGTGGATATGATCGGCCCAGCGGCTCCGAAAAAGCGCAATCATCGTGCCGTCGTTCAGCGACTGAATATTCATATGCACGCACCCGACACTGCCGGGCACTTCATGCTCGGACCAACTGCGGCCGTTGTCCACGGAGCGCATCACGACACTGATATCGTCGTTGCCGGACCATCGTTCGCCCGGCGCCACGCGGCACATGAAGACAGGGCACAGCCATGCGCCATCGCGCGCGACGACGATCGGCTGACGCACGAACGTGCCGGGCCGCTCGAAGAGCGTATCGATGGGTCCCCACGTGTGGCCGTTGTCGTCGGAGATGCGGCGCCGAACGATCGACGTATTCTGATGGCCCGACAACTGCGCCGTGTAGAGCAACCAGAGCTTGCCGTCGGGCGCGGCGAACAGGACGGGGTTTTGCTCGGAGCGTGTCGGGTCGTCAGACAGTTTGACCGGATGGGTCCATGTCGAACTTCCCGCAACGAGCCTCGACAAATAGATCGAGATATCGGGTACGCCTTCCTGCGTGCCACCGAACCAGACGCATAGCAAATCGCCATTCGTCAGCGCGAGTAGATTGGCCGCGTGGCTTTGCACGGTCGCAGCGGGAAGATAGGCATCGATGCGCCCTGTGTCGCCCGGTGCGGGATGCAGCCGGCCCGGCATGGACGACGCCTCGATGGGCAACGTCGATTGATTCGTCATCGCAGGTCCTGTAAGCGGTGAAGCGGTATCGGTATATCGGTGTAACGGTGTAATGAGCCGCGCGTCAGCGCAGTGCGGTTTGCCGCTGCGACGACGATGGGATGAGCCGTTCCGCCACCATGACGAGCGCGGGTACGACCAGCGCGATGTACATGTTGTCGAGACCGAACGGATTGCCGAGCAGATACCAGACCGTCGTCGCGAGGGTGGCCAGCACCATGCCGACGATGGCACCGCGGCTGCTGCTGAAGAACGGCAGATAGATGCCGATCAGGGCAACAACGGTGACCGATAGCCTGAGCGCGCGCGTGAAGAACGAGAGCGCCAGAATTTGCGGGACGAACAGCACGAAGATGAGCGGCACGAAACCGACGACGAACGAGATATTCCGTGTCATCTGCAACTCGCGCTCAGGCGTGGGCCGATAACGGGGCACGTAGAAATCCTTGACGATCAGCGATGCAATCGCGAGCGCGACGGTACTGACGCTGACGAAGATCGATGCCACGAGCGAAATCGTCACGAGGCCGGCAAGCAGCGGGTGCATATGCTGCAGAAAAATCGGCAGCGCGTAAAGGCTCTTCATGTTCGGGAACAGGAACTTCGCCGAGACGCCGATGAATCCCAACGCAAGCGCGATCGGCACGCAGAGCGCCGCTGCGATCAAGGTCGAATTCCGGGCTTCGTTCGCGGAGCGCGCGCCGGAGATCGCCTGAATGATGAATTGCGTCGAGAAGATCGCGCCCGCGGTACCGATGACCCACGCACCGATTTTGCTGCCGCTCAGCGCGCCGTTCCAGCTGAAGTAATGGGCCGGCATCGAATGACTCATCGCGCTGATCCCGCCTGTCATCGACCATGCGACCCAGACGAGAACGGCGATGCCGAGCAGCTTGACCGCGCTATGCAGAATCGTCACATAGGCGACGCTCTTCAATCCGCCATAGGCGTAGTAAAGCGTACTGACGACCGCCGTGATCAGCGCGGCGGTAGGCAGATTCACACGCATCACCGTTGCAATGGCGGCCGCGCCGCTGACGTAGTTGCCGACGTTCACGATGAACAGCGCATAGATCATGATCGCGGAGACGACGAGCTTGGCCGCATTGCCGTATTTCTGCGCGATGAAACCCGAAATGGTGAACTCGCCCGAGCGATAAAGCCGCTTCGCCATGAACAGTCCAAAAAGCAGGAAGCCGATGGACGCGGCGATGACGGACCACGACGCCGCGAGGCCCAGGCTGAACGCCGCTTGCGAGGTACCGACCGTCGATTTCGCGCCGATGAACTCGGACATCAGAAGAACGGCGACGACGATCGTCGGCATCGAGCGACCGGCCACCATGAATTGCTCGTTTGTCTTGCTGCGCAGCCGCAGGCTGATCCAGGTCGTCACGACGATATAAACGGCGACCATCGCGACGATGACGGCCGTATCCCACACGGTGAATCGGTTCATGAATGTCTCCTGCCGGTTGACTTTATTCGGCGCAGGTTAGACGCGGCGAGCTGCGCCCAACCTTTGCGTTGCGTTCAAGCCGCCTGAACGGCGCGTCGCGTTGCCAGGTCTTGTGCCTGTTTCAGCGCTTCCAGCATGCTGCGTTCGTCCGCGATACCCTTACCCGCGATGTCGAAGGCGGTGCCGTGATCGACGGAGGTGCGAATGACGGGCAGCCCGACCGTCACGTTGACGCCCGCCTCGAGCCCCATCACCTTGACGGGGCCATGGCCCTGATCGTGGTACATCGCGACGACGACATCGAAATCGCCTCGTCCCGCCCGGAAGAAAAGCGTATCGGCCGGCAGCGGACCTTCCACATTCCATCCGCGTTCGCGCAGCACCTCGATCGCGGGCATGATCTTTTCCTCTTCTTCGCCGTAGCCGAACAGGCCGTTCTCGCCCGCGTGCGGATTGATTCCGCACACGCCGATGCGCGGCTCGTCGATCCCCGCACGTACCAGCGTGTCGTGAGCCCGCTCGATGGTGCGCTGAACGAGGCCCGGCTCGATGCGCGCGATGGCGTCGAGAAGCCCGATATGCGTCGTGACGTGAATGACGCGCAGGCGTGGCGCGACGAGCATCATCGACACTTCGGGAATGCCGGTCAGATACGCGAGCATTTCGGTATGGCCCGGGAAAAGATGGCCGCCGGCATGCAGGGCTTCCTTGTTCAACGGGGCCGTGCAGATGGCGTCGAGCGCACCTGACGAGGTCAGCGCTACCGTGCGCGCGATATAGCGGTAGGCCGCATCGCCCGCGATGGCCGAGAGCTTGCCGTAGGGCAGATCGGGTGGGATCAGGCCGAGATCGATGCAATCGACCTCGCCGAAAGCAAAGCGCGCTTCGCTCGGTTCGGCGATGGCGCGAACGCGCAATTCGACGCCGACGCGTTGTCCCGCATCGACGAGGCGCTTGGCATCGCCGATGACGAGCGGCCGGCAGCCGTCGTACACGGAACGATGCGCGAGGCTCTTCATGATGATCTCGGGTCCCACGCCGGCAGCATCGCCCATCGTGATGCCGATTACCGGACGATATGTCATGGTTTCCTCTTCGGTGAATGATGGCGATGCCAAGGCACCCTCCTCTCGAAAGGCGACGAGCCGGCGCCAGGCTCGGTAAAGTGTGTCGGGCTCGCCGAAGCCGCCGGCCTTCGTGACGACGGCCAGACCGCGGCACTCGCCCTCGTCCGCCACGAGCAGCGCGACGCCCGATTCGAGTTCCTCGGCGACGGCGAGCGAGCGCACGCCCATTGCCGAAAGCAGGGCGCGCGCGGTCTCGCCGCCGGTGACGAGGAGCGCTGCCGCGTGAACTGCGGCGGGCACGAGATGGGCAGCCAGATGGTTGACGAAGCGCGCACCGTCGGCCGCATCGAGCCGCTGATCCTGCCCGAGCGAGACGACGACATGGCGTCCTGCCGCCAATGCCTGCCCGACACGATCGGCCAGTGCGAGGGCGTCGGGATGGGCCGGCTCGGTCAGTGCCGTAGCGTCGATGTCGATGCGTTCGATCGAGCCGGCTGCATTGGCCTGCAGCATGGCGACTTGACGATGGGACACACTGGACATGCTGCCTACGACGACGAGTACCCCGCGCGGCGATCGATGCAGTCCCGATCGCAGCGCAGCCGAGCTCGGCAGGGTTTCGGCGGTAGGTGCGGACGGTGCGGAAGGTGCCGTGCTGGCAGCCGCTTCGCAAAGCGCTTCGAAGAGCGGCGCGGCCAACCCCGCGGAACCGACCCAGAACACTTGATCGAGCGCTATCGAAGCTTGTGCGATACAACGCAGATCGTCATCCGTCTCGGCATCGCAGACGACGGCCTGCACGCCGCTCGTTCGATGCGAAGCCAGCGTCGCAGCGAGTTCGGTCGGCCCGTTGCGAATGCCGGACAGGCCGACGGTCGCCACGCGCAGGCCCGCAACGGACAGCATCGCTTGCAAATCGCCTTTGCCGACGATGCCTTCGTTGCGCCAAAGCTCCGACTCTTCGACCGGCACACCGAACACCATTTGTCGTGCGTTACGCGTGATGCGTCCGGCGTGCGGGAACGCAGGCGCGACGATGGCCATGCCTGCACGATCGGTCAGCGCACAGATCTCGGCGGCAATGTTGCCGCGCAGCGTCGAGTCGATTTTTTTGAAAAGACGCCGGCCGGCGCCGAATACCTGCCATGCCTCGGCGGTGACGGCCATTGCTTCCGATGCGATCAATCGACGCGAATCGGTATCGACCGCCAACACATCGACGTGTTCGTTCGCGGCAAACGGAGACGCCGATGACGCTGAATTCGTTGCGCCATGGGTGTCGAGCACGACGCGCGCACGCATCGCGCAGCGGACGCAGGCAACGGCGCTGTCGGCGGTGCCGGACAGATCGTCGCCGACGACGAGGAGTTTCGGCGCCTGCCGTTGCGCGGACGAAGTCATGGCAGCAGCCGCTTGTAAATCCCCTTGATGTCTTCGAGATCGAGGGGTTTGGGGTTGTTGCCGAGCAGCCGCTTCACTTTGAGTGCCGCTTCGGCCAGCGGCTGCACATCGGCTTCCGATACACCGAACGCGCGCAAATCCTGCGGGATGGCCATGACCTCGGTCCAGGTGCCGATCGATGCGAGCAGGCTGTCGGCTGCCGCCGCGTCGTCATCGCCATGAGCGGACAGTCCAAGCGCGCGCGCCACGTTGGCAAGGCGCCCGACGATCGCATCGCGATTGAATCGCATGACGTGCGGCAACAGCATCGAATTCGCGACACCGTGCGTGATATTGAACATCCCGCCGAGCGGGTAGGCGAGCGCATGCACGGCCGCGGTCCCTGCGGCCGTGAGGGCGAGACCGCCGTACATCGATCCGAGCAGCATCGCCTCGCGCGCTGCAAGCGAGCTGCCGTTCCGATAAGCGTCGACGATGTTCGCGCCGATCAGGCGCATCGATTCCATCGCATACATATCGCTGATCGGATTGGCCTTCGTCGAGATATAGGATTCGAGCGCGTGAATGAATGCGTCCATCCCGGTTGCCGCGGTAATCGGCTGCGGCAGACCGAGCGTGAGCGTCGCATCGAGGATCACCACTTGCGGCAGCAGATGACGGCTCACGATGCCCACCTTGAGCGCCTCATCCGGTAGCGTGACGATGGCATTGGGCGTGACTTCGGAGCCGGTGCCGGCGGTCGTCGGCACGAGAATCAGCGGGATGCCGGGCGAGCCGATGCGATCGACGCCAAGCCAGTCGCGCAACGGCTCGCGATTCGTCATGCGCGCCGCGAAGAGCTTCGCCGCATCGAGCACGCTGCCGCCGCCGATCGACAAGACCGCGTCGGGCGCGAACGGCGCGATCTGCTCGCCGAATACGGTCTCGACGTTTTCGATAGTCGGCTCGGGCTCGACATCGCGTACCGTCAGCACCTGGATATCCTTCGATTCGAGCGCCGCGACGACGCGCGCAGCGACACCGTTGCGTTCCATGGCCGGCTGCGTGATGAAGGCGACGCGGCGGATGGGACGCTCGAGCAGGGCGAGCTTCTCGGGCAACTGCTCGAGGCTGCCGGATCCGTGCACGATGTGCCTGACTGTTTGGAAGTGGTAAGCCGGGTTCATAGGGGGCCAAGGATTTTCGGATCGGATGAAGGCGTGAAGACTGTCTGTCAATCCATGCGCGGATAGTGCTCGATCGCTTTCGCGAGCCGCTCGCGGGCCGCGGCATCGAGCGGTTGCGCGGGCGCGCGCGCCGGTCCTGCAGGCATCCCGAGCATCTGCGCGGCGGTCTTCAACACGACGGGCAACGTCCCGAGCGCGAACGCTTCGCGCAATGCGCGCAGCGATTCCTGCGCCTGCCGCGCGGCCGCGATGTCGCCACGTTGAAAGTCGTTCCAAATCGACATGACAACGCCGGGCACGGCGTTCGTGGTGGCGGCAACCGCGCCGTCGCCGCCTGCGATCAATGTCCACAGGATCATCGAGTCGGTGCCCGTGAACACGGCGAAGTCGTCGCGGCGCAACGCGATCAATTGCAAGAGCCGATCGAAATCTCCGCCGCTGTCCTTGATGCCGCGAATATTGGGGATGTCGGCCAGACGCCGAACGGTATCCACATTCAACGTAACGCCCGCTTTGGCCGGAATCGTATAGAGCATGACGGGCAGCGCAGTGGCGCGCGCGATGCGTTCGTAATGCGTGAACAGCTCCGCCTGCGTGGCACCGTTGAAATAGGGCGTAACGACCGAAACGGCGTCCACGCCGACGTCTTCCATCTTGCGATTGAGCGCGATGACATCGCGCGTGGCGTAGGCGCCGGTGCCGGCAATGACGGGCACGCGCGAACGTGCCTGATCCACGGCAATGCGCGCGATCCGAAGCTTCTCCGGTTCCGAGAGCGAAATGAACTCGCCATTGGTACCCAGCACGAAAAGACCGTGTACGCCCGCCTCGATGAGCTTGTCGACGAGCGTCCGGAGTCCTTGCTCGTCGATTTCTTCGTCCGGCGTCATCGGTGTGATCAGCGCGGGCACGATTCCTTTGAATGCCACTGATATATCTCCTGCTCGATGGTGCGCCCGATCGCGGGTGCATTGTTTTGATCGGTTCGGTCAATCCGCGGCGGCGCGCGGGAGGAGCCTCGCGCTAGCGTGCGCCGAAGAGGCCATCGCCGGTGATCGATGTAAGCATGTTAGCCGACCGGATCGGTCGTTTCAACTCTGTGTAAACCCTGGTTTTGATCGAATCGATCAAATCGATGTGCGCTTCTCCGGAGGAACGGCGCGGCCTCCGGCGAGGCGTTACGGAGCCGGAGACTTGTGCCGCGCCCGCTCGGTGACCTATTCTCGACTGTTGGCTATTCGGAGGGGCGAGCATGGACCGGCTACAGGCGATGGAAGTCTTTACCCGCGTGGTGGAGGCGAACAGCTTCACGCGGGCGGCGGAAACGCTGCGCATACCGCGCGCGACCGTCACGACCGTCATTCAGAATCTCGAGGCGGTGCTGGGCGTGCGTTTGATGAATCGCACGACACGGCGGCTGGCGCTCACCTCGGACGGCGCGGCGTACTACGAGCACTGCATCAAGATTCTTGCGGAGATCGCGGAGACCGACGCGAGCTTTCAGGTGGGCAATCGCAAACCGGGCGGCATGCTGCGCGTCCATATGCCGGGCGCGCTCGGGCGGCGGCTCGTGATTCCGGCGTTGCCGCTCTTTCACCAGCGCTATCCGGACATCACGCTCGATCTCGGGTTGTCGGACCGTGCCGTCGATCCGGTCGAAGAGGGCGTCGATTGCATGATTCGAATCGGCCCGCTCGAGGATTCTTCGATGGTGGCGCGTCGCATCGGGATGTTGCGGCGGGTCACATGCGCATCGTCGGATTATCTCGAGCGCTATGGCGCGCCGCAAAGCATCGACGATCTCGTTTCGCATCGTGCCGTCAACTATCGCGCGAGCCATGACGGACGCGCCGTGCCGTGGGTGTTTCTGATCGACGGCAAGCCGGTGGAAGTGAAGATGAATGGCGTTGTCACGGTCAACGATTCGGATGCCTATGTCACCTGCGGCTTGGAAGGATTCGGCCTGATTCAGCCGACGCTTTTCATGGTGTTGCCGCATCTCATCGACGGCTCGTTGAAAGAAGTCTTGCCCGATTGCAATCCGAAGCCAAAGCCCATTTCGATCGTTTATCCGCATAACCGGCATTTGTCCGCGAAAGTGCGCGTATTTGCGGAGTGGATCGCCGAGCTCTTCGAATCGACGCCCGCGTTGGAAGGCGGGGAGCCTTGGCGTTCTACGGTGAACAATCGGACGGCCAAGCAGGACAGGGGGCAGCTGGTGGCGTGACGAGCGTGCATGGGCCCGGAATCGGAGCGAAGCGCCCCGGGTAATATGGTCGTCATGATCCGCCCCGAAAATCGGGGCGGGTTGCACCGTCCATATTCGCCGCCGCGCATTGCATTGGGAGAATCGCCATGAAGGAAGAGGATCCGAGATCCGACACGTTCGCGCTCGACGAGCGGCAGCGCCGTCTCCACGAGGACCTCATCGACGCCTACGACGAAGAAGTCGAAATGGAAGTGGACGACCGGCTTCTTGACGGTGCGGGCGTGCTTTCGCCCGAAGCACGCGAGGCGCGCAAGCACTATTTTCGCGAGCTATTCCGGTTGCAGGGCGAACTGGTCAAGCTGCAGGACTGGATCGTGGCAACGGGCCATCGCCTGGTCGTCATCTTCGAAGGACGCGATGCGGCCGGCAAGGGCGGCGCGATCAAACGCATTACGCAGCGGCTCAATCCGCGCGTGTGCCGTGTGGCTGCCTTGCCTGCGCCGAGCGACCGCGAGCGCACGCAATGGTATTTTCAGCGTTACGCGGCCCATCTTCCGGCCGGCGGCGAAATGGTGCTGTTCGATCGGAGCTGGTACAACCGCGCGGGTGTCGAGCGCGTCATGGGATTTTGCGACGATGACGAGTGCGAAGAGTTTTATCGCTCCGTGCCGGAATTCGAAAAGATGCTCGTGAGAAGCGGTATCCAGATCCTCAAATACTGGTTCTCCATTACCGACGAAGAGCAGGAAATCCGCTTTCAGGCGCGCATCAAAGACCCGCTCAAACAATGGAAGCTGAGCCCGATGGACCTCGAGAGCCGGCGCCGTTGGGAAGCCTATACGCAGGCGAAGGAAGTGATGCTGCAGCGCTCGCATATTCCGGAGGCGCGCTGGTGGGTGGTCCAAGCCGTCGACAAGAAACGCGCACGCCTGAACTGCATCCATCATCTACTGAGCCAGGTGCCGTACCAGGAGGTCGAGCACCCGGCCGTTACGCTGCCGGAGCGTGTCTACAACGAGGACTACATTCGAAATCCCGTCCCGGCTGACATGATCGTGCCTGAGATCTATTGAACGAGGCAGCGCGGCACGAGGCGCTGCGTCGAGCGACGAACGGCATACGGCGCTTGCTCGAGCTCCGCCGTAGGGTCGCGTAATGATCTCGAGGAAGTGGCCGTTCGGATCTTCGAAATACGCGCCCCGCTCATCGCCGCTACCTCCTTTCAGCATCGATATCGGTCAAAGGCTTCAACTCGCCAAGCACCGTCGGCAGCAGCTCCGATACCGTCGGATGAATATGCATCGCACGCTGCATGACGGTGTAGGGCGCTTTGGCATACATCGTATCGAGCACGCAATGAATGGCCTCGTCGCCACCGACGCCCAGAATCGCCGCCCCGAGGATTTCTTTCGTATCGGCATCGACGACGATTTTCATGAAACCCTGGGTTTCTCCCTTTTCGACGGCACGCCCCACGCGCTCCATCGGGCGCATGCCGATGAGCGCCTTGCGGCCCGCGCGGCGGATTTCCTCGAGCGTCATGCCGGCGCGGCCGAGAGGCGGGTCGATGAACAGGCCATAGGCCGTAATCCGGTCGCGCACGCTACGGTTGTCGCCATTGAGCAGATTGTCGGCGACGATCTCGTAGTCGTTGTACGACGTATGCGTAAAAGCCCCGCGGCCATTGCAGTCGCCGAGCGCCCAGACGTGCGGAACAGCCGTCTGAAGCCGGTCGTCGACGGTGATGTAGCCGCGTTCGTCGACGGCGATACCGGCCCGATCGAGGCCGAGGTCGTCGGTATTCGGTTTGCGTCCGACCGCAACGAGCAAATGCGAGCCGACGATCTCGCGCTTGCCGCCTTGGCAGTCGAGCTTGACTGCAATGTGCGCGCCGCGCTTTTCCACTGCCATACACTCGGCATGCAGTTCCACCCCGATGCTTTCTTTGGCCAAAATATCGCGCACGGCTGACGAGACGTCCTCGTCTTCGCGGCCGATCAGGCGCGGGCCTTTTTCAACGACCGTGACGTTACTGCCGAAGCGCCGATACATTTGAGCGAATTCGAGGCCGATATAGCTGCCGCCGATAATGATCAGGTGTTCGGGCAGAAAGTCGACGTCCATCATCGTGGAATTGGTCAGAAAGTCGACTTGGTCGAGCCCCGGCATCGGGGGAATGAAGGGACGAGTGCCCACGTTGACGAAAATGCGCTCGGCACTGAGCACGCGGTCGCCGACACGCACGCTATTGGCCGATTCGAAGCGGGCGTGCCCTTCGAGGACGGTGCAACCCTCGAGCCCTTTCAACCATTTCTCGACATTGGTCCTCGATTTGCCGGATATCTGGTCTTTGCGGGCCTTGACGCGACGCATATCGACATCGATCGTTCCGCCGATATCGACACCGAAATCCGCGGCGCAGCGGGCCAGATGCGCGGCGTAGGCGCTGGCAACCAATGCCTTGGTCGGGATGCAGCCAGTGTTCACGCACGTGCCGCCGAACAGATTGCGCTCGGCGATCGCAACGCGCATACCGGCCGACGAAAGCCGCGCCGCCAGCGCGGGCCCGGATTGACCTGTGCCGATGATGACGGCGTCGAATCGATCGGTCATGCTGGCCTCCGCGTATCGCATGGACGAAACATCGTCCCATCATAGGCGAAGCATCGGCGCTTTGCCGGCTTGTGCGCAGGCGTCGGCACTCAAAACGAAAACACGTCGGACACGATCTGCCTCAGCCATTGATTGGCGGGTTCGCGGTGGTTTTTTGCGTGCCAGAGTACGTTGATCACGATATCGGGAATTTTCACCGGGCACGGTGCCGATTCGAGACCGAACGGCGCGAGCGTCCTGTCCGCGTAGGCCTGCGGCACCACCGCGATGAGATCGGTGTTTTGCAGGATGTGCCCGACCGCGACGAAGTGCGGAACGCGCAAGCGGACGTCTCGCACGATGCCCGCGCGCTGAATGACCTCGTCCACCATCCCGTGCCCCGTACCTTGCGCGACGACAGCGACGTGATGCGCCGCACGGAACGCTTTCAGCGTCATACCGTCTTCCGCCAGCGGGTGCCGTTTGCGATACAGGCAGACATAACGCTGACGAAACAGTCGTCTCTGAAAGAACCCGGTCTTCAGGCCCGGGACGAATCCGATCGCCAGATCGATCTGCCCGCTTTCCATCAGCTCGTGCAAATCGGGGCGGCTCGTCGGCGTAGTGGAGATCGTCACGCCCGGCGCCGTCAGCGCCAACCGCTTCATCAGTTCGGGCAGGAAATAGATCTCCCCGATGTCCGTCATGGCAATCGAGAAATCGCGGCGGCTCGTTCCGGGATCGAACGTCACCTTTTCGTTGAGCGATGTATGGATCGCGCCGAGCGCATAGCCCACCGGCTCCGCCAACCGTTCCGCGAACGGTGTCGGCGCCATTCCTTTAGCGGTGCGCAGGAAAAGCTCGTCGCCCAAAAGGCGCCTGAGCCGATTCAACGCATTGCTGACCGCCGGCTGCGACACGTCGAGACTCTCGGCGACGGCGGACACGCGCCGCAGCCGCAATAGCTCGTTGAATACGACGAGCAGGTTCAGATCGATGTCCCGCAGCTCCATGCCATCCCCACGCGTTATCACTGAAATTGATACAGGATATTCACCTGTTTCTATTTATCAATACTAACGGCGCGCGCACTATCTCGCCATACCGAACGATATCTGGAGACGAGCACTGCCATGGAAGTCGCCGTTTTGCCGCTGCAGCGCACCATCGCCGCCGAGCCCGGAGCCAACCTGTTGGACACGCTGCGCGAGCACGGCATCCCCGTTTCGTACAGCTGCATGGCGGGCCGGTGCGGCACCTGTCGATGCAAGGTGGTCGGCGGAAAAGTGATCGAGGCGGGCCCCGAGCAAGCGCGCGCGCCGATGGGCGCCGGGGACTCCGTGCTCGCCTGTCAGGCGACGCTCGTCGAAAGCTGTGCCATCGAAATCCCCGAACCGGACGAGATCGTCGTGCATCCCGCGCGTATCGTCAAATCGACAGTCGTGGGCCTGGAGCGCGTCACGCACGATATCGTGCGTTTGCGGCTGGCGCTGGCGAAGCCGCTTCAATTCTCGCCGGGGCAGTACGCGACACTGCAGTTCGCGCCGGATCTGAGTCGGCCCTATTCGATGGCCTGTACCGATTCGGCGAACGAACTCGAGTTTCATATCCGCGTGGTGCCCGACGGCCGCGTGACGTCCTATGTCGCATCGACGCTGAAACTCGGCGATACGGTCCGCGTCAGCGGCCCGATGGGCACCGCGTATCTGCGTCGCAAGCACGAGGGGCCGATGATCTGCATCGCGGGCGGAACCGGGCTCGCCCCGGTGCTCTCGATCGTCCGCGGCGCGATTGCGGCCGGAATGACGAACCCCATTCATTTGTACTTTGGCGTGCGCTCGTCGGCCGATGTCTATGGCACGGAGTGGCTCCACGCATTGAAAGCCGAATATCCGCCGCTGCGCAGCCATATCGTCGTCGCCTCCTCGTCCGAACCCGTGGCAAAGAGCGGGCGAGCCGGCGTCGTCACGCATGCGATCGATGAAGACTGGAAAGAGATGAGCGGCTGGCGCGCCTACGTCGCCGGCTCGCCACTGATGGTCGACGCAGCCACGCTCGTGCTCGCGCGCAAAGGCATCGCACGCGAACACATCTACGCCGATGCCTTTTACCCCAGCGGCGTTTGATCGAGCAAGTGTGCCGACGCAGTGGCACCGGCCGGCAACGAGGAAATATGGGTATCCGCGTAAAAAGACAGGAGACGACGATGGCGGACAGCATGAAGCGATCCCAGCCAGCCTGGGGTTCGGAAGGATCGAGTCGCATTCCCTTTTGGGCTTACACCGATGCCGACATTTATCGGCGGGAACTCGACCGGTTCTTTTATTCGGGCCATTGGTGCTACATCGGCCTCGAAGCGGAAATCCCGAACGCGGGCGATTTCAAACGGACTGCCGTCGGCGAGCGCTCGGTTATCGCGACGCGAACGGCTGACGGCGAAGTGCATGTCGTCGAAAACGTCTGCGCGCATCGGGGCGCGCAGTTCTGCCGCGAAAAGTTCGGCAACCGCAAGGACCTGACGTGCCCGTATCACCAGTGGAACTACGACCTCAAGGGCAACCTGGTGGGCGTACCGTTTCGCCGGGGCGTCAAACAGGACGGGAAGATCAACGGCGGTATGCCGGCCGATTTCGATCCGAAGGAGCACGGGCTCACGAAGCTGAAGGTCGCCTGCCGCAACGGCGTGATCTTCGCATCGTTCGATCGCGACGTGCAGCCGCTCGAGGACTACCTCGGTCCGACCATTTCGCGATATTTCGATCGGCTCTTCGATGGCCGCAAGCTGACTGTGCTCGGCTACAACCGTCAGCGTATCCCCGGAAACTGGAAATTGATGCAGGAAAACATCAAGGACCCGTATCACCCCGGCCTGCTGCATACCTGGTTCGTCACATTCGGCCTTTGGCGGGCCGACAACAAGTCCGAACTGCGGATGGACGAGCATTTCCGGCACGCCGCGATGATTTCGACGCGCGGCGCCGGCGGCAAAGGAGAAGTCACGAGCGGTGTCGCGAGCTTCAAGGAGCAGATGGCGCTCAACGACGACCGTGTTCTCGATGTCGTCCATGAACCGTGGTGGGGCGGGCCCACCGCCGTCCTGATGACGATTTTCCCGAGCGTCATCATCCAGCAGCAGGTCAATTCGGTCTCGACGCGGCATATCCAGCCAGTCGGGCCCGATGCGTTCGACTTCGTCTGGACCCACTTCGGATTCGAAGACGATCCCCCCGAGATGACGCAGCGCCGTTTGCGGCAGGCGAATCTGTTCGGTCCCGCCGGCTTCGTTTCCGCCGACGACGGCGAGGTCATCGAATTTTCGCAGGAGGCATTTTCGAAGAAGCGAAACCATCGGACGCTCGCGGAGCTCGGCGGGCGCGGCGTCGAAGAGGCCGATCACATGGTGACCGAGACGCTGATTCGCGGGATGTATGACTATTGGCGCCGCGTGATGGAGGTTTGAAATGCTGGACTTCGAAACTTTTCAAGCGGTCCTCGCGCTTTATGCCGACTATGCGGCGGTACTCGATAGCGGCAACTGGGACAAATGGCCCGGCTTCTTCACCGAAGACTGCAGCTACAAGCTTCAACCGCGCGAGAACCATGAACGTAATCTGCCGCTTGCGACGCTTTCGTTCGAAAGCCGGGGCATGCTGAAGGATCGCGTCTACGGGATTTCCGAAACCATCTTCCACGATCCGTATTACCAACGCCATATCGTGAGCATTCCGCGCATCGTTCGCGCGGATGCGCAACGAATCGAGACCGAAGCGAATTACGTGGTGTTTCGTACGAAGCCCGATGGCATGACGACGCCGTTCAACGCGGGCAGATACCTCGATGTCATTCGCCGCACGGCCGATGGACTGAAGTTCGAATCGAAGCTTTGCGTCTTCGACAGCGAAATGATTCCGAATTCAATCATTTATCCCATTTGAGGCGAACCATGGCGGCACAATGGACGAAAGTCATTTCCATCGCAGAGCTTCCAGCCGACGACGTATCGGTGGTCACGCTCGAGAAACGGGAGCTCGCGCTCTATCGTATTGGCAGCGCGGTCTACGCTACGGACAATCTTTGCACCCACGGCAATGCCCGCTTGTGCGACGGATTTCTCGACGGACATGAGATCGAATGCCCGCTTCATCAAGGCAAGTTCGATGTTCGCACCGGACGCGCGATGTGCGAGCCGCTCACCGAGGATATCGCGACCTATCCCGTCGAGCTGCGGGGCGATGACGTTTACGTCGAAGTATGAGCCCCTCGTAAAACGATTCGATCGGCGCGCAGCGACATCGCGCCTGTCCAGACTCAGACTCATAAAACACCAGACAACATCTGGAGGAGACATAGCTATGCAATCGCACACTGCGAGTGTGGACGTGCGCGCGTGGATGGACGCGCAACGTTTTTCGCCATTCCAATGGTGGGTTCTTATTTTGTCGTTTTGCGTCGTCGCCGTGGACGGCCTCGATACCGCATGTGTCGGCTTCATCGCGCCGGCATTGAGACAGGCGTGGCACATTGGGCCTTCGGTGCTCGGCATGCTGTTCGGTGCCGGCCTTGCAGGCTTGATGATAGGGGCGTTCGTATTCGGACCGGTCGCCGACAAAATCGGGCGTAAAAGAACGTTGATTGCGTGCGTCGCCTTCTTCGGTCTCGCAAGCCTCGGATGCGCCCGCGCTCCGACGATCGAATCGCTGATCGCGCTGCGCTTCGTCACCGGTCTGGGGCTTGGCGGAGCGATGCCGAATGCCATTGCGTTGACGTCCGAGTACTGTCCGCAAAGCCGGAAATCCTTCCTGACCACAGTGATGTTCTGCGGTTTCACACTGGGTTCCGGCTTGGGCGGCGTGCTGTCGGCGCATCTCGTGCCCGAGTATGGGTGGCGCGCTGTGCTCATTGCCGGAGGCGTCCTTCCGCTTGCGCTCGTGCCCGTTCTGATCGTGTCGTTACCGGAGTCGGTTCGTTATCTCGTGGCCGCAGGCGAAAAGTCCGAGCGCGTCGCGCGTTTGCTCGCGCGCATCGCCAAGCATGAATTCACCGAAAAGACGAGATTCGTCCTGGCCGAGGCGAAGGCGGAAGGATCGCCGGTGCGCCAATTATTTGCCAACGGGTTTCGCGCAGGGACGCTGCTGCTGTGGTGCATCTTCTTCATGAGCTTGTTGATCGTCTATCTGATGACGAACTGGCTTCCCACGATCGCACATAACGCCGGCATGAGCTTGGCCGACGCTTCGCGTTTGATGATGCTCTATCAGATCGGCGGAACCATCGGCGCGGTGGCGATCGGCAAGACGATGGATCGGATCAAGCCACCCGTGGTACTCGGTGCGGCTTATGGCGCAGGCGCGCTGCTGATTGCGGCGCTGGGCCACGCGCAGGGCATGCCGTTGATGCTCGCGGTAACGGGAGTCGGTTTTTGCATCAGCGGTTCGCAGATCGGTGCGAATGCTTATGCGGCTCAATACTATCCGACCGAAAGCCGTGTGACGGGCATCAGCTGGGCGTTGGGTGTCGGACGTCTGGGATCGATCGTCGGATCGCTATCGGGCGGCTTGTTGCTCGCCATGAACATTTCGCAATCCTCATTGTTCATGCTTGCCGCCGTCCCCGCGCTGCTGGCTTCGCTAGCGGCGTTTCGTTGCTACCCCCGGGAGCCTGAAGGCATCGCGGCAGTAACGACGTGACAACTGTCTGAGGTATCATCGGGCCTGCTTCGGACTTGAGTTCCGATCGTCTGCGCGCTTCGGGGCGCGTGACAGTTGAATGTCGACAATAACTCAGGGGAAGTCATGCGCCTTGCGGGGCTTTGCATCGGGGCCGTTGCCGCGACGGGGCTCGCAGCCTGCGGCGGAGGCGGATCGTCATCGGTCGCCGACGCGTCGTCGGCCGCCGCGGGTTCCATCGCGGCATCTTCCGCGGCGAGCACTTCCTCGGGAGGCGCTTCGGCTACGACGACATCGGCCGCGACGCACTGGATGCCGGTACAAACCGACACGTGGCAGTGGCAGCTGACCGGCGCAATCGATACCAGTTATCAAGTCGGCGTCTACGACATCGATCTTTTCGACGCACCGCAATCGGTCATCGACAGTTTGAAGGCGCAGGACCGCAGGGTGGTTTGCTATTTTTCGGCAGGCACCGCGGAAAACTGGCGGTCCGACTACTCGCGATTCCTGCCGTCCGATCTCGGCAACAGCGTGCAAGGGTGGTCCGGCGAACGCTGGGTCGATACGCGATCGACGAATGTGCGCAACATCATGTCGGCACGGCTCGATCTGGCCGTCAGCAAAGGGTGTGATGGCGTCGAGCCCGATAACGTGGACGGTTACACGAACAACCCCGGATTACCGCTCGACAGCTCGACGCAAGCCGACTTCAACCTCTTCATTGCAAACGCCGCGCATGCGCGGCACTTGGCTGTTGCGCTGAAGAACGACATCGAGCAATTAGGCGCGTTGGGTACGAGTTTCGACTTTGCAGTCAACGAGCAATGCCACGCTTTTAACGAGTGCAGTGCCTATGGCGCATTCCTGGCCTCGGGTAAAGCCGTTTTCAATGCCGAATACGCGTCGAAGTACGTGCAAAACACGGGCGGCGCGCGCGATCAGCTTTGCCAGACAGCCAAAACCGAGCAGATCCGCACGCTGGTGTTACCGCAGGCCCTCAACGACAGTTTCCGCTTCACTTGCGATTGAGGGCCGCGCGGCGGCGCGCACGCTCAGTGGTATCCGAACATCGACCGTTTATTCATATCCGGTGTCATCGCGGGCATGGTATGTCCGGTTTCCGCAGTGCCCGTCGCCGTTCCGCCGACGCCGGTCGCCGATGCGTCGTTCATGCCGTTGTGCTTTGCGGCGACGCGCGCTTCGGCGGCCTGAATCTCGGCCGGATAGGTTCCCCGATTGCCATGCGCCGGGTTATAGCCGGCATGCTCGAGCTCGATCAACTGAGCCCGTACCTGGTCGCGCGTCACCGGCCCATTGGATGTTTGAGCGAATGAAAGGGCCGGCACGACGAGTGTGATGGCAATGGCGGTGGTTTTGACGATGGCTTTCATGGTGCGACCTCCCGATCTGTTTGCCAGTTGCGCGCAAAATCGTTCGCGCTCGGCAATATCAGCGTAGGGCGTCAATCTTAAGGATGGCTTAGTCGAAAGCGTTCAATCGCCACGGGTCCGTTTGCCGGGGGCTTCGCGCGGCGGCCGCGCGCCGCGTTTGCCGAGCAGGCTCAGCAGATGGCCGCCCCAAAAAAGGAGTGCGACGATGGCAAAAATCAGACAAACACCCACAAAGAGCTTGATCACGATCATATCGGTCGGTGCGCGAGGTTATTGTCAGCGTAATGATATGCCTGCTTGCGACTCCTTTCCCAAAACGCATGAGCGCGCCGTCCCGCGCGGGTCACAGCGCCGTGACCGTGGATCGAAGAGGTGCCGGACAACACGAACGGCTCGCTAAAGCTTCGCCGGCCCGGTGTCGATATGGGGGGGAAGGCTTGTTGCCGTAACGGCGAACGTGCGGTCGGGTTTCCTCGGGGTGTTATCGAAGTCAACCGGATGCATCCTTCCAACGTTTGTTAGATCACAATTTGCTACATCGATCGGTAAAGGGGCTTGATCGCTCTTCTCGACGGTCGGCGACGGGCGTCAGTGCTGTCGCGGGCCGGGAGCGGCTGGTCGTGTTACCGGTGTCCAGGAAATATGCAGCGACATGAGGGGGAGTACCGCCGAAAGGCGCTGACAGCGCTTCGCGGTACGTATCGACGCATCGATTACAAGCGGTTGGTGTCGCCCGCGCTCGCGCTGGGTATCTGCGTACTGCTGCTGGTGGCCATCCAGCACATGTCGCAAGGCATCAACTATCACTCCGTCAGCCGGCAGTTGTTCGCCATTGCTCCGGACAGGTGGCTGATCGCGCTCGGCGCGACGGCACTGAGCTTCGTCGCGCTCGTCGCGCGCGACGCCATCGGTCTGCGCCACGTCGCGGCCAAGGTGCCGCGCCCATTGCTCTGGGTGGGGGCAGCGACCGGGTCGGCGCTCGGCAATGCCGCGGGCTTCGGCGCCTTGACGGGCGGCGCGGTGCGTTGTCGCGTGTATGGTGCGGTGGGCGTCACACCTGCCCAGGTGGGCCGCCTCACGGTGTTTACTGGCGTCTCGCTGGCCCTTGCGCTGTTGCTGTCGAGCGCGCTGGGCGCGCTCTGGGATACGGCGCCGCTCGCGGCCATGACGCATGTGGGCCGCGCCAGCCTCGCGATCGGCAGCGCGCTCGTGCTAGCCCTGTTGGCGGTCATCGTCGCTTGCTGCGGCACTGCAACGCGACAACTGCGCACGCGCTGGCGGGCTCTGGCGTTCGACATCCCTTCGCGAGCCGATCTGATCTGGGAAATCGCGCTTGGCGTACTGGATGTGGTCGGCGCCGGCGCGGCGCTCTGGGTCTTTCTCCCGCACACGGATGTAAGCTTCGTCAGCTTCCTGACCGTCTATTCGACGGCGCTGCTGCTGGGCATGGTGGGCCATACGCCGGGCGGCGTCGGCATATTCGAGTCCGTCATGGTCTTCGCGCTGGGCGGGGACTTGAGCGCACCGTCGCTGGTGGCGGCTCTTCTCGCTTACCGCGTGGTTTATTTCGGGCTGCCGCTTCTGCTGTCGGCCGGCGTGCTGGCCGGCTTCGAAGGGCGTGCGCTTCGCCAGCGCCTGCCGCTACGGCGCGTCGCGGGTCTGGCGCAACTCGCGCCGCTTTTTTTGTGCCTCATTACATTTCTCGCGGGCTCGATGCTGATCGTTTCCGGCGCGACGCCGGCTTTCGGCCGCCGGCTCGCGATTCTTCGGCATCTCGTCCCGCTTTGGGCGCTCGAGAGTTCGCAACTGGTCAGCGCCGTGCTCGGCGTGCTATTGCTGTTCGTCGCTCGCGGGTTGCTGCGCCGACTGGATGCGGCCTGGTGGCTCACGCTGACGCTCGTGGCCGTCAGTCTCGTCCTTTCCGTCATCAAAGGGCTGGCCTTCGTCGAAGCCGGCATCCTCGCTTCGCTGGTCGCATTGTTGCTTTGTACGCGTCGCCGGTTCAGCCGGCGCTCGTCGCTTTTCGCGGAGCGTTTCACGCTTGGATGGGTCATGTCCGTGGCGATCGTGATCATGTGCGCCGCCTGGGTCATGTTCTTCGCGTACCGCAACGTTCCCTACAGCAACGATCTCTGGTGGCAGTTCGCGTTCGACGAGCGCGCCTCGCGCTCGCTGCGCGCCATGCTGGCGGCCGGATTGTCCGCGGCGGCTTTCGCGCTGTGGCAGCTGCTGCGTCCCGCCAAGGGGCGTTTCGTCCATCCGAGTTCGGAAGACCTGACCGATGCGGTTCAGATCATTCGCGGGCAAGAGCGCAGCGATGCCGGACTCGCGATGATGGGGGACAAGAGTTTTCTTTTCTCGGGTTCGCGCCAGGCATTCCTGATGTATGCCAAGCACGGTCGCACGTGGGCGGCCCTGCACGATCCGGTGGGGCCCCGGTGTGAATGGGCCGAATTGATCAACAAATTCGTGGCGCTCGCGCATGCGCACGGCGGCCGCGCGGCGTTCTATCAGGTCCGCGCGGATTCGTTGCCGCTCTATCTGGATTCTGGCCTCACGCTGATGAAGCTCGGCGAGGAGGCTCGTGTGGGCCTCGATGCGTTCGATCTGAACGGGCCGAAGCGGGCGGCGTTGCGTTATTCGCTGCGCCGCGCGCAACGCGACGGCTGCACGACGGAAGTCGTCGATGCGCCGGATATTCCCGCTCACTTTGAAATACTGCGGGATATTTCCGATCGCTGGCTCGGCAGCCGGGCCGGCCGCGAAAAGAGTTTTTCGGTGGCCGCATTCAGCGAGGCCTACCTCGCCGCGCAATCCGTGATGCTGGTCCGTCAAAACGGCGTGCCGGTTGCATTCACGACCTTCATGACGACCGATCTGAATGTCGAGGCGACGGTGGGCGTGATGCGGCATCTGCCGGAAGCTTCGCCGTACGTCATGGACTATTTGTTCATCGAGCTCGCGATGCATTTGAAAAGCGCGGGCTATCGGTTCCTCAGCCTCGGCATGGCGCCGTTTTCCGGCGTCCAGCCGATGCCACTCAGTTCGCCGCTTCATCGGCTCGGATCGATGGTCTGGAAATTCGGCGGGCGTTTCTATAATTTCCAGGGATTGCGCGCATTCAAAGGCAAATTCCAGCCAGGCTGGGAGCCGCGCTATCTCGCGGTCTCCGGCTGGATCGGCGCGCTTATGACCTTGGTCGATCTTTCAATTTTGGCGGGCGGTCGCCGTTCATGACAATTCGTTTGGCAGTACGAAAATTGGGTTCGCTCGCCATGGCGGCGGGCATGTTGATTTGCGGCGCGGCGCATGCCGAGCCTGCGCGTATTTCGGGCGGTCGCTACGGCGACGTTACGGTGGCGTGGCCTACGGGCGAGTTGCGCGGCTTCGTCGTGCTCTTCTCGGCCGGCAAGAGCTGGAAGCCGGCCGATCAGCAAGCCGCCGAGGCATTGGCGCATGAGGGGGCGCTGACCGTAGGCGTCGATACCGAGCGCTATACGGCTCGTCTCGCGGCGGACCCGAATCCTTGCCAGCAATTGGTTGGGGACGCGGAGGCGGTCAGTCATCAGCTCGAGCGGCAACTGAAGTCGAGCCGCTATTTTGCACCGATCGTCGCGGGGACCGGCGCGGGCGGCACGCTTGCGCTGCACGTGCTCGCCCAGGCGCCGGCGAATACGGTGGCGGGCGCCGTATCGATCGATCCGCACGGCACCTTGGACAAGCGGATCAAGCTTTGCCCTCCCGATCCGACGATCAGCCGCGGCAGCGTCTTGCCCGGTTTCGTGGAAACGGGCGTGACGAGCCCGGGCGGCATTGCCCCGATGCGCCAGGCCGAACGTTCGGCCGTCAAGGAAGGCGCCGATTCGCCCAGTTTTCGGAATCGGAAGGATGACAAGAGCCTGATCGCACCGGTCTTGACGCAGCCGCCGCATCTGTTTGCCGCGACCGTGACGCGCAGCGAGCAATTCGTCACGCTGGTCCGCCCGCATCTGCTTGCCGATACGGTCGGCGAACAGGACGTCTCCGATTTGCCGCTGATCGAATTGCCGTCGGCTCATCCGCGCGGGATGCTCGCGATCGTCATGTCGGGTGACGGCGGCTGGCGGGATCTGGACAAGAGCATTGCCGAGGAATTCGCCAAGGATGGCGTCTCCGCGGTTGGCTGGGACAGCTTGCGTTATTTCTGGAGCGAGAGAACGCCGGAGCAGGTGAGCCGCGACCTCGCCCGCGTGATTCGTTTTTATTCGGCGCGGTGGCATATCAAATCCGTTGCGTTGATCGGCTACTCGTTCGGTGCCGACGTGATGCCGTTCGCCTACAATCGGCTACCGGCCCCGCTGCGCGAGAAAGTTGCGCTCGTCTCGCTGCTGGGCTTTGCGCCGACGGCCGATTTCCAGGTTCGGGTAACCGGTTGGCTCGGCTTGCCGCCGAGCGACAAGGCGTTGCAGGTGCGCCCGGAGGTGGATCGGCTCCCGGCGGGACTCGTCCAGTGTTTTTACGGCGAGACTGAGGAAGACAGTTTATGCCCAGCGCTTGCCGGCACGCGGGAGGTCATTCGCACGCAAGGCGGCCACCACTTCGGCGGCAGTTACGGCGAGATGGAGGATCAGATTCTCGCCGCCTGGGAAAAGCGCATGCCGGTGCAGGTCACGGGCGCCAAGCCCTGAGCCCGATGGGCGCGCGCAACGCGCGCCGTTTCGCCTGCGGCGAAGGTGGTCCTGCTCGAACGAGACGCTCAAATAGCTTATATTGAGCGGGCTTGTTCGCAGGGAGTCGTCAGTCGGCCGCGACGTTCGTTTTCGTCTTATCGTGTGCCTCCTTTGCTTATCCATTCAACGCCGCGGTTTTCCGATACCGCCGGCCCACCAGGAGATCGTCTCATGGACGCACAGCAGCTCATTTCCGAGTTTCTTTCCTCCGAGCATGGGGCTCAGGCGGCTCAGGCATTGGCGTCGCAAGGCATTGGCGCCGACGATGCTCAGCAGATGCTGAGCCAGGCGGCCCAGACGGCGCATGCTCACGTCGAAGAGCAGGGCGGGGGCTTGCTCGGCCAAAGCCCGGGCAAAAGCTTTTTTGCCGCGTTCGCCGCAGGTATCGTGCGCGGCGACGGTGTTTTCAAATCGCTGATGGAAGGCGGCGAAGGCGTGCTCACCGGACGCGTCGCCGAATCGATCGCGAACCGGATGGGCGTCGATCCATCCGTCGCATCGACGGTCGCAGCCGCCGCGACGCCCTATCTCGTCGCCTTCCTGAAGGAAAGGCTGGGCTGAGGCTCGCTGTCGCGATCCCAGTGTGGACCGGGCCGCGCGGCGGGAGCGCGGCGCGCGCAACGAGGGGACTCAAATGACGCGGGACGACGAAGCGGCATGGCGCATAGGCATTCTGTATTCGCGTAGCGGCGTCACGGACGCAACCGAGTCGGAACATTTCTTCGGCACGGTACTCGCGATCGAAGAGATCAATGCCAGCGCAGGCGTGGCAGGGCGTCTGCTCGATCCGGTCGCATACGATCCCAAATGCGATGCCGACGAGTATCGCCGGCTCGCCACGCGCATGTTGCAGGAAGACGACGTGACCGTCATCTTCGGCTGCTCGACATCGTCGAGCCGCAAGGCCGTGCTGCCGGTGATCGAACGCAACAATGCGCTGCTCTGGTACTGCTCGATCTACGAGGGGTTCGAGTATTCCCCCAATGTGATCTATACCGGCGCCGTGCCCAACCAGAACAGCATGCAGTTGGCCGCATGGTTGTTGCGCAACCGGGGCCGCCGGTTTTTCCTGGTCGGCGCGGACTACATCTATCCGCGCGAATCGAACCGGATCATGCGCGATATCGTCGAAGAGCACGGCGGCGAAATCGTGGATGAAGTCTATTTGCCCAGCGACGCGGAGCCGGCGGCGCTCGAAACGGTGGTCGCCGAAATCGCTCGCATGCGGCCCGACGTCGTCTTTTCAACGCTGATCGGACGCGGAGCACGCGCGTTTTACAAGCTGTATCGCGACCACGGGCTCGATCCCGCCGACATCCCCATTGCCAGCCTCACGATGACCGAAGGCGAGATACGCATGATCGGCCCGGCGTTGTGTGGCGGACATATCGTCTCCGCCACCTATGTCAATTCATTGGACAATCCGGGCAATCGGCGCTTTCTGCAAGCGTGGCGGGCTCGGTTCGGCGACCAGCCGGCCAGCATGTGGTCGGAGATGGCATATAACCAGGTGCACCTGTTTGCGCTTGCATTGGCGCGTGCGCAGAGTCTCGACACGTCGAGACTCGTCGATGCGGTGCATGAAGTCGAGTTCGACTCTCCCGAAGGTCTGCTACGGATCGATGCGGGCAACAATCATGCGATGCTGACGCCACGTGTTGCCGTGTGCAAGCCGGACGGGACCTTCGATGTGGTCTGGGAGGGGCGCGAGCCGGTCAAGCCCGACCCCTATCTGACCACGTACGGATTCGCCGAATTCTGGCTGGACGGAGATTCAGCATGAGCGCCACCGCGCGACGTCTGTTCGACGATCTGCGCTCGTTGCGGGTCGCGGTCATCCATCCGCCGGGAGACGACCGAAGCATCCTCGAGGAGCAACTGCGCCGGATCGGCTGTCCGGTGCGCATCGTGTGGCCGTTCCCGCCGCAGTTGCCTGCGGACGCGGACGTCATCCTGTTTTTGGTTGGACCGGAGCTCCGCAGCGCAGGCAACTGGTGTGCGGCCGATACCGCGGCGACGCTGATTGCGCTGTCCGACTACGAAAATCCGACGGCATTGAAAATGCTCGTCGATACACAGGCGCACGGCGTGATTGCCAAACCGTACCGTTCGACGGGCATTCTCAGCACGCTCGTGCTCGCGCGCGCATCGTCAGGCTATCAGCAGCGTTTGCAGAGCAAGATCGGCAAGCTCGAGGAGGCGATCAAGTCTCGGCGCCATGTCGAAAAGGCAATTCGTACGCTGATGGACGCGCATCGCCTCAGCGAAAGCGAAGCGTATGAGCATATTCGCTCGCGCGCGACGGAATTGCGCGTGACCGTCGGTGAGGTCGCGACGATGGTGATCGATGCGCACGAAGCGATGGAAAAGCTCGGGCTGGGTAAGCCCGGGAAACGATGACAGACATTCGAAGCAAGCTATTCGCGATGAACATTCAAATGCGCCGCCACATTGCTTCCGTCTGGTGGCTCGCCACTGCCCTAGCGGCCTCGCACGCGTTCGCGGAAGAAATCGGCAGTGTCAATACGAACTTCCGATTGCCGAAATCGGACCGCGTGGTGGTCGAGGCTTACGACGATCCGGCCGTGCCCGGTGTGACCTGCTACGTCTCGCGTGCGAGAACGGGCGGCCTCAAAGGGGCGTTCGGCGTAGCCGAGGACCCGACCGAAGCATCGATCGCTTGCCGGCAAGTCGGCCCGATCCGTTTTCAAGGCACGGTGCGCCAGCAAGAAGATGTCTTTACCGAGCGGATGTCGCTGATTTTCAAAACCTTGCACGTGGTGCGAATCGTCGACGCCAAACGCAACGCGCTCGTCTATATGACGTATAGCGACCGCGTGGCGTCGGGGAGCGCAAAAAACAGCGTGAGCGCGGTGCCGCTTCCCCCGGGAACACAGATTCCGCTCAAGTAGAGGTTCCGATCCGTCGATCGCGTGCGCGTACCCGCGTCAACGAATCCGGAAGACGCCGCCGATACCGACGCTGACGGGCGGCGGGGCGTAGTACGCCGGCGCATAGGTGTAATAGCCCGGCGCCGGTCCATAGGCATAGGGCGGTGCGACCACGCAGCCGCCAAGGCCGACTGCGAGCGCAAGTGTAAGAAGAAGCTTTGGCATCGTATTGTTCTCGTCGAGTGTCAAAGAGTGCCACCAGGAATTCGCGCTGCAATGGATTTGAAGCGCGTCCCAATTGAGGCGACGAGCCGAGTCTAATGCGCAACATGCCGGAATGGGTTTCGCGCAGCTTTACACGTGTTACCGGTTGTGACTGCTGCGGTGCAACGCGGGGGCGACTGCGGGCTGTGTCACGGCGCTGCGCGACGCCTGCCGGCGGGCGCAGCGGACCATTAGCATAACTAAATAATATTTATCGGTATTAACTTATGGTTCCTGAAAATCACGCTTATCGGGTTTATTCCATCTCAAGTCCAGGGCAAATCTGCCGATAACGATTGCAGGCGGCATGCTCCGTTATTCGTAATACGGATGCTTCGAATTCCGCTCCGGCACCGCTCCAAAAACAGGGACGAAATGAACTCCAAACTCACGATCAAGGGACGCATCGCTTTGGCGATGGGCTCGCTCGGTGTGTTGCTGATCGCTGTCAGTGTCTTGGGCTTGATCGGCATGAGCCGCGCAACGGACGCGACGTATGCGGTCTTTTCGGACAACCTGCCCAGCGCGGTCGCGACGGGCAACGCGGCGGCATTCGTTCTGCGCGAGCGCGTCGTATTGGACCGCGCCGCGTTGACACCGGATGCGCCCGACGTGCAAGCCACGTTCGATCGTGCCAGACGGTATCGCGATGTTTCGAATCAATGGTGGAATCGATATCTCGCACTCCCTCGCGATGCCGAAGAGGACCAGCTTGCCAGCAAAGTTACGGCGACCCGTCAGCAGATGTACGAAGCGATCGATCGTGTCATCGACGCGATCAAGGGAAAGGATGCGAGCGAGATCCGCGCGAAGACGTCGGCTCTGACCGCGCCTTATGTGGCGCTCGGCGCGGCAACCGATGCGTTGACGGATCTCCAGGAGCGCAAGGCGAAAGCGCGCTATGACGGCGCCAGCAGCCAGTACCGGCTGTTTCGTGCGCTCGCGATCGGTATGTTGCTGATCGGTGCCGGCGCAGCGGTGCTTGCCTGGGTGTCTTTACGCCGCGCCATCGGCCGGCCGCTCGACGTGGCGCGCGCACACCTGAGGGCCATCGCCGAGGGCGATCTGAGCCGTGCGGTACCCGTCACGAGCCGCGACGAGATGGGCCAGATTCTCGAAGGGCTCGCGCGCATGCGCGACGCATTGCGCGACACCGTGCGTTCGGTTCGGGACGGCAGCGAATCGATCGCACAGGCCACGCAGCAGATCGCCGCCGGAAATCTGGATCTGTCCGCGCGCACCGAGGAGCAGGCCGCGTCGCTGCAGCAGACCGCGGCCGGCATGGAGGAATTGACCGGGACGGTCCGTCAGAACGCCGATAATGCGGGCCACGGCAGCAAGGTGGCCGAGGACGCCACGACGGTCGCCCATCGCGGCAGCGAAGTGTTCACGCGCGTGGTCGGGACGATGGGCGAGATCAGCGACAGTTCATCGAAGATCGCCGACATCATCGGCATCATCGAAGGCATCGCTTTCCAGACGAACATTCTGGCGCTCAATGCTGCCGTCGAAGCCGCGCGTGCCGGCGAACAGGGGCGCGGTTTCGCCGTGGTGGCCGGTGAAGTCCGCGCGTTGGCGCAGCGATCGTCGGGTGCCGCCAAGGAGATCAAGCAATTGATCGACACATCCGTATCGCGCGTGCAAGCCGGTGCGTCATACGTCAACGAGGCGAGTACCGCCATGCACGAGATCATGGGCTCCGTCGCACAAGTCCGGGAAATCATGACGGGGATTGCATCGGCATCGTCCGAGCAGCGTGTCGGTATCGACCAGATCGCGCTGGCCGTGACGCAGATGGATACCGTCACTCAACAAAACGCCGCGCTCGTGGAGCAGGCGGCCGCGGCCGCACAGTCGCTCGACCAGCAGGCCATGAAGCTGAAAGAAGCCGTCGCGATTTTCAAGCTCGACGCCTAGCGATCTCAGCCCACATCGTCGTCCGCTTCCTTGCGCTCGCGCCGCGCTTCATTGCCGCGGCGAGCCCGCAGACGCTGGCGCGAGAGCACATGGATGACTTCCCCGGGGCTGGCGCCGGGGGGTATTTCGTTCCGGATCACATTGGGCAGCATCGGGCGCCCCGCGCGATGTCTGCGCAGCGCGCGCGCAATGGCTTTACGGCAGTCTTCCCCGTGGCAATCCCATTCGTCCCGGATTTTTCCGCAGTATTGACACTTTTCCATAGCGAACAGTCTAGCGGCAATCTCACGAGATGTCCGCGCGCGTGGCCAGATAGACGCCCAGGGCCGCAAGCGCCATGCCGAACCACGCGCGCACCGCGATGGGCTCGTGCAGTGCCACGAGCGCGATAGCGGCGGTGGCGGGCGGCACGAGAAAGAACAGCGCCGAGACGCGCGAAGCTTCGCCGTAGCGCACCATCGCCAGCAGCAGATAAATGGCGACGAGCGAATTGCAGATGACGAGATAAGTCAGCGAGCCGAGCAATTCGATTGTCCACTGCACGTGCATCGGCTCGAGAAAAAACGCGAGCGGTGCGCTGACGGCCAGGCCGACCGCGTATTGCACGAGGCTCGCGGAAACCGGATGCGTCGTCGTGCCGAAACGTTTTTCCCATAACGTGCTGCCGGTGATCGTCAGCAAGGCGAGCACCGCGAAGATCAGCGCCCATGTCGATGAGATATGGATGGACGATTGAGCGGTAATGACGATGACGGCACCTGCCACGCCGAGCGCCAGTCCGAGCCACCGTTTTCGCCCGACATGCTCGCCTGCCATCGCCGGTGCGAGCAAACCGATGAGGATCGGCTGCTGCGACGTGATCAGCGCGACGGCGCCGGCGGACATGCCGTATTTGAGGCTGAGATAGGTGAAGGCAAAGTAGCCGGCCTGCAGCAGCAGACCGGTCATCGCGAGATGAAGCCACGTTATCGGCCGCGAGGGAAACCCGGGCTTGAGCAACAGCGCGAGCGCAACGAGAATGCCGACGACGATGGCATAGCGCAGTGCCAGAAACGTCAGCGGATCGGCGTAGCGCAGCCCGAGCTTCAGGAACACGAATCCGCTGGACCAGAGCAGCAAAAAAAGCGACGGTGCAGCTTTGAGCCAGCGCGGCCGCACGGCGGTGACGGGTTCGGTGGTATGCGACATCGCGTGTCTGTCTTTCGATTCGAAAGGAGCGGTCCGTTTTACCACATCGCACGGATTTGCGAGTCCAGGCACGCGTGCTCACCGTCGCGTGCAGTCGCGTTTTCCCGCTCTCAAGAAACGATTCACGCTGCCGTAAAAAGTGTCGATAGGAGGTGAAATCCTTTCGCCGGTCCGATAGCAATAGAGGAAAAAGTGAATCGTCTCAGCCTGAACGCCAAATTGTGGCTAGCCTTGGTCGTAACGTGGCTCGGCCTGTTGTTCCTGGGCGGCTGGGCCGCCATGCAAACGCGTGACATCATGCTTACCGAACGTAAGGCGGCTATTCGCAACGTGGTCGAGGCTGCCAGTGGCATCGTCGCCGAGTATGCGAAGCTGGCCGACAACCATACGCTCACCGAGGAGCAGGCCAAACACGAGGCGATGGCGCGTTTGTCCGAGATGCGTTATCCGGGTTTCGGATACCTGATGATCGCGAATGCGAAGCCCGTCGTGCTCATGCACCCGACGCTCGCCGATTTGCGCAACAAGGATGTCAGCAACTACGCCGATTCGAACGGCAAACTGCTGTTCGTCGAGATGGTGAAGGTGGCGCAGGCGAAGGGGCAGGGCTTCGTTCCCTATATGGCCCGTCTGCCGGGCAAGACCGACCGCGTGCCGAAAATCAGCTACGTCAAGCGTTTTGCCCCGTGGGATTGGTATTTGATGTCCGGGCTTTATATCGACGACATCGATACGGCGTTCCATGCCGATCTGCTTCGCTATTTCATCGCAGTCCTGATTATCGGAGCGCTCGGTTCAGGCGCGCTCGTTACGATCATCCGCAACGTCAAACGCAGCCTCGGCGGCGAGCCGGCCTATGCGGCCTCGGTCGCACAGGTCATTGCCGAAGGCGATCTTTCGCACCGTGTCGTCGTCGATTCGGGAGACGGCAACAGCATGCTGCTCGCGATGCAGCGCATGCAACAGCACCTCGCGCAGGCGATCCGGCGCATCCGCGGCAGCACGGAGACGATCGAAGAGGCCGTGCAGCAGATTGCCTCCGGCAACCTCGACCTTTCGTCGCGCACGGAACAGCAGGCGGCGTCGCTCGGCGAAACGGCCGCGAGCATGGAAGAGCTGACCGCGACGGTCAAACAAAATGCCGACAACGCGCGGCAGGCGAACCAGATGGCGACGGACACCTCGCGCATCGCAAACGAAGGCGGCGAGGCGGTTCAGCAGGTGGTGGCGACGATGCAGAACATCGCCGACAGCTCGACGCGCGTGGTGGACATCATCGCCGTCATCGAGAGCATCGCGTTCCAGACGAACATTCTTGCGCTGAACGCGGCTGTCGAAGCGGCGCGAGCGGGTGAGCAAGGCCGGGGCTTTGCAGTGGTCGCCTCCGAGGTGCGGAATCTGGCACGCCGCAGCGCCGATGCGGCGAAGGAAATCAAGGCGCTCATCGAAGATTCGGTGAGCCGCGTGGAGGACGGCAAGTCGCTCGTCGCGGTGGCCGGCACGAAAATGGAGTCGCTCGTGCAGTCGGTCAGGCACGTGAGCGAGATCATTCGCGAGATTTCCTCGGCTTCCGAGGAGCAAAGCCGCGGTATCGAACAGGTCAATATCGCTATCGCACAGATGGACCAGACTACGCAGCAGAATGCGGCGATGGTCGAAGAGGCGGCTGCGGCGGCCCAGTCGATGCAGGAGCAGGCTCGCACGCTCGCCGATGTCGTCGACGTTTTCCGGCTGCCCGCAGAGGTTTGAACGTCACCGGGCGGCCGCGACGACAGGTCGAGAGCCGCCGCGCCGTTACGCGTACGGGCTGTCGTACTTAACCTGTACGGTGCTGCGCAATCAATTGGATCGCCCCGCGATGGCGGCGCGCGCGACACGGCACGCGGCGAGATCCCAGGCACCGCTGCCCACGGTTTTCAGCAACATCGGGGTATTGGCGGGTGCGCGCGCGGAGATTGCCGCGCCGATCGGCTGCACCGAGGACCAATCGATACCCGCTTGCAGCAGATCGCCGGCTTCTTCGCGTGCGGCCGCGAAATCGTCGACGAAGACGCGGCTCGCGCGAACGGTGTCGGGACCGATCTCCGCGGCATCGGGCGTGAATGCGCCCACGGCTACGATCAGCCGGTCCGCGCGCGCAGGCTCGTTGTAAACGGGCGTTTTGCTCGTGGTCGCGGTCATGACGACGTCGATGTCATCGGCGATCGTTCCATTCGCCGGCAACACACGGATGCCTTCGCGGCCCGTCTCGTCGCAAAAGCGCTGTTCCGATGCGAGCGCCTTGCCCGCGACGAAGATCGCCGCGCTCGGATACAACCGCGCAATGGCCGCGGCATGATGGCGTGCCTGTTGTCCCGTTCCGATGATGAGGAATCCGCGCGGCGCGCGCGCATAGAGATACTTCACGCCGAGCATCGACAACGCGGCGGTTCGGCGTCCCGTTACCGTCGGCCCGTCGAGGATGAACTCCGGCGCACCGGTCACCCCGTCGCAAACGGTGACGGTGCCGAAGATGGTCGGCATGTTGCGCGCGGCGTTGCCTGGGCACACGCTGACGAGTTTATGGATGGCCACGTCGCTGGCGGCGGCGGGCATCGAAAGCAGCACGCCGTTGTCCGCCAAGGGTACCGCGGTGCGTACCGGCGAGCGAATGGCGCCCGCTTCGAGCTCATGCGCCGCATGGCTCAGCGCTTCGATGAGCGAGGCGAAATCGAGGAGGCGGGCCGTGGCCGCGGCATCGAAGGTGGGAAGCGTCGACATGATGGGATCGGCAGATCGAATGTTCAGGGGCGGATGGGGCGCGAGTGCGTTCCGCCGATGCTATCTGAAAATGTTTCTGATTGGAAACCCATTTTGACGGTGCGGGAGGCAGACTCACCTCGTCGGCGAACCGTCATAGGCGCTGGCCTGTTCCAGGAGCCAGGCGCGAAACTGCTCGAGCGGCTTGCCGTGGCTCAACTCTGTCGGGTAGACGAGGTAATAGGCCGATTCCGCAACGGAAGTCGCCTCGAACGGGACGACGACGCCGAGCTGCTCGAGCCGCCCTTCGACGAAGAACTTCGGCACGAGTGCGATGCCGAGTTCGGCTGCCGCCGCACTGAGGAGCATCGTATGGAGTTCGTAGCGTACGCCTTGCATCGCCCGGTTGTCGTCGACGCCGAGTTCGGCGAACCAGCGAGACCAGGCATCGGGCCGCGTCGTCGAATGCAGTAGCGGGTAGGCCAGCAACTCGCGGACGTCCTCGACGGGTTTGGGGATCAGCGCCGGCGAGCATACCGGTACCACCTCTTCGCCGAAAAGGTAATCGGACGATGTGCCGGGCCACGTGGGCTGTCCGTAGTGGATCGCAGCATCGAAATGCGACTCCTCGAACGAGAAGGCATCGGTGCGCACGCCCATGTTGACGCGAATGTCGGGGCTGCGCGCGTAGAAGTCTTTCATGCGCGGAATGAGCCATTGCGAGGCGAATGTCGGCAATACGGCCAGCTCGAGCGAGCCGCCGCCGCTGCCGTGCGCGATGATCGACAAGGTGTCGCGATCGAGATATTCGAGGATGCGGCGCACCTGTGTGCCGTAAAGCTTGCCGGCTCGCGTCAGGACGACGCGTTGCTTCGAGCGCACGAAAAGGCGCACGCCGAGGTTCGATTCGAGCGACGCGATTTGCCGCGACACCGCACTTTCCGTCAGGAACAGCTCGCGGGCGGCGTGCGTGAAGCTCTCGTGGCGAGCCGCCGCCTCGAACGCGAGCAGCGCACTCATGTTAGGAATCCTGAACTTTCGCACGATCATTCCAAAAACGCATCAAGTCCCGATTTTATCTCGCTTTACGCAAGCTGGAATCGTTTCGATAATGCGCGCGGTGAAGACCGGATAAGAAAGAGCGATGCGTAACGCAAATGTCGAGCTGCTGCTGTCGAACCTGTTGGGCCGGGAAAAAGCCGATGCGCTTTTCTCGACGCTGAATTTCCCGTCGATCCTCGCCGACTGGGAGGCCGGGACCGTGACGCGGGCGGAGCTGGCGCAGGCCATGAACATGGCGCTGTTCGAAGACTTGCTCGCGCGCTCGCCGAACGGACGGGCCTATACGCAGGAGACGGTTGCGCACGGCGGCTCCGTCTACTTCGATCATGGTGCGCTGCGTACCGTGCGCTGGACGCATACTGGCGCTTTGCCGCCGGGTGAAGCGGCCTTCACGCGCATCCTGCGTCCGCTCGGGTTTCGGCTCAACGGCCGCTATCCGCTCGATAAGCTGGGCATGACAGGCCGCGCGTATGCGCACGAGGACGCCCCCGACGAAATCGCCCAATTCTTCGTGAGCGAGCTGCATCCCGAACGTTTCTCGACGGCCTTCCAGCAAGCGGTGACGAACGTCGTCGGCACGTCGAAGGACCCGTTGACGCCGCGCTCGCTGGCACAGCTCTGGGAACTCGAGCGCGATGGCGCGCTTCCGATCGATGCGGCGCAAGCGCTGCTCCCCGTCATCGTCGGCGCATTCGCGCGCCATCACGATGTGCCGAGCGAAGCGGATTACGAAACGCTCCTCGGCGAATCGGCCGAAATGGCGTGGATTGCGACGGAAGGCAATGCGTTCAATCATGCGACGGATCGCGTTGCCGATGTCTTCGCCTTGTCGGAAAGCGAAAAAGCCAAGGGCCGGCCGATAAAGCCCGAGGTCGAGCGTTCCCGCTCGGGGCGTGTCTTTCAGACGGCGTACCGCGCGGATATCGTGACGCGGACGTTCCGGGCGCCCGACGGCGCGCTCGTCACGCGAGACGTTCCGGGCTCGTTCTACGAATTCATCACGCGCAAGCGCGAATTCGATCAGGCCACGCGTAGCTGGGTGACGGATCTGCGCTTCGATGCCGGCAATGCGCAAGGAATCTTCAAGATGACGGCGCATGCCGCCGCGTAATGTCCGGATGGCGAGTGCCGGCGCTCAGGCGGGTCTGGCGCTGCCACCGTTGGCAAGCGGCCTCGCCTCGCTGTCGTAGGGCGCGTAGCCTTCGTCGATGATCCAGAGGACTTCGGCGTCCTCGTCGCTCGTCGATACGGCGGCGTGGCCCATGCGGCTGTCGAAATAGATGCTGTCGCCCGCTTCGAGATGCGTTGGGGCGTACAGCTCGGAATACAAACAAACGCTGCCGCTCAGCACGAAAAGAAACTCCTCGCCTTCGTGCCGTCCCCATTCCGTGAATGCGTCGAGCGAGTGCGCCGTGATCCGGATGCGAAACGGATGCATGGCCTTTTTTGCCAGTTCGGTGGCGAGCAATTCCATTTCGTAACAGCCGGCCGCGTGCGGTTGTCCCGCGCCTTTGCGCGTGACCGCGCGCCGGCCGCCGACGTTCGGTTTCGACGCGGAGCCGAACAGTTCGCTCAAGTCGATCTTGAGGCCGTGAACGATCTTTTGGAGGACGTCGAACGTCGGAGACATCACCCCGTTTTCGATCTTGGACAGCGTCGAGCGCGATACGCCGCATACGCGGCTTGCCGTTTCGAGCGTGTAACCGTGGAAGAGCCGCGCAGCTCTGACGCGCTTGCCGAGTTCCGAAGGCGCCTGCTCGGCCGGCTTCAAGATGGTCCTGTCCATGCGGGGGATTGGGTGGTACGGTCTATCGGTCCTGCGAGTTTCGCATCATAACATCGGCTCGCCGCCGCGTCGGGCCGCGGCGAGACGCCGCCGCTCACGCGCGGATTCATCCGGGTTTGATGAGCAACGCGCATCACGTGTTGCGCAGATATCGTTTGCCAGTCGTTTAAAGGCTGAACACAATCGCGGCACGCGTTTTCGATCACGGCTACGGCCAGTGCGATCGGGTCGGTGGTGGTGGTCACGCCGCGCCGGCATCCGCGCGCAATCGGCGTGGTTGCCGCACCTGTCGCGGGCGTGTATAGTTTCCTAACGTCCCAAAATTTCCTATCGGAAACAATCGAGGTACTTCCCGATGAACGCATCGACCATTCTGTCCGAGCTCGGTATTTCGCATCTTGCGGAAAGCGGCGACATCGCCGTTCGCTCGCCCATCGACGGCGCACTGATCGGTCGTGTGCCGAGCCATACTGCCGCCGACATCGACGCCGCACTGGCGAAGGCGCAGGCTGCCTTCGTGGCTTGGCGCGACGTGCCTGCGCCGCGGCGCGGCGAACTGGTGCGATTGCTCGGCAACAAGCTGCGCGAGCGCAAGCAGGCGCTCGGCAGCCTCATCACGCTGGAGACGGGCAAGATCCTGCAGGAAGGGCTCGGCGAAGTGCAGGAAATGATCGATATTTGCGATTTCGCGGTCGGCCTATCGCGTCAGCTCTACGGTCTGACGATCGCATCGGAGCGCCCGGGCCATCGAATGGGGGAAAGCTGGCATCCGATGGGCGTGTGTACGGTCATTTCGGCGTTCAATTTCCCGGCGGCGGTCTGGTCCTGGAATGCGGCGCTCGCACTGGTATGCGGCAATGCCGTGATCTGGAAGCCTTCCGAAAAAACGCCGCTCACCGCGTTGGCGGTGGACAGCATCCTGCAAGAGGCGCTGCAAGCGTTCGGCACGGCGCCGGCCGGCTTGACGTGCCTCATCAACGGCGGTCGCGAAGTGGGCGCGCAGCTCGTGGGCGATCCGCGTTCGAACATCGTCAGTGCCACGGGTAGTACTGAAATGGGACGTGCTGTCGGCGTCGAAGTAGCGCGCCGCTTTGGTCGTTCGCTGCTCGAACTCGGGGGCAATAACGCGGGCATCGTCTCGAACACCGCGGACCGGGAGCTTGCGCTGCGCGCCATCCTGTTTTCGGCGGTCGGCACGGCCGGCCAACGTTGCACGTCGCTGCGGCGTTTGTTCGTCCATGAAAGCGTGTATGACGAGACGGTCGAGCGTTTGAAGGTGCTTTACGGGAAGGTCGCGATCGGTAATCCGTTGGAGCAGGGCGTGCTGATGGGCCCGCTCATCGACTCACAATCGTTCGAGCGCATGCAGGCTGCGCTCGAAGCGGCGAAGCGCGACGGCGGGAAGGTATTCGGCGGGGAGCGCCATACGGTGACCGGTTGCGAGCAGGGCTTCTACGTGCGGCCGGCAATCGTCGAGATGCCGGCCCAGACCGGCATCGTGCTCAAAGAGACGTTCGCTCCGATCCTTTACGTCATGAAGTATCGCGACTTCGGCGAGGCAATCGCAGCGAACAATGCGGCGTCGCACGGCTTGTCGTCGTGCGTCTTCACGACCGATCTGCGCGAGAGCGAACGGTTCCTGTCGGCATCGGGCAGCGATTGCGGTATCGCGAACGTCAATATCGGCCCGAGCGGCGCGGAAATTGGCGGTGCCTTCGGCGGTGAAAAAGAAACGGGCGGTGGGCGCGAGTCGGGTTCCGATGCATGGAAGGCCTATATGCGCCGTGCAACCAATACGGTCAACTACTCGTCGGCATTGCCGCTCGCGCAGGGCATCGATTTTTCGATCGAATGATGCGGTGGCCGGGCGCTTGCCAAAGGCGCGTGCCCGGCTCGCCAATCGACGCGCCGCCGTTCGGTGTGCGCGTTTTTCCGACGCAATCCAAGGGCGGGGCAACGCGTGAGCTCTCAAGTCGTTATCGTGGGCGGTGGCGTGATCGGCAGTTCGATCGCCTATTTTTTGCGGGCATCCGATCCGACGGTTCCGGTCACCGTCATCGAGCGTGATCCGACCTACGCGAAATCGTCATCGGCGCTTTCGGCCGCGTCGATCCGGCAGCAGTTTTCAACGCCGTTATCGGTGCAAATGTCGCTGTACGGTATCGCGTTTCTACGCAATATCGGCGAGCTGCTGGAAGTCGACGGGACGAAGCCGTCGATCGAGCTGCATGAGGGCGGCTATCTCTTTCTCGCGACGTCCGCCGGTGCGCCGACGCTACGTGAGAATCATGCGCTACAAACGCGTCTCGGTGCCGATATCCATTGGCTCGATCGAGAAAAGCTGCAGGCGAAATTTCCCTGGCTGAACATCGAGGATCTCGAGGCGGGCGCCTTCGGCGCCAGCGGCGAAGGGTGGTTCGACGGGTACGGTCTCGTGCAGGCGCTGCGCAAGAAAGCGCAATCGCTCGGCGCGCGCTATGTTGCAGCCGAGGTCGGCGCCATCGCGCGAGCCGGACGCCGCGTCACCCACGTCGAGACGACCGACGGCGAGCGCTATCCGTGCGACATGCTCGTCAATGCGGCCGGGGCATGGGCGCGAAAGCTATCGGCGATGATGGGCATCGAGATTCCCGTCTTCGCGCGCCGGCGCAGCATTTTCAACGTATCGTCGCCGGCGCGCCTTTCGCCGTGCCCGTTGTTGATCGACCCGAGCGGGGTCTATTTCCGCCCGGAAGGCAAGACTTACATCTGTGGAACGTCGCCGAGCGCCGATAACGATCCGGACGATCTGCCGCTCGATGAAGTCGACCATGCCTTGTTCGACGATGTCATCTGGCCCACGCTGGCGCACCGCGTGCCCGAGTTCGAGGCGCTGCGCGTGGAGAACTGCTGGTCCGGCTATTACGAATACAACGTCTTCGACCACAACGCGATCATTGGCTTTCACCCCGATATCGACAATTGCATCTTCGCCAACGGCTATAGCGGCCATGGTCTGCAGCAAGGGCCGGCGACGGGGCGCGGTGTGAGCGAGCTGATCCTGGACGGCAAATATACGTCGCTCGATCTATCGCCGCTGGATTGGAGCCGCGTTATCGAGAACCGGCCTATCGTCGAGAAAAACGTCGTTTAGGCCGCGGCGCTATCGAATCCGATACCCGCCATAACGAAGCGAATGCCGAAGCCAGAGGGCACCATGTACCGATTCACCGAGCCGTTTGCTCATCCGTCCGGCTCGCCGATTCGAGAGCTGTTCAAGTACGTCGGCCAGCCGGGCATGATTTCGTTCGCGGGCGGTTATCCGGCCGCCGATCTATTCGATGTCGAAGGACTGAACGCGGCTCAGACTCGTGCGTTCGAGTCGCCAGTTCGCTGCCTGCAGTATGGCCCGACGGATGGCCTGCCCGAACTGAAGCAGGAAATCCTCGCGCTGATGGCGCGGCGCGGCGTGACATGCTCCGCCGATGAATTACTGGTCACGACAGGATCGCAGCAAGGCTTCGATTTGCTGCTGCGCGTGCTCGTCGGTCCGGGCGACGTCGTGGCGACCGAGCAGCCGGCCTATCCTGCCGTCCTGCAAGCGCTGCGGCTTCAGCAGGCAAAGATCGTGACGGTGCCGATCGACGATGAAGGGATCGACGTGGCGAAACTGGCCGAGATGCTCGCAGCGGGCACGCTCGATCGACCGAAACTGCTGTACACGGTGCCGACGTTCGCCAATCCTTCCGGCGCGATGCTCACGCGCGCACGCCGCATCGCGCTGCTCGAACTTGCCGTTCGTTATGGCTTCCTGATCGTTGAAGACGACCCGTACGGCGATTTGCGCTTCAAGGGCAGTGCGCTGCCATCGATCCTGGCGCTGGCGAAAGAAGTCGAGGGAGCGCTTCCGTGGGTAGTGCACTTTGGGAGCTTGTCGAAGATCGTCGCACCGGGCTTGCGAGTCGGCTGGACCATCGCGCCTGCCGAGATCGCCCGCCGCTGCGTCGTCGCGAAACAGACCGTCGATCTTTGCAGCTCGCCGTGGACCCAGGCGATCGCCGCGCAGTATCTGGCCGCGGGCTCGCTCGAGCGGCATTTGCCGCGCATTACCGCGATGTACGGTTGCAAGTGCGGTGCGCTATGCGACGCGCTCGAGGCGGAGTTCGGCTCGGCGATCGCGTTCCATCGTCCGCAGGGCGGAATGTTCGTCTGGGCCCGCATCGAGGGCATCGATTCATCGGCACTGCTCACGAACGCGATCGAACGGAAGGTCGTATTCGTGCCGGGCAAAGCGTTCTTTGCGGACGATGTCGACATCCATTCGCTCAGGCTGTCATTCGCGGCGCCAGGGATCGACGATATTCGCGAAGGCGTGCGCCGGCTCAAAGCGGCTTTCGACGACGGGGTGCAGCGGCGTCTATAGCGATGTGCCGCCTGCTCGCTGCGCGGCCAGCGCGAACAGTTCCCGAAAGCGGCGCCGTTCCTCCGCGCTCAGATGCGATGCCGCCTCGGGCATGACCAGGACGATGCGCAGCCTCAATTCACCCCGGTTACCCGAGGCGTCCGAGAGACCCTGCGCCGGCAGGCGGATCGTGCTGCCATGCCGGGCATTCGCGGGAATCGCGATGTCCAGATCGCGGCCGAGTACTTTGGCTGTGAGCGGACCGCCCAGCGTCGCGGTGACGAAATCGACTTCGAGTTCGCCGCTCAGATGCAGCCCTTCCCGCTGAAAACCGGGCCCACAGACGATGACGACCGTAAACGTCGCATCGCCGGGTTGTCCGCCGTGCATGCCCGCAAACCCGCCGCCGGGCACGACGATGCGCTGGCCGTCCCATGCGCCGCGCGGCACGTTCACCGGCTGCGATTTCGTTTGATATTCGACGCCCTTGCTTTGGCATGTCGCGCACCAGTGCGCGCTTTTCATACGCCCTTCGCCGCCGCATGCGGTACACGAAGCACCGTCGTAACCGGTGCCGTAGCCGGCACAGTTCGAACAGGGCAGCACCGTTGCGCGTGCGCTCGCGCCCCGGCATTGCCGGCACGTTTCGCTGACCTGGTAACTGGCGAGCACTTCGCCGCCGTTCAATGCCACATCGAGCGGCACGTGCAACTGAGTATGCCGGTTTGCGCCACGCACGGGCATCGGGCCGCCGCTCGCCCCGTAGTGCTTCGACCAGGCGCCGGCCCCGCCCGCTCCTGCGCCGCGGTCGACGTCGCCAGTCGAGGCGCGTGCTGGCCGCATGTCGGTCCTGCGTGTGCCGGCGGCGGGAGCCGGCTGCGCGCGCACGGGCGCCTGCCGCTGCCCCGTGAGGATTTCGAAGGCCTCCTGGACCTTTTTGAATAGCGATTCGGCGGCCGATTCCTCGCCCTTGTTGCGATCGGGGTGGTACTGCGCTCTCAGGCGGCGATAGGCCCGCTTGATTTCCGCCGCCGATGCGGCGCTCGGCAAGCCCAATCGTTCGTAGTACTCATCGAGGCTCACGGGTTCCACCCCAACTCTGCATTTCGCAAAGCCGCCAGTTTATCGCGTCCGGTTTCGGGTTCGGAAAACGGCGCATCGCCTGCGCTCGCGTCCGTGCGCCGGTCGAATCGCTCTTATCTCGGCAAACTTTCGATTATTGCTCGATCCGCGCGGCACGCATGGTGCGTAGCACTTCGGTCACGGCGGCAATGGTGCGCGCCACGGCACTTGGATCGGTCTGCCAATTGCATACCGAAATGCGCATGCACCGTTTGCCGCGCCAAGTCGTGTTGCTGAAAAGCGCCTCACCGGTTCGAAGCACCGCCTCGGTGACGGCGTCGGTCCATGCGTCATGATCGCTTTCGGTTGCATCGGGCCGTGGGTCGATGAAGCGGACCAGGCCTTGATTGATGCGTGGCGCCCAGACGAGCTCCACACCCGGCTGTGCGGCTATGCCGACGGCCAACGCGTGCGCCGCCTCGCAACAGCGCTCGACCAGCGCCGCCACGCCTTCGCGGCCGAACTCGCGCAGCGCCGCATAGGTGGCAAACCCGCGGCCCCGCCGCGACCAGACGGGCGTCCAATCCTTCTGTTCGCGAACTGCTTCGTTGTACGAAACATAGCTTGCGTAATGCGACATTGCCGCTCGGTGCACGTCGGCGTGGGCGACGAATGCAAAGCCGCTGTCGTAGGGCACGTTGAGCCACTTATGCCCATCGGTCGCCCAGGAATCGGCGTGTTCGACGCCGATCAGCAACGACCGGTAGCGTTCGCTCGCATTCGCCCATAGCCCGAAAGCGCCGTCGACATGGACCCATGCGCCGTGGCGATGCGCAAGCGGAATCAGTTCGGAGAACGAATCGTAGGCGCCGATGTTGAGATCTCCCGCCTGCAGCAGGACGATCGTCGGCGTGTCAGGCTCGGCGCGCAGCGCTTCGTCGAGCGTGGCCATTTCCAGTTGACCCATTCGATTCGACGGCAGGGCCTGCACGCATGCGGTGCCCATGCCGAGCAGCCGCACAGCCTGTGTGACGCTGCCGTGGAATTGATCGCTGCTGAGTATCCGGATGCGCGGCGCACCGAAGAGCCCGTCGCGCTCGACCTGCCAGCCCCGCTGTTCGAGCAGGGCATGGCGCGCGGCCGCGAGTGCCGTGACGTGGGCAGTCTGGCAACCGCTCGTGAGCGCGAAGCTTGCATGGGACGGCAGGCCGAGCAGTTCCTTGAGCCATGCGCCGCAGACCTCCTCGACGACAGCCTCGGCCGGTGCGCACGCGAACGACGCGGCGTTTTGATCCCATGCGCTCGTGAGCCAATCCGCGCCGAGCGAAGCAGGCACGGCGCCGCCGATCACCCAGCCGAAGAAGCGGCCGCCCGCGCTTGCGACGATGCCGCCCTCCGTATCGGCCACGAGTTCGTCGATGACGCGCTCGGCCGGTATCGGTGCGCGGTTGAGCGGCTTGGCGAGCCGGCTTCGTAATGTTTCAAGCGTGGCGGTAGCGGCGACCGGCCCGTCTTCGAGATTCCCGAGGTGCGAGAGCGCATGATGCAGCGCGCGTTCGAGTGCAGGGCGGAACGGAGAACGTTCGCTCATGACAAATGGTGTCCTTGGTCTTTGGGTGGACGTGCGTTACGGATGCAAACGGGATGCGAACGGCGCTGCGGCAGCGCTTCAGGTCGATGCCCTGCGTTGGCTGCGGTAAGGCGCTGAAGCGCTAACTCCGGCTGGCAGCATTTCAAGCCGGATGTTCGCTGCCGGCCCGCTCTCGCGCCGCTTTCGCGCCTTCGACCTGCAGCAGCGTGGGCAACGATACACCGTTCTTGGCGGCCGTTACTTCAGCGAGAATTGAAATGGCGATCTCGGGCGGCGTGCGGCTGCCGATATAAATGCCGACCGGCCCATGCAGCCGCGCGAGTTGCGCGTCGCCAAGATCGAACTCCTTGAGCCGCTCGCGCCGTGCCGCATTGTTTCGACGGGAGCCGAGCGCGCCGACGTAGAAAGCCGGCGTTTTCAGCGCTTCCATCAACGCGAGATCGTCGAGCTTCGGGTCGTGCGTCAGCGCGATCACGGCACAGCGTTCGTCGAGCTTCATGTCCGTAACGGTATCGTCCGGCATCGTATGGACGACCGTCGTGCCTGGAATATTCCATTCCTCGGTGTATTCTTCGCGCGGATCGCAAACCGTCACTTGATAGTCCAGGCCCACCGCAATGCTGCAAAGATAACGCGATAGCTGCCCGGCTCCGATGACGAGCATGCGATAGCGCGGGCCATGGATCGTCGATAACGTGTCGCCGTCGAACTGCACGCCGTCGGTTGCCTGCGCGGGCGCGAGCGTGGCCGCGCCCGTTTTCATATCGAGCGTTCGCGCGACGAGCCGGCCGGCTTCGACCGCGCGGTAGAGTTCGTCGATGCCGCTTGCCTGCGTCAGCGGTTCGAGCACGAGTTCGATCGTGCCGCCGCAAGGCAAGCCGAAGCGATGGGCTTCCTCCGCCGTGATGCCGTACTTCACGGCCTCGGGGCTGCTGCCGCCTATGCCGTGGCGGCGCACGCGGTCGATCAGATCGTCTTCGATGCAGCCGCCCGATACGGAACCGGCCACGAGGCCGTCGTCCCGCACGGCGAGCATCGCGCCTTGCGGGCGCGGGGACGACCCCCACGTCTTGACCACTGTGACGAGCAATACGCGATGCCCTTCGTCGAGCCAGCGCGCGCTCGATTTCAGGACTTCGAGATCCACGCTTTCCATGATTTGTGTCCTTTGCCAGCGGGTGCCTCGTCGGCTGCTTCGCCAGGCTGCGCCGACGCTTCGCTTTCATCGGTGCCTTCGGCGCCTGCTCCTGCTCCTGCCTCACCCGTCATCTGTGCTGTAAAGCGCTTGAAGAATTCGCCCGCGACCTTGCGCGCGGCTCCGTCGACGAGTCGCGAGCCGATCTGCGCGAGCTTGCCGCCCACCTGGGCGTGCGCCGTATACGATAACTTGGTCGACGATTCCCCGTCGGCTTCGAGCGTGACCGCGGCGCTGCCTTTCGCGAAACCGGCGACGCCGCCCTGACCTTCGAATACGACGGTATAGCTGTTCGGCGGGTCGAGGTCGGTCAACGACATGCGTCCCTTGAAATGCGCCTTCACGGGTCCCACGGCGGCGAGCATGGAGACGATATAGGCATTCTCGCCGTCGGCCTCGATGCTTTCGCAGCCGGGAATGATCGTCCGGAGCACCGCCGTGTCGCGCAGCGCTTCCCATGCGTGCTCGCGCGAGACGGGCAGGACGTATTGCTCGGTCAGTTCCATTGCGGCACTCCTTGGTTCGGCGAAACGGGCATCGGGTGGCGGGGCACGCGCGCGAGATGCTCGAAGTCGTGCGCGAGCGCATCGAGGCTCTCGAGGTTGTGGACGGGGCGATGCGCGTCGACGTGCGGCAGGATCGCGCGCACGCCGCGCGCTCGCGCGGAGAACCCGGCATAGCGCAGCAGCGGATTGAGCCATACGATGCGGTAGGCGTTGCGAGCCAGGCGCGCCATTTCGGCATCGAGCAATTCGATCGCTTCATGATCGAGGCCATCGGTCACGAGCAACACCGTCGCGCGCCCCGCGAGGACGCGCTTGGCCCAGTGCCGATTGAATTGCGCCAGTGCCGCGCCGATCCGCGTGCCGCCGGCCCAGTCCTCGACGCTTCGCCCAAGCGCGGCGATCGCCGCATCGGGATCGCGCTCGCGCAGCGCGCGCGTCGCATGCGTGAGGCGTGTACCGAACACGAAGACCTGCAGTCTCTCGCGCGATTGCAGCAGCGCATGGCAGTAATAGAGCACGGCACGAGAGTAGTTGGCCATCGAGCCGGAAATATCGAGCAGCAGGACGAGCGGGGGTTTGCGTTCGCGCACGGCGCGGTACTTCCAGACGAGCCAGTCTCCGCCGACGCGCACGGCTTGGCGCGCGCTGGCACGAACGTCGGCATGGACGCCGTGCGAGGCGGCCCGCAGCCGGCGAGTCGGTTCGGTCGCGAACGACATGCGGCGGTTGCGGATCGCGTGCTGCAATGCGCGCCATTCGTCGGCGCTCAACGTATCGAAATCGCGGTGACGCAGGCGCTCTTCGGCGCTGAACGTTGCGTGCGCATTCAGCTCGCGCTGCTGCGGTTCGCTGGCGGCGGGCTTATCCGACTGAGACGTACGGGTCGCGAGCGCATCCGCCAAGCGGTTGTTGCGCATCGGGGGTGGCATACCGGCCCGCGCTTTGGGCAGTAACAGGGCGCGCAACTTCCCCGCCCAATCGGGATCGCGCCAGAACAGATCGAAGGCCGTGTCGAAGAATGCCCGCTCATCGGCCGAGTGCGTGAGAATGGCGGCCAGCGCGTCATGCACGTCGTCGCGCCTTCCGATCTCGATCAGCTGCAGCGCGTCCAATACATCGATTGAATGAGCGGGCGACATCGCCAAGCCTGCTGCGCGCAGCAGTCGCACGAAATGTACGACGTTGCGCGCGAACATCGGCAGTTCCGGGCACGAGGCGAGCGACGCGGGTGATAGTTGCGAGTGGGGCGAGGCCATCGGCTACTCCGCTTCGGCCAAGCATCGCGCGATTTGGTCGGCGTCGAGCCGTGCGAGGTCGTCCTGGTACTTGAGCAGCACGCCGAGCGTGTCATGCACGGACTGCGGATCGAGTTCCGAAATCGACAGTGCCGCCAGCGCGCGGCACCAGTCGATCGTCTCCGCAATGCCCGGGGCCTTGAACAGGTCCATCGAGCGCAACCGGTGCACGAACGCCACGACGCGCCGCTGCAGTTGTCCCGCCGCTTCGGGGGCACGCGCCGCGACGATCGCGAGTTCGCGGTCCTGCTCCGGATAGCCGATCCATTGATAGAGGCAGCGGCGCTTGAGCGCGTCATGGACTTCGCGCGTGCGGTTCGACGTGACGATGACGAGCGGCGCCCGCTCGGCGCGTACCGTGCCGTATTCGGGAATCGACACCTGGAAATCCGAAAGCAGTTCGAGCAGAAAGGCCTCGAAGGGCTCGTCGGCGCGATCGATTTCATCGATGAGCAGCACACGTTGCGCACCCGGATGTTGCTCGTCAGGCATCAACGCTTGCAGAAGCGGGCGCTTCAGCAGGAATTCGCTGCGATAGAGCGTATCGTTGCCGGGCCGCTCGCCGGCCGCTTCGGCCAGACGCAGCGCCATGATTTGGCGCGGGTAATCCCATTCGTAGAGCGCACTGGCCGTGTCCAGCCCTTCGTAGCACTGCAGGCGCAAGAGCGTCGTGCCGAGGATTTCCGAGGCCGCCTTGGCGAGCTCGGTCTTGCCGACGCCCGGCTCGCCTTCGAGAAAAAGCGGCCGGTCCATCCGCAGCGCCAGAAAGAGCGCCGTGGCGAGCTCGCGACTCGCAAAATAGCGGTGCGCCGCGAGCTCGGCGACGGTTGCGTCGATCGTTGCCGGCTGCATCGTGGTCGGTCCGGAGCGAGGGCAGGCCGCTAGCGGGCCCGCTCGACGGCGCGCGCTGCGAGGATCGGAATCAGATGGGCACGATACTCGGCGCTCGCATGCAAATCCGTGTTCAGTTCGTCGGGAGACAGCGTGACCTGCCGGGCCGCATCGCGCGTGAACTGGCTGCTCAATGCCGCTTCGAGCGCGGACGGTCGAAACACCGAAGGTGCAGCGCCCGTGACGGCAACCCGCACACCATCGGCCCGCTTGGCCACGAACACGCCGACGAGCGCGAATTGGGAAGCGGGGTTGCGGAACTTCTCATAGGCGCTTTTTTCCGGCACGGGAAATTCGACGGCAACGATGAGTTCGTCCGGTTCGAGCGCCGTTTCGTACATGCCGACGAAGAAGTCGTCGGCTGCAATGCGTCGGCGATCGGTGACGACCGTCGCGCCCAGAGCGAGCACCGCAGCCGGATAATCGGCGGCAGGGTCGTCGTTGGCGAGCGAGCCGCCCAGCGTACCGCGGGCGCGCACCTGGCGATCGCCGATCATACCGGCGAGCTCGGCCAGCCCAGGCAGGCTGCGCTGGATGCCGTCATGTTCGGCGACATCCGCATGGCACACGGCGGCGCCGATCGAAACCGTCTGGCTGTCGACGCGAATTTCCTTCAAGGCCGCAATGCGGGTGATGTCGACGAGCTTCGTCGGCTGCGCCAGGCGCAAACGCATGGTCGGCAGCATGCTTTGCCCGCCGCCGAGGTATTTGGCGTCGCTATCTGCCTGCAGGGCCGCCACGGCGGCCTGCGCATCGGCCGCGCGCTCATAGTCGAACGAGTATGAATACATGGAGCTGTCTCCTGTCGACCGTTCAATGGACCGACGACTGCGCGGCCTGAATCGCGGACCAGACGCGGTGCGGGGTGGCGGGCATCTGCATGTCTTTCACGCCAAGCGGCGCGAGGGCGTCGACGATCGCATTGATGACCGCCGGCGGGGAGCCGATTGCGCCCGCTTCCCCGCATCCTTTGACCCCGAGCGGATTGTGCGTGCACGGTGTGCCTTGACTCGTCTCGACCGTGAACTCGGGCAGATCCGAAGCGCGCGGCATCGCGTAGTCCATGTAAGAGCCCGACAGCAACTGCCCTGTGTCGGGGTCATAGACACAGCGCTCGAGCAGCGCCTGGCCGATACCTTGGCCGAGCCCGCCGTGCACCTGCCCTTCGACGATCATGGGATTGATGACGTTGCCGAAGTCGTCGACAGCGGTGAATCGCTCGATGCGCGTTTCGCCCGTATCGGGGTCCATTTCGACTTCGCAAATATAGGCACCTGATGGGTACGTGAAATTGCTTGGATCGTAGAACGCATTCTCGTCCAATCCCGGCTCGAGTTCCTCGAGCGGATAGTTGTGCGGAACATAGGCGGCCAGTGCCACTTCGGCGAACGTTTTGGTACGGTCCGTGCCGGCAACACGAAAGACACCGTTGCCGAATTCGATGTCGGTGGCGGAGGCTTCGAGCAGATGCGCCGCGATCTTTTTTGCCTTTGCTTCGATCTTGTCGAGCGCTTTCATGATGGCCGTGCCGCCCACTGCGATCGAGCGCGAACCGTAGGTTCCCATGCCGAATGGAATGCGGCCGGTATCGCCATGGACGATTTCGACCTGGTCCATCGACAGGCCGAGCCGATCGGCGACGACTTGCGCGAACGTCGTTTCGTGCCCCTGCCCGTGGCTGTGCGAGCCGGTGAAGACCGTCACCGTTCCCGTGGGATGCACGCGGACCTCGCCCGCTTCGAACAGGCCGGCGCGTGCGCCAAGGGCACCCGCGATTTTCGACGGCGCGAGACCGCACGCTTCGATGTAGCACGAGTAGCCGAGGCCGCGCAGCTTGCCGTTTTGCTTCGCCGCGTCGCGGCGCGCCGCAAAGCCCGCCACGTCGGCGAGTTCGATGGCACGTGCGAGGCAGACTTCGTAGTCTCCCGTGTCGTACGTGAGCCCGACGGGTGTCGTGTAGGGAAACGCGCGGATGAAGTTGCGCCTGCGGATTTCAGCGGGGTCCATGCCGAGCTCGTGCGCCGCGGTTTCGACGAGCCGCTCGACGACGTACGTGGCTTCCGGCCGTCCCGCCCCACGGTAGGCGTCGACGGGCACCGTGTTCGTAAAGACGGCTTTCACCTCGGCATAAATAGCGGGCGTCGCGTATTGGCCCGCGAGCAGCGTCGCATACAGAATCGTCGGCACGGACGAGGCGAACGTCGACAGATAGGCGCCCATGTTCGCGGTGGTATGCACCCGCATCGCAAGGAAACGGCCGTCGCGATCGAGCGCGAGTTCCGCTTTCGTCACATGATCGCGGCCGTGCGCATCGGAGACGAACGATTCCGAACGTTCCGCCGTCCATTTGACGGGGCGGCCGATGCGCTTGGACGCCCAGGTCAGCGCGACATCCTCGCCGTAGAGAAAGATCTTCGAGCCGAATCCGCCGCCGACGTCGGGCGCGACGATGCGCAGCTTCGATTCCGGCAGCGACAGAACGAATGCAGCCATCAGGAGCCGCTCGACATGCGGGTTCTGATTGGCGACGTAGACGGTGTAGCTTTCGTCTTGCCGCGAGTAGCTTGCATTGACCGCGCGCGGTTCGATGGCGTTCGGCACGAGGCGATTGTTCACGATCTCGAGCGTCGTGACATGTGCGGCCTGCGCGAAGGCTGCGTCGGTCGCGGCTTTGTCGCCGTGGCCCCAGGTATAGCAGACGTTGTCGGGAACCTCGTCGTGCACGGCGGGTTGACCCGAGTCGGCCGCGTGGGCGGTGTCCGCCACGGCCGGTAGCAGGTCGTAATCCACTGTCACGAGTTCGGCTGCGTCCTTGGCCGCTTTGGCGGTCTCGGCGATGACGAGCGCGACAGGGTCGCCCACGTGCCGGACCTTGCCCGTGGCCAGGACCGGATGCGGCGGCTCGCGCATCGGTGAGCCGTCGGTGCTGTGGATGAGCCAGCCGCAGGGCAGGCCGCCCACCTTCTCGGCGGCGAGATCGGCGCCCGTGAACACGGCGATGACGCCGGGCGCGCCGCGCGCTGCTTCCACGTCGATTTTGCCGAGACGCGCATGCGCATGGGGCGAGCGCACGAACATGCCGTAGGTTTGCTGCGGCAGCACGATGTCGTCGGTGTATTGCCCGGCGCCTGTGAGGAAGCGATAGTCTTCCTTGCGTTTGACGGAGGCTCCGATCAGGCGGCGTTCTTCGGGTGCGTTCATGATGCCTCCCGCATGCCGGCCGCGCCTTCGAGCACGGCCTTCACGATGTTGTGGTAGCCGGTGCAGCGGCAGAAGTTTCCGTCGAGCTGACGGCGCACGTCGTCGGCACTGGCATCGGGCTTGGCCGCGATCAGCGCGGTGGCGCTCATGACCATGCCCGGTGTGCAAAAGCCGCACTGAAGGCCGTGGCATTCGCGAAAGGCGGCTTGCATCGGATGCAGGGCACCGTCTTCGGCGAGTCCCTCGATGGTGGTGAGCCGGGCACCGTCGGCTTGGACGGCGAGGACATTGCAGGCTTTGACGGCGCGTCCATCCATATGGATCGTGCAGGCGCCGCACTGGGCGGTATCGCAGCCGACATGCGTGCCGGTCAGGCGCAATGTATCGCGGAGGAAATGGACTAGAAGCGTGTGAGGCTCGACTTCGGCGCTCACCGGGGCGCCGTTGACTGTCAGACTGATGCTGATTGCCATGGATTGTCTCCGGTCGGCCAGAGTCGGGCAAGGCAGGGGGGCGACAGCCGGCACCTTCGATGCGTGCAGTGCCGCTTGTCCGGCTATAGCGCGTTATTTTCTAGATGCACCGGGAAGTAAAGCACAATTTGGCGCCGGCTGCTTTCGAGAGAGACCCTCATTTTTCTTTTTGTGAACCGTCGGGGCGGCCACTAGATCGCGTTATTGAGGCGAGGCGTCACGCCGATATCGACGCAGCAGACGAGCACTTGGGCATCTTGCTCCCCTACGCTGAGATAGATGTGTCCCACGGAACTGTCGAAGTAAAGGCTGTCGCCCGGTGCGAGTGTAAACTCGCTGCCGTTTTCGAAATGCAGTCGCAACATGCCACTTAATAAAAACACGAACTCTTCCCCCGCATGGCGGATAAAGTCGGGGAAATCCGCCAACTCGCGCGCGCGGATGTGCGAAAGGATCGGCACCATGCGCTTGCCGGTGAGATCGTGCGCAAGCATGCCGTACTCGTAATTCGGCGTGTCGTAGACGACTTGCGTGCCAGCCGCGGTGAACGCCGGCGTCATCGGCTCGGCTCGGGCTTCGCCCGGCTGCCCGAAGATATCGGCGAAATCGAGTTGCAGCGCGTGGGCGAGTGCTGCGAATTTGTCGTAGGTCAGTGCTATATCGGCGCGCTCCGCTTTCGAAATCGTCGATACCGCCACACCCGATTGTGTCGAGAGCTCGGCGAGCGTCAATCCGCGCGCTTTGCGGGCGGCGCGCAAACGTGCACCGACAACTTCGTGATCGATATGAGGGGGCGCGGACGGGCTCGTGGCGGCCGACGTCGGACGTGCAGCTTTTCGTGGCATGGTTAGGAGAACTTGGTTTGTCGTATACGACAATCGAAGAAATTCTCGTATATGATAACTGTACCTTTTCCCCCGTCTTGCGGTTTATTCGATGAAATTCGATACCCTCGTGCTTGGCGCCGGCATGGTCGGCGTTTCGATCGCCGCTCATTTGCAGCAGCGCGGTCTGTCTGTCGCGCTCATCGACCGAAAAGCGCCTGGCAATGAAACGTCGTTCGGTAACGCGGGACTGATCCAACGGGAGGGCGTTTATCCGTACGCCTTTCCGCGCGGGCTCGGCACCCTGCTCGGCTATGCGGGCAACCGCGCACTCGATGTCCGGTATCACCCCGGTGCGATGTTCAAGCTCGCACCGTTTCTCTGGCGGTACTGGCGCAATTCGGCCCCCGATCGTCACATCGCCATTGCGCGCGCCTATTCCACGTTGATCGAACACTGTGTCAGCGAGCACAAGGCGCTGGCAGCGGCCGCCGGCGCGGCGGACATGTTGCGTCCGACCGGATGGATACGGGTCTTCCGCACGGCGGCCAAATTCGACGAGGAATTGAAGACGGCCGAGCGCTGGCAGCGCGAGTACGGCATCGAGTACGACGTGCTCGATGCGGCTGCTCTTCACGCCGCGGAGCCCGATCTGTCATCGGCTCTCATCGGCGGCGTGCGCTATGGGCAATCGTATTCGGTAGCGGATCCGAATGCCCTCGTCACGGCGTACGCCCGTTATTTCGAGCGGCTGGGCGGGCGCATCGTTTTCGGCGACGCGAGGACGCTCGAGCCGCATTGGCGGGTGAGCACGGAGGAGGGGGTGCTAGAGGCCAGTTCAGCCGTGGTCGCGCTGGGCCCATGGTCTGCGCCGCTCTGCGCCAAGCTCGGCTACCGGCTTTCGCTCGGCATCAAACGCGGGTACCACATGCACTACCGTCCGAAATCAGGCGCACGGCTCAATCATCCCGTCCTCGATGCCGAAAAGGGCTATCTGCTTGCACCGATGGCACGCGGGATCCGGCTCACGACGGGGGCGGAGCTCGCGTTGCTCGACGAGCCGAAGACGCCCGATCAGCTCGAGGCTGTCGAGCCGATCGCCCGGGACTTGTTTCCCCTCGGCGAGCGAGTCGATTCGGAACCGTGGATGGGGCAACGTCCGTGCACGAGCGACATGCTGCCTGTCATCGGTCCGGCCACGCGGCACCCGGGTCTGTGGTTCGCATTCGGGCACGCGCATCATGGGCTCACACTGGGCCCGGTGACGGGGCGCCTTATCGCCGATATGGTCACGGGCGCCAAACCCTTCGTGGATCCGCGCCCGTTCCGCATCGATCGGTTTTGAGCGCGTGTCGAATCGGTCGGTAACCCGCTCGGTCAAGAACGGCCGAGTTCCGTCAGAAAGGCATGTGTCAGCGCGCCGATCTCATCGCAGGCCTCGTCGAGTGCGAAGTGGCCCGCGTCCAGCAGATGGATTCGGGCGTCGGGTAGCTCGCGTCCGTATGCATGCGCGCCTTCCACCGTGAACGACGCATCGTACTTGCCCCAGACGACGAGCGTGGGCGGGCGGTGTTCGCGCAGGTAACGCTGCCATTGCGGGTATCGCTCGACGTTGCTCCGGTAGTCATAAAAGAGTTCAGTTTGGATGTCGATCTGCCCTGGGCGCGACAAACATTCGCGGCGGCCTCGTATCGTGCCGAGCACGGCCATCCTCGGACGCCCGAAGACCTCGGCGCGCATGAGTGCGTGATCCGAACCGGTGTGCCCAACGCCAATCGCTGGACGTTCGATTCGCGCGACGGCGCGCGGCATTCGGTTCTCGTTTCAGGGCGTATCGAATGCAATCGACTCGCCGCCGTCAATGCCGCGGTGGCGGAGGGGATGGGCGTGGGGGCCGGCACGCCGGTTCGGAACGGCGTAGAATTCGCGTCGTCGCGCCGCCTCTACGGCAGAGGCATCGCTCACTTTGCCGTGCCATGACTGAATCCACCGCAGTAACCGCGCATTCGTCACCGTCCTCAACGGCCGCCCCATCGAGCGGCGAAACGTGCGCGGATGCGCTCGAAGCGTTGTGCGCTTTCGTGCAGCGGCATCCGCGTCTTTTCGTCTTGACCGGGGCCGGCATCAGCACGGACTCCGGTATTCCCGGTTATCGCGATGCCAACGGCAATTGGATGCGCGCGCAACCGATCGAGTACAAGGCGTTCGTGAGCTCCGAGTCTGCACGGCGCCGCTACTGGGCGCGCAGCATGGTGGGCTGGCCGATGCTGGCCGAAGCTCGCCCGAATGCCGCGCATCGCGCCCTCGCGCGCCTCGAGCAAGCCGCTCGCGTCGCCACGCTCGTGACCCAGAACGTCGACGGGCTGCACCAACGCGCTGGGAGCAATCGTGTCATCGAGCTGCATGGCAGCATACGCGACGTGATCTGTCTCGCCTGCGGTGCCGGGCATTCGCGTGAGTCGGTGCAAGACATCCTCGCGGCGGAGAACCCGGGGCTCGCCGGTGCGTTCGCACAGCCGTCCGCAGATGGCGATGCACACCTCGAATGGGCGGACCTGGACACGTTCCATGTGCCGGCATGTCCGCACTGCGGCGGCATGCTGAAACCGTCGGTCGTCTTTTTCGGCGAGAACGTGCCGCGCTCGACCGTGGAGGCGGCTGCCGCGGCGCTGGAGGCGGCCGACGCGATGCTCGTGATCGGCTCGTCGTTGATGGTGTATTCCGGTTATCGGTTTTGCGTCTGGGCGGCGCGTGCAGGCATGCCCGTTGCCGCAGTCAATCTTGGGCGCACGCGCGCGGATGCGATGCTGGCGCTGAAGGTGGCGGCTCCGTGCGGCGATGCGTTGGCGGCATTGGCCGAACGCATGGCGTAACCTGTTTCCTCTCAATCGTCGACGGACGAAGTTCCGTCGTGCCGCGCGGCAAACGGGCCGTCGCAGGCAGCGTTCCACGGAGAATTCGACAATGGGCAAACCCGCCATCGGTGTCATCGGCCTCGCCGTCATGGGCCGCAATCTCGCGCTGAATATCGAAAGCCGCGGCCATGACGTGGCGATCTATAACCGCAGCCGTGCGAAGACGGACGATATGCTGGCCGCGTGCGCCGGGCGCCGGCTCGTTCCCGCCTATTCGCTCGAAGAATTCGTCGCGTCGCTCGAGAAGCCTCGCCGCATTCTCATGATGGTCAAGGCGGGCGAGCCGACGGACGCGACGATCGCCGCGCTCAGACCGCTGCTCGAGCCGGGCGACATTTTGATCGACGGCGGCAATACGCACTTCACCGACACGATCCGCCGCAACCAGGATCTCGCGAAATCGGGCCTGCACTTCATCGGCACCGGTGTATCCGGTGGCGAGGAGGGTGCGCTCAAGGGGCCATCGATCATGCCGGGCGGCCAGCGCGAGGCTTACGATCTCGTTGCGCCGATCCTGACCGAAATTGCGGCGAAGGCGCCCGACGGGGAACCCTGCGTGGCCTATATGGGCCCCGACGGCGCGGGCCATTTCGTCAAAATGGTCCACAACGGAATCGAGTACGGCGACATGCAATTGATTGCGGAAAGCTATGCCGTACTCAAGCAGGTGGCAGGACTCTCGAATGCCGAACTCGGCAGCGTCTACCGCGAGTGGAACGCGGGCGAGCTCGACAGCTATCTGATCGAGATCACCGCAAAGATTTTCGACAAGCGCGACGACGAAACCGGGAAGGATCTCGTCGACGTCATTCTCGACCGTGCGGCGCAAAAGGGAACCGGCAAATGGACGAGCCAGAACGCGCTCGATCTGGGCGTACCGCTGCCGCTCATCACGGAATCGGTGTTCGCACGCGTGCTTTCATCGTTGAAAACCCAACGCGTGGCGGCGAGCAAGGTGCTGTCCGGGCCGCAGCCGAAGGCAATGGCGGGCGAGCGCGACGCGTTCATCGAAGCGGTCCGGCGTGCGCTCTACTTCAGCAAGGTCATTTCGTACGCACAAGGATTTGCGCAATTGGCGGCCGCGTCGCAGGAATACGGCTGGAATCTCGACTTCGGTACGATCGCGAAGATTTTCCGGGCTGGCTGCATCATTCGCGCGCGCTTCCTGCAAAAGATCACCGACGCGTACAGGAGCGATCCGCGGTTGCCGAACCTGCTGCTCGATCCGTACTTCCGGACTATTTCGGAGAACTATCAATCGGCACTGCGCGACGTGGTGGTCTCGGCTGTCACGGCGGGCGTGCCGGTACCCGCGTTCGCATCGGCCATCGCTTATTTCGACGGCTATCGCGCCGAACGGCTGCCGGCCAACCTCATTCAGGCACAGCGCGATTTCTTCGGCGCGCACACGTTCGAGCGGGTGGATAAGGAAGGTAGCTTCCACGCGCATTGGTCTTGACGGTTTTGCGAGGGCCTACGGAGATTGACAGGGATTGTTGCAGGACCGGAAACACTATTTGACCAAAATAGTGGTTTTCCCTAAGTCCTCAGATGACTAGACTGAGTTCAATCGCTTCAGACATGGTGTGTGGAGCGAATACCAATACCGGAGGTCTAGTCATGAAATCCCTGATCTATGCAGTGGTTGCCGCTTCTGTCCTCGCCACCCCGCTCGCCTCGATGGCGCAAACGCAATCGAACCAGCCTGTCACCCGCGAACAAGTCCGGCAGGATCTGATTCGCCTCGAACAAGCGGGTTTTGAACCGCGTGCAAACGACATCTATTACCCCGCGAACATTCAGGCGGCCGAGGCGCGTGCCTATGGCACGCAAGGGCAGGCAGTCGCGGATACGTCCGCAACGGCCGCCGATAACAGCGGCTATGGCGGTGTAGCGGGCCAAAGCGGCCAATCGGGTGCGCCCGCTGCCGAGCGTCCCGCGGACTCGAGCGGCGGACACTCGCTGTTTTTCGGTCAGTAAGCATCGCAAGATCGCGTGATTGCAATCGATGCGTAATAAACGTAATTGAAACGAAA
>Ga0207647_10000143_pt1 | contig 57163 bp, 34 predicted proteins | sample KBSCornC2_FD_184295 | JGI IMG/M metagenome (GOLD analysis project Ga0207647, IMG submission 184295) | Corn rhizosphere microbial communities from Kellogg Biological Station, Michigan, USA - C2 (SPAdes) (version 2) | ecosystem: Host-associated > Plants > Roots > Rhizosphere ... | reverse complement strand
AGCACCTGTGTTTTATCATTATTTTTAGCGGCGATCAGGAGCTTGCTCTTTCCGGCTTTGATCTCTTTCAGATCACGCAGTGCACCTTTGATCACTATACCGCTTGTTTGTGGTTTAACGGCTGTAAAATTACCTTTGCCATCTCCTTTTAGCAGTAGGCCATAACTGGCATCATAGATTCCTGCTTCTGGTTTTGATTGGTAAAAATTGCCCCCCAACAGAATGTCCTGCTTCCCATCCCCGTCAAAATCATTGACCACTATTCCAAACACGGTTGAAAACTGAGCCTCTGTTGGTAATGGTTTTAGCGTAAAGGTGCCGTTCTTGTTGTTCATCAGTACACTGCTGCGCATCTCGTAGGCGTCCAGTTTATCCATCTTTTGCAACAGATCTTTACCAAAGATGTCTTCCATCGTTTGTTCCTTGTACTGGGCATACCTCAGGTATTTTTTCTTCAGCAAAGGCAGCTCTCCTACCAGGTCGTGCCTTAGTGCCATCGGGTATTGCTTGTTGCCATTATAACAGCACACAATCTGCTCGATATTGCCTGTACCGCTGAAATCTCCTATATACATGCTTACCGGCTTTTCTTTTGTGGCTCTAAACCGGGAGTTTAACCCCTGATTGCCTGCTACGATGTCCGGGTAACCATCACCATCTATATCTGCTATCTCCAGCCTGTTCCACCATCCGTTGCTCCAGTTCATTCCGGCTTCTCTTGTTACCGCTTTCAGAAAACCTCCTTCATTATGGAATATCCGCAAGGGCATATACTCCCCGCACACTACCAGGTCCGGTTTCCCGTCCCTATCATAATCAAACCATTTGGCGTCGGTAACCATTCCCAGTTCTTTCAGGCCCGGGGCTACCTTATCGGTCACATCTGTAAACAAACCTTTGCCATTGTTTTGCAGGATATATCCCTTGCACGGATAGCCATATTTACCCGGCTTTAACCGAACGCCCACAAACAGGTCCTGGTCTCCATCCCCATCAACATCTGCCGCCGTTACGCAGGAACTGCTCTCGAACTGAAAAGAGGGAAGCACTTGTGGTGATTTTGTAAAATGCCCCTTGCCATCATTGATATACAGCCGGTCGATCAGCTCGGTCGAGTTGGCCGAAAACTCATTGCCCCCGCTGCATACGTACAGATCCAGGTCACCGTCCCCATCCGCATCGAAAAACAAGCAGTCTGTATCTTCACTGGCTTTATCCTTGTCAAACAGCTGTTCGTTGCTCCGCTTAAAGCGGCCGCCTGGAGTCTGGATATACAATGCCCCGGCCTGATCCTTTGCCCCGCAGATATAAAAGTCTTCCAGCCCATCCCCGTTTACATCGCCTTTCGCCATTCTCGGGCCATCAGTAGAATGCATCTGGAAGATCAGTTTTTCCCTGTCAAAATCCACAAAGTCATCTTCCTTATGCACAAAGTCTATCCCGTGATTATCTGAACTCGGGCTGAATAGTGTTTTGGCTGGAGTCTCTTTCCGGGGTTTTGACCACGCTGATTCGCTTTCCTTTATGGTGATTGCCTGGTTGGGCTTTACTCCTTTTAATACTTTCTGCTTTCCACCCGGCCATTTCACTACTACTGAATCGATCTCCTTCGTTTTGCCCAGGCCAAAGTTCAACCTCGTATCCACGCTCGATTCAAATCCCCGCGACGGGATTTGCTCCTGGTAGCTCAGCGTATGGTTATAATACACCGTCACCTGCGCGCCTACGCCAAAGCGGTTCTTCCCTTCCCCCTGCAAAATCACTTTTAAATAGCTGTTTTCCGGATGCTGCTTCCGGCTGTTATTGCGGTAGACAAAGGCCGGCATGTTCACATTGTTCACCACCAGGTCCAGCGCACCGTCATTATTCAAATCACCATACGCTGACCCGTTCGAAAAACTCGGGTCGGCAAGTCCCCATTCGGCTGCCTTATTCGTAAATGTCAGGTCACCATTGTTCCGGTAGGCATAGTTAGGCACAGCCTCCGATGGCATACTGTCGATTAACTTCCGTATCACGTCTTTTTCGTTGCTAATCATTTCCCTTACGCGGGTAGGATTAGCTGTAAACTGAATATAATCCTGATCAGTCAAATCTTTATAAATACCGTTACTAACGAAGATGTCCTTAAATCCATCATTATCCAGGTCGGTGATCAAAGCTCCCCAGCTCCAGTCGGTTGCCGATGCTCCTGCCAACCTGCTGATTTCACTAAAGTTAATTTGCCTTTTGTCAGCGTTTGCCGCAACCGGCCCGCGGTTTAACTGTAAAACGTTCCGGAGAAACTGCTGATAATATCCGTTTTGCAGATCTGATTGATATTTGTCCCAATTTTCAAAAGCCGTTTTGGTTTTTAATCGGGCCTCCCCTTCGGGGAGCATGTCGGTGACATAAATATCCGGATAACCATCGTTATTGATGTCAGCGATATCTGCCCCCATTGAATTTTGGCTTAGTTCGCGGATAACATCTGGCAGGCACTCCTTGAAAGTTCCATTTTTATTGTTGATGTACAGGTAATCGCGTTCAAAAAAATCATTGGAAACGTAGATATCATCCCAGCCGTCACCATTTAAATCTGCAATGGTTACCCCGAGTCCGAAGCCAATTTTACTGCTATAAATTCCTGCTTGTTGAGTTACGTCGATGAAGTGGCCGCCATCATTCCTGTATAACTTATTTCCACCAAGCGGGTCAGGGGTATTACGCTGATCCTTAATCAAGTCATAATTTCCTACAGAACGAAAGGAATTATTAAGAAGGTAGCAATCCAGGTCTCCGTCGTGATCATAATCAAAGAAAACAGCGTGGGTACACAAGCCCTTATTATCTAATCCATATTCTGCCGCCTTTTCGGTGAATGTCAGGTTACCATTATTGATGAACAACTGGTTACTTCTGTTTTTTCCGGAAAAATCACCGGACTTGCATATATAGATATCCAAAAGTCCGTCTCCGTTTACATCCGCAAAGGTGACGCCTGTTGACCAGACACCTGCGGAAGAAAGACCAGCTTTTTCCGTTATGTCTTCAAATTGAAAATTTCCCTTGTTTAAATAAAGTTTGTTGGATTGCTGGTTACCACAAAAGAAAATATCGGGTAAGCCATCATTGTTTATATCACCTATAGCCACCCCGCCCCCGTTATAAAAATTGCGATAGGTATACACATTCAATTTTTCAGAATACTGAACATTGTTTGCAAAAGTGATACCCGTGGATGATGCCGGCAGTAATGAGAAAAGCAGTCCATTTTGATTCGGCGCTCGTTTGTTTGAACAACTGACCAAAAACAGTAATAAGAAATAATCCAAACACCTATTACCAGCTAATAATTTCAAAACTTTGTATATGTTATTAATTTCCCTCTTCATCTCGACCCTCTACCTGGCTTTTTTCTTCAAACACTATTGCTTATTATTTTATTTCAATCATTCAACTATTACCATTCAGAAAATTAAAGTGAAAAGGAAAGCAAGTAATGTTTTACTTGCTTTCCGGTAAAATTTCAACTTAACAATTAATAGCCTGGGTTTTGTTTAAGGTTTGGATTTGCATTAATTTGAGGTTCCGGTATCGGGAAGATATTCACGTGAGCATCCGGATCTGCGGCATGGAACCGATAGGCGTCATTATACGTCCCGAAGCGGATCATATCCTGTCTCCTGTAACTTTCAGCAAACATTTCTCTGCCACGTTCAGCCAAAAATGTTGCAGCAGTTAACGTGGTGAACGGATCAACCCCGCCATGCAATACACGCACCTGGTTAAGTAAAGCCAGGGTTACCGGGTCATTCCAGTTATTATTTTTCCTGGCTACTAACTCAGCTTTCATCAGCAAAATATCGGCATATCTGTAAATAGCCAGATCATTATCCAAACTAGTTAGCATTCCTTTATAAAATTGCCATTTACCAATACGTGCACCCGATTGCCTCCAGGCATTGGGTTGCAATTCATTAATATACGGTGTAAAGGTAATAGCAGGACCATCCGGATCGGTTGCATCTGCTCCACCATCGGTCAATGGGGTTACCCCATCAGCCTGATATTGAGGACCCACCAGGAAATTATTTAACATCCTTTTGTCTACAGTTCCGGTCGTAGGCGTTCCCTTTGGATCGAGGCCAACCACTGTCCCCTGGGGCCCGGGATTTTGTGTGGGGTCAATATAGGACTGGTAGAATTCCTGTACCGACGCAAATCCATTCCACGGCTGGTTATTCATTTGATAAGTATTCTGGCTCTGCAAATGCAAAGTCTCCATATTCATGTTGAAACCGCCAGCCTTTACTCCGTCAAAAGGAATGGCCCAGATAGATTCAGTAGAACCGATATTATTCCGCGAGAAATTATCTGCATAATTTCCCATTAATGTATACTTACCTGAATTGATGATCTCATCACAAGCAGCAATTCCTTTATCATATTGAGGTGTTCCGGTATAGGTTTGCGCGTTCAGATATAATTTGGCTAAAGTTGCCACCGCCACATAATAGGTTACACGACCATAATATGGGCCATCCCCTGTACCGACTTTTGGCAATGCATCCTTATTGTCCAATAGTTCCTTTTCAACGAAGGCATATACCTCAGCGCGTGTAGCATTGGCCGGAGGTGTAGCAGTAGCAAAATCAGTCACTATTGGGACATTACCAAACAGGTCAAGCAGCCAATAATAATAAATAGCACGCAGACATTTTAGCTCTGAAACATAAGTAGCCGCCGCTGGTGATTTACTGGTAGCCAGCGCAGCTAAAATTTTGTTACAGCGCGTTACCCCCCCAAAACCAAGATTCCACCCGTTGTTAGGCTGAGAATCTGTACTGTTGGTGGTATGTGTCTTTAAACGGACCCAATGGCCCCCGTCACCCCAGTCGGCGCCGCGTGTCGGAACCACAACTTCGTCGGTGGTAACTTCATTTAGATTAAAAAAGGCGCCGTTGTAGCCGTATATAGAGCCGTATGCCGCTCCTACAGCGGAAGCTAATTCTTTGTCTGTTTTATAAAAATTAGCATCAATCACCTGGTCATAAAGCAGTTTTTTCTCATCGAGCTTTGTACATGAAGCCGCAACCAGCAAGACTCCAATAATCGAATATTTTGTAAATGATATGTGTTTCATAACTTGTTAGTATTAGAATTTAAAACATTTATTAAAATCCCATATTGATGCCGAAAGTAAATGACCGGGTATAAACCCAGGTCTCTCTCCGGTCAATACCAGGAGCCAGTACATTTGGGACTCCATTTTGGAGATCTGCGTATCTAACCTCAGGATCAACACCGGTATAGCCGGTTATTGTAAATAAATTCTGGCCGGATACATAGGCCCTCAAACTGCTTATCATGCCGGATTTGCCATTACTTTTGGTTATTTTGAAGGTATATCCCAACGTTGCGTTGTCCAGTTTCAGGAAGTCACCCTTTTCAACATCATAACTGCTATAGGCCGCCCCGTCTGTTACTTTAGGATTAAAATATTTGGTATTTACGATGTTATAGCTGGTGGCAACATTCGGGTTTTCGTAAAAAGCCCGGTAAGTGTTAATCAGCTGATGACCAATTGATGACCTGAGGAAGAAATTAAAATCAAAATTTTTGTATTTGAATGCATTGGTGATACCAAACTCAAATTTAGGTAACCCGTTACCTATAACCTGGCGGGGAGCATTGGCTAAACCAGTTGTGCCACCCTTACCATCAGAATACAAATAGGTACCATTAGCATCAACACCTATATATTTAGGTCCGTAAAGTAAACCTATAGGTTGGCCTGCAACCGCCCGGGTAAGTTGTGTGGCTTCCTGACCTGGCGTTCCCAAATTGGTTGCACCCACGTAAGAACCTTTCAAGGACTCATTTAATTTTGTCAAAACTACGTGGTAACTGGAAATATTGCCGCCTGTTGTCCAGCTAAAATCAGAAGTTCTGATTGCCTCATAATTGATCGCTAACTCCACCCCTTTATTAGTTAATTCGCCGATATTTTCCCAGGTATTAGGATTCAATGCCGGTGGAGAAGGTACCGTTACGTTGAAGATCAGATCGGTAGTCTTTCTATTGAAATAATCAAAAGTTCCACTTAGCCTACCGTCCAGCAAGGTAAAATCCAATCCCAAATCGGCTTCAGCCTTTTTTTCCCATTTAAGGTTCGGGTTTGCATTGACGAACGAATCATAAGAGCTTGAATATACCCCGTTTCCGGCATAATAATTTCCGCCCTGGTTTGTTAGGCGAGACAAAGACAGGTATGGACCCGGAGGAAGCTCACCGGTAACACCGTAACTGCCCCTTAATTTAAGGTTGCTTACAGTTGGAATTTTAATTAATCTGTTAAGATCGATACCTGCACTGACTGCCGGGAATAAGCCCCACTGATTGTTTGTTCCAAACTCAGTTGAGCCGTCTCTTCTTAAACTTGCTGAAAGGAAAGCAAAGTTGTCGTAGTTTAAGTTTACGCGTCCAAAAAATGAGATTAATTTACTCTCATTTTTATAACTGGTAACTGAGCCTATGCCATTCTGGAAATCCAGCGCTGCCTGGAAATTCTGACCAGATGCATCGGTTACGAAATTACCGCCCCCGGCACCAAAGCCCTGATTAAGATAATCCTGGTAAGAATACCCTGCGATAGCAGAAAATTCAAATTTCTTAACTTTGCCATCATAGGACAGTGTATTTTGATACAGTGTATTTACGTTTTCATCATCATTTTTGATAGAAAGTCCCGAGCGGCCAAATCCACTGCCAAGTGGAAAGCCCCTGGAAATAAATGCATTGGAAGGGGAATATTCTGAATGATAATTACTTGTAGTCTGTTGATAATATTCCGTTTTAAATTTCAGACCCTTAATAATTTCATACGTAGCCGAACCGCCAACATTAAATTTCTTGATCACAGCTTCATTTGTATTCTGCTCCAGCATAGCAACCGGGTTGGAATAATCGACAAAGTTAGACTCGAAATATCCGCCGCCTGTCAGATCATACAGCGGGTTGGTGCTATGTATGGGTGCAGTCGGGTTAAAAATAGTGGCATATTTAAAAGCATCAGGAAAACCATACTGTGCATTCTTTTTGGTTGTATTAATGTTAAAAACGAAAACCAATTTATCGTTCAATGCCTTGTGGGTCAAATTCAGCCGCGCGTTCAATTGCTGGAAACCGGTAGTAATTGCAACCCCTTCGCTATTGCGGTAGTTAACGGACGCATCATACGTTGTCCGCTCATCACCACCGGAAAAGCCCAAATTATGTACATGTGACAAAGCTGTGCGGGTAATGGCTTTATCCCAATCCGTAGATGATCCGTAATTGGTACCTTTACCCAGTGCTATAAACTGTGCAGCATTCATGTGCTTGGTAAACTTCGCCGGTGTTTCGGCGGTACCAGAAACGTTATAGGTAAACTTTGATGCTCCCTTTCTTCCGGATTTGGTGGTAATGATGATCACCCCGGCAGAACCACGTGTACCATAAATTGCAGCAGCAGAACCGTCTTTAAGAACATCGATGCTTTTGATGTCGTTAGGATCGATGGTGTTGATATCCGCGTCAACCTGATCATCAATAACAATCAGTGGGCCTGAATTGGCGCCTATGGTGGCTAGTCCGCGCAAGCGAATCGTGAAGCCACCATTAGGGTCGCCTCCGGGACGTGCAATAGAAAGGCCGGACACCTTGCCTTGCAATAATTGTGCAACATCGCTGATGTTACCTTTATTGAATTGCGCTGCATTTACAGAGGTAATTGCGCTTGTTACTTCTCTCTTTTTCTGGGTGCCGTAACCGGTAACAATAATCTCATCCAGGTTATTTGTAGTTTCGGTTAATTCCACATTGACTACACTTTCCTGACCTTCTCCTAATGCTATAGTTTTGGTTACTGTTCTATAGCCAACAAAAGTAAAAGTCAACGTGTAGTTACCTGCTGGTAAATTAGCAAAACTATAGCTGCCATTAACATCAGTTGCTTTGTTTAGTGAAACCACACCATCCAGTTTTACAGTAACGCCTGGCAGCGAACCGCCTTTTGAATCGGTTACCGTTCCCTTTACTACGCCTTTAGATGCTACCATACCATCGTTGGTAGCATTTGTTTTTTCGTCCACAGCCGTAGATTTATCCGTATTCGACTTTGTGATTAGTATCTGATCATCAATCTGCCGGAACTGGAGCTCGGTATTGGATAGGATAGCCCTGAGAATCATCGCCACAGATTGGTTGCTGATAGTCATGTCCAGATTACGGATGTTCTTCACATCTTCATTCCGATACATAAAATGAAAACGACTTTGTAATTCAATTTTATGAAAAGCTTTTACAAGTGATTCATTTTTAAGGGTGATATTTATTGTTACCTGATCAACTGCCTGGCCTTTTGCTGGTGTTACAGAAAAAACAGGAATCGAAATAGCTAACATGAACATTGCAATTGTCCCTATTCTCATAAACTGTTTAATATTTGAGTCGATTGGCAGATGAAACCATAGCGGATATTTTGTTAAATGCCGCAGTCCTGCCAGGATTCTAGAAAAATTCATAATTTTAGTTCGTTTTAAAGTAATTAATGTCTTTGATTGGATGTTAAATTTTAAAACATTGGCTAATGCAATCGATTGCCGTCGAATAGCAATAGCGGCCCTCTGAATGTCATTTCTATAAGAAAAGACGCAGAGGGTTTTTTTATGTTGGGGAACCATTCAGGCTTTCTTTGGACTTAGACCCATTGGCGATTGTGAGGTAATTTTTCATCATATGTTTTAAGTTTAATTGGTTTGAGATTTACTGCTTATGGTAATAGTGGTTCTCGCTTTATCATAGGAATAGAAAGCGTCATTGAACTCACAAATACTTTTTAATGCCTGATCTAGACTTGCGGACCTATTGAAAGTAGTTGTAAAGTGCTTTGATTGGACAGCCTGATCGGTGAATAATATTTTAACTTTAAACCGATCTTCTAATACTTTGGCAGCTTCACTAAAAGTTACATTTTCAAAATACAAATCGTCCAGTGCCGTCCAATTTGTATAATTCTTAGCATCAATACTTTTTTGAGTTGAAGTAGATTCTTGCTCATTAAAAGCGATCTGCTGATTGGGAATAATAATACCCAGGAGTCTGTTATTATTGCTAACCTTCACCCTGCCTCTTGTAACAGTTACGGTAATCATTTTATCCCCCGGCATGGCCTTGACATCAAATGCTGTACCTAATACCGTTGTTTCTACTTTGCCTGTATGTACAATGAAGGGTTTTAGGTTATTGTGTTTTATGTCGAAGAAGGCTTCCCCTGTAAGATATACCTCGCGTTTAGCTAATCCATCAAATGATGAGGCATAACTAAGCTTACTGCCATAGCTTAATATTGCTCTACTGCCATCCGGAAGGACAAGGAACAAATTTGGTTTTTGTTTATGGGCTACGTATGATTGAGCCGGCTCTATACTCGGTTTACTTCGCATAAATAAAAAGCCTATGCCGCAAAATCCTATTATTACAGCTGCTGCGGCAATTTTTACGAACCGAACTCTTAAGGGTATTATTTTTTTATCAGCTTCGACATGTTTGTCAATATTTTCCAAAATTGAGGCAAGTATCTCATCTTTTATTTTCTCCTTCTGCGCATCACTCAGCAGAGAAATAACGTCCGGCTCAGCCGCAAATAGGTTGTAATATTTCAATAAAAATTGTTGTTCTTCATTTGTTGCCTCTTCATTAAAATATTTATGCAACAATTCAAGAAAATATTGCTTGTCCATTTAAAATAGGTTATACCCCTTGGTTATAACTATGACCTTTGAATCGGCGAATGTCCTATTCGACAAGAAAATTTATTTTTTGTTGATCAGATCAACCTGTTATGGACAACAAAATGATCAATTAAATAAAAAAGTGTAATAATGACACTTTTAGTTTTTCAATTGCTTTTAAAAGTTGATTTTGAACTGTTTTTCTCGAGACCCCTAACTGCGAAGCAATATCTTTGGTGGGTAGATCATTCTGATAATGAAGACGAAAAATAATTTGTCTTTTTGGTGGAAGCGAATTTAAAAGTGCTTCGTAAGAAATTAAAAATTCCTTCCAAAGCAGATTGTCGTCCGCCTTTAAATAGGTCGAGGGCATATCTTCAAGAATATCCAGGAACGGATGAAAAGTCTTTTGTTTCTCGACCACCTTAAACACCTTATTACGTATGGCGGTATTCAAATAAGCTGGTAAATTATTGATATGGAGACTTTCTTTTTTGAGCCAAATATGAGTGAATATTTCCTGAACAACATCTTTAGCCTGATCTGCGTCCTTTAAACGTTTGTACGCCTCAGCGTAAGCACTCTTCCAATGCTTTTCATACAATAAATTAAACGCACATTTGCTGCCCTGTTCTATTTGCTGCAATAATAAAACATCATTATTATGATTTAATTTGATTGGCTCCATCACTAATTTAAATATTTATATAGCCCAACCTCATCGAAAACGACCAGTACGTTTATCGATCAACTAACAAGCCATGCGCAGCGGGAAACTATATATTAGGTTTTAATTGTATTACTAATTTAGATTTATTAAATCATTAACCAAATTAAATTGAAAAATAATTGTAAAAAAAACACTAATTAGTAATTTAACGTTGATAATGCCACTGACTATACAGGAATTTAAGCCTCAATGTGGCGTATAGGTTATTGAACGGAATGCCATTATAGATATTAATGCAGGGTAAAATAAAAACTAGCGCCTTTGCCTACCTCGCCCTCCGCCCATATTTTTCCGCCGTGTTTGCTGATGATTCGTTGAACCACCGCCAGCCCGACACCGTTACCCGGGAATTCATCAGGATGATGCAGTCTTTGAAAAACGCCGAACAATTTACTGGCGTAAGCCATGTCAAAGCCAGCACCATTATCCTTTATATAATAGACCACTTGATTCTTTTTGTTCAGAGCGCCAATTTCTATTCGGGCATCCCTCCTGGTAGCGGAATACTTTATCGCATTCGCAATGAGATTCATCCAGACATGCATCACTAAATCCGGGTCTCCCGTTGATTGTGGCAGCGCGGCGATATCGATTTCTGGCGGATGTTTCATGGAACTGACCAGCTCATGAACGCAATTTTTGACCAACTCTCCCATATCGATCGCTTCTTTTCGAATAGCCTTTTTTCCCAGCTTCGAAAACTCAAGCAGTTTATCAACCATCTCACTCATCTTTTCGGCATTTTTAATAACCACATTTAATATTCTTTTGCCTTCATTGTCAAATTTTTCGGCGTACTCATCTAACAGGATGCTCGAGAAAGACCCTATTGCTCTTAGTGGGGTACGCAGATCGTGCGAGACCGAATAAGAAAAGGCTTCCAGCTCTTTATTCGATACTTCAAGGGAGGTCATACTTTTCTGCAGCTCCCTGTTTAGCGCTTTAATTTGCTTATCCGCTTCTTCCAGAGCTCTGTTTTTTTCCAACAGCTCCTTCTTTTGAAGTTGCATTTTTAACAATACCGCTACCTTGGCCTGGGTTATTTCCGGATCAAGCGGCTTAAAAAGGTAGTCTACGGCGCCTTCCTCAAATCCCCTCATCATCGAATGGTGTTCCTTTTTCTCAGCCGTTACAAACAGGATGGGAATATCTTTGGTCCTGCTGTTCTGCCTGATCGTCCGGGCGACTTCAAAGCCATCCATATCTGGCATATGTACGTCTAACAAAAGCAAATCGGGCGGGTTGTTCAGCACCATTTTCAGTGCTTCATTCCCGTTATGAGCCGTATAAAGCTGACGGTCCTCTTTTGCCAGCAGGGCCTGCTGGGCAAGGAGGTTGGCTGGTTTGTCATCGACAATCAAGATCTTGAACTTAGCGGTATTTTCCATACGATTTAATGCCTTTTCGTAAATATTCTTTCCTTTCGGTCTACTTCCTGAAACTTGTCTTTCTTATTCATAAACAGCAATGATTCTTTATTGCCCAGCGCCAGAAAACCGAAGTTGCACAGGCTGTCAAAAAAAAGGTCAACCACCCTGTTTTGCAGATCCTCATTAAAATAAATCAGCACATTGCGGCAGATGATCAGTTGAAACTCACCAAATACCTTATCCGTGACCAGGTTATGCGGCGCAAAAACAACGTTACTGGCGAGTGTGGGGTTAAACCGTACAAAATCGTACCTGGCTGAATAGTATTCCGAAAAAGAATTCGTGCCTCCCGAACGGATATAGTTCTGGGTATACTGCTGCATATTTCTTACCGGATAAACGCCCTCCCGTGCGATCTGGAGCGACTTTTGATTGATGTCGGTCGCATAGATCAGGCTCCTGTCCAGCAGGTGATGCTCCCGGAGCAGAATAGCAACCGAATACACTTCTTCTCCGGTAGCGCATCCGGCAATCCACACTTTAATAAAAGGATAGGTAGCCAGCCTGGGCAGTATTTTTTCGCGCAGGCTCTTATAAAAAAGCGGATCGCGGAACATTTCAGTTACCGTGATGGAAATGTGTGGTACGAGCTCTTCAAAAAGCTGCGTATCATGCGCCAACCGGTCATTCAGCTCTCCAAGTGTTTTTATTTTATGCTTGGTCATAAAATGATTAAACCTTCTTAGCAAAAAATCCGGGCTATATTGCCTGAAGTCGTAACCATACCGATGGTCGATGGCGCCCAGCAATTCGTGTAAATCCTCACTTTTCAAAACAATACCCTGTTTGCCCATTTGCTAAAATGACGTTTTCCTTGTCTTTTATTTATAAAGCCACACCCGCATTAAGGATAACAGCTGCTCGATATTCACCGGTTTGGAAATATAGTCCGACATACCTGCTGCCAGGCATTTCTCTTTATCTTCTTTCATCGCTTTGGCCGTCAGCGCGATAACCGGTAACTTTTCCCATGCCTTATTTTTTCTGATCTCACGGACCGCTTCAAAGCCATCCATTTCAGGCATCATAATATCCATTAGCACCAGGTCAATTCCCGGATCTTCTTTTAATGCCTGCAATGCCTCTTTCCCATTTTCTGCAATGACACACTCCAGGCCCTCCTGTTCCAGGGCATTAGTCAGTGAATAAATATTCCGCATATCGTCATCGACCAGCAGTATTTTTTTATTCAACAACACATCTTGAGCGCTGTGCAACTCACGGATGATTTTTTGTTTTTCTTCCGGCAACCTGGACTCCACCCGGTGCAGAAATAAAGTCGTCTCGTCCAATAACCGCTCCCGCGAGCTGGCAGTTTTCAGGATGATTGAGTTAGCGAGCCGGTTGAGCTTTGCCACTTCTTCCTTTTTCAGCTCCCTCCCGGTATAAACAATAACAGGTATCTGCTTCCAGGATTCGCTTTTTTTGATGGCTTCCAGTAACTCAAAGCCGGATATATCCGGCAAGCCAATATCCAGAATAATGCAGTCATAACTATCGCCGGCAAGCCTTGCAAGCGCATCATTTCCCGAATAAGCCTGATAACATTTCACATCCCCGTTCCCGATCAGCTCACATATAGCCTGATTTTGCTCTTTATGATCTTCTACAATAAGGAGCTTCTTCATTTTTTTATCAATAAAACCCTCTATTTTATCAAAAGCCTGCTGTAAATCCGATGGTGTAACCGGTTTTTGAATAAAATCGAATGCTCCCAGTTCCATACCTTCCTTTTTCTTATCATATCCCGAAAGGATCTGGACAGGAATGTGCCGCAACAGCGGATCATGTTTTAGTTGTTTCAATACCTCCAGGCCGTCTATTGTTGGCAGATTGATATCCAGCAGTATCGCATCGGGTTTATAATGCCGCGCAAGGCTCACACCAATGCTACCCCGCCTGGCGATCACTCCCTTATAACCACGTTCCTTTACAAAATTGAGCAACGTCGCAGAAAAAGTATCGTCATCTTCAATGATCAACACCAGCTTATCATTATCGGTAATAGCATTCCGGTCGTCGTGGAAAATTTCGGCTTCAGGATGCGACGGGGTAACAATGACTTGCCCCCTTTTTTCAGCAGCAGACTCCCTGACTTCTATTTTTTTATCGAGCCCTGTAACCAGCGAAGCATCAAATTCAGCCGGCAAATACAAGGTAAACGTGCTCCCTTTTCCGGCCTCGCTCACTAATCGAATTTCACCACCGAGCGCAAGGCAAAGTTCGCGGCTAATCGACAACCCCAGCCCGGTTCCCCCATACTTGCGCTTGGTAGAGCCATCGGCCTGCTGGAAAGCTTCAAAGATTAGCTCCTGCTTGTCCTGTGGGATCCCTATGCCGGTGTCGGATACCGAAAAATGGACGATATTCTTCTTATCCTTTAACGCGGGGCTCCGAAAAGATATAGGAGCCGACAACCTGCCTATATCCAGTATTACTCTCCCCCCTTTTTCGGTAAATTTAAAGGCATTGGAAAGGAAGTTTTTTAAAATCTGCTCCAGCCGCTGCCGGTCCGTTGTTAGCATAAGTTCATCATCCGGCACGCTTGCAATATATTCGATTCCCCTGGTCTTGGCCAGCTGGCTAAAGGTAGAAGAAAGTGATTCTTTTATCTCTGTACACGACGCCGGAGCAACGTCCAGCTCTATTTTGCCGGATTCAATTTTGGCCAGGTCAAGTATTTCATTGATCAGGTTCAACAGATCTGAGCCTGAGTTATGGATACTTCTGGCGAATTCCGTCTCCTTTTCGCCGAGTTTTTTGTTTTTATTTTCCGATAGCATATGGGACAGGATCAGGATGCTGTTCAACGGCGTCCGCAACTCATGTGACATATTGGCCAAAAACTCCGACTTATATTTGCTGGTCACTTCCAGTTCGCGTGCTTTTGCTTCTATGTCGATCTTTGCATTTTCCAGCCGTTCTTTCTGCTCTTCCAATAAATCGGCTTTTTCTTCCAATTCCTCATTTGCTTTTTGAAGTTCATCTTGCTGGACCTTCAGCTCCTCCTCAGAGCGTTCCAACTGCTCCGTTTTTTGTTGCAGTTCCTCGTTGGTCTGCCGTAATTCCTCCTGCTGCAATTGAAGTTCTTCTGCCTGCCGCTGGGTTTCTTCTAAAAGCTCCTGGGATTTGGCGCGGTCCTGGGCAGCGCTGACAGCAATAGCGATGTTATCGGTTACGAATGTCAGAAAGTCCGATTGCAGGGGACTAAGTTCGCTCAAAGTTCCTAGTTCAATCACCCCTTTTACTTTTCCATCTGCTGAAAAAGGCACGGCCAAAATATTCTTCGCAGCTGTTTTGCCCAGCCCCGAGTTTACGATCAGATATCCTTCCGGAACATTCCCCAACAAAATTCTCCGGTTTTCTTTAGCCGCCTGCCCTGCGATGCCTTCGCCGATCCCGATAGTGTGGAAGGCCAGTTTTTTTTGATCAAGGGCATAACCTCCGGCCAGCATCAGTTCTGCGCCATTCTCATCCATCAAATAAATAGCCCCCACAGCTGCATCAAGATAAGCGGCAATTCGGTTAATGACCACCTGGCAAAGTTCACCGAGATTCAAATTACCCTGCATGCTGCGTATGAGCTCCCCGCTCCCGGTCAGGTTCCAGTTCTTGTCGGATGCTTCTTTTTCAGCCCTTCGCAACGCCCGCAGATTCGCAGTAATAATCAAATAAATAATGATGAGCACGATTACGATGATGCCGAATAGAAGAATAAATACCGTAAGGAAATTTTTCAGGTCTGATTTATTTGTGGCCTCTCTTTGCCCCAGCAAAGTGTTTTCCTCGCGTTCAGCGTTCGCAATGACTGCTCTGATATGATCAAGAATGATCTTATTTCCTCCATTTACGACAAATAATCTGGCACTATCGATCTTTCCCGCCCGTGTTAAATTGATACATTTTTCAAGATAAGCGAGGCTTTGATTGGCGAGCCTTTCAACCGTGTCAATATTCTTCTGCTGCGCGGGGTTATCATTGGTGAGTTCTCTGACTTTTTTCAGCTCAGCAAGAAGATTGGCCTTTGTATTATTGTAAGGTACCAGGTAGCTCTCTTTGCCAGTTATAATATAGCCTCGTTCACCGGCTTCCGCATCGATAATATAAGCCAGAACTTTTTCAAATTCATATTTTACTTCCTGCGTGTGGCTGACCCAGGAGGCACTTTCCACAAACTTTTCATTATTGGAAAACGAGTATACAGCAGCGGCAATAAGGATAATAGCAGATATAATAAATCCCGCCAGGATTTTTTTGTCCAGAGATAACTTCATACAATGTGACAGATTATGATTAAACCGGGGTAGTTTAAATCAACAAGGTATCCCAATATAGTTAAAAATATGGAATCACCTAATGGGACGACAAACAATATCGCAGTAGTAAGGAAAATTCGGGTGTTTTTCACGGTAAATTAACCGTGTAAACACCCATTGGAAAAAAGCGGCTATCTTCTGTTATTCATCTAAAAACAGGCATTTCACCCATGGGAAGAAATCAATTACCAGTCAAGTTTCACCAACATAACACCTTGCCGCTCAAGTGCCAAATTAAGCGTTAACTGTCCATTTTTAAGGTTCATATCAAACGGGGCACCGTCCGTTTCAAGCTGACCTGCCTTTTCGAGTTCTTTTATTTGCTCTGCCGACGGAGATTGTGGTGAGCCCATCTTTTTCCAGGCCTCATAAGAATTGCTATGTTTATTATCAATGAGATACCTCGTTATTTTTACTTTCTTGGCAGATAAGTCCGATATGCTCAGATTGATGGGTTCTGCCGGCGCTTGTTTGTCCTCATCATGATAATTCCAGATCATTACTGCTGCGGAATTCTTGTCTTTAGTTGCCAACGCACCTATATCGGTTTGGGGGCCTCGCACACTCGAATCAACTATGGTTTTTAACTGGTACATACGATTGCCTTGAACCTCTACGCGTTTTCCCGACATCTTGCCGAACATTCGAAATATGTTGAGCACCGGCTTATCAACTCCGTTAGTAGCTAAGTCGCGGAACCCGTAAAACCAGGGTTGATTTTCAAATTCAAACGACCATGACACAGCACCCAGAAAATTTACGCCTATCTGATCGGATAACTGATAAATACGTGCAAACGATGCGGCAGTGTAACTGGAGTACATGGTGCCGTTACGATAAGCATTTTCCGGATTAGTGGCCATACCACAGGCCGCACAACCTTCGGGGTCACACTCACCTATAATAACCGGAAGGCTGGCGGTTTCAGGGTATGACATTGTGGTCTTGAAACCTGTGCCTATGTCACGTAACTGGGTAGACATATTCATAACCACCATGTTTCCTTTTAAACCTGGCTGTCCTTTTGCATGGAAAAGAATGGCTTCTAATGGTGATCCCGTTTTTCCCGTAGCATAGTTTTTCCCTGATAAGCAATGTTTAATAAAATTGTTCATCCACTGCTGCGCACCTTTACTACCGGTTCCGGCAACGTTCATACCTCCGATCCTGGCGGTCGGCAGCGCTCGCTTTAATCCATCTGCAGCGTAATCATATAGCTTGAAAAATTCCTCTTGAGACCCTTTCCAATACGCTCCATTTGGTTCATTCCATACCTCCCAGTACCAGCTCTCCACCTCTTTTTTACCATACCGTTCCACCGAGTGTTTTACCCATTGGTAAACCAGCTCACGCCATTTATCATAATCCTTTGGCGGATATGCCCAACCTGTAACGATATCTGAATAAGGATCACCTGGTTTCCAGTGATGCTTGTAGGGTTTTGAATTATTTGTTGAAAGCGCTTCGGGCATAAAGCCTATTTGTGCAAGGGGTTTCATGCCTCTTCGCACATAAGTGTCAAAAATACTGTCAATTATCCGCCAGTTGTAAATGGGCTTACCATTGGCATCCTCAGTATAAGCGTTAGTCGATCCCCATTTTAAGGCCGCTTGGCCATCGCCACTCACCAACAAACTGTGCGTGCGTACATAAAGCGGCACCGGACTCAAGGCTGCCAACTCTGACAGTAATTTTTTACCATCTTTCATATAGGTGTAATTGGGTTCATCATACCCAAACCATGCCCAAATTGGTTTCATATCACCTGTTTCTTTAGCCAGGTCAACTTTAATAAAAGCCGAATTCTGCTGGGCAAAAACTTGAAGGTTTAATAAGGCAAAGACAAGTAATATGCCTATTCTTTTAAATGGATTCATATCAATAGTTCCGTCTTTATTATAATATAAATAATTGATACACACCGAGCGATGGAAGCTGCCGGTTATTTGGTTTATACCTGATCCGGGCATTGATGGACCGGTTAAAGTCCTAATGTAGAATATATTTTTTAATTGTAATATAAACACTTAAAAAATTCACTATAATTTATATACTATTCCGTTTATTTTATGGTGATTTAAGGAGCGGTCATTTAAATCGACAACTTGTTAAAAAAATCATGACCTCGGCAAGTAGTTAGTGTTCAATGCCATTGAATTCTTCAAAAAAAGGTGTTCGTTTATCCTCGACGCATTTTGCCGCATACAGGTACATCGCCGCCGACCAGCTTTGCCAGTCCTGCCCCCTAACCTGCCCATCCTGGGCCTTGTGCCATTCATTGAAACCGAATTCAAGCTGTTTATCCTGAGCATTTCTGACAAGGGCGGTGAGTGCAGTTAATTTTTTTTCTGCGAGCTCATATTTCCGGGCGGCCACCAGGGCAGCGATATAAAACCCACAGATAAAGGGCCATATCCCACCGTTGTGGTACTCGCCGGGAAGATTAAAATGCTCATAACGCGGTATCCAATCCGCATCTTCAGGGCGCATAAAAGGAAAGAAGTTAGGTGGTAAATCAATCGCCAGATCGCCTTTTTCCCGCATCGTCACACATTCATGTTCTATCCATGCAATAATGTCTGCCGCACGTGACAACGGAGCTATTCCTGATAGTATAGCAATGCTGTTGCCCAGCAAATCAAACCGTTCGCTGCAGTATACTTTAAAGGCCCAAAAAGCGTAGTAGGGTTTGTGCTTGACTACCAGCCCTTCGTGTACATGGTGGGGCTGGCAACCACCTGATATCGTAAACTGGTGCATTTCTTGCCGAAGCCGGTCGGCGCGTTCATGATGGCCAAATAGTTTCAGATAACTATAAGTAAGGGTGTTCACGTACAATCCATAGCCTATCACCCATTGCTCGTCGCGCCAGTCGGTGGTAGGGAGCTGGCCAACCAGGTAGCTGTCTGATGGGCTTTGATATTCCATCCATAGCAATGATCCCTGGACCGCCTCTTCCAGGAAAAGGTCTTCCCCGGTTATTTTTCTAAAAATAGCAACCGCCAGTAAAAACAAAGGCGTGGTGTCGCTGGCGCCGCGGTCGTCGGAATCATGTACCAGCGAAGGGATATGGCCATGCTGCGACTGGTTTGATGCCAATGTAACCAGTACATTCCTCATACTTTCCAGCAATTGCTGATTTACGGAGGCCGCTATGCCTAATATGGAGATTAACAAATCCCTTGTATACGGTTCGGGGTACCCCCAGGCCGCAGTGCGCGGCAAACCTTCAAAAGGGCCATTCATATTGTAGAGCAATACCTCTAAAGCAGCTTGCTTCGCCTTCTCTATTTCCTGCAGGTCACGTGTTTCCATGATGTTAACTGATTCCCAATTTATCTTGTAATAACTGTAAAAAACGGTTTGCCACCACCCTATAATCAAAATGCGATACAACCCGCTCCCTGGCAGCCTTACCTAATTGCAGCCTCAAAGCTGGGTGAGCCGCCAACTCAACCAGGTGGCGGGCGATATCTTCAACATTTGCACGGTAATCTACCGTTCTCGGAATATCAAATGTTACTTTCGTCAGTTCTTTAAATCCTGATTCGACTCCTAATGTCACCTCATCTACCGTTATTTTCTCTGCCACGTTTGCCAGCAGTGCGGTTTCGCTATGAACAAGGGTATCCAACATTCCCATCGCGTTGATGCCAATCACTGGTTTTTCACACGCCCCCGCTTCTACTTGCAGCATTCCAAAGCCTTCCAGGCGTGACGGTGCAGCATAGATGTCACATGCCGACAATAGATACGGAACATAGTCGCGTGAAATGATACCGGTTGAAAAATGGACCTTCTCTTTTAAACCGAGCTGCGCCGCCAATTCCAGGTCCGCCAGGTTTTGAAGCTCGGTACGGCGCTGCGGCCATACTTTGCATACATATTTCCAGTCCGGCAGCTCATGGCCCACCATTGCCAGCGCCCGCATTACCTCCTGACCGCCTTTAGAGGCCGCATCTCCCCCAACGGTAAGGATCATCAGCTGATCGGGCGAAACGCCCATTGCTTCCCGCACCGCCCTGACTTTAGCATCCTTACGATCACGTGGAATAAATAAATCCGTATTGCAGCCTACCGGAAGCACCTCGATCCGGTCGCCGTCGATGCCATCCCTTACATACATTTCTTTCACCCAGTTAGAGGTAACCAGGATCAGCGGCAGCGCATTAAGCACATCCTGGTAGTTGGCGATATAGCCATCGGCAACAAGCCACGGCACCGCCACCATACCATGCTTTTGGGGATGCAATACAATATGCGGCGTATAGCCCCAGTAGCCAATACCAACTACTACATCGGGCACAAACCAGTGATAATACCATTCTTTTTCCAATTCTGATTCAAGATGGACGGCGTGCACGTCGGCTCCTATTGCCAATAAGCCCCGGTAAAGCAAATCTCCCTGGATAGCTAGTCCGCTGGGTGGTGGCGGGTAATGATATAACAAAAGTATCTTCATAATAATCTTTGCTCAGCTACGAGCCTTTTCATCGCACTAAGGGAATCGGTAAAACGCCAGAAAGCTTCGGCAACCGGTGTGGTACGGGCCTCCCAGCTGTCTTTAGAAAAATTATATTCGGTAGTAATCAGTTCATATTTCTTCTGCCAGGTGTCGTCAGTCAAAGCAAACCGAAAGTCGGCGGTTGGGATGGCCCGTGGCAGGTATTTGCGCCCACCATCTTCGTAGGCAAAATTCCAAAGTTCAGCGGTATCGAGTTGGCCATTGTGCCACAGATCAATCACCGCCTTACCAATCTCCTCGTGGCGCCGGTGGCGGGTATACTCGCCGGCAGGGCTGTGGCTAATAACAAGGTCATAATAGTTTGACGGCAGTAAGCCTTTAATAGTGCTTTGTATTTCATCATGCTCCAGCGGCCTTTGTTCGGGCCCGTCGTCCATATCCGCCATTGCCCCCGCTGCATGTATCTTGTCCAGCACCCTGTAAAACCTCGGTGCCCGGTCGGGATCGCTCTTTCGGCATAAACAAACCACAAAACACTGCCACTCCGGGTGGTTTATCAATGTACCACCAGCCCACAATATTTCGTCATCCGGATGTGCGACAATAATGGCTACTCTTTTTTGATGTTCCATACGTCCGTTATCAGAACACCATAATTTGGAGTTTGTTGAGAAGAGTTTAAGCTTTATGATATTGGATAAACACATTTAAAGCTCATGTTCACGGCTTGTAAGCCTTTTCAACACCTAAAAGCATTGACTATCTGATAGATAGACACACACCATTCATATTTTGCATGCACAAACGCCCGGCAAACACACGTAACGCGTTGATTGTCTGTAGCATACAATCAAACATGTTCATGTTCACAACTCATGAACGCTCGTGAACACACAAAACAACTGTTTATCAAATAGTTACGATAAACACGCTTGTAAAAACGACATTTGTCATACACGGCACGCCTGCATTACCTGAGAACCTGAACACAACCTCAAGCCAGCTTAAAAACCTTGCAAACCAAATCCCGCCCCCGCAGTTTATAAAATGATGGACAAGTTCCCGATAACTGTAAAAAAAGCAGATGAGATTTACCGGTTTGAGGTGGTCGACTATGTTCACCATGCAAAAGAACAGTGCCAGTTTGAAGTTTATCAAAACGGCCAACTGGTAGCATCTTTTGAACCTGACAATCACCATCATTTGCAGGTATGCGCAAACAAGGGAAACCTGGACGAAACGCTCCTGCATATGATAGCGGATGAGATAGAAACTTATGATTGGTAAACGTCATGGCAATGCGCGCAATTTGGACGGGAACATTAGGCTTCGGTTTGGTCAGCATACCGATCAAGCTTTATTCGGCCGTTGAGCAGAGCGAACTCAGCTTTGACATGCTGGACAGCCGGGACCATGCCCGTATCCGCTTCTCGCGGATCAATGAACGCACAAAAAAGGAAGTTCCTTTTGATCAAATAGTAAAAGGATACAAGCTGAATGACGAATATGTGATTGTGGATAAAAGCGACCTGGAGAAGGTTGCGCCTGAAAAGACTAAAGAAATAAATATCGAGGGCTTTATTGACCTGGCGGATGTAAACCCGATGTATTTTGAAAAGTCATATTATACAACCCCTCAAACTAAAAACAATAAATCGTATGCTTTGCTACTTAAATCATTGAAGCAATCAAAAAAGGCAGGGCTGGCTAAATTTGTGCTGCGTAACGTGGAATCGCTCGTGGTTGTCTACCCGGTTGAGAATGTTATTGTGGTTAACACGATCCGCTTTGCGCAGGAAATACGGGATACCTCTGATCTGAACATTAGCACCGATGTAAAGCTGAGCAAAAAGGAACTGGACATGGGTATCGCACTTATCAATAGTTACGTCGCCCCCTTCGATGTTTCCAAATTTAAAAACGAATATCCTGCCGAATTAATGAAGATCATAGAGGCCAAAGCCAGGGGCGAACGTCCAAAGATCAAAAAATTCAAGCCAAAGAAAGCATCCGGGGATCTGTACGATCAATTAATGAGTAGCCTACAGATGAGGAAGGGTGCATAGCGTTATTACTCCGCTGCGTCCTTGTTATACCTGGCGTCTGGATATTGGCGACGCTGCTAAAACAACTACTCTGTTTTCTTAACAGGGCCGTTGGTAACCACAGCATTTCCAGAATAAACCACGTAGCCTGAGCCTGCAACATGTGCGGCAATGGTTTTTTCAGCTGCAAAATAAGCAGTTCCTGAACCGGTAATCACTGCCGAAGCATCTTTGGTATTAAGATCGCGACCATTCAGTTCACCCGGTCCATTGATCGTTGTTTCAGCTTTGTCGGCAGTTCCGGTCAATTGAACCGAGCCTGGACCTGTTATAGTTACTTGTAAATTCCCCGATTTGACGGAGGAAGTGATTTTGCCTGAGCCGTTCACAACTATGTTAACATTGCTTCCGGCAATAGCACCGTCAACAGTTATAAAACCTGAACCCTGCTTCACAAGTGAGGATAGCGATTTGGCAGTTACGTAAATATCGACAGGCCCTTCAGTATTTCCCTGTCCGTCTTCAAGATGGTCTTTAAACTTGATCCTCAACGTACCATTTTCAACTACTGTTTCAATCAATTTGATAATATCGGATTCGTTTGATTGGGTCGAGATTTTAAGGCTTTCGGTGCCATCGATTTTTACATGCACGGTAAATGGCACTTCCGACGAGAGACCGTTAAAGCCAGCCACCGGCCTGCTTTCCACCGATTGTGCTGAAACTAAATTTCTTGTAGCTGCAACGAGCATAATCACAGCGAATAAAGTGTAGGTAATTTTTTTCATATTAGATTTTTTTGTAATAAGATGTATTCAAGTTACTGAGGTTGCACGAGAGTCCCAAATTGTTTGCAAAAAATTTATCTGCCCCTTTACTCTGACGATAGATAAGGCATCGGCTCTTTGAGGCTAATTAATTATTTCTCCTTTGCTTTCCGTTAATTTTTCGCGAAATTTTTGAAGTTCTTCGGGACCTGGTCTAACCCAATCTGTTACTTCACCAATAATTTTCAATGGCGCCTCAGAACGATAGGACCGCGTTGGATTGCCGGGGAATTTTTTATCTGTTAGGTTCGGGTCATTTTCATAACTTCCTACGGGTTCAACAATATACACCCGTTCGTGCCCGTCGCCCTTTGCCAGTGCAGCAGCAAGTCCTGCCCCATTTACCATAGCTGTGAAATAAATATGATTCATTTTGAATTCAGACTTATAATTAGAATTGCCGCCTGCTGTAAGTAAATCGCCAACCTGCAAATCTGCTTTTGTGCCATGATAAAAAGGGCCCTTGTCGGAAGGGTTATCCTTAAACAACATTGCCAATTCAGCGTTCTCTTTTGACTTTTCTGTATCGGATAACTCCTCATAGCATTTGGCAATGTTTAAATAAAGGGCAGGAAAAGCACTTTTAACCGTATCGTCATTTATTTTTAAGGCATGCGCCAAAGCTGTTTCGAGCCATTTTAATTTGTCGGAGACAATTTTCTGATGCCGGGCTATATAATGAGCTGCAAGAAATTTTTCGAGGTCGTTTGTGGCTGCATCCCAACCTTGCAGAAATAGTTTGACTGCCTCTTCGGGTTTGCCTTGTTCTTCCATGCTCATGCCTTGCAGACAGAGTTTAACAACATTATTGAATGGTGAAAATTCCATATTCTAATTACTTTGTTCAGCTATCTTTTAAAATCCATTTGGTCTTTGAGATCGGAGTATTGCATTTATTTACAATACCTCTCGGGCATAAGTATGTAACCCTATTTCAGCATAAGACAAACGAAGGCTATTTATAAGCCTGCGGCCTCCTTATTATACCTATTGCGATATTCCAGCGGCGACATGCCGGTGATCTTGCGAAACAGCTCGCGGAAGGCTTTCAGGTCCGAATAGCCAACTTCGTACATTACCTCGTTGATGGTTTTACGACTCACTTCCAATTCTTTTTTTGCCGATTCTATCTTTACCCGCTGTGCATATTCCAACGGGGTGTTCCCGGTCGCTTTGATAAACCGCCGGTCGAAACTTCGTCTGCCGATAGCAAATTTAGATGATAGTTCCTCGACTGACAACCGCTCATTCAGCGAACCTTCAATATATTTTTGTGCATCCTCCACCATTTTATCGCCGTGTAGCTTCTGCCCTGTAAAAATAGTAAAAGGCGACTGGCTGTTGCGGTCCATTTCTATCTGCAGGCTTTTGGAGCAGTAGATGGCCGTCTCGCGGTCGTAATATTTTTCAACCAGGTAGATCATCAGATTCAGGAAAGAAAAAGCGCCGCCGTTGGTGCAGATACCATTTTCATCGGTGATCAGTTTATCGGCGCTCAGGTTCACTTTGGGGAACCGCTGCCTGAAAAGGTCGGCATGCGCCCAGTGGGTGGAACAGCTTTTCCCGTCGAGCAATCCCGAAGCTGCCAGCAGGAAGGCACCCGAGCAAATGCTCACAACACCGGCACCAGATTTGTATTGTTTGGTGATCCAATCGATCAGCACATCATCTCCCGGCACATCACCCTGGCGATAAGGATCGGACGACGGGATAATGATCAGGTCTGTTTTAGCGATATCTGTGATATTGCGCTGTGGCTTTATGGTAAACATGCCGCCGTACATTTCTTCGGCATTGGTAGTACCTGCCAGCTCAACGGTAAACAGGTCCGTTTTACCGGTTTTTCTGCGATAGCTATTTGCGGCCATGAAGGTCTCAAAAGCGGCCGTTATGCAAGCTAGTGTGCTGTGCCCGCTGCGTTGTGAAGGGTATATTATCGTTGCGTGCTTCATATCCAAAAGTAACAAGTTTGGATGTCCAAATCAACCCACAAGAATGTCTATTTATCCACCATCCGGTGTACAATATGGACGATAACTTTGGTTTATGAAAAAGACTTGAAAACAAAATAACAGTTATAAATTAATTAGATGTTCAAAAAAAGGAATGGGCAAATGCGATTCTTTCCTCGGGGAAGGGATAATGTCATTAAGTTAAGGAAATATCGGGTCAATTATAGCAACGTGTAGACTCACCCCGAATGCGCTACGCTGTTCGCCCCTCTCTTTTGCAAGCAAAAAAAGGGTAAAAAAAAGCCCTCTTTGCGCGAAGCGGAGAGAGGGCGGTCGAGCGAAGCAATGACCGGGTGAGTCGACTCTGCGACATGCGTAACTTAATGACATTGGGGGAAGGGAAGGTAGCGGTTCTGCTGCATTGCAGGCGTACAAACCCCTCCCTGCCACGTCACATTTCCAACACACCCCTCCACAAGGAGCGATTTAATATTTGCCTGCCCCAACAAAACTAACCCGCAATAATTAACCATTAAAACACAAAAAAATGAATATCGCGAACAAAGTAATATTGATTACAGGAGCCAACCGGGGCATCGGCCTGGCTTTGGTGGAAGAAGCATTGAAAAGAGGTGCAAAAAAGGTTTATGCCGGAACCCGGGTTACAATGAATCATCCGAATGAGCGAGTGGTTCCGCTGGTGCTGGATGTAACTAACATCCACCAGATTGGGAGCGCCGCGATGAAAATTGAGGAACTGGATGTGCTGATCAACAACGCCGGTATAGCCAGCTATGATGATCTAAGCGATGCTGGTGTGCTCGACAAGCATCTTTCGGTAAATCTTTTCGGGCCATACCATATGATCCGCGCTTTTCTGCCAGCGCTGAAAAAGTCGCAAGGTGCGATTGTTAACAACCTGTCGATACTGGCCCTCGCTCCTTTTGCGCCCATCGCATCTTATAGCGTTTCCAAAGCGGCAGCTTTTTCGATGACACAATCCATGCGCGCCTATTTAGCTGGAGAGAATGTGAGTGTTCACGCGGTGCTGACCGGTCCGGTAGATACCGACATGAACCGCGGCCTTGATATACCTAAAACCGCTCCTGAGGTTGCCGCAAAGAATATTTTTGATGGCCTGGAGGCAGGTTTGGAAGAGATATTCCCCGACCCGATGTCGGCGCAAATGGCTGATGGTTGGAACAATGGGGGCGCAAAGGCTATGGAAAGGCAGAATGCTATGGCGGTGCAGGGCGTATAGTAGACTCACCCCGAATGCCTGCGCTGTTCTTCCCCTCTCTATGGCAAGCCATAAAGAGGGGGAAGAAAAAATTTAAATCCCCTCTTTACCGCTTGCGGTAGAGAGGGTGGTCGAGCGTAGCAATGACCGGGTGAGTCTACGCAAGCAGTTTAATCCAATAAATTATCATAAGCTATGGAAAATCAAAGTTTCACAACTACCATCCTGGTAGAACAGACACCGTCACAGGTATTTAATGCTATTGTTAACCCACAGGCCTGGTGGTCTGAAGAGATAACAGGCGGAACAAGTAAAGTTGGAGATGTCTTCAATTATCATTTCGAGGATATCCATCGTACGAGAATGCAGCTAACCGAAGCAATCCCGAACAAAAAGGTAGTATGGTTGGTGCTGGAAAACTATTTCAAACCGGGCCTATTTAATGAAGCCGGTACGACCGCTAAAGACGACGGCTTCAGGCACGACAAGGCGGAATGGGTAGATACGCACATAATTTTTGAAATAAGCGAAAAAAAGGGTAAGACCCAGCTCGTTTTCAAACATGACGGATTAGTTCCCGATTACGAATGTTACGATGTTTGCGTTAATGGCTGGACTCATTATATACAAGAAAGTTTGTATAAACTGATAACGACAGGTAAAGGTCAGCCAAATGCTACCGATAAGCCGATGACAACGGATGAGGAAAAATTTAAAACGGCGGCAAGCAATGCCTGATACTGGTTTTTGGGCGTGGTGACACTATTTTGCCACCACGCTTAAAAATACAAACAGCTGACCAACAACAATATACCAATGTTCACACCCAGGGCGTGAACATAAACACATTATCGGCCTTTCGGTGCCATGCGATCACTTAATTCCCTGATTATTTTTTGACCTTCGTAAACCTGCGTTTTCAAGGCATCTTCATTAAAAGAGCGTTCAACAGATATCGTTTTCAGGCATTCTTCCAGTTTATTGCTTAAATCCTTAACTTTTTTGTCGGTTGATGCCGAGGCCTTTTCCTTTAAAATTCTGATTTTTTCATAATCAGATATACCCTCTCTTAATTTTTCGAAACGGATACCGCTATTTGCGCCGGGATAAACCAGGTAGCAATCGCCGGCTGCCCAGCTTCCGTGGCGACTGTCCCTGTTGGGGTCTTGCGGCCAGGCATCATAGGCCCAGCGAAGAAAACCGTTATATCCATATGCCGATGCATACCAACTGATCCATTGCCCTTCAATTGGCGGTGAAAAAAGGAAATTATTTGGCTTTGGCGGCGTACAGCAGACATAATAGGTTGTGGTGAACCCTTTAGCCTTGCGTTGCTGAACAATATCTGCCGAGGATTCCTTACCCTTAACGTATGAATAATCATTTAAAAGATTATTCAGCTCAGGATGCCAATCGCCTGCGTAAGTTATTTTCCAGTCAGGTGAATTGGCCCTAACCACTTTTATAGCGGCAAGGGTTTCATCCATTGCGCTTTCGTTTATACCGATATAGGTTTTATTAAGCCAGCCCTTCTTTTTTAGGTGAATTCTCAGGTCATCGAGAAAAGCATTCCAGTAGGATTTAAATTTTTCAGACGTAGGTGGCCACGATTCGGTTATATAATCGCCCGTTTGCCCATCTATATAACGGAACCGGTAGCCGTTGGGAATTGGTGTATAAACGGTAATGGCTTTATCTATGCCAACGCTCATCGCCAATTCAACATATTGATCAAAGATGGAATAGTCAAACTTCCAATGCCCATCCTTATATTTTGTCGATTCGATCATCCCCCCTTCTATCGTATAGGAATTATCGCTCCACGGAGAGTTTACTGAATAAGTTGTGATATATTTTCCCCCTGCATCGGCATAAAGCTTCAAATGCTTTTTTAGCAAAAGTTTATGCTCCTCGGACCAGGGTTGCAAATGATTATCCCACGCTATTACCCAGGGGTTCTGCCAAAGGTCAAGCCGGTATTTCCATTCGTGCGGAGGAGGCAGCAATTGGTTTTGAACTTCGATATCCAATTTCAATGTCTTTTCGGCGCCTTTAGCCATTACGGTGATGGTTCCTTTGTAATGTCCGGGTTGCGTTCCTGCCGGGATATTTAAAGTCAGCCAAACAGGTCTTACTGTCTTCCCAGGCACATCAAAGCGATCAAATTTTTCAAAACGATCGGGCATCAAAAAGCCTTCTTTATACGGAGAGCCGCCGCAATCTACTTTATCCGAGCCATAGGGATAGTTTGCCAGCACATAACGTACCATATTCAGCTGGATGTTATTTTTACTGAGCACACCACCATTCGCACTTTTAAGGTCACTCAATTTAAAACGCACCTGTTCAATAGTATCTGATGACCATACGACGATCTGCGCATTCAGGCGCTCGCCCTTCCATGCATATCCCGACCAGGAAGATTCCTCTTTCATATCAGGCACTTCTATACGGAAATAGAGTGCATCTGCTGAACCAAATGCAACGTGTAAACCTTTTTGCGATCCCCATTTTGCGGGCTCGGTACATTTGTCAAAAGTGAACTCGTCCTGGTAATGCGGACTAAGTTTGGGTAATAAATTCGAATCTACCTGTCCCTTATAAACCTGCGCTAACGTTGTTTGAGCGATAAATTGAATCGATAAAATAATTAATAAGTATTTTTTCATTCCTGAGATTAAAGATAAAACTTTGTTGAGGCCTTAGAAAACATAAGTTCCCGTCGCGCCGGGATTTAAAGACCCTTGAAAAGACTTTCCACCCGATTTTATTACAAACTTTTTCTGTGCTGGTGAGTCGTTATATACAATAAGTACTGTTTGTCCTGACGGAGTTAAAAAAGCCACATTAGGCAAGTCATTAAGGTAATTAGATGCTATACGATGCGATCCGGGCCTCACAAACTTTGCCGCGTGAGCAACTATATAATAAGCCGGGTTACGGCTTACCTGGTCGCGGTCGATAGTAACCGCGCCGAGGCATTCGGTACACCCGCCCGGTGTGTGCGGATTTTGATGGGGATCGGCTGCAAGGTTCCATTCTATGACATTACGGCACCAGTTGCGTGTAGCTCCGATAATGATCTCCCGGATATGAAACTGCATTTCCTTTTTCAAGTTGCCCGGCGCGCCTACCCATTGCTCAGTAAAATAGAGGTTCTTATCTGGATGAGCGTTGTGTACCCCAGAAAGCGCCTCGATCTTACCGCCATATAAATGGAATGCAGAACCATCGACAAAAACTGCGGCTTTCGGATCGTTCAGGATGGTGAGCGGGTAATCGGGCCGGTCGGCATTGTGATCGTAGAGAATAATTTTGGTCTTTATTTTAGCAGCTTTAAAGTCGGGCCCCAAATTATTTTTAATGAAATTGGCCTGTTCAGGGGCTTCCATTATCATGCTCGGGTTGTTGTTGGCGTTTAATGGCTCGTTCTGAATAGTGATAGCATCGATATAAATACCATTGGCGGCCATTCCCTTGATGTACTTTATGAAATACTGCGAGTAAGTATGATAATACTCCGGCTTCAGGTGTCCTCCGCCTGTGCTGTCGTTGGTCTTCATCCATGCCGGCGGGCTCCAGGGCGAACCTAGTATTTTAATCTTCGGGTTGATGGCCAATATTTTTTTGAGCACCGGTATGAGTGCCTTCCGGTCTTCCGCCAAACTAAATTTTTTCAACTCGGGGTCTCCCCCCCCCCCAGGTAAATCGTTATATGAAAAAACGTGGTCGTCCAAGTCGGACGCTCCAATGCTTACCCGCAAATAACTGGCGCCGATGTCATTCTTACCCGTGCCATACAATTCGCGCAGCAAGACAGCCTGCTTATCGGGGCTCATTTTATTGATCAGCATAGCACTGCCACCGGTCAAAGCAAAACCAAAGCCATCCATTTGCTGGTATTTCTTTGCGGGGCTAATTGTTATTTCAGGAAGATTATTCTGCCTGGCGGAGGTTTGAACTGCTTCCTGTTTAAAAAGCACGCCCTGGTCAGGATCGGTAAGCCAAAGCTGTGGTTTTTCATTCTTTGGCACAACCTGCTGACCATTTGCAGTAAAAGCTCCTACAGCCCCGAAAAAGAATAGGCCCACTATAAGATTTTTTCTATTGTACATTTTAGAATAGATAACTTTCAGAAATAATTAAAAGCCGTCCTTAAGTAAGGACGGCTTAAATCAAAAATCAATAATTAATCAATAGCCCGGATTCTGGGTAAGATTCGGGTTTAACTGTAATTCGTTAGTCGGCATAGGGAATATCAGTAGGTGTTGATCAACGCCTGCACCATTAGATCCGTATTTCAACAAATTGCCATTGGAATCATGTTGGCTATTCATTAAAGTTATTATGTTGATGGTGCCATTGGCGTTCGCACGTAGCAAATCATGCCATCTGCAGCCTTCATTTACCAGCTCTAACCTTCTTTCATTTAATATGGCCAATGCCAAATCGGTTTTGGTCGTGGCAGTTGTATTGGGAATACCTGCGCGAGTCCTGATCTGATTTAGTTCTGTAGTTGCGGCTGCAGTATTACCTAATTCATTGTTGGCTTCGGCAGCAAGCAAGATAATATCCGCATAACGGATGAGTTCAATATCATCCGGGCTATCGAAACCACCTGCATCGGGCATTTTATTTGTAAATGGTATCGGCTTCGCCGGATCCCAAGCATTTAATGGCATGTTAAACGCAGCATTTGCAACTTGCCAATTAAAAGTAGCATGATAGCGTTCGTTAGTTGCAGTATCACCTTCAGCTGCAAAAGCCTGGATCAAATCATAAGAACCAATATTTCGTTTAGGCCAGTTGTCAGATGACACATAATCAAATATTTCAGCTCCATAATTATAGTAAGTACCTGTCTGGTTGCCCTGGATTTCAAAAATAGATTCAGCATTATTTTTATTTGCAACACCCCATAAATTAGCAAAATGAGGTAACAAGGAATATTGACCACCATTAATTACTTTATTGCAATAGGTCAGGCAATTGGTATAGTCACCCATTTGAGCATAAGTTTTTGCTAACATAGCATCTGCAGCGCCTTGCGTAGCCCTGCCAATTTGATTCTTAGTTGTTGGGTCATTGCTAGCTGCGGTCAGCGGTAAATTACTATCGGCAAATTGCAAATCGGCAATTATTTGAGCATACACTTCTGCAACCGTGGCGCGTTTTGGTGTATAATTATTGCCATAGTTGGTAGTCAATACCAAAGGCGTTGGCCCCCATTCAGTTACTAACCAGTAATAATGCATAGCCCGCAAAAAACGGGCTTCGGCCAATATTTGATTTTTACGTGCAGCTGTTAATGCCGGGTCTGTTATATTCGGAACATTGTCCAATACTGTGTTGGCAGAGGCGATCATATTATACAGATCGGCCCATTCGCCGCCTACCTTGGTATTTGATGGTGAGTAGGTAAAGTTTTCCAATGGCCACTCACCAGTATTATCATCGCCATTTACGTAGCAATTATCCGACCGTCCATCAGTAAAGAGCAGGTTATTGTATTGATAAAAACCATTCCTCATAGTGGCATAAGCCCCGATTAAACCCGTTTCAGCGTCATTTGCTGTTTTAAAGAAGTTTCCCGTAGTTAAGCTGGATTCCGGAGCCTTGTCGATAAAGCTCTTTTTACACGCTGATAGCCCTAACGCCATTATCCCGGCACAGGCTAAAAATATCTTGGTATTTCGCATTGCAATATTTTTTATGTTAATTAAAATTGAACATTTATTCCAATCGTATAGATTCTGGCTGCAGGATAAGCGCCATCATCTATACCTAATGACAATAAAGTCGGCCCGCCATCTTGTGCATTTCCTGGTTTATTGTTAGTACCGTTGCCATAAGAATTCACATCAGGAGTATAACCTTTGTATTTGGTTACCATAAACAAATTCTGACCGGTAACAAACAACCTCGCTCTTTGTATCCCAATGCTCTTTAACAGGTCAGGATTAAAATTATAACCCAATGTTGCATTACGGAGCCTGAAAAATGAGCCGCTCTCAAGATAATAGGAAGTAGAATTCGTATTCAAAAAGGCTATCGCAGGATTGTTTGGGGAGTTAATTGCAGAAGGCACACTGGTAACATCTCCGGGCTTCTCCCATCGTAATAATACACCTGCGGTTTCGTTGGCGCCGCCATTGAGTTGCTCGGTTTCCTGGCGAGTGACGTCGTAAACCTTGTTGCCATATACCCCATCAAATAGCAAAGACAAGCTGAATGCTTTATACCGGAGATTTTCCTGAATGCCATAAGTAAATTTTGGTAAAGCGCTGCCCAGGTTAGTTTGATCAGTACTGAATTTCTCGTTACCTGTTTGCGGGTCAACACCCTCCGTCTTATAGCCCCAGAAAGTACCCAGGCTGTAACCATTCTTAATAATTTGTGTAGTAGGACCTCCACCTCCGCCAAGAGAAACACCGCCCGTATAATAGATTTGTCCTTTTGCGCTATCGAGGCCTATCATTTTATTGTTATTGAACGACATATTCAGGCTCATATCCCAGCTAAAATCGTGTTGCTTCACAATTGCCCCATCTATATTGAATTCAATTCCCTTGTTAATATTGTTACCCGGTAAATTAACCAGGATTGTTTTGCCGCCGGTTGTCCCGGGTAGCACCTGAGGGAATATCATGTTGGTTACTTTTTTATAGTAATAATCCGCAGTAATAGTAATCCTGTTATTCAAAAACCCGGCATCAAACCCAAAATTTGTTGAGTTTCCTGATTCCCACTTCAGGTCTGGATTTCCGATCTGTCCCCCTGGTGAATAACCTGGTGTTGAAGTATCTGATGAGTTAAAAGGATACTTCACGGGATTTAACGGCGTATATGAAGGGTATAACAAGGAGTAAGGCGGGAAATTACCCGTTCTGCCCCAGCCGCCACGAATTTTTAAATCCTGGATCCATGTTACATCTTTCATAAAATCTTCGTTGGATACTTTCCAGCCTGCTGAAAATGCGGGGAAAGTTCCCCATCTATTATTAAAACCTACACGGGAGGTACCATCTGCGCGAAGTGTGGCTGTGAGCAAATACTTATCATTATAGCTATAAGTTGCTCTGCCAAAATAAGAGTTAGTTGCCCATTCAGCCCGTGCAGAATACGGAGCGGAAACACTGCTAGCCCCATTAAGTGTTTGAATAGCGCTTGAGCCAAAACCGGTTCCGGTCTGAGATGATACGAATATCTTTTCGTTCAGTGCCGATGTACCAACTACCACATTTATCTTATGTAAGCCAATCGTTTTGTCATAAGTCAGGGTATTATCCCAGGCCCACCGGGTGGTTTCATTATAGGTTTGAGTTGCTGAACCGTTCTTTTGAATACCATTTAAGCTTTTGTATGGATCTAAGAAATACTCATAGTTAGAGTTCTCCATCGTCAAATTAAGCTGGCTGCGGTATATTATACCAAATGGCAATTTGATCTCAGCATGAGTGTCGCCCAGCAAATTGTTTGCAATAGTGTTGTTGTTATTATTGTAAATATCTGACAACGGGTTATCGCCTGAATAGAATGTACTGTATCCGTATACTAAGGGCGTGTACCCCGGATTTGGATTGGTTGTTGCGGGCATAAAGACCGGAACATACTCAGGGGTTACTAAGGCAGCTATAACTGCTCCCCCGTGAGCTGCAGAAGCATTTTGAGGCACAGTGCGCTGATTTGAACGATTATAATTGATATTACCGCCCACTGTAAGCCACTTGTTGGCCGTTTGATTAACACTGAACTTTGCCGAATAACGGTCAAAATTCGAGCCTACCATAATACCATCCTGATTTAAATAACCCAGACCTAAGTAATAAGTGCCCTTTTCAGAACCACCGGATACACCAACACTGGCATTGGTTTGCATAGCATTATGATATGCCAGGTCCTGCCAATTATTGTTGGTATTTAGATTATAAAATGACGGAATCACAGGAGCTGTGCCTCCATCAATTTCTGTTTGCAGGGCAAGCCACTGCTGGTTATTCAAAACCGGTATCTTTTTTGATATTTGCTGCACACCGGTAGAAAAGTTAGCGTCGATAGCCGATTTACCTTTTGAGCCTTGTTTGGTAGTGATCATTACTACACCGTTGGTTGAGCCTGCGGCACCGTATATACTCGTGGATGAAGCATCCTTCAAAATACTTATCGACTCAATTGAATTCGGATCAAGGGTTTTAATGTCACTTGCCAGTACTCCGTCAACCACATATAATGGTTCCACACCATTTACAGAACCGGCGCCACGAACGCGAACAGACAGGTCATGTCCCGGCTCGCTGGAAGGAATGCTCACCTGTACCCCTGGCGCTTTGCCTATCAAGGCTTCTTCCGGGCTGACGATCGGGCGGCTCGAAACATCTTTTACACTCACTGTCGCGATAGCTGATGTTATATCCGATTTTTTCTGGGTACCATAACCAACTACAACAATTTCATTGAGCTGTTTATTCCCTGATGTCATTGCGACATCGATTACCGACCGGTTATTGACCGATATTTCCTGGCTGTTGAGTCCGATGAAAGAGAATATAAGTGTTGCGTTACCCGGCGCGCTAATGGAATATTTGCCATTTACGTCAGTGGCCACTGCGGTGTTTGTGCCTTTGATGGCGACCGTAACGCCAGGCAGGGTTCCTCCCTGATCATCTTTAACGGTTCCGCTAACCGTTGTTTGTGCAAAGGCGAATGCACATCCGGTTAGCAGCAAGACCACAATTAAAGTAAGTTTTCTTTTCATGCTTCTGATTAAAAGTTTAAAAATTGGTTGAATGCCGGTTGGCATTTTATTAAGACGTTGTAAAGTTACTGCGAATAATCTCAAAAAAACGAAAAGAATTTGCGATTTTTTATTTGCAAATAACTGATACATAGACAGTTATTGAATTTTTGATACGCTTCAATACCGACCGGTCGATTTGCCTAAATCGTTGATTATTAGTTAAAATCGACAGTTAAAAGCACTGGAAATAAAGGGTGATTGATACGGAAAAACACCGCGAAAAAAAACTTTAAAAAGTTTCATGATTTGTGCACGTGTGGTGTGCGCGGACACATTTTATTGGGCATGCACGTCTTCAAGTAGTAACTTGCTCCACCCTTCGCCGTTTTCTGACTTAGCTTTTCTGGGTCGGCCTAACAATAATTTTTTAATACGATGGCTATATTGCCAGCAGGTGCTTTGGCGAATCGCTAGTATTTCGGCAAGTTTGTGCGATGATATTTTCCCGTTGCTAGTGTACACCAGGAAGATTAGGTAAAAGCCTTTAGTGATGGGAATGCGTATATTATGCAAAAGGGTGAACGCGGTAACCGATTCCTCGTGACTGCATTTGGTACATTTTCTGCTGTAAGGGGTTCGTCCGCTAAATGAATGATCGTTACCACATTTGTGGCATTTATAGCCTTGTTTCCATTTCAATTCAGCCAGCAAACGGTAACAGCTGTCAGCATCAGGGTAAATTCTACTAAATTCGTCGAAGTCAACTTCAGTTGACATGATCCTGTCGCGACTGACTTTCTCAAAATCGTTCTGAAGCACTTTATTATCATTTTCAAGCAGCTCGTTCATTCGCATGATCTCCTCCGCTTGCTGCTGCAAGACTTCATTGGCATGGTTAAGGTCATCGTTTTGCTGCTCGATAATCCGCGCTTTCTCAATTACTTCTGCTGTCCGTTCCTGTACTTCTTTTTCAAGACGAATATTGATCGATTCCTTTAGCTTTTCTTTTTCCTTTAACTGCCTGATCATCTCGCGCTGAGCATTTTCCTTGGATTTTTTCAAGACCCTAACCTGGTCACTCAGGGCAAAGGCGAAAAATATCATCTCGAAAATAAAGCAAATGCTCAGGCTGTAATAGCCAACCGTTCCAACGTCAATTTGCCCGAATGCAGTTAAAAGCTTTATGACAAAGCCTACAAACAGGAAACTATAACCCAGTACAAAAAACCTGGCTGGCCTGTAGCCCCTTATAAAGACATAGATACCGGTAAAAAACGCGATACATAACGGAATAAATTCGAGGAATTTATAATTGAACCAATGCTTGTCGACAAAAAAACACACAAAGAAAAATACGATCCTGATACCTATAACGGCCTGGATCAGCTTGTGCAACCAGGGTGCGTTGTTTTTTACAAACAGCAACTTATCTGTAAACATCAAAGCAAAAACGCTAACGCAACAAAGCGCAAAACCATATGCATATTGATTCCATAGGGGCGAATTAGGCCAGAGGTATTCAAAACCTACGCCATCGTTACATAGTTCATAAAAGGCTACACTCAGGTTATAAAGGATATAATACAGATATTGTCGTTGCCTTACTGCAATGAACATCAGCAGGTTGTAAAAAGCAAAAACAAGTATCATCCCATAAAATACACCAAACAACAAATACTCGTCAAGCGCATATTGAATAAACCACCCTACAGAGCGCAATACAATGATGATATCGGCAGTCTGATGCGATTTTACCCTGAAATAATAAGTCAGCTCCTTATCGGGATAAATATTTAGGTTGACTTCAAAGTTTTTGTGATGATAGGTGCGGTCGCCGAATTTATTTAACGCGCCAAAATGCTTGCTTTCATATCCTCCGTTTGCTGTCGGGAGATACGCTGTGACATTGTCTATTGTTTGGTCGAAAAATTCAAGGATCCATTTCTTTTGGGTCGAGGAAGGATGTTTGATCCTGATCCTGTACCAGTACACAGAACCTATATTGTAATTCTGAGGAGTACTTGACCAACTGTTTTTGAACCCTGCTGAATCCGCCCCTGATGAAACCTGATCAAATTGAAGCGTCCCCTTGGGGTCTTCGAGGCATTGTATCTCGCCGTAAGTAAAAATATGTTGATCAGCCTGATCGCTCATTACCATTTCAAGCTGGGCCTGCACTGTAGCTGAAAGCAATAAAAAAACTATTAAAAGGAATGCTTTTAACTTACAGCCACCAGCTTTATTAAATTTCCTGAGATAAAAAAAAGACGACCTCTGCAATCTATTCTCCCTTAGTTTTGAATACCTATACTATAACCCATTTACAGAATGAACAGACAATAATACCTGATTTTCATGTACCATAAGGTAAAATTTCAGAAAACTCGGCTTATGCCAGCGCAAACAGCCATTGGAAATCAAACAAAGAAAAGAATCGCCAATCGTTTATCAATTCAGCGGCAAACTAAAATGGAAAGTAGAGCCTACTCCGGGTTCGCTTTCGACCCATATTTTTCCATTATGCCGGGTGATGATCTCGTGGCATAAATAGAGGCCAATGCCTAACCCGGAGATATGAGGATTGAGGTCATCCACCCGATAGAACCTCGAAAATATATGTCCCAGTTTATCTGCAGCAATACCTATACCGAAATCCCGTATACTTACCGTGACGTCATTTTCGGTTTTATTTACCTTGACAATAATTTTGCCCGAAACCTGTGAATACTTGATTGCATTCGATAGCAAATTAACCATCACTTGTTCAATGCGCTGACTATCTGCACGTATTATACAAGTTTTCACACCTGTCTCCAATAAGAGCGTATACTTGTCATTAGTTTGCTGCATGAGTTCGATTGCATCATTTATCACTTCCATCAAATCGAACTTCACTTTATTCATTTGCAGTTTGCCCGCTTCGATTTTGGAAACATCCAGCAGATCGTTTACTAAGCCACTCAGTTTGCGCACCTGCTTTATCGTTTTATCCACAAACCGCCCGCTGTGTTCGTCAGTTTTCAGTCGGCCAAGAATTTGCAAATAACCCGTGATGCTGGTCAGAGGGGTTTTCAGTTCATGGCTTGCCAGTCCGATAAACTCATCCTTTTTTTCATTTAGTAGTTTCACCTCGTCGTATAACCTGGCGTTGTCTACACTGATTGCTGCCTGAGCTGCTATAGAAACGACCAGGTCCTCATGATCTTTTGTAAATCTCGCCGGTTCCGGGTGCCCAAAAAATAATCCTCCGATAACCTCGTCTGATTGCGATATTACAGGTACTGCCAGATAACTTACAACCGGCAGGTGCCCTATTGGCATTCCATAATGCGGAGCATTTTTACCATATCGGGGATCTTTGGTAATATCATCTGATCTTAACACTTCTTCGCCAGAAAAAGTAGGGTGAAAAACTGCTGTATTACGCGGCATGCCAAATGACTCAAAGGCGGACCGCTCCGCACCTGATAACGTAAACAACATGTATGATTCACCATTTGCATCTGCCTGGTTATAAAAAAATGCCCCAAAGGAGGCTTCTATTGCCGCAGTAGTTGCATCGGTTACCTTTTGTAATATCGTTTCCAGATCAAGGCTTTCCGAAATCAGCTTGCCAATTGTGTTCAGTGTTTCTACTTTCTTTGTGTATCGCTGCAATTCATCTTCATATTCTTTCTGCTTTGATATATCACGTGCGATCTTGGATGCTCCTATAATATTTCCATTTTCATTCGTTATCGGAGAAATAGTGAGAGAAATTGGCACCTCCTGCCCGCTTTTTGTAAGCCTGATGGTTTCGAAATGATCCACTTTATGTCCATGGCTGATCTGGCCGATAATAAATTCCTCCTCCTTTAAACGATCGGTCGGAATAATCAACGAAATGTGTTTTCCTACCGCCTCCTTCTCTTTATAGCCAAATAGTCTCTCCGCACCCTTATTCCAGCTAGTAATCACACCCTGCAAAGTTTTACTTATTATCGCATCATCAGAGCTATCTACTATTGCCGCCAATCTTGCCCGTCTTTCGGCTCCTTCCGTTACTTTTTTAACAAGCCGCTGCAAATCGATCTGTGCTATTCTTAGCTCCTCATTCGTGGCAGCCAATTCCTCGTTGGTAGCAGCCCATTCTTCATTAAGTGCCGCCAGGTTTTCATTAGCTGATAGTAGTTCAGAGTTGGCTGTCTCTGCAGATAGTTGCCCCTCCTTTTGGTCGTGAATATCTGTACTGGTGCCAACCCATATTCTGGTTTGTTCATCTCCGTCTTTATGAACTGTAAAACGGCTAAGGTGCCAGCGATAAACGCCATCACGGCGCATGAATCTTTGCTCTAATTCCATTCCTTTACCGTTCTGAACTGCACGAGGCCACTCAACAGCAGCAATAGCACGATCATCCGGATGCAGGATATCCCATATCTTTCCTTTCAATTCATCAAAGCTGTGCGTCCCCGTATAGTCATACCATTGCTGATTGTAGTAAGTTGCGCGGCCATCAGGGCCTGCCGTCCAGATTTTATGAGGTATGGCGTCGGCCAGGAAGCGGAATTGATGCTCCGCTCTTTTTCGTGTACTAATTTCGTTAAGAGCCTCCTCATTAAGCCTGGCATTCTCGAGCGACAATCCAATAAGACCTGCGAAATTTTTTGCAAAATCAAGATCGGCCTCATCAAAATACCGGCCCACTTGTGATGAAATAAAATTTGCTACCCCTATTATCTTGTCCTTTTGATTTATCGGCACAATTATTACCGACTGCATACCTATCTCGCGCACTGCTTTTAGCTGGTCGGGATCAGTAACAATGGCGGAGATCATCTCATCTGTTACTACCGGAACAAAACCGGGCTTACCAGTTTTCAATACCACTGCTGCTCCTACATCGCCATTAGGATCAGGAGGATAATTTTTTCGGTATTGGCGGGCCCATTCTATTTTATTGGGATCCTGGTGTTTTAACACCTGGAGTTCAAAACGGTCATTCTTTACTATATCAATAGTAAACCAATCGGCAAATGCGGGAACAATGAGTTGAGCTATCTTTTCAAGAGCGCTTTTGGTATCACGGGCCCGGGCTAATTCTTCTGAAGCTTCATTTAAATAGGAGTAAAGTCTTTCTTTCTTTTTAAGGTTAGTTATATCACGAATAAAAAGATAAGTTAGTGTGCCGCCCGGAGTACGGTGAACCCTGGAGCTCATTAATACCCATTTGATAGTCGCATGTCCTATATCCAGTTTAAACTCACAATCTGTGATTTCCTGCAGCCGCATCAACTTTCCCTCATTGGACTTGTCAGTGTCAATATCAGAATAGAAACTAAACAATGATTGCCCGATGATGTCATTTTTATCCAGTCCCATATAAGGCAGCACCACCCCATTCACATAACGAATAATTCCGTAAATATCTATCGCAAGCGTACCAATAACGTTATACTCGTACACTTGCTGAAGATCAGCATGATCCGGTAAATATTGTTCAATATGTCGGGTAGCGTCCTTTGTCATTATATAAAAAGAAGATTTAATTTACTTATGGATGAAATCGACAGCTGATATATAATATGTTGTCAACAGCACCATTCATATCAGACTAGTTCGCCGGGATCGTAAACTTAAAACACGTTCCTTTTCGCAATTTGCTTTCAATCGATATCTTACCGCCGTGCTGGGCAACAAAGTCCTTCACCAGCAATAATCCTAAACCGGTACCCTGCTCCTGGTTGGTACCCGGAAGCGATGGTGCGTCGGTGCTGCCCAATATTGTAGTTTTTGTTTTTTCTGTCATTCCTACACCAAAATCCTGAACACAGACTTCTACCATTTTATCCGATAATTGAGCGGTCAAATTAACAATTCCATTCGTAGGACTATACTTGATAGCGTTGGTCACAATATTTTGCAATATTGAACGGAGCATCAGCGGGTCGGCATTTACTAAAACCTCGTTCGGAATTTTGTTCTCGAGCATAACCCCCTTTTGATTAGCAGTAGCTTTCAACAACTCAAGTGCTTCGTTGATAGCCTCTGTCAGACGGATTTTATGTGGGTTAAAAGAGGTCTTCTGCCGTTGTTTTTTAGCCCACTCTACTAATTCATTTAGTTGTGACAGAATTTTATTCGAGGTACGATGAATGACCCCCGAAAGCATCCTCAGCTTTTTAGGGTCAATATTTTCTATTTCATCGTTTAGCGTTTTAGATGATAACAAAAGTGAAGTAAGCGGATTTCTAAGGTCATGAGAAATTACAGACAGAAACTTATCCTTCGATAAATTCAATTCCTTTAATTCCTGGTTAACTGTTTCAAGCTGGCGAGTCCGTTCAGATACGCGTTTTTCCAGGTTACGGTTTAAGGCTACCAGGTCCTCATTTATCAACCGCAATTTTTCTTCCTGTTTCCGCAGGAGCCGGTTTTTGCGATGCAGCTCGGCAAAAATGGCTACCTTATATCGCAATAAATCGGGTTTAAAGGGCTTTCTGATAAAATCAGCAGCACCGGCTTTATACCCTCTGAACATGGATTCTTCTTCGTAATCCTGCGCGGTAAAGAAGATAATGGGTATGCGTTTCAACTTATCGCGCTGATAGATCAACTCGGCTGTTTCATACCCATCCATTATAGGCATCTGAACATCCAGCAGGATCAGGGAAAAATCCTCCTCCTTTAAAAGTATACGCAAAGCCTCTTTGCCTGACGTCGCCTTAAAAAAAGTATAACCCTCATTTTCAAGAACCAGCTCCATTGATGTCAGATTATTCTCGTTATCGTCTACCAGCAGAACTTTTATATTATCATCAGGAGATACAGCCATTCGCAATTTTATACTCGGATTGTTTTATTTAATTAACCAAACACGCATCAGCGATAAAAGTTGATCAGTTTTTACAGGTTTTGTAATATAATCTGATGCACCTGACGCTATACATTTTTGCCTGTCGCCAATCATCGCCTTGGCAGTCACCGCTATTATCGGCAAATTTTTGTGCTTAGGCTCTTTGCGTATGATCTGGATGGTTTCGTAACCATCCATTTCCGGCATCATAATATCCATCAGCACAACATCTACTTTCTTATCACTATTCAGTATTTCCAATGCCTCGCGTCCACTTTCCGCGGTGATCACTTCGATATTTGAGCGTTCAAATACTGCAGTTAACGCAAACAGGTTTCGCACGTCATCATCCACTACCAGCACTTTCTTCGAATCAAGTACATCATTATTTGTCCTTATTCTATTGATAATGTCCAGGTTTTCCTGGCTGATAAATTTCTTATCAATATGCAACAGGGTCAATATTTCTTCCAGCAAATAAAAATGAGAATTGGCTGTCTTGGTAATGACTTTGTGATTCAACCGCTTTAACTGGATCAACTCGTTTTGTGTAAAATCCCTTGCCGAATGAAGCAGGATTGTTGTTTGTGGTTGCTTTAATGTATTGATCCTGTTAAGCAGATCAATGCCATCAGCATCAGGCAATACAAAATCAAGGATAATACTATCTACTGCTTCCTTCTTTAAAAGGGCAAGACCTTTCTTAGCCGTAGTTGCACCTAATACCTCCACTCTTTCACTACTCAGCATATCTGTAAGCCGCCGCAGCTCGCTTTCATTATCTTCAATGATCAGCACCTTTTTTGTCGATTGTTCATTGAAGCGGATAATTCCAGATATCAGCTCATCAAGTGAATTATTTGAGAGTGGCTTCAAGTTGAAGCTCTTCGCACCTAATTTCAAAGCCATCACCTTATTATCCTCACCCGAAATGAGGTGAATAGGTACATGCCGCAAGTTGAGATCTGATTTCAGAAGCTTAAGTATTTTCCAGCCATTTGATTCAGGCATATTCACATCCAGCGTGATTGCGATTGGATTATATTTCTGAATGCTGTCAAATATCTCCAGGTAGCTAATTGCCACAATCACTTTAAGTCCGTAATCATGTGCCTTATCGATTACAATTTTGGTAAAACGTAAATCGTCTTCGATGACCAGCAGCACCTTATCTTCCGCCGAAATGTTATGACGATCGTCGTCGATCACCAGTTCCGCAGCTTCCAGCAAATTGGTCCTCAAATGCGTGGCTGTATGGGGTTCTTTTACCGGGTAGCCATTATTTACTGAAATAACCTCTTCCTTATATCTCAACGGCAGGTATAAAGTGAACACGCTACCCTTGCCTAATTCACTACCCACTGTAATGGTTCCACCCAACAGTTCGGCAAAACCTTTACTGATAGAAAGGCCTAAACCAGTACCCCCATATTTACGGCTGGTAGAACCTTCTGCCTGCTGGAATGCCTCGAAGATGATTCCCTGCGTATTTTTTGATATACCAATACCGGTATCCGTAATCGAGAATGCAATAACCGATTCCGTATCAGGCAGCGGATTTTCGTGGCGTGGGCCCGGTCTGAATATTTCAAGCTTTACACCACCTTTTTCGGTAAACTTGAATGCGTTTGACAGCAGGTTCTTTAATATCTGGTTCAAACGCTGCATGTCTGTTTCCAGCATTTCAGGCAGCCCTTCTTCCAGTATGATCTCAAATTTCAGATTCTTCGCTTCCGAGATCGGTTTGAAGGTAGATTCGGCAAATGAAGCTATCTCCCTAAAGTTAACCGGCATTACATCCGCTGAGATTACTCCTGATTCGATCTTAGACAGATCCAGGATATCATTAATCAACTGGATCAGGTCATCACCGCATGAGTGGATCGTTTTGGCGTAACGGCGTTGTTTTTCGGTTAGGTTACCTTCAGGGTTTTCAAAGAGTTGCTGTGCCAGTATCAACAAGCTGTTAAGTGGTGTACGCAACTCGTGCGACATATTGGCAAGGAACTCTGACTTGTATTTTGACGTCAGTGTTAACTGTTCGGCTTTTTCTTCCAGTGAACGGCCTTTGTCGTGCAGCTCGTCATTAGCACGTCTTAACTCTTCCTGTTGTGCAGAAAGCTCGGTTGCCAACGATTGCGATTGTTTCAACAATTCCTCGGTACGAGTGTTGGTTTCGATGTTATTCAACACGATACCGATACTTTCCGTCAACTGATCAAGGAAGTCGATGTGTGTATCGCTGAAGTTTTCAAACGATGCCAGTTCGATTACAGCTTTGATATTATTTTCAAACAACACCGGCAGGATTACCAGATCTATTGGCGCCGCACTGCCTATACCCGAACTGATCTGCAGATATTCTGATGGAACGTTCGATAATCGGATACGCTCTTTATCAGTGGCGCACTGCCCCACCAGGCCTTCACTTAACTCAAATTCATTATTGATGAGTTTGCGGTTCTTTTGTGCATACCCGGCAAACAATTTCAGCTTAGGCTCTTCTGCAACCTCTTGTTCTAATACATAAAAGGCCCCATACCTGGCATTTACCAGTTCAGCCAATTCCGAAAGCACTTTGTTTGCCACGGCGTTTCGGTCTCGTTGGCCTTGAAGCATTTGGGCGAATTTGGCAAGATTCGATTTCAGCCAATCCTGCTCGTGGTTTCTTAATGTTGTACCCTTCAGGTTGGCAATCATCTGGTTAATCGTATCCTTCAAGGCTTCCAGCTCACCTTTCGCCTCCACGCGGATAGTTCGGGTCAAGTCACCTTTTGTTACCGCAGATGCCACTTCAGAGATCGAACGCACCTGTACCGTCAGGTTCTGCGCCAGCTGATTCACGTTTTCCGTCAAGTCCTTCCAGGTACCTGACGCGCCTGGTACACTAGCCTGGCCACCTAAACGTCCCTGCACACCCACCTCACGTGCCACCGTGGTTACTTCATCCGCAAACACCGCAAGCGTATCGATCATTTCATTGATCGTATCAGTCAGCTGTGCCACTTCCCCTAACGCGTTGATGGATAGGCGTTGTTTCAAGTTACCTTTTGCAATACCTGTGGCCACTTTTGCGATACCGCGTATCTGACCGGTAAGGTTGGATGCCATCTGGTTCACCGAGTCCGTTAAGTCTTTCCATGTGCCGGCCACACCTTTCACGTGTGCCTGTCCGCCGAGTTTACCCTCGGTACCTACTTCCCTCGCCACACGCGTTACTTCGGACGCGAACGAGTTCAGCTGGTCCACCATTGTATTGATCGTATTTTTAAGGTCGAGAATCTCACCCTTTACGTCGATGATTACCGTTTTTGAAAGGTCACCACTTGCCACCGCCTTCGTCACTTCGGCAATGTTACGCACCTGTGAAGTTAAGTTCGAAGACATTTGATTTACTGAGTCGGTCAAGTCCTTCCAAGTACCACCAACCCCCGGCACAAACGCCTGGCCACCTAAGTTACCATCGGTACCCACCTCACGTGCTACACGCGTTACTTCGGATGCGAAACCACGGAGCTGGTCAACCATTGTATTAATGGTTTCCTTCAGCTGCAAGATCTCACCGCGAACGTCGACAGTGATCTTCTTTGACAAGTCACCGTTTGCGATTGCGATAGATACGTCGGCGATATTTCTAAGCTGAGCCGTTAAATTACCGGCCATTTTATTTACCGAGTCGGTCAAATCCTTCCAGGTACCATCCACACCCGGCACATTAGCCTGGCCACCTAACTGCCCTTCTGAACCCACCTCACGTGCCACACGCGTTACTTCAGATGCGAAACCACGGAGCTGATCCACCATCGTATTAATGGTGTCTTTCAACTCGAGCAGCTCACCTTTAGCGTTCACAGTAATCTTACGGGAAAGGTCACCCTTCGCTACCGCTGTAGTCACTTCCGCAATGTTACGTACCTGTGATGTTAGGTTGTCTGCCATTTTATTTACCGAATCGGTCAAGTCCTTCCAGGTACCTGCTACTCCTGGCACGTTTGCCTGGCCACCAAGCTGTCCTTCAGAACCTACTTCCCTCGCCACACGGGTCACTTCCGAACCAAATGAGTTCAGCTGGTCCACCATCGTGTTGATCGTATTTTTTAACTCGAGCATTTCGCCCTGTACATCCACCGTAATCTTCTTCGACAAGTCGCCTTTTGCCACCGCCGTAGTTACTTCGGCTATATTACGCACCTGGCCTGTTAAGTTACCGGCCATCTGGTTTACCGAATCCGTTAAGTCTTTCCAGGTACCGCCTACACCGGGCACGTTTGCCTGTCCGCCGAGCTGCCCTTCAGAACCTACTTCCCTCGCCACACGTGTCACCTCAAACGAGAAGGAGTTCAGCTGGTCCACCATTGTATTGATCGTATTCTTCAGCTCGAGGAGCTCGCCTTTCGCATCTACTGTAATCTTTCGCGACAAGTCGCCCTTTGCTACCGCTGTTGTTACCCAGGCTATGTTTCGCACCTGGTCGGTCAGGTTACTACCCATCTGGTTTACCGAGTCGGTAAGATCTTTCCAAACACCGCCGACACCCTTCACGCGGGCCTGGCCTCCCAACTTACCTTCAGTACCCACTTCCAACGCCACACGCGTTACTTCGGAAGCAAACGAGTTCAGCTGATCCACCATCGTATTGATGGTTTTTTTCAGCTCGAGCATTTCCCCTTTCACATCCACCGTGATCTTCTTGGACAAGTCACCATTCGCCACCGCTGTCGTTACACCCGCTATATTACGCACCTGCGAGGTGAGGTTACCAGCCATGCGGTTTACAGAGTCCGTTAAGTCCTTCCAGGTACCTGCAACGCCCGGCACTTTTGCCTGGCCACCCAGTTTACCTTCCGTACCTACTTCCAATGCCACACGCGTTACTTCCGAAGAGAATGAATTGAGCTGATCCACCATCGTATTAATGGTATTCTTTAGCTCCAATATTTCACCCTTGGCTTCTACTGTGATCTTCCGGGAAAGGTCGCCTTTAGCAACCGCCGTGGTAACCGCAGCAACGTTTCGCACCTGTGCGGTCAAGTTACCAGCCATCTGGTTTACAGAATCGGTTAACTCGGCCCATACACCGGCAACGCCTTTAATTTTCGCCTGTTCACCCAGCTTACCTTCCGAGCCTACCTGGCGTGCCACCCGGGTTACCTCCATCGAGAATAACCTTAGTTTGGAAAGCATCTGGTTTGATTCTTTTGCTATACGAAGGAATTCCCCCCGCAGCGGGTGACCGCTTATTTCGAGTGGTATTTGTTTTGACAAGTCGCCGTTTGCTACTGAGTTGATCATCCCCGCAATTTCCAGGGTTGGCGATGTCAGATCTGATATCAAATTATTTAATGATGATACACCGTCGGCCCAATCGCCGCGTGCATCAGAAAGCTCAATGCGTTTTGATAAATTCCCTTTTTTACCGATAGTTTTTTCCGCCTCAGATATCTCAGCTACAAGGCGCTGGTTCATATCGATAATGTCATTCAGCACTTCGCATATCCTGCCGTTTATACCGGCTTGGGTGACCGGCATACGCGTATCCAATTTACCGTTTTTGACAAGCGAAAGAACCCGTAAAAGTTCTTTCAAATCAAGAGAGTCTTCATGCGGCGCACTCGAAATCTCTTCATGTTCCAGGAGTTCGTCCAGAATTTGATCTTTCATAGTTTGGGGTAATCAAAAAAGTTTTTTCAGGTAGCTGTGATTGCTATATACAGCCTAAAAAAGATAATGTTTTAACTAGTTTTCCAAATAAAATAAAGGTTAATTTATTTTCATTCAGGCGACGTTTTTCAAAAATAGTTTTGGTGCTATATCTATTAAACACCCAAAAAGAGCATTTAGTATACCGCAACATTTTGTCAATCAGGTTAAAATAAATTTCCGAAAAAAAACCTGAAAAGCAAATATTAATTAATAGCTGTCCTGATTAAATACTTTTAATAGAAATTACTGATTAAAATGCATTAATTTCTATTAACATATTTAACTACTAATTAATAATCAATTAGGGTGAAGTATCGGCTCAATTCAAAGGCGAAACGGAAAAGTTCGGCAATGAATATAGTAATATTATTTGAAAATTCCACACAAACGACAAACAAATTCATCGTTTAGCGATTATCTATGTAAACTTTCTTGTGTGATGAAAAAGGACAGCAAACATTATAAATTCATTAATAATGAAACGGATAATGTAATCTACTTTCTGTCGGTTGCCAAGGATAATCCCGACAGTAAAAAAGTGTTGGAAGACACCAGGCATAAACTGGCTATTCAAAACGGAATTTATGTCGGTAGCATTTATTATATCGAGATTCCCGAAACGGAAATTAATGAATAAAACTCTCCTTGATTTATTATACTACAAAAACTTCCCTTTAATATGAGGATACCGATAGAACGTCAACCAGTAAGGGTTTATCCCGATGCGAAGCGTGTAATTGCCAGATTCTTTTTTAATGGTGAGCAAAGAGCCAAAGATGTTATCGAACGCGTAATGAAGCTCAGCGAAGATGAAGTGTTCGCTATTATATCGCCTCTTTTACAAGAATTTTCTAAAAGACACCGTAATATCACTAAAATATTATACAGGCATTGCAATCGTGTAGCTCCTTTTATCGAGAGTGTGGGGTTTGACCCCCAGGAACTAACAAGCTATAGAAGGTTATTGATGGGCACATACTTCACCCACGAATACTCCATCGAGTCGGCTGCATTTTTTAATCCATCTATTATTGAAGACCCCGACCAATCAGAATTAGAGGCAGGGCAAAAACGGTTGATCATCAGTTTCAGGGCCGTTGGCGAGGGGCATATTTCATCTATTGCATTCAGAAGAGCTATCATAGATAGGAATAGTAAAATAGAGGTATTGCCGGTAGGAAATTATGTAGACGAAGCGGAGATCATACGCAATACCACTACTTTTGAAAAGAAACTATTTTTCGAAAAGATAGTTACTGCCAGGATCGATCCCAAAATAGTAAAAGAACTAAAAGGGCAATTGGATGAGAAATTCGATTATGATACTTTGCAAACCACGATATTAGATCTACAGCACAAAGACATAAACGATTCTAAAAAAACAGAGTATGAAAAAATACTTTGGCTCTCAGACTCCTACAGCAGTATTAGCTTCTCGCTGGATACAGATATTTCAGACCGCGTGATATTCCCCATGTCTGAGCTCGAACGCAAAGGGATTGAGGATGCCCGTTTTGTTAAGTTTACAGACAATGGCGGACCGATTATGTATTATGCAACCTATACAGCTTTTGATGGCGCCTTGATAATGCCTAAACTACTGCAAACTTCCGATTTCCATAATTTTAAAATCCGGCCACTTCATGGCAATGGCGCCCGGAATAAAAATCTAGCGCTGTTTCCCCGAAAGGTGAATGGATATTATACCATGCTTTCGCGGATTGACGGCTGCAATAACTTTATAATGTACTCCAACAATATCAATCTTTGGGAAACCCCTATAAAACTGCAGGATCCCTTGCACCCCTGGGAACTGGTACAAATTGGGAATTGCGGTTCGCCGATAGAAACCGATCGCGGATGGCTGGTTATTACGCATGGCGTGGGACCAATGAGAAGATATTGCCTTGGTGCGAGCCTGTTTAAGTTAGATGATCCTTCTGTAGAAATAGGACGGCTCAAGGAACCGCTACTTGTACCTAACCAGGACGAACGCGAGGGCTATGTACCTAATGTGGTTTACTCTTGTGGGGGCATTATCAACAATGGAAAACTGATCTTACCTTATGGGCTGTCGGACTATTCTTCGTCTTTTGCGACAATCGATCTGAATCCTTTGTTAGATAAGGTGATCTCTGATCCAAGAACATAAATTCGGATCAGAGGTCATTTTTATCTTTATTATTTAAACAACAAACTGTCGTTGCTGGTAAACTCCCCATTGGAGCTGGCTGTTTTGGTTTTGAAATTCTGCAATACGGTGAGGTGTGATATCAAATAAGCCAACACGCTTTCTGCGCCCTGGTTTTTGTTAATCCCCATGCGTTGCAAACCATCTGAACAGCCCTTGGTTTCGGGATCGTATAAAGGGATGCTGAGGGAATTTTCGCCAAGGAACCATTGATAAACTGAGAACATCTTTTCCAGGTATTGCGAATCTTCGGTAACTTCGTAAGCCTTGCCATACATCAATACCATGGCCATCGTTTCTATCGCCTGCTGATCGTAAAAGGACATTTTACCATCGCGGAAATACCAGTTTTCATTTCCTACAGGGTTCCAGTAGTTGGATTTAAAAGTAAGTTCTTCCAGAAACTTCAATGAAGTAAATGCTATTTCGAAAACTTCCTTATTACCGGTTATTGAAGCTGAATGCAATAATGCCAGGGGTTGAATTGCATTATCATAAGTAAGAAAATCCTCAAACCAATGCCATTCAGAATCGTCAGTTTTACGGAAAGCGTCCGTCATTTTTTTAGTTAGGTCATTTAGCGTTTCTGTCAGGTGTTTCTCGGCAGGGTGCCTTCTCAGATAGTGGGAGATTCCAATTATGGTATTGCTAATACCTCTCAAATATTGCAGGCCTCTAAAATGGGGTTCGGCTCTCCGGAATAATTCTTCGCCTAATTTGCCAAAAGATTCTTGTGGCGATTTATCAACCAGGTATCCCAGGGCCCAAACTGCCCGGCCAAACGCATCCTCCGAACCCTTATCATCCAAAAATTTTCTGTCGTAACTCAAAAAATTTCGGAAGTAACCATCGTCATTTTGCATATAGAGCAGAAAACTCAAATAAGAAGGCATCAGTTTAATGGCCTCTGCGTAATTCAGGTGATACGCCATCAGTGACATCAAAAGCGCCCGGGCGTTATCATCTACACAATAGCCTTCCTTCCAATTTGGCACGCCATATTTGGCATGCTGAATAATACCTGTACTGTCAGTAAGCAGCTTTGCGTAATCCAGGCTGAATTCCGGCATGATTTCCGGATCAATGATATGCCTTAATATTCTTTCGTTAACATCCTGGTTTTCTATTACATCCTCAATAACGTCGATGTAATTATTCCCTATCGCCGTCCATTTGAGGTGAGTTCCATAGTTGTAGGCCCGTTTCTTTATTTCACGCAAATTCGCCGGGTTGTCCAATAAATCGATGATCGCCGAAGCCAATCCTTTTTCGTCTTTAAAATTAAATAGCTTTCCGCGTCCATTCGACAATAACTCTTTGGCATGCCAATAAGGTGTGGCTATAACAGCAGCCCCTGCCCTTACTGCATAACAAAGTGTGCCGCTGGTGATCTGTGCCTCATTTAAGTAAGGAGAAACATATATGTCGGCAGCTGAAAGATAGTTCATCAGTTCTTCCTCAGAGACATAACGATTAATAAAAACCACATGGTTTGTCACGTTCAATTCTTCGGCTAACTGCACCAGGTAATCCCGGTATTCCTCGCCCGAACTTTTTAATATCCCGGGATGTGTCGAACCCAAAATAACGTACACCACATTATTATGCTTTTCAATAATTTCGGGCAAAGCACGCATTACTGTCTCCAGTCCTTTATTCCTGTTAATTAAACCGAAAGTCAATAACACTTTATGATCACTGAACAGTTTATCATGCTTAAGCGGATTATCGTCTATTTCTGTGTCCGGAGCGCCATGCTCTATATGGGCTATTTTACTCTTTGGGACGTTATATATTTGTTGCAACATCTGGATAGCATAAGTGCCCATCACGACAACTCTGTCTGAGTTTTTGGCAATACTCTGGATGGCTATCTTTTGTTGATTTGACGGTCTCTGCAGAACGGTATGAAAGATAGTGATAAGCGGCTTTTTCAGTTGATTGACCAACGACAGGATGTATATACCCGCTTCTCCGCCAAATATCCCAAATTCATGTTGCAAAATACAGATATCGGCATCGCTATCGTTTATCGCATCCACCGCAGCGCGATAGTCATCAGGCTCATTTTGCCGAATCACAAATTTTACCTCCGGCGGATAATTATAATCGTCCAAATTGTCCGGGTTTATAGCAACCACCGATCCTCCTTCACCTGAATCTTCTTCAAAATTTGACCTTATAGCATTCATCAAATTCTTATTAAACGAGGCCAACCCGCACTCTCTTGGGGGATAGGTAGATATATATGTTATTTTCATTCTTGAGTATTAGTTTACAGAATAACACTATTAAGAAAATTAAGTTTAGTTAATTTCAGCTAAATCAAAGATTTTAAGGATGGTACACATATGGCATCGATAGTTTCCTTGCTCTTAACTACTTTATTCTGTTAATTTTTCCTGACTTGGGTTTGAAATGATATATTCGGTCATGAAGAGTAATTGTCAGCCGGTTTTAACCAAAACATCTTGCAATGGCTAATAACCATGTACACACATTCGTAATTCCGGCTTATAAAGAATCGCCTTTTATTGAACAATGTTTACAGAGTTTGCAGGCACAATCGACAAAAAGCGATATTATTATAACCACTTCAACACCAACAAATTACACAAAAAACATTGCAGAAAGGTATAATCTACCGTACTATATAAATAATGAAAAAGGTATAGCCAACGATTGGAATTTTGCCTTATCGAAAGTCACCACCCCACTGGCTACCATTGCCCACCAGGATGACATTTATGAACCGGCCTATGCAGAAAGCGTGATCAAAGCCACCAGCAAAAATGTACTGATCACCTTCACAGGATACCACGATTGGGTAAATGATAAACGCCGGCCGAAATCATTAAACTACTTTGTAAAAAGAGTATTACTTTTTCCTTTTCTCTTTAAAAAAGAGGTAAAGAGCAACCATTTCAAAAAACTGGTCTTAAAGTTTGGCGATCCTATTTGCTGCCCTGCTGTGACCTATAATCTCGAAACCTTAAAAGATTTCAGCTTCTCCCGGGATTTTACTGTCGCTTTAGATTGGTATGCATGGTATCAGTTGGCCAACAGGAAAGGCTCATTTGTTTATATCAATAAAAACCTGATGAACCACCGCATACATGAGGAATCCGAAACCACGGCTAAATTATCAGATGGCATAAGAAAACAAGAGGAGCTGCAAATGTTCCGGATGATGTGGGGCAAACGTATGGCGTTTTTTATATCGTGGGTTTATGCCTTGGGACACGCGGATAATAAAATTTAGGAATAGCTTTATTTAGCTATTTTTGAAAAACGACCTGAAAAGTGCAATTCAAACCAACTACAAACACCAAATCGTCGACAAATATGATTGCCTTAGCCATTTTCTGGGTAATAGTTTATTGCCTGGCCACCGCCTTTTCCATCGTTCTGCTGGGCGACAGAGGTTTGATATCGGGCAATCTCTTTAGCCTGGGGAATATCATTAAACTGGTATTTAACTGGAAGTTTATTCTTTCAATGTCGCTGGCGGTTTTATCGCGCTTCTCATTTATCCTGATCAACAACACCTTGTTGAAGATAACCTACCTGGCTGATATCTCTACTACCCTTTCGGTATTCATAACACTCACTTCCATTATTTTCATAGTGATCGCCAATCACCTGTTTCTAAAAGAAAGCCTGAACATTAAACAGGCCGTAGGCGCATTCATCGTGCTGACGGGCATATTTATCATGCTGAATAAATAACCCTTATTTTTTAAGCTGCGACTCGGCAAATTTCAGGTTATTGCCGGCCAAAGTATGGTTTGGATTGATTGTCAAAGCTTTTTTGCATGCTTCAATGGCCTTATCCCATTGGGTTAATTTGATATAAGCTGCTCCAATATTATTCCAGGCATCTGCATAGTCAGGCTTTAGTTTTAATGCCTGGCCAGATGCTTCGATACATTTATTGTAATCACCCTGATTGTAGTAATCAAGGCTTTTGTTAAGGTAATCTTCGGCAGTTACCGCTTTTGTTATTTTGGCAGCACCTTCTACTACTACTTTTTGATGTGTTTGCGATGCCTGCAGGCATTGTTGGGCAAATTTGTCTCCCGGAATTAAGGCTAAATATTGTTTTGCTGTTTTTCCAAGCTGATCCCAGTACCCTAGCTGGTTATATATCTTTAATAACAATCCCAACGCCATTTCAGAACCCGGATTTAACTGTAATGCTTTTTCGGCCTGTGCCTGGGCATCTGTTATCCTGCCTGCATCCAATAAAAAACGCGCATAAAAGGTATAAGAAGTAAAATCGTTGGGTTCTAAATTGACCGCCTTTTTGAAGTTTTCTTCTGCCTCGCTATTTCTATGTTGCGCCCCATAAAGTACACCTTCATTTATATACAAATAGGAGTAACTGGGCACGAATTTCTCGGCCCTTTTGTATTCGGCTTCGGCCTGCCCATATTTACCTTTATTCATCAAGGCTAGTCCATAGTTCATCAATCCCCGACCGTTTCTTGGGCTCTTTATGCTCACATCGTGCCACAGCGATTCTTCATCATGCCATACCTTGTTTCTTTTGTAAATTCCATAGGCATTCAAACCTAAAATGCAGAACAGCAACACAAGCAAATAAGAAAAATATTGTTTTTTATTTTCATAAGTGGCGCTATAGCGTTCAATCAGCAGTCCTGCGTAAGTAACCACACTCAGCATCAGACCAATGAATGGAAAGTACATCCGGTGATCATTCGTTACCTCGGCAAACGGAGCCAATGAGGTTGGCAACAGCGCCACAGAAAACCAGATCAATCCAAATGCAATCGGCCTGGTCTCAGCTTTTTTAGAAGTCCGGATAATGGTTATAAGTAGTGCGACGACAAAAATGCAGCCAATGATGATCCGTTCATCAAACCGGTTATGGATAACTCCCCAGTCTGAGTCGGCAGTAAGATTGAATGGCAAAAAGAATGAGAGAAAATAATGCACCCAAACATAGCTTTGGGTAAGTATATAAGGTATCAATGGATTAGATATCCCCGGAACGCTTTTGATCCTTGTTAAGGCATAAACCTGTGTTACTACAACAACTATGATAAGCGGCAACATACGCCATATCACCAGTAATATTGTTTTAAAATTTTTTGGTTTGAGCAAGTCGCCAAACGAAAGATCCTTTTCGAACAGCAGGATATAAAAGAACAGTGTTATAACCAAACATAGGACCGTTTCCTTGGCAAAAACGCCCAAAAATGCCGGAATAATATACAGGAAGTATTTCCGCTTTTCCGGCCAGTTGATGTAGATCAGGAAGGATAATACAATCATAAACGTGGATAATACGTCCGACCGCGAAATGACATAATTCAGCGTCTCTCCATTTACCACATGCAAGGCATACCAGGCAGCTGCTGCAAATGCCAGGTATGGAACCCATTGCTCACGAAATGGCCGGCGCATAAGGGTTTTATAAACAAAGTATAACAGGATGCACAAGCCAATATGCCAGATAAATGTATCCAATTGAAAATAGAACGGATAAAGCCCTCCGCCCAGCCAGTAATCTACAGCAAGGGTGGTAGTTACCAGCGATCGTAGCCCCCAATGGGTGGGCTCTGAGCTGAACATTTTCGGATCTGAAAAGAAAGCAGGGATATTTTTAAGATTGCGGATGTAGGTGTTGGTTACAATAGCATGCGAATCGTCAAAATGAAAGCCGTTATTAAAATGGTTAGCGTAAGCGATTAATAAAAGTACAAAAGCACCTAAAGCCAGGTAGTAAATGTTTTTTCCGGAATTATTCATTCTATCCTTAATAGTTTATTGTGATGTGGGTCCTACGCTGTTAGTTCGCTCTGTAAAAACAATATTAAAAGTTTCAACTAAACGATCGCAATAAATATAAAAACTTTAAAGCAGGAGTGAATTTTGTATTGAGGAAAAAGTGGTTCCAATGGCTATTTTGGCGAAAATTTATTTAGAGTGCATATTTTAGCCAAACTACATTAAATTTACGGGGACTAAAAAACCATTCACTGTTCAGCATAAAGCCCTGATTACAATAAGCTAATATGAAGAGACTAACCTTACCAAGTGGTGTTATTGATACAATTTATGTCATTTTTGGAATACTTTTCTGCGGCTTTGCGCTAACAGGCTTCTTAATACCTAATAAATTTTTCGACGGAGGGGTTACCGGCATCTCCCTTGTCATCAGTGAGCCAAGCGAATTTAAAAGCATTCCCTATGTAATTGTTGCGGCAAACATCCCTTTTATTATTATGGGTGCATTCCAGGTGAATAAAGCGTTTGCCTATAAAACGTTAGCGGCTGTCGTAGGGCTTGGAGCGTGCATATTACTCTTAATTCATGTTGTTCATTTGGGCGCTATCACCGAAGATAAATTACTGGTTGCTGTCTTTGGTGGCGGATTCATGGGAATTGGAGTAGGATTATCCATTCGCGGAGGCTGTGCATTAGATGGTATTGAAGTTTTGGCCCTTTATACAGGCAAACGGATCAGTTTCACCATCAGCGAAATTATATTAGGTATTAATATCGTTATTTTCCTTATTGCCGCTATAGAAGTAGGACTCCCGGAAGCTCTTTATTCAATCCTCACTTATTATGTGGCTTCACGCACAAGCAATTTCGTTATAGAAGGTCTGGAAGAATATACCGGCGTTACTATTATTTCGGGCCAAAGCGCATTGATAAAAGAGAGGCTAGTGATGGATCTGGGACGCGGCATTACCGTTTATAAAGGCGAACGCGGCTTTCTAAAAAATAGTTTTGACGTGAGCCAGCCGGTTGATATCGTATTTACGGTGGTGACCCGTCTTGAAGTGCGCCGGCTGAAAAAGTTGGTGCATGAAATTGATGAAAAGGCATTTGTATTCACAAGTACCATTAAGGAAGCCGCCGGAGGTGTTCTCAAACGGCGCGCCAGGGATCATTAATACCCTGA
>Ga0207647_10000140_pt1 | contig 57457 bp, 40 predicted proteins | sample KBSCornC2_FD_184295 | JGI IMG/M metagenome (GOLD analysis project Ga0207647, IMG submission 184295) | Corn rhizosphere microbial communities from Kellogg Biological Station, Michigan, USA - C2 (SPAdes) (version 2) | ecosystem: Host-associated > Plants > Roots > Rhizosphere ... | reverse complement strand
ACGACATATCTCTACAATAGGGCTTCGTTCCCTAATAAATCAATCCAAACACATATTCAATAAAAAACCGCCTCATAATTGCTTATGAGACGGCCTCTTCTTAATTATGGAATCATAGAACTAAAGTGATTTAATTTTCAATGATAGCTTCTTCTCATTCTATTTTATCATATTCAGCCTTTACAGTAAAATTCATATCATTACCTGTAACCTGCCTAACATAAAATAATGTCTTTTTATCTTCAGAAAGACTAAAGGTTTCCACAGATTGATACTGATCGTTTTTCCCATCTTTATTAATAAATTTTTGTATTGCCGTTTCTATCAAAGATTTTCCTTGCGTGGACCATTTAATGGACGCTTCCTTTTTTTTGATTTTAAAATCAGAAATTGTTATGCTGCCATCAAAATTTAATATCTCTTCAGACTTAGTTGAAGAATCCCTAAAGACTATAATTCTATCAATATTTATGGAGCTTTGATTTTGTATGATTTTAAATTCGGCGGCAGCAAAAGACTTAGGCAACGTGCCAAAATCTGACTTTTCCAAATTCACTTTCCAGTCACCGGTAAAGTTCGTCGTTTGTGCCTTTGCGTTAATAACAAGAACAAGACTACATATAAGTATGCAGATCCTAAATGATATAGGTTTAAGCGTTTTTCTTTTCATATGATTATTGTTTAATATTTAAATTTTTATTATTTAGATGGAATACTCCCCGAAAAAGTATTACATAATCTTCTCAGCAATAGCTGCTTCGATCACCCTAACAAACTCTTTGGAAGCTTTATCTGAAAGCGGCCTTGGAGGTTCCGTACTGAAGATTCTCCCGCTCGCCAATACGAAAAGTGTAGGAAAACCTGAAATGGAGTACTTCACAATTAGGGGATCATTAAGACCTCTCCCTGCTGTGTATAAATTAATATCCTTCGGATCGGTGTATTTGCCACTATTGACACTATTCAGCCACATCTGTTTGTTCTTGTCGATACTCACCGATATAAATAACACTTTATGGTTACTCTTATATTTTTCGTGAATCGCCTTCATCTTTTGATGGAGGATTAAACAATTTTCACATCCTGTAAACCAAAAATCCAGGATAACCACTTTGTTATTGAGCGATGCCAGTGTCACGATCTCACCCTTGGCATCCGGCAAAGCGAATGGATAGAAAACTGTATTTTTTGACCGGGTATTTTTAAAACTAATCAGAACATCTCTGAAAATAGATGTGCCGCATTGCTTGAGCGCAGAATCTAAATAAGCAGTCGAGTCGGAAAATTGTGAACTTATAATAAAGAAAAGCGCTAACAGCTTGTCCTTTATTATGCCAGAGTGATTTGCCTCTATTGTGTTAAAAATTCTTTGATAGTAATCGTGCTTATCAAAAATACCACGGTTGTCAAAAAAATTTTCAAACCTAATTTTCTCAAATAGCGCATCGACATAAATTGGCGACTGGACGAGTATATAAGGTCGCAAAATAAGATTGAGTTGAATTTGTTTATAAGCCTTGCTATGGATGATTTCCTTATTCCTTTCGGGAGAGGTATCCCAAACTTGACGATCACCCCGTAGTTCCCAATAGTATCTGATACCATAGCAATTTGCCAGCATAATATCGGCTAGCTCATTACCGAGCCTCGGCCTATATTTTTCGACTATTGATTTTTGAATTAGTAAGCAAGAGTCCCTTTTATGGGATAATAAAGAATCTCCTTCCTGATATTTTCCTTGATTGCTCAGTTCAGCCAGTTTTTCTGACACAACTTCCGGGATCATTCGTCCATTGAAACTATGCTTGTAAATTTCACTTTCACAGTTTAATTTGTCAGAACCATTACCGGTAAACCCAAAATAGTCCCTTCCCAGATCGGCATCTATGCAGTCACCCTCATCAAGGATATATACGTTGTCAACGCTTGACCAGCTCATATCCAGTATTGCATTTGCACCTTGAAAATTTTGCTTATAGCCTATATACATATATAACCTTTTTGCCGACGTGGGAATGATGAAACGAAACGGTTCATTGTATTTTACATCCATTTCATAGATGGAATTATCCGTTCTTTGCATCCCGGCATGTGAGAAAGGAAATTTGGATATTTGAACTGTGACAGTGGTCGTTTCACCTGTGTTCTGTTTTATCAATATATCACTTACACGGCCTGTAAGGATTACATTTTTGAAATGGTCGGAACGGCTTAATGATTGCCCAAAACCAACCTGTATGAACAGCAACAATGCCGTCACAAATAGTGAGATGTTTTTTGTCATAACCTTTTATCTTGGATTTTGGGGTATCCCGCTTAATTGAATTTCGTTATCCGGTATAGGGAATACATACCGCGGATCATTTGGCGGCAAGGTGTAGGTTTGACCGTTCAATAAGCGTGTTAGAGTAATATTTGCGCCTTCCTTATTTAACCTTTTAATATCATCCCATCTTAAGTTTCTCCATACCAGTTCTTTTTGTCGCTCCAATAAAACCTTGTTTAGCGCGTCTGCCTGGGTGGAAGCAACGACAGGGATAAACATATTAGTTACGTATCGTTTAATTAACAGGCCATTTAAATAGGTTAACGCAGTAGGGATATCATTCCGCCTGGCGGCGCATTCAGCTTTGATCAAATACACTTCGTCTGTGGCCAACCCGGTAAATGGATATAATGTGGTGGTCCCATCATATTGTCTTTTGGAGACAATTGCCCCTGTTGGTCTGGCTACGAAATCAATATTAAAACGCAGGTCATTTGGTGCGTATAATGCAAGCAGGTCCGGGCTAATTGTGACGTGAGAATTGATAAAAGTTATAGCTGTATTATAGTTTACAGTAGTTCTATAAAAAATTAATTCGTCATTGGTGTTAGTAAACGGTGCTGCCGATGTTAAACTGATCGTATTATAATCTATCAGCTTATTATAAAGCTGAAGTACACTATCCGCTTGTATTTCTGCCAGATCATATTTCCGCATACTTATATAGATTCTTGCAAGTAAAGCGTGCGCAGCCACCTTAGAAGGTTGTTCGCGATTGGCCACCGGGATGTTTGTCACTAAAAGAGGTATTGCTATATTTAAATCAGATAAAATCTGGCCATAAGTTTTTTGAACCGTGGCGCGCGGCTGAATATCATCTATGGATGGATTAAGTTTAATTGGTACGCCCAGGTCTGTCGCTGCTGAATTTGCATCATATACGGGTGAAAAGTTATCTACCAACTCGTAATAAGCGAATGCCCGTTGAAACAATGCCCAACCTTTAAGATAATTGTACCTGGATGTATTAGTTTCACTATTATGAATTTTATCCAATCCCGCTAAAACATTATTGGCATAAAAAACCGCTGTGTACGGTGTATTCCAGTCTGCGACGTTTGTTGCACCGGCATAAATATCTTTAGCCCAAATGAAAGCATTTCTTTCTGTGGCAGTAAAGGAACTTTGATAGGTCGCATAGCTTATAAAATCATATTCATCCGCAGATAATGTTGCCAATGCCGGACTCGTACTTCCATTATAATTCTCTAACAGGCTTTGAAAATCGTCTAAAGTGGTTGGCTGTAATATAGCCGAACTTGGTTTAGCATCCAGAAAGTTCTTTTTGCATCCCAAGCCTAAAAGAACGAGGACGGCTAAAGCTGAAATAATTATTAATATCTTTTTCATTTTTTTAAGATTAAAAATTTGCTTTTAAACCAATTGCAATCGTTTTTGGGGTGGGATAGCCAGCATATACATCCGGGTCAAGACCATTTTTATTTGCCCGCCATAAAATCCCCAGATTATTAGCGTACATATAAATATTTAAAGAAGAAAAAGGAAGTCCTTTAAATTTTGCCTTCGTAAATATGTAATTGATTTGGACATCCTGTAACCGGATTTGATCCCCCTTGTCTACCAAAATCGAAGAATACTGGTATACAGCGTCACTGCTCGGATTTGTAGGATATATAAGAGCCGGAACGTTTGTAGTTAACTCGTCACCCGGTTTTTGCCAGCGTAAGTCATAATCAGGCTGTTGAAAGTTACCGTTATAGAGTTGGGTATTATTAAGAGAAGCGCGCCTGAAATAGTAATTCAGCTTATAGCTAATATTAAATGAAAATTCAAAATTTCTATAAGAAAACGTATTGCGAAGACTGCCGAAAGTCGTCGGGACTGACGAACCAAAAAAGTCCAGGTCCGAGGTTTTGGTTGAATTAAGAATTGAAGCATAATCTTCACTTTTAACACCATTTAAAACTCCCTGGGGAGCGCCGGTATTATCCAACCCCAACCATTTAAAGCCGAATATGGAATTGATCGGGTAACCCTGAAGGGGTGTTAAGCCACTACTTCCGCTTACCAAATTCGAATTTGTTCCTCTTGATGCTTTATAAATAGTTACTTTATCTATTACATGGTTAAAAATACCGGTCGTCATCCATTTGAAAGCACCATTAATATTAACACTATTGATCTGAAGATCAATACCATTGGTGTGTGAATCGGCTGTATTCCCGGTAAATGTAGAAACACCTTCCTGAGGTGCAACCGGACTTGTGCCTATCAGGTCGATGCCGTTTTTGATATAGTACTCAAGGCTTCCTGAGATCCGGTTATTCTTTGATGAAAAGTCAACTCCAAAATTGATATTTTTTACACGTTCCCACTGCAAAGCATCGTTGGGTGGGTTCGTTATAATTGAATAATTGACATTTGGATACACTGGATTTAACCCAGCAGCTCTCGCGCTAAGATAAGCTGATAAATTTTGGTCCACATTACCATTATACCCATAAGTCGCTCTCAGTTTAAGCGATGACAGCCAGTCCACTTTAAAAAAATCTTCTTTATCTACGTTCCAGGCAAAGCCTGCTGACCATAAGGGTACACCTTTTTGATTTGCTTTAACTCCAAATAAATTGGATTCATCTTTGCGGTAGCTGCCAGAAATAATATATTTCTGATCGTAACCATAAGAGGCATTGGCATAGTATGAAACATATCGATTGGTTAATGCATATAGGCTGTTAGGGTTGCCAATCTGAAAAGTATATGCTCCATTAGCATAATAACTCGGAAAATTAATGGTATTATCAACTAACGCACTTGTTTCGATGGCCGGATTATAACCATATAAAGTTGTTGAGTTGGATTGCGTTTGTTCGTCCCTTACTTCAAAACCAGCTATGGCATTAATTTCGTGTTTTGCAGCAAAAATTTGATTAAAATTAAGTTGTCCCCTGCCATAGTTAGATTGGTAGTTGGTAACGCTTGGCGTATAAATATCACCCGACGGGATTGGTGTCGTTACCACGCCGGTGGTTGGGTCGATTTGTGAGTAGGAATTGACCAAATCCCGTGCATAAAACGATTGTTGGCTGTAATCTAAATCTCCCTTTGTATTTATATTTTCATATTGGTAATTTAATGAGATAGAAAGGGGTTTAAATATTTTGTAATTCAGGCCGAGCAAAATCCGGTAGTCATTTTGATCACTTGTCTGTGTAGTGGTTTTATTACGTAATTCATCAAGCGGCCGGTATTGCCAATTCAACAATTTACCATTTCCAGCTGTGTCTCTATATGCAGTACGTAATGCAATTCCCGAACCACCCAATCCGGAAACCGCCAAAGGATTTCCATTAGCATCTGCCACTTGCTCATAGGGGTAAATAGGATTGTAGCCTTGAGCGTTATTATTGGCAGTTTGAGATTTTGTAAAGTTAATATCGGTTGATAATGTTAGTTTGTCATTTAAAAAACGATAAGTGTTATTCCCTTTTAGGGTTATGCGGGAACTGGAAGTGGCAACAGCATTTGGCAAACTGTTATCGTAGCCGGCAGAGAAATAATACGTTTGGTTTTGACCACCGCCGCTTACGTCAAAGTGATACTGCTGGCTTACACTTTTCCTGTAAAAATATTGACTCAATTGGTCGCGGTCGTCTTTATTTTTTAGCGCATTTATTTGTTGATTTGCCTGGGCCGCAGTTATCTGCCCTAATTGCTGCTGATTTAGTATAGCTACAACCGGAGAAATTTGTTCATAATCATCCCCAACTTGGTAATAGGCTCCCTGATTGAATAGGTACTTCTCTACATCTATATATTGGCTTGAAGTAAGTTGGGGTTGATATTTCAAATTAGGTTTGCCACCAATTGTAAGATTGGTATTAAAGCTAACAAGAGGTTTGGAGTTCACTTTGCCTTTTTTGGTGGTTATAACTATTACACCATTGCCTGCCCTAACGCCCCAAATGGAGGCGGCAGCCGCGTCTTTAAGTAATGTCACGGATTCAATATCATTTGGATTTATGCTATTAATATCACCTTCATAAGGAAAGTTGTCTATAACTATCAATGGTTCAGAATTTGAAAAAAGCGTACTACGACCCCGGATACTGATTCCAACTGGATTGGTCGGATTGGTAATATGATTGTCTATCAACAAGCCGTTTGTTACGCCATTTAATCTGCTCAATAAATCAGGCGAAACCGCGCGGTTAAGCGTTTTGTTATCAATCACAGTAAACGACCCTGTTGCTCTCTCCTTTGGTATCGTTTGATACCCAGTGGAAATAACACTCACCTCATTTAATTTGGAGGATTTTGCGTGCAAAACAATTCTTTGCGACAACTCTTCAGATTTGACTTTGAAAGAATAGGGGTCATATCCTATGAAGGATACTTCAATTTCATCGCCTTCCTGGGCAACTATGGAAAATAATCCATCGGAATTCGTCAGGGCAGTTTTGTCTGAGCCTTTGATTTTTAGAGTGGCACCCTGTAAGGGTGACCCAGTAGTGTCAGTGACTTTACCTGTTATAGTCACAGGAATGTTATTAGCCCCCTTGACTTTGTTAATAGCCGCCGGTTCCTTTTTTGAAACCACAACCATTTTTTCCTGAATCACAAAACTTAATGGTTGTTTTGCAAATATTTGATCAAGCGCCAATCTCAGTTCTTCATTTTGGACATTGATCGTAACTGCCTTCGCATTCTTTAAATTCTCTGTTGATACCAAAAAATCGTAACCGGTCTGATCACTGATCTTTTCAAAAATTTTCTTTAATGGCGCGTTCTTTTCAGATAAAGTAACCTTTTGAGCAAAGGTATTTGCACTTACCTGTAGGATGCCTGTGATTAAAATGAGCGTTGTTAGCTTCATAATCAGCAGAATATTAAGAGTACAGCCAGGGGGCTGCACCAATTTTTTAGGGTAAAAATTGTACATTTGTTTGAGCATGGTTTTATGCGTTGTGCCTGTTCATTTTCCAAGATGCGAGGGGCACTTCGCGGTCCGTTAATAGTTTAATTATTGTTAAAGTAGCCGGCTTAAAGCCAGGTTGCCGATAACTTCGGTTCCCTGGCTTTGTAATTAACTAATGATCTTTATTTTTACTTCAATACTGTGACCCTCCTTCCTTCCACTTTAAAATGAACGGTTTTTGTTGCTTCAAGGGCTTTTAATACCTGGCTGATATTTTTAAACCGGGAAATTTTTCCATTCAGGCCATCGTTGGAAATATCACCTTCATACTGGACATCGATATTGTACCACCGGGAAAGCTTGCGCATAATACTTTGAATATTTTCATCGTTAAAGCGGAAATAGCCATTTTTCCAGGCGAGAGCCTCTTCAATATTTGCATTTTCTACTGATAAAGTACCGTCCTTTAGGATTGCCTGTTGACCGGGCTTAAGGAGTTTTGAGCTACCACCGATTATTGAAACACTTACCGCTCCTTCGGCTAATGTGGTTTTTAGAGATGGCTCGTCCTGATAGGAATTGATGTTAAAGTGCGTTCCAAAAACTTTCACTTCCTGCTTACCGGTATTTACGATAAATGGATGTAACTTGTCTTTGGCGACTTCAAAGTAAGCCTCTCCGTTTAACTGGACAATTCGATCCTTTTGTTTTCCCAGCGTGGCTGGATAGGTTAATGACGATGCAGAATTAAGCCATACTTTAGTTCCCTCCGGCAATATCACCTGCCATTGTCCACCAATCGGCGTAGTAATGTTGTTTGATTTGTTATCCAGAATACCAACATTGGGTACGACTTTGTATATAATTAGTCCGCTCGTCGTTTTAAGGATTCGTATCCCTGACTGGGAGGCCAGTTGTCCGGCAACTGCGTTACTTAAATTGATTTTTTTACCATTCGAAAGTGTCAGGACAGCCTTATTTGTGCCTGGAACAATATCATTTGCATAGATTAATTTGGAGGGCTTATCCTGCGTAAGTGAAAGCTTTAGTGTGATCGTAACTATGATGCCGATGGCAATAGCTGCAGCTGCCAGCTTTACCCCGATTTTGATAAAGACCATATGATTACCAGGGAGCTCTCTGAATATTCTATTGCCTATCGCTTTAATCCTTCTGGGTGTAATATCTAAATCGTGTTCGTTGAATTGAAGGTACCAGGCTTCCAACAAAGCTTTTTCCTCTTCAGTACATTTTCCTTCGTGATACTTTTTGAATAATTCCTTTAATTGTTCCTTTTCCATCTTAATATGGGGTTAACCAATTTTTAACACAAAACGAATAAGTCTTTTGGAAAGGAAGTCAGAAAGGAAATTATTAATGGAGTAAATAGAATTTAATTAAGAAGGAGACGCAGATAGCCAAACCCAGTTTGGTTTTAAGTACTCTAAGAGCAGAATTAAGTTGTTTTGAAATATTGTTTTCAGAAGTATTAAGTTTTTCAGCTATTTCCTTATAAGACAAGTGATCTTTCCTGCTTAGTTCGAAAATTTGCTTCATTTTGGGTGGAAGCGCCTGGATTTCTTTCTCAATATAAGCTTTCAGTTCATGCTCTCTGACAAGGTGATCAGTCGGTACGCTTGTGTGCGTCTTTAAATAAGCATCTAATGAATGGATATATTTCGTTTTCACCTGTTCGTGGGCGAACAGATCAAATATTTTATTTCTTACAGCAGTGTATAAATATCCGCCAAGATTATTCGATTGAAAGTCTGATGCTCTTTTGAACCACAATGTGGCGAATACATCCTGTAAAACATCCTTTGCCTGACCTTCGTCCTGAAGTTTTTTATACGCGTGGAAGTATAGCAGATAAAAATAGCGGTTGTAGATTTCGGTATAGGCAGCGTGATCCGACTCTTTGAGGAGAAGGATGAGGTTATCATCGGAAATATTTGAATAAGTTGCCATTCCACCTTTTCAAAGATCCTGTTGAATGGAGTCTTCGTTGGGAATATAAATGCTACAGGCATGGTCCCCAACTCATTGTTCCCGGAGGGTTGACACGCCCAAGAGCACAAACAAGAAGGGAGCCCATACCTGTAGCATGGGCATCCAAACTTCTCGTCTCGTGCTCAATTTTGAAAGTGTCAATTTCCGGGAGCAAGACTCAAAGCGAATGCTTCAATTCATATGTGAAGTAATCGCAAATTTAATATTTTCATTAACAGCAATCGGCTATTAAAGTCAAAGATAAAGAAATAAAAAATTATACGTCAAATATGACGTAAGTTATTTTTAGATAAGAACTTCTCTTTGATAAATGGGGAAGCAATACCGAAACCAAGAATTTATTGACAAAATCAATAAAAGAATTGCAGAAATTCGTGAGCAAAAAGGAATTGTCCAGGAAGATATAGTTGATAGAACAGGGTTTACTCAAAAGCAAGTTTGGAGCATTTTAACCGGTGTCAATAACACATCTGTCTCCGCCATTGAGGCTATAAGTAAGGCACTGGAAATTCATCCTAAGGAACTATTTGATTTCGAATTTGAAATCGTCAAACAAACTCCAACTCGCAAAGAGAGAAAAGGCAAGAAATAAAATGTTTTAAAACGCCGTATTCTGGCGTTGCCTTCTGCCCAGGCTTTTCGTTGCAAGTCCTCGCTATGCTGCGGGCTCTTCACTGCAATCCATAACGCTAAATATCAATCGGTCTCAAAGTGTGGTTAGATCCGATTCCGCCGGGATTCGAACCGAGTTGAATAAGATTGGGGACAAAATACCGAAGTCGTTTAAATACAATAAATAACTGAGGTTAATTTATAATCGTCACTTATAGGCTACAACTTTTTCTTCCTCGATTTTATCGAAAGGGCTCTCAGGCTTTCCAGTGTTTTCAGCTGGTGCTTTATCAGAAGCTCCATTTTATCAAATGCTTTTTCTGTCCGATTAACCGGTGGTTTTGGAACATCGCCTCCATCGATGGTAATATAAATCCTTGCTAAGGCTGATGCGCTATATTCCGACCCCAGCCAGTCAAGGTCTTCTATCAGTTTTGCTTCTTCCTTAGTCAGCAAGGCCGGAAACTTAGTCCACTCCTTTTCCTTTTTCAATGTTTCCCCGCCCAGTACCAGTATCGCAATGATGCCGAAAATGGTTTCCGAACCTGTCCTTAATTGTTCAACAAATTTACCCCAAGGGCTGTAGTTTTCGACATTTCGGGTATGTTGCCAATAGGGGATATCTGGATCATTTTGCTTTAACGCGTCTAACACGTCGATTGCGTCTTTTAAGTTTGAGAGCGGCCTGACGGCATGGGGCAGTATTTCCTTGTTTTTCCAAAGCTTTAAGATCAGTTCAAGGCATTCTTTTTCATCAATGCGTTGCTGCTCTTCGTTTTCAGCATTTTCAATCCTTGACATTAACTGCGCAAGGTACTGAGCGACCCATTTTACGGTCAAGCTTGGCCTTTCCGAATTGGAAAACTCTTTACTTAGTTTCTTACCTAATGCTATGATTTCCTGTGATGGTATGGGCGATTCCATTTGGATATATTAAATAGATTAAACAATTATCGGGTAAATATTCTTCATGTCTTACTCCGTCAAGATCGCGGCCGATCTGGCAGTTAAGGATCAGGCAGCGGTTTCGTGCCTGAAGTAATTCAAGCAATGCATCTTTTGTAATGGTAAACCTGTGTCCGGAGGTTGTAAAGCCGTCATAATGGCGTTCATTCGAGGTGTTATTCCAAACCCTTAAATTGGTGACCTCGACGGCAGGACTATTTTTCTTATAAGAAACCCTGTCGTCCCCGGCACCTTCCAGCTTAAGAACATTCCGTAACATAGGTGAAGGCAACAATCGATGTTTTAGAATATCATTAAATTTTTTGTCCCGGTCGTCGATGCCTTCCTGCTGGTTCTCTAAATCCGTAACCAGCGCGTCGGTTAGAAACTTTTTATTCAAGCCTGCAAGCTCATCATCAATATCCTCTGAAAAAATAGCCTTATGAGGAATATAGCTATCATAGCTTGGCACCGACTGTAGAACGGCTAACAAAGCTGGCGCTGTGGTGATGTCTACAAGTCCGCTGCTTATCCGGACTTCCTCTTTGTCCTTCCCAAAATAAACATAGGAGTGCTCTTCCAGTGTCAGGCTTTCGAAACTTTTGCCGGTGCCAGTTCGTTCATGAAAGTCTGCGGGCTGAACACTGTATTCCCACTCACTATCAGGTGACTTCTTTATCCAGAATCGGTTTTCCAATGGGATCGGGTCACGAAGATCACCTAACCACCGGTCCGGCCAGCAAAGCCCCCATCCTGCGATCCAGCTTTCCCAGGACTCTCTTGATGATTTCTTTAAGGCCCCTTTACTTTTTAAAATTTCGAATGCCGCACAGAACATGCCGTGGTACTCAAAATATGTTCTGAGATCTTCTACGCGCGGCTCTGCTCCATGGTCGTTCTGCGTTTCGCCATAATCAGCTTCAACGTGATTGAGTTCCCTAGCGTTGCCTGTAAATCCCCAATCTTCAGTAATAAACCGGTCTATTATCTTTAGCAGATCGTTCGTACTTAAATCAAAAACATCAGCGAGGCCGTCATACCAATAAGGTATGGTATCCATTGAGTCAAAAGCAAAGGACAGTTCATCATTGCCTTCTCCGCGGCGGCGGCGCTTCTTTGGTCCTTCCTTGGGACGTGTAAATCTTTTAACCGGCGACAATGCGGAATGGATAAGATTTTGTTCTACCGGTGAATACAAATCGGGATACTTTTTTAATAGGAAAAGACAGGTGGAACGGATAAAGAATTTTATTTGTGCATGAGGCAAACTATTGTCGGAAAGTTCCTGTAAAAATGCCTGTGCATACGGTTTCATGGTAGTTGGTGATTCTTTAACTGCCCTTTCAAAAAAGATAAACAAATAAAGCCTGCTTGACATCCAAAAAAATAAGTTGTGCTTATCCTGAAATTGCCCGATTGATTTGCTACCGCTATTTTCCAACAGTTCAGGTACTATCCAGGTACAACCATACCTGATCAATCGCCGCAGCCCGTAACCCGAACGCCAGCGAACTGCACGGACAGGATGACCGAAGTTATATTGCAGCAATTTTCTGACTAACTGCCTGCCATCTTCCGGCGGTAAAAAAGCATCGGTAAATATGCCGTCCCCAAAATTTACAGGAATCGGTTCGCACCATCGGGTGACAGCCCAACGGACCAAATGTTGCTTTTCCGTCTCATTTATCCCGGATATTGATAACCGAAATAAATTGTAGAGCACCCCAGCGGAAAGGTCGGCTAACTGCTCGGGAAAAATCTTATTGACCAGATCGGCCAGTTGCTGGTCCGAGGCTTTAAACAGTTGTTGCAGTCTTTTTACGGTAGCATAATCCAGCGACCGATACGCGATCAGGCTTTGGAACCAATTTGTGATAATAAGCGGAAAAGCCTGTCCGGGCCAAGTCTTCATTACAGCCAAATGCTGCCAATCGTTCATGGTTTCCGTTAACGCTCTTTCATAATCATAATAACTGATACTATTTTCATTCAACTGTAAAAGGGCATCCAAGAAGAATTGTTCGCCACCATTTCTGGCCTGTGCCCGTAATTCGGCAAGTACTTCATTTACTTGCACGTACCCGTTCTTACTTTGTTTTTGTAAGGCCCTTAATACCTCGCCGAGATCCAAGTGTTTATTTATACTTATTCTTTTGAGCTGTTTTTTTATTGCAGCGGGCAATGGGAATATTCTGCGCTTCCGTTCATTATCCGTTTTTCGCTCCAAAGGGCCGATTAGGCTTTCCAATTGGTTTATGTGATTTTGAAAAGCCAATACTAACTGGCGATCTATATATTTACCATCTTTTAACAATTCAAAGCAAGTCCCTATATAGGAAAAATCGCTTCCGGGATTACTGTGCAGTTTAATGTCTTCCAGCAAGTCTTGTACAAAAGCTGTCTTAAATAATTTATCTTCGTCAGCATTTGCAGCTGCAATTATCGGTTCTACTAATTTGTTTATTCCATAAACGAAATATGGATTTAGCGACAAGAGCCCGGCCGCGGTTGCCTTGTCAATTAGCCCTGCTTGAAAACTCAACAGGGTGACCTGTGTTATATGTTCCTTTTGTTTCCGGGTATAACGATGATCCCAGCGGCAAATGATTGGCCAAAGAGAACGGTTATCCATAGCAGAAATGGCCTTTATCCCTTCATCCCAGGGGAAGTACTCCCCGTCACCCAACTTTTTTGAGCAATATTCAACGAACCTTGCATAGTCATGTGCCAATTCCGGGTCCTTATAGATACAGCCTTCTGTTATGGTCTGGATACTCCTTATCTGGTCATAGGCCTCTTCATCGATCTCATTTGATGCCAATACCATTTTATCGAAATAATATTTACCCTCTGCTTTCGAAATCCGGCTGGCAATAATAGTTGCCCGTTTATAATAGTCGATGATTTCGCTACCCGGCAGTAAACTGTCATTTACTGTTTGCTCTACATCTTGCAAAAGGCGTAGTACGAAGTCGTGGAAATCCGACCGATGCGATAAACGTGCAGCCAATTTGAGCTTAATAGAGATGTTATTAACCTTTTTGTTGCTGAACCCTTGATTTATAACATTCAAAATTCCCTCCCCTTTGCTATAGAAGACGGCATCGAGCAATTTTAACATCATGAATTCATACATGCGTTGAAATTGATATTCGTTATAATACCTAAGTTCCCAATCATCATTTAGCCGCTTGACGATCCCGCTGATTTCGGAAATAAGTGTCTTACCCGTCGTTTTGCTGAGCAGAATTTTAGCCCTGAAGCCATAAATGTCGAGTAAGTGCCGGTATAACCGGTCAAATTTCTTTTGCTCGTCAACGTATTTGTTTTTTGTTTTGTGATCATTGCTGGCCAGACCCGCGCGCATACTTTCGGCGTAAAAATCAACGATGTTATAGGAACCATTAATCAAATGCTTTTCAAGTGCCTTCCTGCGGAAAAGAAAATCCAGTTCTGTTACCGCCGAATCATTCATTGAGCTATTATAAAAGCCCGGAAAATGTGTAGGATACTTAATCCGGATTATTTCAAGTAAAGGTTGAGCAACTTCGTAAGACACCCCTTGCATTAAAGCAAATTCTAAAAACCCAAGTAATTTATCCTGAAAACGCAGGCTCATTTTTTTCCCTAACCACAATAAATACCGGGGTTCATCGAAAACATCTCGCCAGGCAAAGCCAACCTTTAAACCATATCGAAAGAACAGGTTAACAGCCGCTATTCGGATTGTGTTAGGTAATTCAACCGCTTTCAGCCAATTATTGAGTTGTTTGTTAGAAGTTGCAGGGATCAGGATCTTTAAAAGGTCTTCAAGAATATCGAAGCCAAAAGTCCGGGGCGACCAGGATTTGATGTAGGCGGCGCATCTTTTTACGCCAAAAATGCGCAAGACCGCTTCAGCTCCATAAGCTATATCTTTAGAGGAAAACTCAAAATTTTTTTGTTCATCATCGTTTAGATGATCCCGGTAATTTAACCAACTGCCAGCTTTATCCAGATGTTCCCTGGCTAACTGGTGTGTAAGCGGATTTCTTGAATAAATCGCCGCGTTGCGAAAGTGAGCAGGCCCAAACCAGTGCGGGTTCCCGGATTGAAAGTACAGTTTTTGATTGGTTTGCAAATCTCCGTAAGCTGCGGCCAATTCAGCGTGGTTTAGCAGAATATTTTCAATAATATCGTTCGATTTCGCTGCTTCTGCCGCTATAAATTGAAGCTTGTAGAAACTCATGTCTCCGGATTTCGTCATTCGCATGGCCAGACGGACGCGCTCAATAAATATTTCCTTGTTTTTAATCGGATCGGCAGGAACCTTCAACAGCTTTTTACCGGTAACTATTTCCACCAATTCGTCTTTTAAATTTGCATGATGGAGGAAGCTTCCCAGATGAATACTTGCATAGTCACTTGATTCCGCTTCTTTTAAAAGAATATCCGCTACCCGAAGATACTCATCCTGTGTTGCCGGATACCTTGTCCGCACGAAGGTCTCATAATCTTCGTCTGCAAAAAGGTAGTTGCCATTTTCGTAAACCAGCCCATGCCAGAGGTCAGTTCTGAGATCAGATAAGTTACCATCAGTTAATCCGGCAAGCGTTTTTAGAAAAGTTTCAGGGACAGGCCGTGGAAGGGTAGTCAGCGCAGTGAGAAACCGCGTCACAGTTTCAGCATCACCAGAACGTTTCCCTGCCTCAACGATATGTTGAAGAAAAATCTGTTCAAGGGTCTTGCCTGAAGGCCTCAAAAAGGCGGTTTTTTCCGATAGCGAAGCCCCCTTCATATCCATCACATTGGCCATGACGCGGGGAATTCCATAGGTCAGTTGCTGGAAATCGGTGGCTTGCTGCTCATCTGCATTCGTATAGAAGCCAGACAGGAACTGCTGAGTTTCACAAACTGTAAATGGAGCTATTTCTAAATATCGGGCATTTGCCGGTAGTGCAAGGGTATCCTTTCGTTCTGTTCTGCATGAAAAAACCGCTTTGCAGCCTTCCGGAAGGCCCATTCCGGCAAGCTCATTTATAAATGATTCTGACTGGAATTGATGTGCCGCAGAAACGCTATTGTCTGCAGCATCAATCAGGAAGGCAAGTATGGCGACCGGGTTATCTTTTCGTATAAGCGCTAAGGCCTCGACTATTCTTTTCTTAAACTCCTTCAAGAAGTGTCCGGTGTTGCCCTCCCGTAATAATAAAAAGGGTGTCCCGCAAAGCAATGCGAGGTCATTAGATAACTGTAAAAAGGCATTTCCCGGCTCGTGCCGACGGTCCTCCGTATCACTATAGGAACTACCTCCGTAACAGTCAAACAAGATAGATTGGGACCCTAACGGAAGATATGCGCTGATCGAGGACATGAGGGTTGATTTTCCGATACCTGCGCGCCCGTGTAAGCAGAGGATAGTAGTGTCGGGATCAATAATAACCTCGTTAATATGCTGAAGCTGATCCCTTGCAACAAGCTTAGCCGGAATCAAGATATTATTACTCACGGGGAATAGATCCGACAATGCGTTAAAACCGAACTCCATAAGAATATCACCCTTATATAGGGTATTATTACCGCGTTTTCCCGGCAACATCCGTTCTCCGATCATTTCCTTCAACTTTGCAAATTGTTCCCTGCCCTCCATGCTGCCGAACCTGGCAATAATCTCATAGGACTTAACCTTTTGTATGGCTGACGAAGCCGCATTGCAATCGGAGAAGTCCAGGGCCAGTAAAAATCCAACAATATTTGCAGTGTCGATAGTTGAAGCTGTAACCAACCTGTTTACTACCTGCCTTTGTTTTGTGTCAAGTTTATTTATTAAAGTTCCGATCCCTAAAAGAGTCTTTCTTTGTTGATGTAAGTCCTTAATTTTTTTAATAGTATCCAGAAGGTCGGCCGAAGCAGGCCTGTTACTGACCAAGCGTACCGTTAGTTTGTGTTGCTGACCAGGAAATTTAATAATAAGTTCTTTATATAAGCTACCCAAACGGTCAATGACAGATCCGCTAGAACCTTGTTTTTTACCCTGGCAGATCAAGGCGGCTGTCCATGGCGCAGCCACATGCCTGGTACTGTATTTTAACTGGCTGATAACAACTTTTGAAGCGGTTTTCAGATCGGTACCGCCATAATACTCCGTGAGATCAACCCCGAGCATACTTTTAGGATCAACCTTTTTGGCATCTGTAGTCCCCACACTTTCCAGGCTTAGGGCCATTAATCCCTTGGGAGAAAAGTTAAGTAGTTCAAGGCTCTTTCGAACAGCCCAGACCAAATGAAAATTGTCACCCGCGTTGGACTCTGCCGCATCAGGAATAAAATTGCTTTTTATTTTTGCCACTACAAGATCATCGATAAGGAAAAGTAAAGTTAAAATTACCAATAATATAATTTGATGACCAAGCATTGCGGAAAACATTTAAACAGTTTAGAAAAGAATAGCTGCACGGAGTTTATTTGGACTTTGACAATATCCCGTAATGTGGCTAAAATGAATGCTTGCTTATCATTGGAGGTGTCGGTACTGCCGATCTTTTTAGTCATCATCAATTTAAGGTCAACTAAAGCAGCATGAAGCGCATCTTCCCGGCTTTTGAATTGTTTTCCGTACACAGATAGTCCATAGCAACCATCGGCAACTCCGTAGTAGTAATTCATCCCGTAAGTCCAAATGTAGTTCTCACCTCTACCAAAATAGATCAGACTGTGGTTACCATAACGGCTGATATCTCCAAATGTTAATTCCTCCTATCTAAAAATACAGGTCTAGTGAACCAGTCGTATTTATCAAAGCTGATTTCAGTAAATCCGAACTCTAACCCTTTACGATAGGCATAAACATTCATGGTGATTACTCGGAAAGAATCACCAAAACTGCGAAACCAGTCGAGTTGATTTTGATCCTTTGCTTCGATAGTAGCGATCATTTCCTGAAAAATATTCTTTTCATAAGGTACCATGTGGTTATCCACGATTGCAGGATATCAATTACTGATGATAATGTTTACAACATTATGTCAATTATTTATCAAATAATCTTTCCATCCTTCGTATATCATAACCATTGCCAAAGTATCGAGTTCACAATACCGTAACAGAGCGTTATGGTAAAAATTTCGTTCATCCGGCTGCATTTCACTGAATTGCATTTTAGCATAGGCCATCATAGCCGCGCCACCATCTTTTAATTCTTCGCCGTTTTCTTCACATAACTCGTCCAATTGTTCGGAAATTAATTCCTCAAAAATGGGCGGTAATGTTTTATAAGGGCTTATCCAGTTGTTAGACGGATCCTTAAAAAGCCAGGTATGCTGTTTAAAATTAAGGCTCGGTATCGCGTCTGTGCCGTAGCAAGGTTTAGAATATTTATCTTTTAAAAAATCCGAACTTTCGATAATGGCGGGCAAAACTGATTTAATTGAATTTGATCCTTTCATTATTGGGTGATAAAAACCGCCAATAACAAGTTGGTAAAGGTCAACCATATCACGTAGTCCTGCATGTTGATCTTCAGTCTTATGGGTTATAGAGCGAATGAAGTCGCATAATTCATTTTTGTCATTTTCGTTGCTTTCAAGTAGTTGCGAATAAATAACATTCAATATCGTATTCTCGTGATTGTGATACCTAAAAATCGTTCCTTGATCTGTTTCCAAAGCTTTCTTCAATGCCCTGATAAATTCAAAATTCGGGAATACACCTACCTGATCATTTAACCATTGGTTTTGATGACAAACCTTTCCATCCGCATCTACTGTATGGTGCGAAAATTGAAAAGCAATTTGTTCATAAGGTTTTCGGCCAGCATACATAGGTATTGCCAATGCAGTTGTCTCAAAATCAATGAAGTGTAAAGGATATTTAAAAGTATTAAAGGCTCCAATCAGATAATCTTTATTGTAACAAGGGGCCCAATCCAGGGAGAATGTGCTTTTTATTTGCAAAGTCCGGCGTTCTGTTGGTGAAAAGCCATAGCTTGGTTTAATAATTTGAGGGGCGTAATCCGATTCCTGATAATCATTTAAAAAATAATCTCTACGATTGATTAACATACTTATTATATCTTTTGATCCGAGATTCCCTCTCCATAGTTCAAAAAGTAATGGTTGTTGTAGTTGTTTGTCAGTTATTCCCGTTTGTTCCTTCCAACATTCATTAAAACCTGATACAAATTGTATGTTATCAGTTTGAAACTCGCATTTATTACAATGCTTTCCTATTCCAACCTTTCGTTTATAGTTGTTTTTCAAATCGGAAGCCAGACAGTCAGCAAATGAAGATAAGGTATATGTTTCTTGCCCAAACTCAAATTGTTCCTCTTGCAATATTGCTATTTCCTGATTTATGGATTTTTTTATTAAAATCTGATTGCCAAGTTTCGATACATCCAATAAGCCGGGGTTTGTAACTTTAAACCGCCCGTTTTCCTTAATTATTCTGAATTGTTGATTTAGACCATCAACGGAAGCGGATTTGCTTTTATCTGCAAGCATAAGGAAGCAGTTGAGAAGAAGATCAGGAAAGGCTTGTTTTAGCACCATTTTCTGAAAAGCCACATCATTTAAATACGACCGCCAATTTGTGCTTATTTTACCTTTATTAGTAATAAAGGAATCTGATTCAGGATCGAATGATTTTGCTTTCACTTCGATCATCTCTAATCGGTTTCCTTTTTTAATTAAAATATCTACTCTTATGAAAAAAGGGCCTGATTGGATAGCAGCTTCAAACAATGTGCAATTTTCCTGAGCCAAAAGCATATAAGTTTTTGTTAAAGCAGCTTCATTCGTTTCTTCATTTACTAAAATCCCCTCCGGGTAGTATGCTCTTGCTAATGCTCCTACCTGAAATCCGCCACTTGCAAGTGCCTGAAGAAAAGGGTCTTCCATTTTCGTATTTGCATATTTTTCAGAATTGACGTGATAATACAGCTTAGTTGGACATTCATAACCAATTTGGAAGAGAGACTTAGTAAGGTATGGCATATTATAACAATTTGTAAATTATTGCATCAGGTTTGATACCTATCCGAATTTAATAATTATTTTGAGGATGAAGGGTAATAAAACAATATATACTTTTGTTATTTATAACCTCAAAAGCAGCTTCTTTTTTTGAGACTAAGTGCGTATCACTTAGCACCATTACAACCTGTTAAGTTGAGAACCTGGGGTTCTTTGCCCTGATTATAATATATTTGCTAATGTCCTTCAGAAAAAATTTGGGTAAACGATGAATCTAACTCCTTATCATGCTAAATACTTTGCTTATGAATTGACTAAAAAGAGTTCTTCGGATAGTATTCAAAAATTGGCTTCTACTTTAGTTGATGCACAAGTTGATTTGAACCCGCATCAGGTTGAGGCGGCTTTATTTGCATTTCGTTCTCCACTTTCTAAAGGGGCTATTTTAGCCGATGAAGTTGGTTTGGGTAAGACCATTGAAGCTGGTTTGGTTATATCTCAAAAATGGGCTGAACGTAAACGCAAAATTTTAATTATCACTCCCGCTAATTTGCGTAAACAATGGAACCAGGAATTACAGGACAAGTTTTTTTTGCCCTCATATATTTTGGAAGCAAAATCGTTTAATGAATGCATAAAGAAAGGAAACCTCAACCCTTTTGATCAATCCGAAATAATTATTTGTTCCTATCAATTTGCAAGAACAAAAGAGACATATTTAAAATTAATAAATTGGGATTTATCCGTTATTGACGAAGCCCATAGACTTCGAAATGTTTATAAAGCCAGTAATAAAATTGCTCGATCTATAAAAGCATCTTTGGATGAAGCACCTAAGATTTTACTAACTGCCACACCCTTACAAAATTCATTGTTAGAACTTTATGGTTTGGTGAGCATTATTGATGATTATACTTTTGGTGACCTAAAGAGTTTTAAAGCGCAATATAGCCGCGTAACAAGCACCGCCGACGCAGATGCTTTTACTGAATTAAAAGAAAGGCTTAAACCAGTATGTAAAAGAACCCTACGAAGGCAAGTATTAGAATATATTCGGTACACGAATAGAATTGCACTGGTAGAAGAATTTTATCCAACAGAAGAAGAGCAGCGTTTGTATGATTTAGTTTCAAACTATCTTCAAGCGGATAATTTATATGCATTACCTGCGGGGCAACGTAAACTAATGACTTTAATACTTCGTCGGTTATTGGCGTCGTCAACTTTTGCAATTTCAGGCACATTAGAGGGATTAGGCAAAAAATTGGAAAATATTATAACGCAAAATACAAGTATTGATACAGAAGAAATTCTTGCAGAAAACTTTGAAACATTTGACGAATTGAAAGACGAATGGTCGGAAGATGATGAGCAGGGAAAAGAGGAAGATCCTTATTCGCAAGATGATATTGAAAATATCAAAACTGAAATAAAAGCGCTCAAAGAATTTGAAACACTTGCAAAATCTATTCGCAGAAACTCCAAAGGTGAAAAATTATTTACAGCCCTTGAAAATGGGTTTAAAGAAATGCAGCGATTAAATGCTCCTCGTAAAGCAATCATTTTTACAGAAAGCACAAGAACGCAAATCTATTTACGCAACATTTTGGAAGAACGGGGTTTTGCTGATAAAGTTGTTTTATTTAATGGGTCTAATACCGACCCCAAGTCAAGAGAAATTTATTCGGCCTGGGCAACAAAATATAAAGACACTGACAAAGCTACCGGTTCGCGTTCTGCCGATATGAGGGCAGCTTTGGTAGATTATTTTAGGGATGAAGCTACAATAATGATTGCAACAGAAGCTGCAGCCGAAGGTATTAATTTACAATTTTGTTCCTTAATCATCAATTACGATATGCCATGGAATCCTCAACGTATAGAGCAGCGGATAGGCCGTTGTCATCGTTACGGCCAAAAATATGATGTAGTGGTGGTTAACTTTTTAAATAAAGCAAATGCGGCGGATGTAAGAGTTTATGAATTACTGCGCGATAAGTTTCAATTATTCAATGGCGTGTTTGGAGCGAGTGATGAAGTTTTGGGCAGTATAGAAAATGGGGTAGATTTTGAAAAAAGAATTGCAAAAATTTATCAGGATTGCAGGACTCATGAACAGATAGCTATTGCATTTAATGAACTGCAAGCTGATCTGGAAGGCAATATTTCAAACGCTATGCAAACGACAAGGCAACAGTTGTTAGAAAATTTTGATGAAGAAGTACATGAAAAATTACGCATCAATTTACAGGAAAGCAAAGAATATCTTTCGCGTTATGAAAAATGGCTTTGGGATATTACAAAATTCTATTTAAATGATGATGCAGATTTTGCACCCGATGAACATTCATTTACACTAAACCGTAACCCTTTCCCTGCTGGCAAAATACATTCCGGGCCGTATCGAATTGGTAAGCACATTGACGATGCAAATATTTATCGAATTGGTCATCCTTTAGCTCAAAATATCATAGAAGCCTGCAAGCAAAATAAATTAGAAGATTTTGAATTAATTTTTGACTACACTAATTCAGGCATAAAAATAACCAGCCTTGAAAAATTTATTGGTAAAAGTGGCTACATGACAGCCAATGTTTTAAGTATTACCACTTTTGAAGAAGAAGAAATTATACAATTATTTGCAATAACCGAAGAAGAAACAGTTTTAGATAAACAATTGTGCGAAAGGTTTTTTTCCCTACCTGCAACTATTGTGGAACAGACACAAGAATCACCAGCATCCCTTGCGAAAATTTTAATCGATGCAATTGTATTGGACCAGAACCTGGCTGTTGAAGAAGTGGGGCAACGCAATGCTAATTATTTTGAAACCGAATTAGATAAATTGGATAATTGGGGCGAAGACCGTAGGAATTCCTTGAAAGTAGTATTGAAAGAACTTGACCAACAAATTAAAGACGTAAAGAAAGAAGCACGGTTAGCGCCGAACCTGCCAGACAAATTAAAATTAGAAAAAGAACGTAAGAAATTTGAAGCAGAAAGAGATGGAGCGTGGAAAGAGTATGATGGGGCAGCAAAAGAGATTGAGAAAAATAAAGACTTATTAATAGATAATGTAGAGAAACGTTTAAAGCAGAATATAAAGGAAGAACAACTGTTTCATTTTAAGTGGAAATTAATTTAATAACGGTAGTATGAATAACATTAACGAAATACTGGCGAAGCAAATAGTTGACAAGCTAAAAGAAGAAAACTTAATTAGTATTACTGACAAGCAATTAATTACTAAGTTGGCCAATGGTACTATGAAAGAGGCGGATTGGAAGATTGCTCTGGAGGAAATCATTAATAGACCGAAAGTAGATACAGAACGCAAAGATGAAACTGAATAGTTTATACATAAAGTCATTTCGTGGTGCTACGCAACCCGTCACTATTGAATTTGACAATAGTAAAAAGATCACCATGCTATTTGCGGAAAACGGTAATGGTAAATCGACTATTGCTGATGCCTTAATTTGTTTATGTACAGATAAAATGGGTTCATTGGATGATAAATCTTCTGTTGAAAAATCATTTTTAAAATCTTTAGGTACAGGCACGGGTGAAACTAAAATAACTTTAAATACTGATTCAGGCGTATTTACTACCTCAATTTCCGGCGTTGCTAAAACATTTTCAAAAACACCTGCCACTGGTCAACCCGCATTAAAATTTCTTAGGAGAAGTCAAATTATTGATTTAATAAATTCTCAGGCTTCCGATAGGTACACCGCCTTAAAGGATTATTTAGATGTTTCAAATATTTATAGTGGCGAAGAGGCGTTGAGAAAAACCTCCCGTGAAGTTGAAAAGGACTTAGGCAATTCGGTAAGCACATTGCAAAGTGCAAATGATACTTTAGAAAAGTGTTGGAAAGAGGAAGGTAGCCCCGAAAGTGATATGCTTGTTTGGGCAAAACTCCAAACGGAAGTAGATTTAAGTAAAGAAGAAGCTGCATACAAAGTCTTAGCTGAATTGATTACTCAATGGCAAGCTATTGGAAATAAGCAACGAGAGATAAACGAACATCAGGCAGCCGTTACCGAATCAAAGAAAAGCTTAGACGGCTTTGCCTTAATCTTAAAAAATCTTGAAGCGTCAAACAAAAAAAATACCCCGGCCCTTCTAGTTTTATTGCAGGAAGCAAAAAATTATATTTCAGCAGAGCCAATTATTAATAAATGTCCTGTTTGCGAAAACGGCATTGTTAAGGAAACAGTTGTCAATTCTCTTGACGTACAAATAAAATCTATGGCTGTTTTACAGAAAGCGGCTAAAGATGTTGATACAGCGACTAAAGCCCGTGACCGAAATGTAGCCATTTTGAATACGGCTATTAATGGCATGAATAATCTTTTAATTAGATATAAAGGATCTATCAGTAAATATGCAGACAAGGTGCCTGAAATAGCGCCATTTGTAAATGGCATAAAAACAGAAGCAGACGCAAACTATTCTATTTATGTAGCTTCTTATAAAGAACTACAAGCCTTATTTGTACGAATAGAAAAAAGTGCGGTAGATAAGAAAAAATCCATTGATCAACACACGTTAATAAAAAACCAGTACAACAGCATAACGCAAAATTCAGAAAAAGTTGAAAAGTTAGCAGCATTAAAAACTGCCGCTACAAATGCATTAGTTATTGTTGAAACCGCGAGAAAGGAATTTTACGATAACGAACTATTATCCATATCAAGCGAAGTCGAACAGATGTACCAGAAAATACATCCATTAGAAGGTTTGGGGGGGATAAAGTTGTTTCTAAACCCTAAATTCAAAAATTCATTAGAACTCCAGGCAAACTTTCACTCGGAGCAGGCAATAACACCACAATCAGTTTACAGTGAATCACATTTAGATACTTTGGGTATTTGTATATTCCTTGCTTTGGCAAAAAAATATAGTGATGGTACAACTGTTTTAATATTGGATGATGTGGTAATGTCAGTCGATGAAAACCACCTTGACAGGTTCATTGAATTGTTACATGATGAAGCAGATAATTTTGCCCATATTATTGTCACTACCCATTATCGTCCGTGGAAAGACAGGTATCGCAACAACAGGGCACCTGCAAGCAACGTGCATTTTCTTGAATTAAGAACATGGTCAACACAAAACGGGATAAGGGTTTTTAATGGCAGAATTGCATTGGACGAATTAAGGCAAATGCTTAATGATACCGGTAGTTTTCATCGGGAGAATATTTCCGCAGCTTCGGGTAGGATACTTGAAAACCTGCTTGATTTCATAACACTCAAATTTGGCTGTAGAGTTCCAAGAAAGCCTAAGAATGACTACCAGCTAAGTGAATTATTAGATGGTCTTTCAAAAGAGTTATTAAAGAATTTCAAAGTTGAACATCTTGAAAAAGATGCAACTGGCAAATATACATCAGTTATCAAGCAGGTAGAATTAAAACCTGTAATTGACAAACTAAAAACATTAAAAGCGGTAAGGAACCAAGTTGGGGCTCATTTTAACTTTGATGGCTCATTGGTAAACGATGGTGATATTGAGGATTTTGGTAAGACGACAGTTGAATTTGCGGAATTACTTATATGTCCGGAATGTGGTGCGTTGCCTGATAGGAATAAAACAGGCTCACATTGGGAAACTAAAACAGGTTCAATCAAACTATTTCCGTTGGTTGAGCCGTGATGAAATATTAAATCGTGATGGAAGAGATACAAAAACAAGAACTAACCTCAATGAACATACAAGAGGCACAATTGCAAAAACTGAAAGAACTATTCCCGGAAGCATTTACGGAAGGGTTAAAAGTCGATTGGGATAAGCTACGTTTAACGTTAGGTGAAACAGTGGATACTGGCAAGGAACGCTACGGCATGAATTGGCCTGGTAAAGCCGACTGTTTTAAAACCATACAGCAACCAAGTATTGCAACCCTTGTGCCTGCTAGAGATGAAAGTATAGACTTTGATACAACACAAAATCTCTTTATCGAAGGCGACAATTTAGAAGTATTAAAGCTGCTACAAAAAAGTTATTTAGGGAAAATAAAAATGATATATATAGATCCCCCTTATAACACAGGCAACGACTTTATTTATCCTGACAACTACAGTGAAAATCTTGATACCTATTTAGAATATACAGGTCAGATCGATGGGGAAGGTAGAAAGTTTGCTACTAATACTGAAACAGATGGTAGGTTTCACAGCAAATGGATGAATATGATGTATCCACGTTTGTTTTTGGCAAAGAATTTATTAAAAGAAGATGGTGTTATTTTTATTTCTATTGATGATGCGGAAATAATCAACTTGCGAAGTTTATGTAATGAAATTTTTGGTGAGGAGAATTTCATTTCCCAAATAATTATTCAATCCAATAAAAGAGGGCAAACCTATAAGGATATTTCAAAGACACATGAATATTTATTAGTTTTTTCAAAAAGTGATGCCTATTCACTTTTTGAAATTGAAAAGAATAGCGATTCGCTTCCTTTTGAGGATTCAAAAGGTAAATTCGATTTATGGGAATTAAGAAACCGTAATCCAAAATTTGGAAGACACAATCGCCCTAACTTGTATTTTCCAATTTATGTTGCGCCAGACGAGTTAGATGAAAAAGGCTATTCTAAAATTTCTTTGAAAAAAGACCTTCAATTTTCTGTTGAGGTTTTCCCAAGAAATAGTGAAGGTGCCGATAGTTGTTGGAGGTGGAGTAAGGACAAGATTAACAAAGAGGATACAGTCAGTTACAGTCCTGTTGTTATTGCCAAACAAAAAAGAAATGGGGAATGGAATATATATGAAAAATCAAGAAAGAGTACAACTAAAGCAAAATCCATTTGGGATGATACAGCTTTTATAAGTGAGCAAGGAACTACGGAATTAGGTGCATTGGGTTTAAAAGGATTATTTGACCATCCAAAACCGATAGAACTTATAAGTAAGGTAATAAAAATTTCTACTGAAGAAAATGATGTTATACTTGATTTTTTTGCAGGGTCAGCAACAACAGCAAACGCAGTTTTAGAATTAAACAAGCACGGGGGCAATCGTAAATTTATTTGTGTTCAAATTCCTGAAATTAATAATGAGTTCAGCGAACCTTTTAAAGCGGGTTATAAAACAATTGCCGATATAAGTAAGGAACGCATAAAAAGAGTTATAGAAAAAATCAAAAAAGAACGGGATATTGAAAAATCAAAAAATAGTTCTGAGCTATTTGTAAAGAGCGATGTAAATATGAGGTTTGATTTTGGCTTCAGAGTCTACAAACTTACTCAATCCAATTTTAAGGTTTGGGATACTACATTGGAAAAATCACCAGAGGTAATCCAACAAAAATTGTTTGAGCATATACAACACATTTCACCAGAAGCGCAACAGGAGGCAATATTGTATGAATTGCTATTAAAAAGTGGCTTTGAACTTACCACAGTGATTGAAAAATTACAACTTGCAGGTAAAATGATATTTAGCATTGCCGAGGGCCAACTACTTATCTGTTTAGAAAAAGTAATAACATACGATTGCATAAAAGAAATGGCAGAAAAAGCGCCATCAAGGGTTATCTGTTTAGACGAAGCATTTACAGGAACTAATGCCGATGCACTTAAAACCAATGCGGTACAGATTATGAAAAGCAAAGGTGTTGTAAACTTCAGAACAGTTTAAGCAGATGAAAATAAAATTCGACAGCACACAAGAATACCAAATACAGGCGGTCAATAGTTTTATTGATTTGTTTGATGGACAACCTTTGCAACAAGCAGATTATTCAGTAGAAATAAATCCAACGGCAAATGCAACTCAAGGCAGCTTGTTTCGTAGTGAAATGGGAATTGGCAACAACCTTATTTTAAACATTGACGCAATATTTAAAAACGTTCAAGCTATACAGGAAAGGAATGATTTAGACCCAATCAAAAGACACGACTTTGATAAAAATGGGTTGAACTTTTCTACTGAAATGGAAACAGGAACAGGTAAAACCTATGTGTATCTGAGAACAATTTTTGAATTGAGCCAGAAGTACGGTTTTAAGAAGTTCATCATTGTCGTACCAAGTGTTGCAATCAGGGAAGGCACATTAAAAAATATAGAAATTACAGCCGATCACTTTAAAGCACTTTACAACAATGTTGAGTTTGAGCATTTTGTTTATGACGGTAAAAAAGCAAGTCGGCTTCGACAGTTCGCTACAAGTAATCAATTGCAAATAATGATAATTAATATTGATGCTTTTAACAAGGATACAAATATTTTCAATCAGGAACGCAACCAGCTTAATGGTTTTAGCCCCAAAGAATTTATAAATGCAGTCCGCCCTTTTGTGTTGATAGATGAACCGCAAAGTGTAGATAATACGGCAAAAGCACAAGAAGCGATAAAATCGTTAAACCCAATTGCTATATTTCGTTTTTCTGCTACTCATAAGAACCTTTACAACCTTGTATACAAATTAGATCCTATTAATGCTTATGAGTTAGGCTTAGTAAAACAAATTGTAGTTGCATCAGTAACAGGCTCAAATGCCCAAAATGATGCTTATGTAAAGCTGTTGGAAGTAAATAATAAATCTGGTATAAGAGCAAAAATCCGCTTGCAGGTTCAGGGTAATGGAGAAGTAAAGGAAAAAGATGTTTGGGTAAAGCAAAGTGCCGATCTTTTCCAGCTATCAAATGAGAGAGAAGCATACAAAAATGGTTTTGAGGTGTTGGATATTAGTGCAGAAACAGGCAATGAGTTTATAGATTTTACTTCAGGCAGATTATACATTGGGCAAGAGAAAGGCGGAATAACCGATGATTTGGTAGAAGTACAGATCAAAAACACCATCAAAAAACATTTAGATAAAGAATTGCAATTAAAAGGCAAAGGCATAAAAGTATTGAGTTTGTTTTTTGTTGACAAGGTTGGCAATTATCGTTTGTACGGAGCAGATGGCAAGGCAACGCCTGGCAAGTACGCAGAATTGTTTGAACAACATTATAGCGAATTAATTAAACTACCACAATATCAAGAACTTAATAATTTTCCTGTCGATAAAATCCATGATGGTTATTTCTCGGCTGATAAGAAAGGAGTTTATAAAGACACAAATGGAAATACGCAGGCGGATGATGATACATACGTAAAGATTATGCGTAATAAAGAACAATTGCTTTCAATGGAAGAACCATTGAAATATATTTTTTCTCATTCGGCGTTAAGAGAGGGTTGGGATAATCCCAATGTCTTTCAAATTTGTGTTTTAAGAGAAGTAGGCAGTACTAAGGAAAGACGGCAAACATTGGGCCGGGGGTTAAGGTTACCTGTAAATCAGGATGGAGAGCGAGTGAGAGATGAAAATATTAACAAGTTAACAGTTATCGCTAGAGAGAGCTATGCTGACTTTGCAAGTGGCTTACAAAAAGAATATGAGGAAGATTGCGGAGTAACTTTTGGTAAGGTACCGAAGTTGGCTTTTGCTAAACTTACTGAAACTATAGATGAAGAAGATAAAACATTTGGAAGGGATAAAAGCGAAAGTATTTGGAACGAGTTAATTAATAAAGGTTTTATTGATCATAACGGCAAAATTCAGCAATCATTTAATCCTGAAAAAGCAGGTTTCACTTTAGGACTGTCAGAAAGTTATGTAACAGCAGAACAAGGGATCATTGATGTATTACAATCATACCAGTTAAACCGACATGTCAAAGAAGATACGCCGCCTAAACGATTAAAGCTTAATAAGGAAATATTCCTCGACCCTGAATTTGAAAATCTTTGGAAAAGAATTAGCCATCGTACTACATACCAGGTTGATTATTCAACCGAAACTTTAATTGCTAATTCAATTAAGGCAATAATGACTATGGAAAAAATAGAACCTGTGAAAGTTTCATACCGTGAAGATTTGATAGGTGTAGAAAAGAAAGGTGTAACTACTACTAACACCAAAGTCAATGAAATAAAATTGGAATATACCGGCATGTTGCCGGATGTATTGGCATACTTGCAGAAAGAAACAGAATTAACCAGAGGTACATTAGTAAAAATAATATCAGATAGCAACCGCCTAAAAGAATTTGCCATTAATCCGCAAAGATTTATGGATGCTGTTGCTTCTATAGTCAAAAAAGAATTATACAGATTAATGATTGACGGAATAAAATATGAAAAATTAACAACTGGATTAACTGAATGGAGTATGCAGCTAATTAGGGATGAAGAATTGAAAGATTATTTTGAACAATGTTTGGCCGTGAATAAATCAGTGTATGATAAGGTAATTTACGATAGTGAAATAGAAAGAAAGTTTACAGAAGAATTGGACAAAAGAGAAGATATAAAAATATTTGTAAAGCTCCCATCATTCTTTAAAGTCGACACCCCTATTGGAACATATAATCCCGATTGGGCAATTGTTAAACACGATGATGATACAATTTATTTGGTGAGGGAAACAAAGAGTACAAAAAACTTTGAGAAGCTAAGAAATTCAGAAGCAGACAAAATTAAATGTGGCCGAAAACACTTTGAAGCCATTGGAGTTGATTTTGACGTTGTAACCCTATCAAGCGAAGTGTAATTGTGGATTTTAGGTAATCCATTGATAGATTTGTAATTCTTAAAAACAGAAAGTCCCTAACACTCGCTGCCGGGCACTTTCAACCTAAACCCTATCACCCTAAAATTGATTCTTAAATAATTTATGCCAATTGCACTTATCCGTGAGTTGTGATTATTTTGTAATTTTATATTCAAATGCAATCTGACGATGGATGCCGGTGACCAATTTGAGATTAAACTATCTGACCTGACAATGACGGTGGGTTATCATATCATTAACAATGATGAAGTATTTCATATTGTTTTTTCAGATGGCCGCCCCAAACTGGTTTTGCATGAAGCAATAGCCGGCGGAAGACCGTTCTGGACGTCTATACCCCAGGCGCAGCACCGATTGAAAGAAGTAGAGTTTTTTGGTGCAAGAATTGCAGAGTATTTAAAAAACAATTAGCTATGTGTTACTACAACGGACAAAAGGTATCGAGAGCGGAATTTATCAAATTACTGCAACTGGAAAAAGCGGTAAAGAATTATGATTTTTTGAACCGTGCGGTACATAATGGTTTTGCTTATAGCCCGGTGGCTGTATTGCAACGCAACGAAGCAGAAACCAACTTTGACATTGTACAGATGGAATGGGGATTTCTACCCATTTATCTGAAAGATAGGGATGCCGTTGGCAAATTCAGGAACGGTTATAAAGATGCGCAGGGAAAGTGGCATATCGGCTACACTACCTTAAATGCTAAAGCGGAAAATTTGTTTATCAATGAAAAAGGTAATGCCTCGCTTTATGCAGATGCAGCCAAGAAACGCAGGTGCCTGCTGTTATCTACAGGCTTTTACGAATGGCGGCACGTTTTCCCATTGAACAAAAAAACAGGCCAGCCACTAAAAACGTCATTAAAATACCCTTACTATATTTCGCTGAAAGATCATGAATATTTTTACATGGCGGGTGTTTGGCAGGAATGGACAGATAAGGAAACTGGTGAAACGGTAAAAACAATCGCCAACATTACCGCGCCCGCAAACACCTTAATGGAACAGGTTCATAACTCTAAAAAGCGGATGCCGACCATTTTAAACGATGACCTGGCTTATGAGTGGATGTTTGGCGATCTGAGCGATGAACGTATCACGGAAATTGCAATGACCCAATACCCGGCCAAAGAAATGGATGCTTGTACCATTGCAAAGGAATTTCTCAGCACTTTAGAACCGGCAACACCTTTTATTTATGAGGATCTGCCTGCAATTGAATATGCTATTTAGCTGCTTCCTTTTCTTAGCCAATTGAATTGTCAAAAACGCCTGCGTCTATTGGTTGTCCTGTATGGCGCAGTTCTTTTCATAAATTGCACTAAAGCTATATTTTGTTGCTGTTGCCGTCGTATTTCATTTAGATTCTGAATATCTTTATTGTATTGAATTAATTCATGCATACTTCGGCTGACCCACAATAACCAGTCGCCATTAATGGTCATATTGATAAAGTCATTACGTGACCATACGGTAAGTACTGCCGATGGTCCAACCTTAATAGGAAATAAGCAGTACAAATAATTTCTCATGTCTTGTACATCGGCTATTGAATCGGAATCTTGAAAATCAAAAATGATTGGAACAGGACTCCCAAGCCACATTAAGGGGAAACACTCATCCGGAAATTCAATCAAAAAAACACCTGGTTTCAAAGCCCGGCCGTTGTCTTTTCCCTTCAGCAAACGCTTATAATCATTCTTTAGGCGTGTTCCATCAACAACCCAAACCATGTCACTGTAAAAGTTTTCACGACTGGTACGCTCTTGCGGATGCATATGGGAATGTTGAAACTCGATCACCAGGCCGTAATCGGTGCAAATATCGGCGATATGCTTTTCACCTGTTTGCTGATCAGGTAAGATGACCTCCTGCCATTCGCTTGGGAAATTATTTTTCCAGGAACGATGCCATTCGGTTTCAGGTTCCCGCCAAAAGTCGCATTTCTTATCATTCCTATGCGCCCAATGATGGCTTCTTTGTCTCCCACATTTGGCAATGACAGGCTGCTCGCATCCGGGACACGACCCTTTTAATCCGGGCCCAGCTTCGGCTCGTTTGTCATCAATTAGTGCAAAGCGCATACTTCTTTATTTACAAATACAACTTAATTATCGGCAAAAGCCACCACGATCTAATTTACTGAAAAACAATATCGAAAATTTATTTGTATTTATTTTGAAAATGCTAAAATTATTAGCATAATTTTATAGCCCACAAATCGACGTACAGAATGGAAACAAACCGCCACATCATCCACATGGATCAAGATGCTTTTTTTGTATCGGTTGAGGTGCGGAAAGACCCAAGATTAATCGGGAAACCAGTCATTATCGGCAGCCCCTCTGATCGGGGCGTAGTTGCGTCCTGTAGCTATGAGGCCAGGAAATTTGGGGTTCACTCCGCCATGTCCTCGCGGATGGCGCGAATGCTCTGCCCTCACGCGGTATGGATACGGGGCAATATGGACGAATATTCCAAAGCTTCACATGAGATCACTGCAATTTTGAAAGAGCGGGTACCGCTTATTGAAAAGGCCAGTATAGACGAACACTATATTGATATGACGGGTATGGACCGTTTTCATGGCACCTTAAAATATGCCCATGAATTGCGGCAAAAGGTAATTACTGAAACCGGGCTGCCTATCTCTTTTGGACTGTCCGTCAATAAAACGGTTTCCAAAATGGCTACGAATGAATGCAAACCAAACGGGGAGTTAAATATCGAGCAGCCAGGCGTACAGCCCTTTTTAAACCCACTGTCTATTCGTAAGATACCCGGTCTTGGTGAAAAGACATTTATCAAACTCAGTGATATGGGTATCAAACGAATTCATGCCCTGACGATGGTTCACCCGGATTATATGAAAAGTATATTGGGTAAAAACGGTTTATGGCTGCTACAGAAAGCAAAGGGTATCGATAACTCCCCTGTTATTCCGTATCAGGAACAAAAAAGCATTGGCACACAATGTACTTTTAAAGCAGATAGTATTGATGTCGAAACCATCAATCACCTGCTGACCTCTATGGTAATGGACCTTGCCTTTGAACTCCGGCAAAAACAAAAGCTTTGTGCTTGTTTAACCGTGACTATCCGGTATTCCACATTTGAAGATGTGACCAAACAGGCTACAATTCCCTATACGTCATTGGACAGTGTGCTGATCAAAAAAACAAAAGAGCTATTCCGGGAAGTTTACCAAAAAAGGGTTTTGTTGCGTTTGGTAGGTGTCCGGTTATCCAGCCTTGTCAACGGATTTGAACAGATCGACCTTTATACCGAATCAGAGGAACAATACAGCTTATGCCAGGCGCTGGATAAAATCCGCAGGCGTTTTGGCCCGCAATCGATCAAACTGGCATCGGGTATCGACTTAAATCTTTAAGATTATGTACCTGAATGTCCACTCCCAATATAGCCTCCGTTATGGCACCATGTCGATTCCAAAACTGGTAGAGGAAGCCCTGTCACGAGGTATCACCCAAATGGTACTGACAGATATCAATAACTCTACAGCGATTATGGAATTCATGCGGGAATGTGACGATAAAGGAATTAAACCAATTGCCGGGCTTGAATTTCGTAAGGATAAAAAGCTACTGTATATCGGCGTTGCCCAAAACAAGGAGGGTATGCGGGAACTGAATGAATTCCTGTCAGAGCATAACCTGGAACAAAAAGAGTTGCCAGTAACGGCCCCTGAATTCAGATATGCCTTTACCATATATCCTTATAGCTATGCCGGTGAGTTAAAGGAGAATGAATACCTGGGCATACGCTTTGATGAACTGCACCTGCTTTATAAAAAAGACTTATTGAGTATTAAAGAAAAGTTGGTAGCTCTGCAGCCGGTCTTTGTCGCGGATAAACTGGAGTACAGGCTGCATGAATATTTGAGAGGTATTGACCTCAATGCGTTGCTTACAATGGTGAAGCCGGAGGATAAGTGCAAACCAACTGATATGTTTTTGGCGCCTGGTAAACTCGAAGCCAACTATGCCAAATATGCTTTCATTTTGGACAATACCCGCAGCCTGATGAACCGCTGCGTCATGGATTATCCAAAGGGAAGAATCAACCTGAACCGTAAAACCTTTTCGGGCAATAAGAAAAATGATAGGGAACTGCTGGAAAAACTGGCGCTTAGCGGAATGGAATACCGCTATGGAAAAAACAATAAAGAAGCCCTAAAGAAAGTTAAGCATGAACTGAAAGTCATTTATGAACTTGACTTTTGCGCTTATTTCCTGATCACCTGGGATATTATCCGTTATTCTACTTTACAGGGTTATTACCATGTGGGCCGTGGTTCCGGTGCTAACAGCATTGTGGCTTATTGTCTCCGGATCACCGATGTTGATCCTATAGAGCTGAACTTATATTTTGAACGGTTTTTAAATGCTCAAAGAACTTCACCTCCCGACTTTGATATTGATTATTCCTGGGATGAACGGGAAGATGTACAGGATTATATTTTTAAGCGTTATGGCAGCCAGCATACCGCTTTGCTCGGCACCATGTCCACATTTAAGGATAAGAGTATCATCCGGGAAATTGGCAAAGTAATGGGCCTGCCCAAATCTGAAATTGACGGCTTTACCGACCAGCGGCGGGCTGCTTTCAACCGGGACAATGCTGTTTTTAAAAAGATTACGGCTATTCACCAAATGATGGCGAATATGCCCAACCAGCGCTCCATCCACGCAGGTGGCGTACTCATTTCTGAAGAACCCATTACTTACTATACTGCGCTGGATCTGCCGCCAAAAGGTATGGCAACCGTGCAATGGGATATGTATGAAGCCGAAAAGATCGGCTATGATAAATATGATATTTTAAGCCAGCGGGGAATTGGGCATATTAAACAGGCCGTAAAGCTGATCGAAGAAAATCAGCAGCGGAAGATCGATATTCACCAGGTCAAAGCTTTCATGAAAGACCCGGTTGTAAATGCGCAACTCAAGTCCGGAAATACCATTGGCTGTTTCTATATCGAATCCCCGGCCATGCGGCAACTCATCCGCAAGCTGGATTGTGATAATTACCTGACCTTAGTCGCCGCAAGTTCCATTATCCGTCCCGGTGTCGCCAGTTCAGGTATGATGGGAACCTATATCAAGTATCACCATGCCCCTGAACAGGTAAAATATTTGCACCCCGTAATGGAGCAACAATTGAAGGAAACCTACGGGGTTATGGTCTACCAGGAAGATGTAATCAAAGTTTGTATTCATTTTGCCGGGATGGATGGTACGGATGCCGATATTCTGCGCAGGGGGATGAGCGGCAAATACCGCTCAAAAATAGAATTTGACCGGCTGGTGGAGAGGTTTCATGTAGAAGCTCTAAAGCTTGGGCGGCCTGAAGAAATAGTAAAAGAAGTCTGGCGGCAGGTTTCGTCTTTTGCGGGTTATAGCTTTTCCAAAGCGCACTCTGCCAGTTTTGCTGTTGAAAGCTACCAAAGTCTGTTTTTAAAAACTTATTACCCGAGGGAATTCATGGTGGCGGTACTGAATAATTACGGGGGATTTTACAGCAGGTTCTTGTATGTCCTGGAACTGCGAAAATCAGGCGCGGTGGTTCATCTGCCTTGTGTGAATCATAGTGACAGTACGGTTAACATTACCGGCGTTGATGCTTACCTGGGCTTTGTCGGTGTACATGCATTGGAGTCTGCTTTTATTGAACGTATCCCCGAAGAGCGCAGGCAAAAAGGACCCTATCAAAACATGGAGGATTTGGTCAAACGTACAGGACTTGGATTGGAGCAAACGATCATCCTGATCCGTGTCGGCGCTTTACGGTTTACCGGGAAAAGCAAAAAGGAGCTGCTTTGGAAAGTGCACCGGCTGTTTGATACCGATGCTAAGCCGACGAATGAGTTGGTGCTTTTTAATGTGGAAGCCAAAAACTACCAGTTGCCTGAACTGGTGAATACCCAATTGGAAAATGCCTATCATGAGTTGGAGATCCTGGGATTTCCGGTAAGCATGTCGCTGTTTGACCTTTTGGAAACGGAATACCGAGGTGAAATAAATGCCGGTGATTTGGTTAACCACATCGGGCAAACTGTCCGGATGGTGGGCCTGTTTGTTTGTGAAAAGACGGTGCCTACCAAAAACAATAAAATCATGTGGTTCGGCACCTTCCTGGATGTTGACGGCAATTTCTTTGATACCACCCATTTCCCAAACGCAACAACCGGGTACCCATTTAGGGGAGCCGGTTGTTACCTCATCATGGGAAAAGTTGTCGAAGATTTTGGATTTCCAAGCTTAGAGGTAATAAAGATTGTAAAACTGCCGATATTGAGTAACCCAGTAATGGAATTAGATGAAAACTGAATTATCTGTTTCAAATAGTTTAAATGATCATAATTAAATATAAATTAGGAGGTTAAATGGCTTATTTGCATATGAAAAGAAAGGTATCCGCTACAACAAGGTTATTGCATGATTTATTTACACAATACCAAAGCACCTTTTTAGCCTTTTGTGAACTGATTAACAATTCGATCCAGGCCCAGGCAAAAAACATTAGTATAGTCATCGATTATCCTGCTACTTCAGAGGTATCGGCGACCGCCATTAAAAGGATTGAAATTAAGGACGATGGCATAGGGGTTCACCAGAATTATATACAAGACAAACTTTTAGATTTCGGCGATTCATCCAAAAAGGGTGGAAAAGGAATCGGACGATTTGCAGCGTTACAGATCGGGTCAAATGTTACACTGGAAACTGTAGGATTTGACAATATCAATCTCACCTTTTCTAAAGTAATCATACCGTTCAGCGAGCAGTACATCAAGAGCGTAAAAAAGATTGAGGATTTAGAAATCGACACCGAGGAGGCCATTTTAAAAGGGAAGAATAACAGCACTTATTACAAAGTTACTATTGACAATATCTACGACCAGCAAATTGTAGGAAAGAACCAAAAGCGTAAAATATCCGAAAGGTTACTAAAGGATAATTTGGCTGACGCTATTTTTGAACGATACCCAATTGTTATTTTCAACAAAACTGTCCGTTTTAAAATAAATGGCAAATTATTAAAGCCGGAAGATTTTATTGAAGGTGAACCTATAAAAGTTTTGTTGACCTATCCTGACAAAAAGGGAGTAGAACACCAATTGTTTTTCACCTTTCTTCAGCTAAAATCGACCATTGAAGAAGTTAGGGTTTTTCTAACTACTAAAAACGAGGGTGTTGACCAAATTGTAGGAGGATTTCACTACGAGGCGGACTGGTTAGATCCGACCTCCAAAGGATGGTTTGTATATATTCATTCCGAAAACCTCGACACGGATTTATACAGAAATTGGGATTTAGACGGCTTCGATGACAAAGGAATTGATTTTAAATCCTTCATCAAGGAAAAGCTTAATGAGTTTTTTAAAGGGAAAAATAAGAAATACGATGACTTCATTGTAAAGCTTAAAAAGGATAATTATTATCCTTACAAAGACCCATCAAATGCAACTTCGTTGTCTAAAGTGTCACTATTTACAAAAGTTGCATACCTGGTAGAAGAACGATATAACCTGTTTACTGTAAATAAACAACTTAGAGAAATCATTTATCCGCTGATTAATAGAACCATTATAACGGGTGAGCTTGATGAAATTTTGCAAAAAATTTTAAGGCTTGAAAATAAAACAATCAAAAAGTTCAACACGTTACTTAACAGGGCAGAAATAGAGGATGTGATCGAGTTTTCCGAAAAGGTTTCTAAAAAGATGGAAGACCTGGAATTCATTGAAAAACTTACCTGTACAGAGATTGCGCAACATGTTGCAGAGCGAAAGGAACTGCATAAGGTCATCGAGAAAATGCTTTGGGTGTTCGGCGAACAATACCTTGATAATACCAACCTGTTATCTGATACAAATTTAGAGAACAATCTAAAAAAATTAAGTGCGCAATGTTTAACCTATAAGGCTAATAAAAAGGAAGACAATGTCAGCGCCGAAACTTCCCCAAAAGTCAGATCGATCACTGATTTGTTTCTCTATAGTGAAAAGCCAATTGATGGCATTAAAAGGGAGATCCTTGTAGTTGAATTAAAGGCTCCGAAGGTGAAGATCAGTCATATAGAACTGCAACAAGCTATGAAGTATGCCAAGCAGATTGAAGAGAGCGCATTTTATTCGGAAGATATGAGCGTTCATATTATTCTAATAAGTTCCGAGATCAGCAACGATAGTAAGTTTGCGTTAAACGGGATAACAAAACCACGTGAGAACCCCTTCTTTTATTTTCAGTCTGAAAGTAAAAATATAATAATTTCAGTGATGAGATGGGCGCAGGTTGTCGAGCTAAATAAAAGGAAATTAAGTTATTTGTCCGCGAAATTGAAAATAAAGGATGTTAACATTGAAGAAAAAATTAATACAGATTTTAATGAGATTGGATTTGATAAGGTACGGTCGGTATTAAGAAAGGTACCTATCCCTCAATAACATTTTCAAAAGTAAAAAGGACCAAGCACCCAGGGCCTGGTCCATTCAAACTAAGCTTATCAAAATATCACAGAAGTGAATAGATTGTTGCTTAAAAATGGGCTACAAACCTATAATCTTTCTGATATAAAATTAAATAGGCTAATCAATATTGGCTATTTTTTATTCGAATTTTGTAGCATATATTCTCCAATCCGACCAGCCTAACTGATTACTTTGTGTCTATTTGATTCCTTAGATAGTCATCTTACGTTTATTTGACCGCTTTTTTCCAGGCAACTCCTCCTTTTGTTGCTTACCTTGTTTTTGATTATTGCTTTGTTTCTGCTCAGGCTTTAATAGCTCTTCGCGTTTGATCTTCTTCATTTGATGATCGTACAGGTCTATGGTCTTAAATTGCGGGCTGGCAGAAATGAAATATTTCTTTTCATTGCCATCACGATCTACAGTAATTTGCTGGGCATTGCCTTTTTTCAGGGACCGGAATAAATTATCCTGGCCTTCCTGCGTATTTAATTCCTTTATTCCCTTACCTAAAAGAACCTTTTCCAGATCGAAACCGTAGTTCTCATTGAAGCGTTTGATTTCCTTACTGCCGTTCTGGGTCAGGTTCTGATCGTCCAGTTGCAGCCAGGCCTGGTATTTTTCGCCGTCCTTGTTAAATAGTTGTTTGTGGACAGCACGGCCTTCCATCAAATTAAAGGCTTCTTTGGCTGTGATGCCATTTCCTTTATTAATGTAGAAAGTTTGATTGACTTCCTTATCGGTGCCTTTTTTAAGCGTGGCATCAAACTTATTAAAAAAGTACATCTCCTGGTTTTCGCCGGCCTTGAAATGAAGATTATAATCTGCCTTTTGCTGGTTAAATTCATGTTGTACCGATAGGTTAAACTCCGGTACTTTCTTGTTGATGTTTTTTTCCAGTTGTTCATTTACCTTTTCACCAAATCCAAGGTTCAAAAGGCTTTTCTTTAAGAAATCTAAGTTTTGCGTGTTCATAATCGTAAGTGTTTTTAGTAAAAGAATTTGTTGTTGTGTTTCTGCACGGTTTAGGGGCATGAAAGCGTCACGGGTCATATCAGGCTGGCGTTGGTCCAGTTGCAGCAAGGCAATAGCATCTTCTGCGGGTACGTCAGGCTGGAAATACTGCATGTGCTGACAGCCGGGTATGGTCAGATTGTCTATTGAACAATCAATGCAGGTAAGTTCATACTGTCCTTTTTCGCCTCTGCCGAAGAATAGCGTAAAGTAAGCCAATGCTTCACCTGCGGGGAGAACGGTTTCAATATCCGGTAAACCTGTTTCGTTGAACAGGATAAATTCGCGTAATTGTTGTACGACTTCGGGTTCATTAAATCCAAGGTCAGCCAGCTGGGTTTTGAGTTCGTAAAAATTGACTGCAGTATCCATATTTTGTTCCGTTAATTCATGGTATAGGGTAAAACTGAATTCCAGGTAAGGAACATTTTCCGAGATGGCATATTCCAGCGGGGTGCCGCTGAAGTATTTGACCATTAATAGTTCCCAGATATCCCATGCGGATTCCTTTTCGTCCAGTCTCATGAGTTTATCCAGTTCCTTTTCAATGCTGCGCATCTCGGTAAGCTCGGCATTGCTTGGGTCATCCCGGTCAAAGAACCAGTTGCCGGGATGGTGCTGCCAGTTCACTGCGCGTATCCGTTCTTCTAAACGGCTGGTATCAATATCGCCGAAAATGCCGTGCCTAATGCTGATGTCCATTTTTGAGCCCCTTTCTTATTTTATGTACCGGGATATCCAGCGTTTTCACCTTGAGTCCTTGGCGTGCAAGGTTCTGGTTCAGCTTTTCAGCGGTAACCGGCCGAAATTTGTCATCCAGCAATTTGATACACCGGTTTGCCGGGTCGGCTTGTATGTAGATGCTTTGGTATTGACGGCCCTGTTTCCAATGGGTCGGTACTTGCTGCCCATTTTCCAGGTAACGGACCAAATCCTCTTTGTTCCTGGTGATCGCTGGCATAGCGGCCAATGCGGTTTTAACGTCGAACGCGTAATCCGGCGCGTAATGTTGTATGCCGTACTTACCCATCTCAACCCAGCGCTGGTTTTCATGGCCGGAAGCATCGATGTAGGTCTGCTTCAGCGCACGCCCCTCCAGCAGGCTCCATGCCTGATTTGCTTTTAGACCAGGCCAATCCTTCAACTGAAAATGATGGGCCTGCCCGATTACACCCTTGTATCTTAAAGCGGTGTGCAAGCTTTCCATTTGAAAGTCGCCTTGCGCGTCCTTTTCGAAGTACATGGTGAAGGTCAGCCGGTTTTCCGGATCGAGTTGGCAGGCGAGTGGTACAGCAGCGCTGCGAAGTTCCGGGTCCAGGTGATTTTCCAGTCGCCCGGCAATGGAACCAAGTCCAGTCTCCCTTAGATATATTTTAAGCTTTTCGATATTATTGTCCCTTTGCCGCTGCTGCTGCTTCAGGTAGGCCGGACCTTCAAAAAGCCTGTCTTTCAATTGCGAGAACATCCTAATTAGTGGGTTCGCATACAGTTGCTTTTCGAGCCTGGCGACCTGGTTATTCAGCAAAATCATAAAAGGCTTTTCGTCGCGGCGTGCTGTTTGACGTAAGCGGTGCCTGGCCTGCCGCAGGTGGTCAAGCTGGAGGCGTGACAGTGTAAGCACATCAGCCGTGCCGGTTTTGAGCATAGGTTCTATGTCCTTCTTGCGCTCTTCCCAGGCTTTGAAAGCCAAGAGAACGCGGTTCGCTGCTTTTTCCATTGCGGTCTATCGTTTGCGGGTATTATCTCTGAGCAGGACAGCAAAATTGTCCTTCAGTTTTACCTTGATTTTTTTTACCTTTTTCCCAAACAGCTCTTTGGCAGCATTGATACCACCCGTGGCCGCCTGTGTCCCTAATGACTGATCCATGCTCAGAAACTGCATGCTTTCAATGGCGCTGTTAGCGCCGTCACCGGCGGCCCCTGAAAGTTCAGCTTCGGGAGCGGGGATACCCGGCATACCGTCTAAGCTGAACACGGTGAGGTCAGCCGGCATTATATTTTTACCAATCCGGATGTTTTGTATATTTAGTAACAGCCGCTGATTGGTCACCTGGCAGGCACCAAACAACAATTGGCCTTTTGGAAGGATTATACCTTTCAATTGAACAGAATCAGTGAGTTTCAGGCGGACAGTTCCCCCGTTCATTACTTTTTGCTTACCGTCAATGACGGCAGGAATAGCCCGGAACGCGCTGTCACTTTCTATTTTTTTTGTTACTTTGGCCTTAACGGACTCCGGGTTCTGAATTGCCTGGATCTTGGTCAGCATATTATTGAGCTGTTTCATTTCAGGATCTTCGCCGCTGCCTGAATTCATGGCCTTCATCATTTTATTTAATCGCTTGACTTCGGGGTCGGGTGCCTGTGCCGCATAGGATACCGGTTGCGGCTGATTGATTTGACGGTTGATCTGGGCCAGTTTCGCTTCGATCTTCGCCGATTGCTGGTCGGCAGTATTGCCATAAGCCGGCATGGATATTTTTGAAATTTTAGCGGAATCGGCGTGCGTTGCAGTTTTAGGATCAAAGCCCATAGCCTGGATAAAGCTTTTACTTACGCCTTCTTTTGTTGTGGAAGAATCCTTTACCGCAGACTGGTATATGCCCATTTTATCCTTGCCTTTTTTGTCCTTAAACTGTGCTGAAGGGAGTACCATATCAATTCCCCTGTCAGGGGTGATTTTTTCAGATTTTCCGGCATCTTTCCCGCCGCCCAGTGCCCAGAAAGCCATGGTCAGAAACGGCAGGATAAGAACCGGGATGGCAAGAAAAAACTTACGTTTCTTCAGGAACTCTTCGGTGTGTAACGGCGGTAAACCGCCTTGTTGTTGCTTTTCCATACTATTTATTTTTTAGTGGTTAATGAATCTGTTGTTTTAACAGGGGTTGTTTTCCGGGGCAAAACAGACGGCAAACCGATGTGGGTTGGATGAAAATTATTCCCCTGCATACTTTTCATTTTGCCGAGTGGAACAAGGATGCTGGTGATCAAAATACAGGACGAAACCGCGCAAAAAATCCACAGCAGCCTTTTTTGACGCTCCTTAGAATAGCCGTTAATTTTCTTATTCAATTTCGCTGCCAGCAGGCGCTGCCATGCGATGATTTGCCCGGCGATGTTTATGGCCAGCCGGTCCCTTGCCGCGTCTTGTACCTGCTGTTTTTTCTTTAGAAAGATCATTGTTATTGGTTTTGAATGATGGTATCCCGGTTAGCTAATATTTGCCAGTGTTGGATAAGAAAACCATGTGGGTTATTGTCGGTCTGGTTCTGCAGGTCCCTTACTTCACCCTGGGTAACCAGCTTACGGTAAACCGTTCCGCTGGATCTGACCAGTTTCTCTGTGGCATAACAGGTGAAGGCATAGGGGAACTGCTTTCCTTCCAGTTCTGTACTGTCAACCTTGATTTCCTGGGATATATTGGCCGAGATCAGGTTGTTATAGTAACCCGATTCCTGCAAATTGTCGTACTGTCTTTTGGCAGATTCGTCGGCCAGGTAAAGGGCTTTGGAAACATTGGCCTGTATCGCCTTATCATCCGGGCTCAGATCAAAAAAGTATTGATGAAAGGTTTTGATATGGTCGCGCAGCTCGACCGGTAAATTATTTTTGCGGTCCGAGGCGATGGCCTCTAAAACCTTTCCGTTATACAGGATGTGAATACGGTTCTGCGCCTGGTTTATTACCTGGCTGCTTTTATAGATGCAGAAACACATGGTGATGACATTCCCGATGATCAGGAAGATGCTGAACTGCTTGATATGCTTAAAAGCGGTATCGATATTTTTAAGGTGTGTAAACATGGCTTGATGTTTTAAGAGTGAATGACTATGATTTTCCGGATAGCTTTTGTTCCTGGTATCCGGCTTTGTTGTTACTTGCGCCGTTATACCCCTCCATGAAATTGCCCGGTGCATTGACGAGGTTTGTTGCGCCATTTTGCATTCTGGTCCCAGTGGCCGTTCCTGCTTGCATGGTGGTATTGGAAGCATGGCTGACCATCGTATTAACCTTTTGCAGCAGGCCGTTTCCGCCGCCGGCATTCACGATATAGTTTGCAACGCTTGGTACGGTGAAATAGCCAATAATGCCGATGATCAGGAAGATGAGGTAAGCGGTATCCGTGGAGCTAAAAAAGGTGTCACCCGTATTCTGCACCTGTGAAATATCCAGCTTCAGCATGTTTTCCTGTACCTTGCCAATAATGGCCCCGAAGATATTGGCGACCGGGAGCCATAAAAACACATTGATGTATTTGGCCAGCCAGGTCGTAAGGGTATGCTGAAAACCATCAAAAACTGACAGGCCCAAAACTATAGGGCCGATGATAGCCAGTACAATCAGGTAAAAAGTCCGGATAGTATTGATACACAAAGCTGCCGCTTCATAACATACCTGTAATACTTCCGACATCCATTGTTTTACCGTGTTGCGGAAATTGTAGGAGGCTTTCGCCATCGCAAATTTCATGTCATTGCCCACACTCGCTAACATGCCCTCATTTGCACCGGTGGGGTCATCGGGGTGCGTGTATTTATACCATTTCTGCCTGTCACCATCGCCGTCAGCCCCCTGGTACATCTGCCAGGTATCTGTCTTTTCTACAGCATCCTCCTTTGCCTTTAAGAGCTGGGCGATAGCCGCATCTGAATTTTGTACCATACCCCCGGTGGCGCTCACGGTTGGCGACATCACTCCGTTGATCACAGCAATGACGGTAGGAAACAGGAGAATTGCCATTCCCAGTGCGAAAGGACGCAAGAGCGGGTAAAAATCAATCGCTTCAGCACTGGCGATCTGCCGCCAAACCCTGGCTGCGATATACCAAAGCGCGCCAAACCCGGCAATGGCTTGGCCGACACCGATCAGCTGGCCGCACATGGGAAGCATGTCGTTATAAACCCCATTTAAGGTACCCTGAAGCCCCTGTATGTCGGTTGCCAGCCCGTCCGCACGGGAAAATAGAGGAAGGAATATCCCTGCCACCGCAAGATTTGCGGCTATTATCATTTTATTTTTCATGATGTCCTGTTTAATTACTTATGCCATAGAGCTGCTTTAGTGTTTGCGTATCTGCGGCATCCTTGCTGCGCTGGAGTGACAGCCAAACGCCTTGATTATTGAATGACCGCAGAAACTGGAGTTTATCGGAACTGGTTCCATAAATTCGGTCTATCGCTTTGATCCTTTCGGCATCAGACATCCGCAGCTTATTTGCGGTGATGATATTTGCCAATTCTTCGATATTATCCAGGGTTTCTGAAACCAACCTGGTATAGACATCGCTCATGTAGCCGAGTTCCGAAACCGTGAAGGTTCCGCTTTGCTGAAACAAACTGCTTTCCCGTTTATATTCACTAATCAGGCTGGCCTCCATTGTGAGTATCTCCGCGATACGCCCATAATTTCTCACTGAAGGACTGACCGCCATTAAACCTGTTATGTAAATATTATGCAGGTCAAAATTTCCTTTGGATAAAGAGGAGATCGTACCATAACCCTGCTGATAGATCTGGTACCCGGTTTTCATATCCGAAAGAATGCCTTTCATTTGAGTCAGCTTTTCAATATCGAGGATCAATTGCTGCATTTCCTGTGCCTGTGCATTGGAAGGGGCGGCTTTGAATAGGGACAGTACCGTCACGCCGCAGGTTATTCCGATTTTCCAACTGTTTTTCATACATTTCCGATTAATTGATACCATAAAGCTGTTTTTCCGTTGCGGCTTCGTTTAGTCCCTGCTGCTTTTGGGCTGCATATATTTTCGCTTGTGCCGAGAATCCTGAAGCAAAGCGGTAATTGTCCATCATTGCCGTATGGATTTTCGTCAGGAGTCCGATACGCTCCGCATCGCTCATTTCTATTTTTCCATCGGTGATCACATTTTGAAGCGTATTTAATTGCTGGTTGCAATCCTTTAATACTGCTGCCCGGACATTTCCCAGGTAACTTTTCTCATCAGCGGTCAGCCCGTTGATCTGCGTTATATACTGCAGCCGAACCAGTATATCCTGTTGCCAGGCTATAATGTCTTTAACCATTTCATTGTTTTTGATTACCGGGTCAACACTTTTCATCCGGCTGTAATAGGTGGTGTGCAGTCCGTTTTCCGTTTTTAGAGACCCTGAAATCGAAGACATTCCTTTTGTGGCGATCTGGTATCCTTGTTTTAAATACCCTGAAAATACCTGCAAAGCCACGATCTGCTGTAATAAGTATTGCTTTTGCGTTTTTTTCTGTGCGAACCATTCAGCAAAGGTTTGTGCCTTTGCCATAGCGGGAATCCCGCTGCCAATTACTGTGAGCAGCGATATCACCAATAAGAACCGTGCAACTCGCCGTGTTCCATCGGACGGAGCCCTGAACTGTTTAATTGATTCCATAAAGCGCCTTTGTTGTTTGTGTATCGCCTAAATCCTTGCTGCGCTGCAGGCTCAGCATTTCGTTTTGCGTGTTAAACCTGCGGAGGTCACTGTAATTATCATCCAGTTGATCACCTGCATGGTTAATGAGTTCCAGCCGCTGCTCATCGGTCATCTGCGTTTTGTTGCTGTTAACCACCAGCAATATCTGATCGAGGTTCTGTACACTGGCGGCCAGAATACCATTATAAACCTGCTGCATCTCTGACAGCTCTGCCGCACTGAAGTGTTTGTCCTGCCGGAGCATTCCCCAGGCCCGGTTATATTCCGTAACGAGTGCAACTTGTTTTACCGTGAGGTCTTTGATCCGCTGGTAATAGGTAATAACGGATTTGATCTTCCAAAGCTCATCGTAGTAACCGCTGTATAGCTGCTGCTGCTGGCTGGTCCAGCCCGATATCTCTGCCAGCCTTAACCTGGATAACTGGTTTTCCAGAACCTTCTGTGCGTTTTGCAGCCAGATGGTCTGATTCTGCATCCGCTGCACTTTCAGGTCAATAGCTTTAATGACCTTGGTTACGGTAAGCTTGATCACTTCACCCACCACGAACTGTGCATTTGCCCTTTTCGCATTAAACGAAACCAGCACAATAGCCAGGCTTACCGGCAATGTTACTTTTAAAATTTTCATAAAAGACCTCCCTTTTCCTGCCAACCCGGCGGAAATAATTGTTATAAATGGAATGGATTTTTTTACTTAATCTTCAGGTAGACCGTGTTTTTAAGCTGCACTCCGGGCTTGTCCCTCAGTACGCTGATCTGCCTCCCGTATTCGGTTTCTGCTAATACCTGTTTGTCCGGGTTCCAGGTCGCCTGCCATTTTTCCTGCTTGTTTTCTGCCGGTAATTTTTTGCCGTTCCTGATTTTCTGGTACCCGGTTCTGCGTTCAACCGAGTAGCTTTTATCGGCCAGGCTTACAGCAGTAATGGTCAATGTATCCGAAGCTATGCTGTATTCACTTTGCGCCTGGTTCGTATAGACTCCGGACAACTCCGGATTCTTACTGCTGTTGCAGGCAATGATGAACAATGCACAGCTGATAAATGTTAGAATTTTTAACGTTTTCATATGTTTTGTTTTTATTTTATGCTGCTTTTTCTTTTTGTTCCCGGACCATTTCCGCGATCCCCTTTTCAATGCTGCCATGAATGGCGGCGTATTCCTGAACTTTTACCCTTTCCTTCCCTTCAGTCGTATAGGCAAAGTATTCTTCAGGGGATAGCTCGTTTTTATAGACCTTGATGATCTGTCCGCCGATGTCAATCAGGATTTCGCGTTTTTCTTTATCAACGGAAAGTGTCTGGGTTTTGCCCTTGTCACTCATACCGAGGGTATCCTGCAGCTTGTCGAACTTGTGCAGGAATTTTCGCATATCCATGAGTATTTTAATGTCAGCATTATTGATAATGGCATCTTTAATGATCGGCGAGCTGATCAGGTCGTCCAGCTCCTGCGTCACGACATTGGGCACGCCATTGAACTTCCGCATGGTTTTAAAAGCGTACTGGATAAATCCGGCCATTCCGGAATTGGCAATCGCCTTCCAGGCCTCGTCAATGGTGAGAACTTTTCTGATCCCTTTGAGTTTGCGCATTTTGGAGAGGAACATTTCCATGATGATCAAGGTAACAACCGGGAATAATATCGGATGATCCTTTATCGCATCCAATTCTATTACTACAAAGCGTTGGTCCAAAAGGTTCAGGTTTTCAGAGGCATTCAATAAATAATCAAATTCCCCGCCCCTGAAATATGGCCGCAATACGTATAAGAAATTGTCAATATCAAAATCCTTATCCTTTACCCGCTGCTCCTTCAGGATATGTACATAATGACTTTGCAGGTATTCATAAAATGAATTGAAGCTGGCGAAGACCTTTTTATCATTTTCGAGGTGCTCATAATAACCTTGCAGGGCGTTGGACAGGGCAACGTATTCACTTCGCATAAAGCTTTCGTTTTCCTGCTTCCATAGGGTCACAAGCAATGCTTTGAGGCTCTCCTTTTTTTCGGTATCCAGCGATTGTCCGTCCGGCAGAAAAAATGGATTGAACCTGATTGGGTTTCTTTCCTCGTAGGTAAAATAGTAGCCGCCGACCAGCTCACACAAGCCTTTATAACTTCCGCCAATATCTACCGTGACACAATGAGCGCCCTGGTCATATAGCGTGCGGAGAATATGGTTGACCGTCATCGATTTACCGCCGCCTGACGTTCCGCAAACGAGCATACCCATATTCGATGTAATTCCCCGGTTGCGGGGCCCATCAAATAGATCGACAAAAACGGGCTTACCGGTCAGCCGGTCACAAAAACGGATGCCTTCCGCCGGTGTGTCGCTCCGGTAATTAGTTTCCAGGTTTAAAAAACAGGTAGCCTGTTCCAAAAAGGTATCAAAGGTGTCGTTTACCGGAAAATCCGAAGCATTACCGGGTATGCCTGCCCACCAGATCTGGGCCGCCCCGTCTGATTCCTGTTTGCTGCTGGCACCGATCTGCGCCATTGCCGAGCCTACCAGGTTCTTAATATCCTGCAGGCCCTCACTTTTGTCCGTCCAGGCCAGTACATTAAAGTGCGCCTTTACCGGCAACCGTTGCTGACTGATGGCTTCATTCAAAAAGTCGTTGGTCGCATCCCTGCCAATCGCATTTTCACGGCTGTAAGCGGAAAGCGATTGCAGTCTCAATTTTTTTGCCTCCAGTTGTTTCAGGGTCTTCACGGTATCCCCGATAAAAAAATACTGGTTATAAATATGGTTGCAGTCGAGCAGAAGGTTGAGCTGTGCCGCAAAACCCACCGGAAATTTGGTTTTGTCCGTGCTGTATTTATCGTAATTGATCCTGCTTCCGCAGAGTGAAGGCAGATCCTCTGCATCACTAAGGGTAAAGAGCTGCGCGTGCTGGTCGCCGATCTGTATCCGGTCTTTAAGGTGTATATCTTTAAGCATTGGCCGTTCATGTTCCTTTAGCAAGAAGCAATACTGTTCCAGAATACCTGCTTTATTTTCCGTTCCTGTTAATTCGTCATTGCCGAGGCGTTTTAATTCAATATATCCGCTGTCGCATAGTATACGTTCAAACTGCCCTGCCTTTTCCAGAAAATCCGGCAGCATCTTATCATCAGTTGTCTGTTTGGGCGTAATGCTTTTCCGCATGATCCCCGAAAAGGCACTGTTGGCTTGCTTCCGGTCATCCGCTTTTTTGGTCAGCATCAGGTAGCAGGTATGGTCCAGAAATGGCCGGCCCTTAAAATGACGGTCAGCGGCGGTAGTAAGAAAGTTAACAGGTAATCCTTTCGCCCCGGTGTATCCATTCCTGATAAAAACATCCTGTTTATGAACGATGCTGTGTTTAGGCAGCACCTTAACTGCCCTGATCCAGGACTGATGGTAGGTTTCATAATCTTCGTCCGAGAGCGTAAATATCTCCGGAAGGGATACTTTATAGGCGATGGTCAGGTCGCCCTGAATGGAAACCATGCAATCATGTTCGACTTTATAAATCGGGAAGACCTGTTCCGCGCTTGTGAATACTGACATAACTAACGACTTAAACGGGTAAATAATTTACGTGAATTGAATTTCAGGTAACCGGGCAAATAGCGTCTCGCCGTACGCTTCATTAATCCGTATTGCCCGTATAGGTGACTTAGTTTATAGACCTGGAAAAACAATCCTCCGCCTAATGCGGAAATGACTGCAATGCAGATATATACCGGCAATCCCATGATATACATTAAGGCAAAAAAGATCAGTAGCCCTACGAGGCCACCCGCCAGATAGCCAATGTATTGCGCTTTGAGCCCTTTAAACTCTATGGGCTTGTTTATTCCCTTATTGATCTGGTAAACTGGCATGTTATATCCCCCTTCCTTTTTTATGTTTTCTTTGATGTTGCGTTAAGCTCTTAAGTGCTCGTTCCTGTTCGTTTTTTATTTCTGCCTGCTTTTCGTGATAAGTTTTTACATGAATGCCGAGCCGCTCACAATAAGGCAGCGAGGGTAGTAAAACCAATTGCACATGACCAGGCCGTTTTCCGTCAGGGAAGCCGCCGAGATAGATGTTCTTTGTCCTGCTATCGAAGAACAATTGCGTCCATGTATTGTCCTCCCAGATTCCGGCCATCATTATTTTGTTTGACGGCACATCTCTTTCCACGAATGTATCCAGCGCCTTTTGGTAGCTAAAGAGCGTTCCGCCGATCATGTACTCCGGATCGTTCCCGGATATGGGATTTGCATTTTTCATCGCCTACCATTGCTGCTTTTTTCCACGGCTTCGTTTATTTTGTTCCAGCCCGGCAAGTTTACCCTCAGTTTCCAGGAGTTTTACCTTTGGGATGAAGGCGTCATCTGCCATGTTATAATGGCGGGCAAGCCCGATAGGGTCAAGCTCGATAATTGGCGGAATCTTGATCATTTCTACATACGATGGTCTGTCGGCAACACTTACACTGCCGCCATAGATCTTTTTCGCCTGTTTATCAAACAGGATATTTGTAGGAGCCTCTTCCCAAAAGTCATCCATCGAAATTTTGTTCCAGGGCGCTTCTTTTTCGCGAAATTCATAAATCCGCGCATCCACTGTAAAAACTGTTCCCCCGATTGTAAACTCGGGAAGTTTCCTTGCCATATTTTTTGAATGGTTCATATCCTCTATATTTTTAAATTTTGTTTAGTGCCGCGTATCCGTGTATTTTGTTCAAGATATACCAGTTGCGGGGCCGCCTTTAATTGGGCCGGTTCGTTTTCGTTTTTTTTCACAACCGGATTGAGTGAAATGACGGGTGTTTGTTCAGTCACGGGGTTTTCCAGTCGTTCCTGGAACAGACCGTGTTGTTTCATCTGGCTTTCCTGGATTTTAAGGGCGATCTCCCTTTCCAGTCTTGACAGATCATTTTTTAGCGCCGCCAGTTCCGCTTCTTTTTCAAATGGTTTAGCTGATATTTGACCTAAAAGCGTAATTTCCTTATCGATCTCTTCCACCTCCCTGCCATACTTTTCCTTTAAATGATCCACGCGGTCTATCGCATTCAGAAAATGCCGGGCGCTGAGTTTTGCGTTATCAATATTTGGCGCACCCTTGTTATAGGTATATTTAATACCGCTTTCCGGGCTTTCCGCAAAGAAATTATTGCTGTAACGATAGCTGGTCAGTCCGTTATCTACCCAGGCCTCCTGCTGACGGCGGATGAAAAGATCGAAGCCGTAGAGTGTGCCGATCTGCTTCTGTTCCGCTTTTCCCGTCCCCGGCTCCCAGTCTTTATAAAGGTTGATCAGGTGCCTGCCGATTTCGTCAGCATCCGCAGTGGCCAGGTCATATATTTTGATTGGGTTGAGTTTCGTCCCTTCTGCATCGTATTTTAATTGGTTATGATAAATTCCGTGATCTGCCGCCAGTTTTTCCATTGTCCGGCTTTTTTCGGTTTTATCACGGTTCAAAGATTCCAGGTGGTATTTTGAGCGGGATGTTTCCTTGTAATGGGCCGCACGGTGATTTTCCAGTGCGGCCACTTTCTTTTCCACTTTAGCCTTTTCGAGCAGGGAAGTGTCCCCTGAAAGAATGGCGATATATTCTGAAAAATTCATCCCGCTTTGCTCATCCATCGCTCCTTCATCAATGGTGCGCAGGTGCAGTTCATTATTTTTCATCTGGCTGATGAACCGTTGTTTATTCTGCAAAAGGTTGAACTTGTAATTGTCAAGCGACTGCTCAACTGCGTAAATGAAGTTCATCACTTTATTCCCGTAATGTTCTTTCGCCAGCCAGTTGCCCTGACGGCTGAAACGGCCATCGCGTTGTTCAAGGTCAGAAGGCCTCCAGGGTATATCAAGGTGGTGCATGGCTACACCCCGTTTTTGAACGTTCGTCCCTGTCCCCAGTTTTTCAGTGCTGCCGATATTGATCCTGATTTCCCCGCTGTTCATTTTGCGGAACATGACAGGCTTTTGCTTTTCAGACCAGTCATGGGCAAAAGTGATCTCATGAGCTGGAATGTTGAAGTCGTTGATCAGCTTAGTTTTTAGCGCATCATATACGTTAAACTGATCCGGCTTTGGCGTTCCGATATCACAAAATATTAATTGTGTTCCCCGGAATGGCGTGCTTTGCTCATAGATTTCCGCAACCTTACGGGCGCAAACGTTCACTTTATTGTCCGGGTGATCACTGTAGTCAGGATTGATCAGCCGCATATCTGCAGCCATCTTTTTTGCATAATTGGTAGCGATCAGCATCCGGGCAAAATCTTCCTCCCTGGTCAATTGTGCCCGGCCGATTAATTCACCATCGCCCGTTTTCGCAAACTGCATCAGCTTTTGAATGAAAACCTGCTGATCCGGGGTAGGTGGAATATTAACTAACTGTTCATTCAGGGACGGCTTATCAAGGTGGATATGCCTGGCTGTCTTATAATCGGTGATCTCGTTATAAAACAGGGCCAGTTCAGGAACTTTAATGAAATACCTGAATCGTTCCTTGGAAATGATCTCATTGGTTACCGAAAACTCAAAATCCACCGTTTTGCGGGCGAAAACCGCTGCCCAGCCGTCGAAATTCTCAATGCGCTGACGTTCCATCTCCTTTGGCCGGAGGTATTTAAAGATCAGGTACATCTCTGTTAGGCTGTTGGAAATGGGCGTTCCCGATAAGAATGTCGCGCAAAGGTCACTGTCAAATTGCTGCTGCAAGGTCCTTACGGCGAAAAGCAGGTTGAGCGCCTTTTGACTGCCTGCAACGTTACCCAACCCGGCAACCCGGCTGTGCCTGGTTGAGAAGGTCAGGTTTTTAAATTTATGGGACTCGTCAACAAACAAATGGTCAACATTCAGATCCTGGAAATTAATGTCCTTATCCTGTTTGCTTTCAATCTTGTCCCGAATTTCCTTTAACCTGCCTTCAAGGTTGCTCTTACGTACTTCAAGCCCTTTGAGGACCTTCTTGCTGATCTTTTGTCCTAATGAAACGGCCGTAGCCAGGTCCCTTTCTACATTATCCAGCTCGGCCTGGAAAATCTCCTGCTGTATATCCTCGGATTGGGTGATCTTACCGAACTGGTCATGCGTCAGGATAATACAGTCCCAGTTGTTATTTATGATCTCGTGAAAGAGGCGGACACGTTTGGCCGGAACAAAGTCATTTTCGCCGGGCGCAAGGATGCGGGCCTTCGGATAAGCCAGACGGTAGGTGTCACGAATCTGGTCAACATTTGCCTTCAGGGCGATGATCATCGGTTTATGCACAATACCCAGGCGTTTCATTTCACGGCTGGCAACGATCATCGTCAGCGTTTTTCCAAGCCCGACCTCATGGTCAACTAATGCCCCCCTGTTTTGTATAATCCGCCAGGCAGAGTTTTTCTGTGAACTGTAAAGGTCGGTGATGCCCAGCGCCTGCTTATCCAGTCCGGGGAAATTTAAATGGCTGCCGTCAAATTCTCGGAGCACATAGCAGTTAAAAGTGTCGTTATAAATATTGGTCAGCTGGTCTTTTTCTTCCTGCGGCAGTTCTTTTAACCAGTTTAAAAAATGGTTCCGGATGCTTTCTACTTTCTGGTGTCCCAGTTGTATCGCCTCGTTATCCGGCAGGCGGATGGTTTTTCCTTCCCCTGCACTGACCGTATAAGTAAAATGAGGTGTCGTGTTTTCAAGGGCGTGCTCCATCAGCGTATGGCCGAAGACCTTGTTCCCCTGGATAGGTGTAATGCTATATTCCTGGTCAGTTATGGCGTTGCCATTTTCGTATTTGATCTTGAAAGTATCGAGGGAGGCGAAATAAGCCACTTCGGTTTCCACCTCAAACAGGTGGGTTGCGAAACGATTGTAAAAGGAAGCCGGAATCCAGCGCTCTCCAAAATTAAAATCCAGCAGGTCAAAGGGGATCTTCTCCGGTTGGGCCGCCGTAATGGCTGCCAGGCTGCGCGAAAACTCTTCATTAAGCGAATTGGCTTTAACTGCGGCTTCCGCCTCCTGCAATTTTTTTACCACATTACCTGACAGGTACTGATCTGCGGTTTCCCATAATCCATTTGCGGGGTTGATATAAATAAGGTGCTGCAAATCGGCAACTACCTCTTCTTCAGATTTTCCGGTCGCATCAGAAATAAACGGGATAGAAACACAGCCCTGATCGTTCAGGCTTCGGGCGAGGGCTTCTGCGGCGTTATCGCTTTGAAATCTTTCTTCCTTTGGGAAAAGCGGGCCATGAAAGATATCTGCCTTGACTATCTGCTCCTTTTCTTTTCTTTCCAATGAGGAAAGCATGATAAATCCAAAAGCTTCATCGTTGAGAAGCCTTCCCCTGTTAGATGTTTTATTCAGTTCCCCGAAATCATTTATGAAGTGGTCATAAGCTTTGTTCAGTTCGCCCCGTAGCCCGGCATAAGCCACACGTTCTTCACTTTCCTTTAGGATCAGCTGCTGATAGCTGTCCCTTACCTGAATATATTGTTCATAAAACGCGAGGTCTTTTTGGGTGCCGAATGGTTCAAAAGTTGCTTGCCCTTTTTCCGGATGGTCGATAATGCCGGCTTCTCCACGGTGGACAACTAACGTGCCTTTACGGTAAAATGGTTTTAAGCCGGTAAACGGTTTTGCAGATTCCGGTAGCAGGTGAAAGGCAGGCTCCAGTGAGCGGTCACCCTCATAAAGATAAATGTGGTCGAAGCGGCGCAAATCTTCTGAAAGCGCCTTAAGCTCATGGCTTAATAAACCCGCGCTCATCCATCGGGCGCTTACGGGTACTTCTTTTACATTGGAATACAGCTTGTACAGGTATTGCCCGTTGGTTTTGCTCCTGCAAGTAACCAGCACGATGCTTTCATGTTCCGGCTGCTCTGCCGTCCTGATCGTACTGACCAGCCTGGCCGTTGGCTGTTGTACCGTAGCGAGGTCGGTATCCCTTAAGTAGGCTTGTGCCCGGTTGTTTGTTTCTGCCGGTACCGAATCGAACAGCCCTAATTGTACCGCAGACGAGATTACCTTACTTTCGGGAACCGGGTGCAAAGTGAAATAACTATTTTTATTACTTAGAGATACCTCTGGTATGGTTGGGCTGGAGGTTAGCTGTTCAGCAATAATACTTTGTCCCTGTAGAAAAGCCTTCCTGTTAAACCTGCTCTCCATTGCATCGAGAATTGACTCAAAAAGCGGCTCAGCCAACCCGTTCAGATCATCGTTGTGCCAGATCACCCGCGATGCTTTGCCGTACTGGTTGGTACCTTCAGCGATCTCATCTGCAAAGATCAGCTCCGGGTGTCTTTCCACAAAGGCATTCAGCGAATAGCGCCCGAATTCGTTGGTTTGTTCGGTTGTGGAAATCAATAGCTGTTCTTCTTCCGACAAACTTGATTTACCATCATGCTTTTGGACGACAAGCAAATGTGTGGGTGCTTCCACGCCTGAGTGATCTTTCATCAGGTTATCAGGCATTAAGGAAAGGCTGATAAAATTAGCCCGGTCAAAAAGATATTCCCTGGCATCCTGGTTATCTGCGGTGTTTAAAAACGCGTCGGTGGTCAGGTAGGCCATCAGCCCTCCGTCAGCTAACTTATCCAGGCCCTTTGCGAAGAAATAATTATGAATTCTGCCCGAAATCGCCGTATTATGGAGTTCAGGGTCATACACTTTAAAATTGCCGAAAGGAATGTTGCTGGCGACCAGCTCATAATTCCCGTTATCCGCTTTATCAGTATCCTCCAGTCCGCTGATATGCACTTTAGCGGGTACAGGCAGCCCAGCGCAGATAGCTTCCAGAACTTTCCCGGTCAGAAAATCCTTTTCAACGGCAACAGCCTGTTTTAATTCAGGAAAAGCAGCTACGGCTTCTGTTAGAAAGACACCCGCACCTGCGCTTGGCTCATAAATGCTGCCTGGCGTAATTCCCTGGGTTTTGAGTGCGGCAAAAAGTGTTTTCGGTACGAATTCCGGCGTATAAAATGCGGAAAGGACACTGTTTCTTACTGAGCTGACGGCTTTTTTATAGGAGGCTTCATCCAAATATTCTTTCAGTAGCTGGTAAAATTGCTGCATTCCATCATAAACCCGCATATCCCCGTCAGTCGCTTTCTGCTGTTTCCATTCTTCGCGTGACCCGCTGCCATACATCACCTGTTTGATCCCGCCAAAACCTGCATATTTGCGCAGCACTTCCATTTGTTCCGCGTCAGGCCGTTCCCCTTCCTTTCTGGATAAGGCTATCCGCAGCGCTGCGATATTATCGCTTAATTTTTGCCTGACGGAGAAAGCCATAATCCTAAATTTTGAGAGTTCCAGTTCCTGTCGGCGTATTCCTGAATGGTGCCGGTAATGGCATAGCGGAGCATCCGGTCTTCCTCATTGAAGCCCATTACCTCGAATACAGGGTTGCATTCTTCCATCAGGTTGATCAGCTCATAGGTCAGCAAACCATTGATCCGGAGGCTGTCAGCCATTGGCAGAAAATCCGTATCCACCAACTCTGCGAGATATTGAAACCGTGACTCACCGAGGTCGGCAGTCAGGGCCACCATGCATAATTCGGTGATGATATACGGAGGTCGCCCTTCGTCGAGCAACCTTGCAGGCAGGCCGTCCAATGAATCGATCTTGTCGTCCAGGTAAATACCGGTCTTGCCATCCTGCTGCAAACTGATCAGGAGGTCAGGCCGGTTTTGCTGTAAAAAATCTTTTAGCTTGAGTTTGAGTAATTCCTGCATGATATTGGATTTAAACCCCGAAAAATGATTTTAGAACTGTGGCGACAACCACCAGGAAAATGCAGCTGCCAAACCAGCTCGACGCCACTTTTCCGGTATCATGTTCACCGTCATTCCATTTCTTAAATACTTTGATCGCACCCACCAGGCCTACAATTGCGCCTATAGCGTACATCAGGTTGGTCCCGGTGTCGAAATAGCTCTTTACCTGTGAGGTCGCCTGGTTAATGCCCGCATTGCCGTCTTGTGCTATGGCCACTTGTAAACTCAGCAGTACGAGCGTTGCGAAAGCGGTTATCTTTCTTAGAGATGCATCCAGCCGGTATTTTCCGTTTTTTAAAATATTGGTTTTCATATCCTTAATGATTAGTTTTCGTTATTCCAATAGTCTTCAAGGTCGTCGGGTGTCAGGGAAAAGGGAAATTGCGGAGCGCCTTCTGTCAGGAGGTATTCATTGATCTTCTGACGGTAACCGCTGCCTGAAAGGGAAGAATATTTTTGCACGATCAGCCGGAACAGCATTTCAAAGTTCT
>Ga0207647_10000139_pt1 | contig 57477 bp, 46 predicted proteins | sample KBSCornC2_FD_184295 | JGI IMG/M metagenome (GOLD analysis project Ga0207647, IMG submission 184295) | Corn rhizosphere microbial communities from Kellogg Biological Station, Michigan, USA - C2 (SPAdes) (version 2) | ecosystem: Host-associated > Plants > Roots > Rhizosphere ... | reverse complement strand
TGTTGACCCTACAAAAAAGAAAACAGGTGGCGCCCTTCTTGGCGATCGTATACGCATGAATGCCATAGGCAACCCGCGTGTATATATGCGCTCTATGGCAACCCGCCAGAGCAACCTGGCTGTGTCTAAGTTCGTGATGGATGCGGTAAACATTTTGAAGGCTGCTAAATACGATCTTATAATACTTGAAACATCAGGTATTGGCCAGAGCGATACCCAGATAATGGACTATTGCGACATGAGCATGTATGTGATGACGCCGGAATATGGTGCCGCTACACAGCTCGAGAAAATAGACATGCTGGACTTTGCGGACATAGTAGTCATCAATAAGTTTGACAAACGCGGTGCTATGGATGCCCTGCGCGATGTAAAAAAGCAATACCAGCGCAACCACAAATTATTTGATAAAGCCCCGGACGAAATGCCGGTATATGGCACCATCGCTTCTCAATTTAACGACCCCGGCACTAACACAATGTACCGGTCGCTGATGGACCTGGTAGTGAAGAAAACAGGTGCTCATCTGGAATCTCATTTTGCAGTAAGCAAAGAGATGAGCGAAAAGATATACATAATACCACCTGCACGCACCCGATACCTGAGCGAAATAGCAGAGAACAACCGCAAGTATGACAAATGGTCGCTGGACCAGGCTGCTGTAGCACAAAAACTCTTTGGCATTACTAAAACGATACAGGTACTGCAGGGCGCAAAAGATATAGAAGATAAAGACAGGCTGATAAAGACACTACAGGAAGTTTATACCAAAACCGAACTGGAACTTGACCCTAAGAATAAATACCTGCTCGAGCACTGGGAAGAAAAGAAACAACAATACAAGGGTGAATACTATACCTACAAGGTGCGTAATAAAGAGCTGAAAATAAAAACGCATACCGATTCATTATCTCATAGTCAGATACCTAAGGTAGCAGTACCTGAATTTGAAGCATGGGGCGAAATACTGAAATGGGCACTGACAGAAAACTTCCCCGGCGAATTCCCTTATGCAGCAGGTATCTACCCATTCAAGCGCGAAGGCGAAGACCCTACACGTATGTTTGCAGGTGAGGGCGGTCCAGAGCGTACTAACAAACGTTTTCACTATGTATCACTGGGTATGCCTGCAAAACGCCTGAGCACAGCATTCGACAGTGTAACGCTTTATGGCCAGGACCCTGACCATCGCCCGGATATATATGGTAAAGTTGGTAACTCAGGTGTAAGTGTATGTTGCCTGGACGATGCCAAGAAACTATACAGCGGTTTCCACCTGGCAGACCCTAAGACATCCGTATCTATGACCATAAATGGCCCGGCACCTACTATCACTGCCTTCTTTATGAATGCAGCTATAGACCAGCAGTGCGAGCTATATATAAAGGAGCATGGACTGGAAAAAGAAGTAAACAAAAAGATAGACGCTATATATGCCGATAGGGGTATTAAGCGCCCTACATACAATCCGTCTGTTTTTGGTGGCGGCGCCGAAGGCTCGCTGCCTGAGGGTAATGATGGCCTGGGTCTGATGCTGCTGGGTGTAACCGGCGACCAGGTATTGCCTGCAGATGTGTACCGGAAGATAAAAGAAGAAACACTAAAAGCAGTACGTGGTACCGTGCAGGCTGATATACTGAAGGAAGACCAGGCACAGAATACCTGTATCTTCTCTACAGAGTTCTCACTGCGTGTGATGGGCGATGTGCAGCAATACTTTATAGATAAGGGAGTGCGCAATTTCTATTCAGTATCTATCAGTGGTTATCACATAGCAGAGGCGGGTGCAAATCCTATTTCGCAGTTAGCCTTCACGCTTTCTAATGGCTTTACGTTCGTAGAGTATTACCTGAGCCGTGGCATGCACATAGATGATTTTGCACCAAACCTTTCCTTCTTTTTCAGCAACGGCGTAGATCCTGAATATAGTGTGATAGGCCGTGTAGCACGTCGCATATGGGCCAAGGCCATGAAAATTAAGTATGGCGGCAACGAACGCTCCCAGATGCTTAAGTATCATATACAGACATCAGGCCGCTCACTGCACGCACAGGAAATAGACTTTAATGATATACGCACCACGCTACAGGCGCTGTATGCGATATATGACAACTGTAACTCACTGCACACAAATGCCTATGATGAAGCGATAACCACACCTACAGAAGAAAGCGTACGCAGGGCGATGGCCATACAGCTCATCATCAACAAAGAATTAGGTCTTGCCAAAAATGAAAACCCGCTGCAGGGCTCATTCATTATAGAAGAGCTTACAGACCTGGTAGAAGCAGCCGTACTTACCGAGTTCGATCGCATATCAGAAAGAGGTGGTGTGCTGGGTGCTATGGAAACAATGTACCAGCGCAGCAAAATACAGGAAGAAAGCCTGTACTACGAAACACTGAAGCATACAGGCGAGTACCCGATAATAGGTGTAAATACTTTCCTTAGCTCCAAGGGTTCTCCTACCATTATTCCGTCTGAGGTAATAAGGAGTACGACTGAGGAAAAGGAATTTCAGATACATACAGTGGAGAACCTTGCAAAGCGTAGCGGCGAAAAAGGACAGGAGATGCTGAAGCGCCTGCAGCAGGTATGCATACACAATGGTAATGTGTTTGCAGAACTGATGGAGACTGTGAAGTATTGTTCGCTGGGGCAGATAACCAAGGCGCTCTTTGAAGTGGGTGGACAGTATAGAAGAAGTATGTAATCTAAAAATGAACTTATAAATCTGCTTAATGCGATATCTTTTATTGCTCGGTTTTTTAGCATTCGGAATTAAAGGCACAGCCCAGTCACGAGTATCTGTAGAGAATGTAAAGGTTTACTCCTTTGTAGAAAAGATGCCGGTATTCCCTGGCGACACTCTGGAAAGATATGTACAGCAAAATGTGCACTACCCAGAAGGCGGCAGAAAAGAAGGCGCAACATGGGTGAGATTCATTGTGAACACCGATGGCAGTGTAAGTGATGCAGAAATAACAAAGGCCATGGGCAAAGAATACGATGCCGAAGCACTGCGTGTAGTAAGGGCGATGCCCAAATGGCAACCAGGTATGCAAAATGGCACAGTTGTGAAAGTATGGATGAAAGTGCCGGTTAAATTCAAGCAGAAAAATTAATATATTGCTGTAGAAAGCGATGGGATTTTTATATCTGCTGCCAAATAATAAATAACGATAATTCTTAGTTATCTTCTTATTGCATTATGTGTCTTTAACTAATATCTGCTATGACATTCACCCGTACCTTTTTACTATTTATTTTAGCAATATTCCTGTTTATTTCCTGTCAGAAGACACCCACCCGCGATTTGAAGTTATACCTCACGGGCCACAAATGGTATTACACTAATATCTACGGCGGTCCGCCACCACTCAGTATGACGCATTGCGACTCTACGGTATGGTACACCTTCAAGTCAGATGGCACCGGCTATGTTGGTAACGATGATACAGATTGCAAGGCTACTATATACAACATCAATTTCACCTACACCGTAAATTCAGATATCAGGCTTATTACGTTAAATGGCATAGAAGGTGCAGGCACAGCCCAGGAATGGTATATAGACACTATTGGCAATGATGTTTTCAAATACACCTATTCAGTAAGCACAGGTGGTGGCAATACTTTTGATAAGCATGCTACACTGGTGCCGCGTTAACAGCATACGATCATAGTATTTACCGGGCCAACACATAAGTTGGCCTGTTTATTACAGCTGCCTTATATTTAGCAGTTACTTTAATATTATTTAATATCCTTACCATACATTCGGGTATGGTTTTTTATTGGGTAGTTTGCACATGCGTAAATTCCTGAAAATCTTTTTATATGTGCTGGGCAGCATTATAGTATTGCTGCTTGGGGTTGTAGTCTGGTTAAATACAGGCTCAGGGAAGAATTTTGTACGTACGAGGGCGGTGGCATTCCTGCGCGGAAAGCTCAAAACAGAGGTTTCAATTGGGGAATTGGGGTATGGCTTACCGAAATATATAGTGCTTAAAAATGTACTATTTAAAGACCAAAAGAATGACACCTTATTAGCCGTAGCTAATCTAAAGATAGATATTGACATGCTGAAACTGCTGAAAAAGCAGGTAAGCGTGCAGCAGATAGTACTGGAAGGCGTACACGCGCATATATACAGGAACGCACCGGACACTAATTTCAATTTCACCTACATCATAGATGCTTTTACCGGCAAAGCAAAATCACCTAAACCGAAAACTCCTAAAGACACTACTTCTTCATTTTCCATAAATCTCGACAGGCTCACCTTGAATGATATACACGCCCGCTTCGACGACTATACCGGTGGCACCCGCCTTGCGGTAGATCTGGATCATTTAAATCTGAAAATGAAGAAACTTGATTTGGATAAGATGCAGTTCCATATAAAAGAATTAGTGGTAGCCGGATTACAAAGTACCGTTTTGCAGGATACCTCTTACCTGCCGCCAAAGGTTGATACCAGCACTAAAAAAACAAACTTTCAGCTTGCCGCAGATGACATAGACCTGCAAAAGATAGCTTTCCACTACAACAACAGTCTTAGCAAAATGCTAATGGACCTGCATTTAGGTAAGCTAAAAACAGCAGCTAAAAACTTTGACCTGGCAAAGGCCCGCATTAATCTCGACCAACTGACACTGGATGAAACGCAGATGAAGATAGTGATGGGTAACAACTCTACAGTTCCTAAAAAGGTGGATACCCTTGTAGATACCCTGCCGCAAAGTAACTGGCATGTAGTGGCTAATGAGGTGAAATTGAACAACGTAAATTTTGCATTGGATAATAATAGTCAGCCCAGGCAGGCAAAGGGAATGGATTATTCTCACCTGGATATTCAAAACCTTGTTTTAAACTCAAAGGACATTTTATACACGGGCGATACTATAACAGGTAATATTAAGCACCTTTCAGTAAAAGAAAAAAGCGGGCTTGACCTGAAGGAGTTAAGAACAGTATTTGTGTACAACAGGCAAGGAGCTTTATTAAACAATCTTTATTTGCAAACATCCAATACCGTTTTGCAAGATCATTTGGAGATACATTATCCATCACTTGATGCCCTGAAAACGCACCTGCAGAATATGCAGCTAAAGGTGAACCTTAAGAACAGCATAGTAGGTATTAGCGATGTACTGTTATTTGCGCCTACACTTGAAAATCAGGAGCTATTCAGGAAAAACCGGAATGCGCACTTACGCCTTGATGCCGTACTGGCAGGTTATCTTAGCTCACTCAATATCAGCAATTTTTACCTCTCCGGTTTTGGCAATACAGAAGTGCAACTGAATGGCAGGCTTAGCGGCTTGCCCGATGCGAATAAGATTAATTACAACCTGCATATCGCAAAGCTGCAATCATCGCGTAACGATTTGAATCCATTGTTACCCAAAAGTCTGCAGCAGCAGGTACGCCTGCCGGACAGGTTTGGTGCAAGCGGACAAATAGCTGGAACCATAAAAGATTATAATGCCAACCTTTTAATAATAAGCTCTGATGGTAATGCGTACATAAATGGTTTGCTGTCGATGTCGGGTGGTAAGGGAAGGGAACGCTATGACATGCACCTGCGCACAGACAAGCTGAACATAGGCCGTATATTAAAAAAGGACTCGCTGATGAGCACCGTAACTGCAACCGTTGCTGCAAAGGGTGAGAGCTTCGATGTAAAAACAATGAATGCGGCACTGAATGGTGTAATAGAAACGGCATACCTGAAAGGATATAATTATCACCAGATAACTTTTAATGGTAAAGTAGCATCCAAAACCGGCGAAATAAAATTAGTATCCAATGATCCTAATGTGCGTATAAATCTGGACGGGCATGCAGACTTTACAGGCAAATATGCAGCCGCTAAAATAAAGCTGCAAATGGATAGCATTAACTTCCAGGCATTGAAGCTGTATAAAAGTGAACTCCGCATACACGGTACTATAAAGGCGGATTTCCCTGAGTTAAATCCCGATTATCCACGCGGCACCTTTATGTGGACAGAGCCAATAATAGTGGCTGATGGCAAAAAATATTTGCCCGATAGCATGTTCATATCCTCCCGCCCCAGCCAAGACACAGGGCAGAATATAGTCATCTTTACAGATGTTATGAAGGGCACCATAACCGGGCATACACCACTTACTAAGATAGGCGCCATAATACAAGACCATATCAACAGGCATTATGCGTTTAAGAAAAAAGATTCTACCGGCAAGACACCTGATATAGTAAACATAGTAAGCAAAAAAGATAGTAACAGCGCCAAAGTGCCTGCTAACTACGATCTGAAAATAGTTGCACATATTGAAGACAAACCGCTGCTGCATGTGGTGCTGCCGGGTATTACCTATATGGATACGGTAGATATAAATGCCGCACTGGACCCTGCAAATCTATACCTGAAAGTAGATGCACCACAAGTAGTATATGGTGGCAGTACCATTACGAATGCACAGGTACTGGTAAATGGTGCAGACTCGGCATTTACATATAAAGTAACCATAGATGAATTTGCACAGAACCGTATGAAATTCTGGTATGCAAATATTAATGGTAATCTCGATCAGAATCAGATTACAACAAATGTAAGCCTGTCAGATTCAGCAAAGAAAGAACGCTTCGCATTATCTGCCACATTGCAAAATAATAGGGACACACAAATAATACAGTTGCATCCCGGCCTGAAACTTAACTATGAAACCTGGCAGGTAAATGAACCGAATAGAATAGTGCTGGCTAAAAATGGGATGTATGTACAGAATTTTCAGATCAATAATAATAACCAGTACATAAAAGTAAACAGCGAGCAGCCCAAGCCTAATACGCCGCTAAGGGTGGACATCAGCAATTTTATATTAGCAGATATAACAAGAATGATAAGCTCTGATACTCTGCTGGCAAATGGCGTACTGGGGGGTAATATAGTATTGGAACGCACCGTACCTACACCTGCGCTTACCAGCACATTGCAGATACAAAACCTGTCTGTAATGGGCGATACGATTGGCAATCTGAAGATAGACGTAAACCACACAAAAGATAACGAACTCGGCGCTGATGTAGCCATAACAGGCAGGGGTAACGATATAGATCTTAAAGGCACTTATTATTTGCAAAACACAGGTGGCAATGATTTTGATTTTATTCTTGCGCTTAAGGCACTTAATATGCAAACTGTTGACGGCGTTACTTTTGGCAAGTTGAAAAACAGCAGCGGCTACTTGCGTGGTGACTTGCATATACAAGGTACTGTTCATGCACCGCTTATAACAGGTGAGCTGAGAACAGACCAGATGGTTACAACCGTGAGCATGCTGAATGCCTATTTCAAAATGCCGTCTGAGAAAATTACGTTTACTAAAGATGGTTTGCATTTTGAAAACTTCCGCATCTATGACAGTTCCGGTAACAATGCTACAATTACTGGTAGTGTCGCAACCAACGATCTGCCCAATATGACCATGGACCTGCATGTGACTGCCAAAAACTGGCGAGCGCTGCACTCCACTTCAGGTGACAACAAAACTTATTATGGGGATCTTTTACTTTCTACCAATCTTAATATTAAAGGTTCACCTTCCACACCTGATGTAGATGGTACCTTGAATATACTAAAGGGTACTAAAGCTACTTATGTGATGCCCGAAACTGCTCCGCAGATAGAAAGTCATGAAGGGATAGTTAAGTTCTTCAGTATGAAGGATACAGCCCGTTATAAAATATTAAAACCGGAAAAGAAGGATACTACAAAAATGAAGCTTGCCGCTGGCTCTAACATTAATGTCAATATAGGTATTGATAAAAGTGCAGAGTTTAGCGTGGTAATAGATAAAGCTTCAGGAGATTTTTTAAGGGTACGCGGCGATGGTGCGCTTAATGCATCGGTAACGCCGGACGGTAATGTGGGCATAACAGGCACCTACGACCTGCATGGAGGCGAATACCAGCTTAATTACAACTTCATTAAGCGTCTATTCAAGATACAGGATGGCAGCAGCATCACATTCGCCGGTGACCCTTCTAAAATGCAGGCTAATATCACTGCCATATATGTAGCAGATGTAGCACCTTACGATTTAGTGCAGCAGGATATAGCTGACCAATCTCAACTCAATTATTATAAGGAGCGCTTACCGTTCAATGTTGTACTAAATATAAAGGGACAGGTATTGCACCCATCACTTACATTCAATATCACGCTTCCTGATAATACTGTATTCCCTATATCTTATGATGCGGTGGAGCTGGTGCAGGGAAAGCTAAACCAGGTAAGACAGGATACTGCAGAACTTAACAAACAAGTTTTTGCTTTACTAATACTTAATCACTTTGTGGCACAGGATCCGTTTTCATCAGGCGCGTCAAGCAGTGCAACTTTTATTGCTAAGCAAAGCGTTAGCAGATTCATTGGGGAGCAGCTTAACGAGTTTGCAAACCACCTTATTAAAGGTGTGGACCTCTCAGTAGATCTTGCCTCATCTGAAGATTATACGACTGGTAGCTATCGCGAACGTACCGACCTGAATCTTGCGGCATCGAAACGATTGCTGAATGACAGGCTTAAGATAACCGTAGGTAATGATTTTGAGCTGGAGGGTCCCCAGACAAGCAATAGCGACCAAAGTAATTTAATACCCAGCAACCTGGCGGCAGATTATTTGCTAACAGCAGATGGCAGGTACACTATGCAGGCATACAGAAAGAATTACGACGAAGGGGTGCTGGAAGGTTATGTTACAGAGACAGGATTAAATTTTATTGTAAGTCTTGACTATAACAAGTTTAAAAACATATTCAAAAAGAAAAACCAAAAAAAGGAACAGTCTACTACTGCGCCGAAAAAATAGGATAAGGATAATATGACCTTTAAACGAATAGGAATATATATTGTTGGTGTTATCGCAATTTTATTTACTGCCTGCAGCAATACAAAACATTTGCCTGCAGGAGATTCTTTATATATAGGAACAAGAGTAAAACTTACTGATAAAAAAGAAGCAAGCAGGAAAGAAGATAAAGTACTAAAATCAGATCTCGAGGCTGCAGTGCGCCCTAAACCCAATTCTAAAACGCTGGGCATGCGTATAAAGCTGCGCCTGTACAATTTCGCAGGCACACCAAAAAAGAAAAAGGGTTTGCGTCATTGGCTTAGAGACAAGGTAGGCGAGCCGCCGGTATTAGCCAGCACCGTTGATATGCAGTTTAATAAAACACTTTTGGAAAATATTTTACAGAACAAGGGCTTCTTCTACCCATCTGTAAACGGGCACCTCGATACAAAGCATAAAAAAACAAAGGCAGTATTCGAAGTGGTGCTGGGCCCGCAATACACTATTAACCAGGTATTTTTTGTAACAAAAGATTCAACACGCATTGCAAAAGATATCAGAGACCTGCAGGATGAAACCCTACTTGATACCGGCCAGTCATACAACCTTACCCTGATAAAGGCCGAACGCGATAGGATAGAAAGAGGCTTGAAGGAAGAAGGTTACTATTTCTTTAAAGCTGATTATATATTGCTATTGGCCGATACAAGTGTTGGTAACAAGAGGGTAAACCTTTACCTGCGTCTGAAGCACGAAGAGATACCTGATGAGGCGTATAAAATATATACAGTAGATAAAGTGTACGTTTATCCTAACTACAAGCTGCGTGACAATGGCAAGAGCAACGATACAAGCAAGGCCAACGCAACAGTATATAAAACTTATTATATAATAGATCCCAAGAAAAAATTTAACCCACAGATTTTTCCTGACAACCTTTTATTTGCCACAGGCGATCTATACAACCGTACAGATCAGAACAAGTCTCTTAGCAGGCTGGTAAACCTTGGCACATTTAAGTTTGTAAAAAACCGCTTCGAAGTATCGCCTGTTTCCGATACCATGCTGGACGTATATTATTATCTTACTACTTATCCTAAAAAATCATTGCGCTTCCAGATAGGTGCCCTTACGCAAAACGATAATCGTGCAGGCTCGCAGGCAAGCATCAGCTGGCTAAACCGTAATACATTTAAAGGTGCCGAGCTTTTCCAGATAAAGTTGAATGGTGGTTTTGAAGCACAGTATAGTGGTGCGGCCCGCAGGCCAAATATTTATAACACCGGTGCAGAGGCTGATTTGTCATTCCCTCGTTTTTTAGTTCCGTTTATAAATATTGGCTCTATCAGTTCATTCACTCCTAAAACCTACATTAAAGCCATTTATAATTACGAATCTCAGTCAGATCTCTTACGCATCAATTCTTACAAAGTATCTTACGGCTACGATTGGAAAGATGATATTCGTAAAGAGAACCAGCTTTACCCTTTCAACTTTACTTATGTAAAAACAGATACATTAGGCGATGCATCAAAGCTTGGATTGTTGTATGGCAACCTTATTTTTAATGGCATTATCATTGGCCCTACTTATGAGTTTACTTACAACTCCCAGGTAGGCCCTCAAAAAACAAGCAGCTTTTATTTTGACGCGCTAGTAGACCTTTCGGGTAATATCATAGGTTTAGCAGAGCATGCAAATTATAAAGACCACCCTCAAACACTGTTTGGTTCTACCTATGCACAGTATCTAAAGTACCAGCTCGACTACAGGTATTATTTTAAAATGGGCCAAACTAATACACTTGCCAGTCGTATACTTATAGGTGAAGGGGTACCTTACGGTAATTCATCTCAGCTGCCTAATATTAAACAATTCTTCAGTGGTGGTAGCAGTAGCTTGCGAGGCTTCCCTACCAGGCTGGTAGGTCCGGGTACCTTCAACGAAAATTATCTGTTTGGTACTAACCAGTACATAGAAACACTGGGTGATATGAAATTGGAGCTAAATACAGAATTACGCACTACCGTTTATAAATTTTTCAGTACTGCACTATTTGTAGATGCAGGTAATATCTGGCTGTATAATGATAATCCCCGGTTCCCGGGAGGTAAGTTTACCAAAGATTTCTATAAGGAGCTGGCTGCCGATATGGGTATCGGCCTCCGCTTCGATGTGAAAATATTGCTCATAAGGCTGGATGTGGGTATCCCCATTCGCGAACCATATTTACCTGAAAATGAACGCTGGGTATTTAATAAGATCAATTTCGGTGACCCAACATGGAGAAGGAATAACCTGGTATTTAACATAGCCATAGGTTATCCTTTCTAAAAAAATGCTGGGCTAGCTTATTTTTTCATCGTTTTTTACCACGTCCTTAGTGCTTCTTACCAGGCCTATGCCTGCAAAGAAGAATATAAGTCCCAGAATTCCATACATTGATATGGCCTTTATGTCGTAATTACTTGTAGAGCTGTGGTTAACAAAATTGACGGCAGCCATTATAAGTCCCAGGATGCCCAATAACGTTAATATCACGCCTATTACTCTTTTTTCCATAGTTCATTTGTTTTCTAATATGAGCTATTAAAAAGAGCATGCCGCCGCAGTTATTATTGCTTGGCCATCATAAATAAGCCGTCGCTGCACTTCAGCACTATTGTGTCGCGGGCAGGCAAGGGCCCTGAAGCTATAAGGCCTGATCTGTTGTCGAAACTGTCAATGGAATTAGCAGGAATAAAGCCCGCATGTACATACATACCACCGGGGTAGCTGAAAGAATAAGTATAATCCTCTGTAACAATATTACCGGAGGCATCCTTATGCGTATATACAGCACTCATATCTTTCTTCAGTACTAATGTGCGATACTGATTATTAGCAGTTAGAGCTCCCCAGATATTTATATAGCTATAGTCAAATGCATCATAAGCCTTCCAGGTAGTTTGCGAGGTATAGCCACTTAGCGCTACACCACGGTACATACCTGTGTGCAGCGGTGCCAATATTGGGAAAAGCGTATCGTTACTGCGAGGGGTAATGGTAGATGGTGTATTAGCAAATATTAGCCAGTTGGTGCTGAGATAATCATCGCTATACCAGTCTACATAGTAAGTGGCCGTAGTATCAAGGCTGTTAAATGATATTTTATATTCGGTACCCGGCGGCAGATGGCAAGTCATAAACAGGTTACTGTTAGTATTGTAATCCGCAATTTTCTTATAAATATTTACCCTTACCGTAGCAGATAAATTGTTGGCTATAATATAGTTGCGCATGCCCGGTCTTTGAACGGGGGCAGGCACCGGGTTAGGCAAACTTTTTTTGTCTTTGGTACACCCAAATAACACAAGGCAGGAAAGAATAACACCAAGGCAATATAATCCGGGCCGGTTCATTAAGTCTCTAATTAAGAGTATTTTTTAAGCCAACTAAAGATAGGGGAAAATTGGAAAACTTTAACTGAATCTTATATAAACAATTTAGTCAAATCGAGACTTGTGTTTTTACATATTCGAATTTTTCTTTCAATAAGTAAGCCTAAATACAGCTTTGGTTAGTTGTCACACAAAGTAAGTTATGGACGGCTTATCATCTGCTCATACATCTCCTTAAAAGGTTTTCCTTTTAGGTCATGAACTATTTTTGACTGATACACTTCGGCTTCTCCCAGCAGACTTATGCACAATTTTATAGCCTCGGGGTGCATAGATTTAAACATCATTTCAGTTACCATGCTCATTTGCTTATAGCATTCCTGTAGTTTGTCTCTACCTTTCTCCGTCAGGCTTATCAGTGTAGCACGCTTATCAGTATCATGCTGCCTGGTTTTTATGTAGTCTTCCTTTATTAGTTTATTTATGGCATCCATGCCGGTAGTATATTCCATCAGCATAGCATTTATAAGATCAGTTTTCTTCACTTCCTCCAGAAATCTAAGCTCGTTCAAAAAATAAAAAGTCTCGGGAAGGGGTACATTCAGTTCTGCCATGGCTGCCTCAAAATATATGCGATATATATGTATTAGCTTGCCCATTATCTTCATCAGCAACGATCCATCCGATGGAGGAAGTTTGCCACCTACCATATCGTCGCGCCTGGCATTTTGCGCCAGGAAATAACGGCAAAAATCAGCTATATCTCCATTTGTATGTTGCTGCTCAAATTTATCCCACTCATTTACTAAAGAAACTACCTTATTCATTTATTATATCGGTTTCGTTACAAATTTATCGAAAATAATTTAAAAAAGTTGTAATTACATCTTTTTCGTATTACTTTTGCCGCATAAACTACAATATTGATGTATTTGAAGAGCGAAATAAACTTTGAAATTAATTCACCGATTTTTTTAGAGTCTTTACCGATAACTAACAATGGTTAGCCGAATTAGCTTTTAAGACCCTGAAATGCCAATATAGATTTGCATCACATTTTAGAAAACACTACAATGAAACAAACACTACATATACTTAAAGCAAAGAAGGTGCTGATAACACTAGGCTTATTGCTTAGTGGCAGCATTGCCGCCTGGGCGCAAGCCACTATTAGCGGCAAGGTGGTAGATGACAAGGGCAAAGCAGTGGCTGGTGCCAGTGTTTACCTGGATAGCACACTGGATGGTGGCACTGCCGACACAGCGGGCAACTTTAAATTTACCACTACCGAAACAGGCTTTAAAACAATTATTGCCACAGAAGTAGGCCACGAGAATGGAGGATTGCCGCTGGACATAAAAGGTGATATGAGCGGGTTACTCATTAAGCTAAAATCTGAAAAGACACACAAGCTCAATGATGTGGTAATAACAGCCGGTAGCTTCGACGCATCTAATGACAAAGATAAAACCGTATTAAAGCCGATGGATATAGTAACTACTGCGGGTACACAGGCAGATGTTGTAAAATCTATGGAGACCTTGCCGGGTACACAGAAGCAGGGCGCTGAAAATGGTCTCTTTGTACGCGGTGGCGATGCCAGCGAAGCAGCTATACTGGTAGATGGTATGGTAGTGCAGAATGCGTTTTTTAGCGGCCCTCCGGGTGTTACTACCCGCAGCCGTTTTGGTGCATTTCAATATAAAGGAGTATCCTTTAGCAGTGGTGGTTACAGCGCCCGCTACGGGCAGGCACTGAGCAGTGTGCTGGAACTAAACAGTCTGGACCTTGCAGATAAAAGCACCATAAACATGGGTATAAACATGGCAGGTGTGTATGCCAGTGGTACTAAACTATGGAAAAATAGCAGCCTGGATATAGGCGCTAATTACAATAACCTTTCACCTTTTTATGGTATAGCCAATACTAACTACAAGTTTTATGATGTACCGGTAGGTGGTGGTGGAAACATGCACTATGCATGGAAGCCAAACAAGGATGGAATACTAAAGGTAGCAGTTAATGGTACTTACTTTAGCAGTGGTATAGCAGTGCCAAGTCCTTTTCAACCGGATACTGATCTTAACTATGTAACTAAGAATACAGATATATTTTCTGAAGTTTCTTATCGCCAGATGTTTAAGAACAAGTTTAGCTTGTATACAGCAGCATCTTATAGCTATGACTATAATGACAATAAATGGGGTTCCCTGCCTTTTAAAGAAACGGACCAACGCGCACAGTATAGACTGGAAGGTAAATGGTATGCAACTACCCGCTTTAGCCTGCTGGCAGGTACCGATATACAGCACTATAGTATAGACCGTGACGCATGGCTTCCTCAGGGAAACAGCGTAGATACGTTCAATAGATATAAACAGAACTTTACCGAAACACAGTTGGCAGGTTTTGTTGAGGCTGACTGGACACCTGTGTATTGGTTAGCTGTACGTCCGGGTCTGCGTTATGAACATAGTGAATTGCTGAATAAAGATGGAATAGCACCACGCATGAGCTTAGCTATAAAAACAAGTGATAACAGCCAGGTATCTCTTGCTTATGGTATTTTTTACCAAAATCCTGATGACAATTACCTGCTCTATGGTTACCGTCCCGATTTTCAACAAGCCGTGCATTACATAGCTAACTGGCAGTTGAATAAAAATGACCGCACTTTAAGAATTGAAGGATATTATAAGACATATAATGACCTGGTGCGTGAACGAACTACTACTTACGATCCTAATCCATACCACTCACTATATGGCCTCAATGTGGACAATAGTGGTTATGGTTATGCAACGGGTGCTGAATTATTCTGGCGCGATAAGAAAAGTATAAAGAACTTTGATTACTGGGTTTCTTATAGCTACATAGACACACGTCGTTTGTATAAAAACTATCAGTCAGAGATAACACCTGATTTCATTGCAAATCATAATCTGAACCTTGTAGCAAAATACTTTATTGACAAGTGGCAGACAAACATAAGCGCTACATATAGTTATGCAAGTGGCAGGCCATCATATGCACCCGACTGGAATAGTGTAACGACTCCTGATTATAATAACCTTGCTCTTACCATTGCTTATCTGCATACTTTTGGCGGTAAATGGTTCACCGTATTTTATTTAGGCATGGACAACCTAACTAATGCACACAACATATTTGGATACAGGTATAGTGATGCTAATGGTAGCCCGGTAGTACGTACTCCTATATTACCGCCACTCTATCGCTCTATATTCTTTGGGGTAAATATGTCACTAACACAATTCAGTAAAGACGAACTTTAATAAAATTTTATAAAAACTAATCGCTAACAAAACATAAAAACTAACAATCATGAAAGGACTTATTCTGCTTTTTTCTGCTATAGCTTTCGCGGTAGCTACCTGCACGGCACAAGACTTCAAATCCACCTTGCAGAAAACATTTGACGCATTTGAAAACACACAAGACCAGCAACAGAAAGCTGACCTCAGTAACAAACTGGGACTGATATCAAAAAAATGGAGCAATGAATGGCTGGCACATTACTACTATTCTTTTAGCCAGGCTGCTGTTTCTTATGGCGAGAAGGATGAGGCCAAGCGCGATGCTTATGTAGATGAAGCTGAGAAAGAATATGACGAAGCAAAGAGTATTCTGGGCAAAGACAATGATGAAACCTATGTATTGGCCGCTATGATTGCTAATGCACGTCTTGCAGTAAAGCCACAAAGCCGCTGGCAGAAATACGGTAAGCTATTCAGCGAAGACCTGGGCAAAGCAAAAGAAATGAACCCTAACAATCCACGTATGTATTACCTGCAGGGTGTAAGTAAATTTCACACCCCTAAAATGTTTGGCGGTGGCAAAAAGGCGGCGCTTCCATACTTTGAAAAAGCAGAGCCATTGTTCGCAGCTGAAAATAGCACAGACATAACAAAACCTTACTGGGGCAAAAACGAAAATGCATACTTCATGGGGCAGTGTAAAGGAGATAATGCAGACAAGGAATAAAAAATAATTTTAGGTTAGGCAATCCCATCCCGGCTATTTATAGCCGGGATTTTTTATGCTTTATTCTTGTGAAAGATGCAACTTAATAATTCCATAATGGAATAGTAACAAAAGAAACATTGCCTTAATGCAAACGTAACACGCACATAACTATTCCATAATCGTATGTGAGTTCCTTTGCAGCAAAATATATAAAAACATGAAGAAGTATTTACAATCCTTATTGCTGCCATGCATTTTGTTGCTATGCGCAACAAATGTACATGCCCAGTCTAAACTAATCCACTATTGGCATTTCAACAATTTCACCTCAGTATCAGGCTATGCTGGCCTCCCTTCTGTAACTACCGCAACAGTGAATGCCGCTAATCCTTACCGCGTACATGCTGACTACTCAAGCATAGACACCAGCAAAGCAAAAATCGTTTACCAGACCAGTGCAGGTACTTCATCTGCTTTTTCAACAACGCTTGATTATGCAAATCCCGGTGATACAGCTAATGCGCGCTTAGGTCACAAATCTGATACCAGCATTATTAGCTATGCATTAAGACCACGCAACAGGAGCGATAGTATGGAACTTCGTTTTTACATCCCCACTACCCACTACAAAAACATCCTGGTAAAATATGAGTCACAGAGCTCATCTGTAACCAGCGGTCCACTGCACCAGGTTTTTGATTACAGCACAGATAGCGGTGCTACTTGGAAGACTACAGGTCTTTCTGTAGCAAGCGACTCTGCAGGCCTGGCGTTTGGCCCGGTATTCCCTGTATCTTTTACTACAGATACTACTGTGAATAATAATCCTAAGCTTGTATTCCGTATAAAGTTTGTTGGCAATAGCTCAGGAACTTCAGGTAATAACAGGTTTGATAACGTAACTGTTGACGGTGATACAATTCTTCCTGTTACAACCGGCGGCGGTGGTGATACAGCACATGTATTAGTTCACTACTGGAACTTTAATAATTTCACTACAGTATATCATAACCCGAATATACCTGCTATGAAGGCTGACTATTCAGTATTAGATACTAACATCACAGCTTTAGTATACAAATTATTACCGGGTACATCATCTGCGTACGCAGGTTATATAGACAACTATCCTGTAACGCCTGCTGATAACGATGTAAATGGCAGGACCATCGCAGGTACACCAACACCTGATGGCAATTCATACAGGTTCCGCAACCCTACGGATAGTGCATACTTATTGCTTTACATGCCATCTATCAATTACAAAAATCTTGTAGTAAAATATGCGGTAATGGCATCAAGCTTTTCAAGTGGTATGCTTAGAAATCTTTATTCTTACAGTACAGATAGCGGTGCTACATGGAAGACAAGCGGCCTGAGCATTGCATCTGATACTACTACGCTTACATTCTCTTTAAAAACGATAGTTATTAATGATACTGAGGCATATAATAACCCTCGTCTGGTTTTCAAAATAACTCCTCAGGGCAATACTTCTGCATCAAGTGGCAACAATAGGCTCGATAACATTACACTTGATGGTGTGGTAATAGACACTGCTTTCCATTATCATCCGGGTCATGGTACTGCTGTGCCTGCTGTTAATGCCCTTGCAAGTGAATACACACTTTATCCTAATCCTGCCAATAGCACGGTATATATAAATACTCCTGCAGCAGGTAATAAAATGATAGCGATCTATAACGTAACAGGTCAGCGCATTTATTTTGCTACCACACAAGACAAACTGGTAATGGTAAATGTAGCAGGCATGAGCAATGGTATGTATTATGTAAATGTTCGCACTGAAAACGGACAGGTATACACCATGAAGTTTGTAAAGAACTAATAATAAACACAAACAGATAGAAATAGAAGGCGGCCCATCAGGCCGCCTTTTTCTGCATTCTTAAAGCTGTGTTAATATACCTTGCCGGCCTTAGCTATGGTATGGTTTTATCAAATGTCTAAGTAATAAAAGAATGGATTATGTGGTGCAGGACATACAAAACAGCGATACTCACAGGCCTCATAGCATTAATATCATTAAGTGCCTGTAAAAAATCTGACGATAATGTTTATCCTCAGTCTAATGTAATTCCTACGGGTAATAGGGTATTAGCTAATGTAAATAAGCCGATAGATATTAATGCAACAACCGGGCAGATAACGGGTACAGTATTACCCGCTGACGCTCAGCCAATAGTGAAGGCCATACAGCTGGACCAGGTATTTACGGCTATGCCCGATAAGAACGGAAATTTTGTGCTTAACCTTCCCAAAGGGAATTATACTATTACCTGTAGTTCTATGACAGGTACTTATAAAGATGCCGCTCTTGGCAATGTACAGGTGGTGAATGGGGCCGCTAGAAGTGTTGGCACGGTCATTTTAAGTAAACAATAGAAGTAATTTATATTTCCTCTCAATATTACCTCTTAATTTTCCTCTCTTTATCAGGGGATGGCGCGATCAGCATCATCCCCTGATTCTTTTTATATTGTGCTATAAATTGAAAACAATAATAGTCCATGCAGCGCTATATAAGTAAACTGCCATATTTTCTTTGTTATCTCGCAGCTTTTGCTCTGGGTATGAAACAGTTGCGCGAACCGGATATATGGTGGCAGCTGCTTTCAGGTCGGTGGATGTTGGAGCATGGTCAGATAACGCGTGCCGATGTGTTTTCATATACAATGGCAGGCCACCCGTGGGTGAACGTAAAATGGCTATACGAGATATTCATTGCCCTCATTGAAAAAGCATGTGGACCTGATGGGGTAATATTGATACAGTGCCTGGTAAATGTGGCCATAGTATTTTTATTGTTTAGGTGCATAAAGGCAATGGCGGAAAATTTGCAGCAACGTATTTTATTGCTGCCTGCTGTCATAGCTATATTATTGTTCCTGTTCATTGGTGAGAATCGTATGGCAGGACGCCCCGAAATGTTCAGCCATTTATTTTGCGCCATATTTATTTTATTTATCCTTCAGTATGGCAACACCAATAATAAAAAAATGTGGCTTCTGGTTCCATTACAATGTTTGTGGGCCAACATGCACGAAGCTTACCCGGTAGGCATTGTTATACTGGGCTGCTATATGATAGGGAGTTTCCTGTCAGCCTATATAGCAAAAGAGGTTGATACTGCACATAAAACGCGGAATGCAGTACTGATATTTGCTGCCGCACTAATAGCTATACTTATTAACCCCAATGGCATACGGCTATGGAAACAGCCCTTTGAAATATACAGGCAGGTATTGGTAAATAAATATACCTCGGAGCTGCTTTCCTTTAGCCAGGCTGATTATTGGAATTCAGAGGCGATCGTTCATTTGTTATTGTTGCTATCTGTCATTTTCTTTTGGATGACAATGCTGCGGCAGCAACGTCGTAATAAAACGAAGCTTATCTTTTCCCCCGCCTCGCTATCTTACCTGCTGCTTATTCCGCTCTTCGCTTATCTTTCGCTTAGTGCCAATCGCAATATCATTTTTGCACAGATAGCTATGGTGCCTTCAGTAGCGTTATTGCTTTCTGCTTTAAGCCTTAAGTTTAAAAATGCATCGCAGCAGAGCAAGCCATCGTCATTGCAAATAACAGTATCCTTAGTGCTTGCCATGTTATTTTATATAGGGGTTGTCAGTAACTGGCTATACAAACGCACTAATTCACCCAACCGCTACGGCATACACTTAAATATGCTGCATAATCCTACCGGTGCTGCGGACTTTCTAAAACAGTACAATATAAAAGGCACGGCCTTTTCAGATTATTTTATTTCTTCTTACCTGCTATGGGCGAGATACCCTGATTTTAAGTCATATATAGATCTGCGGGATCTGGATGTATTTACTCCTGCATTTTTCGACGATTATTTCAGTATCTATTCACATCCCGCGCGTTTCCATGCCCTTGATAGTCAATATCATTTCAACTATGTGGTGCTTAGTACCTCTCAAATGATACCTCTTCAGCGGATACTTTATAATTATAAGGGGTTTTATATGATTTATGCTGACCCGGTATCCGTCATTTTTTTACGCGAGTCTCCGGAAAATAATTCACTTATTAGCAACAGTGCTATACAAAAACCTTTCACCTGGCCACAGCCGGCAGAAGACCCCGCATGGGCTGCACTGCTAAGTAAGTTGCTAAACCCTGCAGTAAGCTATACTGATGAAGATGAGGAGCATGCACCTATTTATGCTGCTGAATTTTATAATAGTATGCAGGACTATCCTGAAGCCATACACATACTGCTGCCCCAGATGACGCACTTCGAAGATGACCCGCGTGCTTATAACACACTTGCACACAGCTACATGGAATACAGCAAAGTGACAAAAGAGCCACAACTGCAGCAGCTAAGGCGCGACAGCGCTATGACGCTGCTCGATAAGGCAAAAAATGTAGAATAAGCCGGATAGTACCCATTTGTTTAATGATAACAAACCTTTGCTGCTACAAGCTTTAGACAAAGTTCCTGTATGGCAGCGCTATTCCTGTGTGGTATGGTATTAGTAAATGTATATGTAGAAGAATGAAGAACACATTTGCTATGGAAAAAGATTTGCAGAACCGGGAAGCGATAGACAAACTAAAGGAAATAGCCGAAGATGTAAAATTCTGTATGCTGGCTACCTCAGACACGTCGAATGAATTATACGGCAGGCCAATGACAACGATGCAGGTAGAAGATAATGGAACGATTTGGTTTTTTACCAGCTCGCATACAGATATTGCAAACAAGGCTAAAGCAGACGATAACGTTTGCCTGAACTACGCCGATCCCGGCAAGACTACTTACTTAACAGTACAGGGCAAAGCAGAATTGGTAAAAGACAAAAAGAAAATGGAAGAGTTATGGAGCCCAATGCTGAAAGCATGGTTTCCTAAAGGACTGGACGAACCGGATATTGCCCTGCTGAAAGTTGTACCGCGGCAAGCCCATTATTGGGATACAGATGCAGCAAAAGTTGTAGTGCTGTACTCAATGATAAAGGCTGCCCTTACCGGCGAAACAAGTGATATAGGCAAGCATGGAGAATTAAACATGGACGGAAGACATTAAAGCAATGTGTGGAATGAGTGTGTGCTGAGCCCGGTTCGTAGAAACCGGGCTTTTTTGTATGCCAGTGGTCAGTTCTCATTCTAAATTCTTGCATCACTAAATTAAAAAAGGCCACACCAAAGTGCAGCCTCCTTCTAAAAAATATATTAAGTCAAACTAAGCCTTTGCAGCCACCTTCTTTTTCAGCGCCAGTATACTAAAATCCGTATCTTCCTTCACTATAGTATTGCTCAGGTGTCCCAGCCCGTCTATCTCCATTTCCACCACATCACCCGGCTGCAGCCACTGTTCTTTATAGTTGGCATCGTTTAGCTTACCCGTACCATTTAGCTCCAGGAAGCAACCCGTACCCACCGTACCACTACCTATCACATCGCCCGGCAGTATATCAGCACCATAGGCGCAGCGTTCTATTATCTCTGCAAATGTCCAGTCCATATCAGCCATATTGCCCGCGCTCACCTGCACACCATTTACGGTGCAGGTCATCTTCAGATTATACGCATTGCCCACATGGCCCTCCTTCGCAGGCACCTTGTAGGGTTCCAACTCATCAGGTGTCACCAGTATCGGCCCTATCACCGTGCTAAAGTCCTTACCCTTCGCAGGGCCCAGGTTCAGCAGCATTTCCTCCATCTGCAGCCTGCGCGCGCTCATGTCATTCATTATCATATAGCCACCTATATATTCATCCGCTTCAGCAGCAGTTATGTTACGGCCCTTCTTGCAAAGCACCACCGCAGCCTCCAGCTCAAAATCCAGTTTCTCAAAATGGTCCGGCATGCAGCGTATCTCGCCCGGCCCCTGTATCGCATTATGATTCGTAAAGTAAAAGATAGGATACTGGTCAAATTCCGGTATCATATCCACCTTGCGGTTGCGTCTTGCAGCCGCCACATGCTGGCGAAAAGCATAGCCATCCCTGCAGCTCGTAGGGTGTGGCACCGGTGCCAGTATACTAGCATTCTTATAGGGCATGCCCTGCGCATTCACATTCTTGCCGCTCTTCACATCCGCCTCAGCGCTGCGCATCAGTTCTATAGCATTCTCCCAGTTATCCAGCAGGTCCTTCATAGTCCCCGGCAGCCGAGTATCCACATCCTGCGTATCATACAGGTTATCATTAATAAGGAAAGCAAGCTGCTCCTTGCCCTGGCTGCTATAAGTAACTAATTTCATGAATACAATTTGAGATGGCAAAAATAAGGAAACAATTACGCTTTATTTATGAAGCGATATCATTATTTAGATTTGACCTCATTAAATCCTCAAACAACATTAACCGTGAAATAGAATTCTTTGGACCTTCAGAGGTTAGCAACTCTTGGTATGCTTCTTTTGAATTTTCAGGAATTTTGAAAGCTTTGTTTCTCTGTAATAAAATACCTAATAACTCTAAGTTATAAGTGTTTTCATCTGAAAAAGAGTTTAACCATTCCTCAGTATCAAGTTCACTTATATATTCTGCGGCAATTTTCATGAGATTATTAGCAAGTTCTAAGTTGGTTTTTTGTATTAAGCTAAAAAAGTTAATATTTGGAACAACACTTCTAAGGCTTATTTTTTCGGTTATTGGTTTTGATAATCTATCTAAGTTTTTTAATAAAATTTCAGCATTAATATTCGTCGCTTTAACTATATCAAAGAAATGCGGTAATATCTTCAAAGAATCAATATTATTTTCACCATATTCATTTTCGATTACTTTCGTTACAACTTTATTTACCAATCTTCTTGGAAAGGTAATGGTAAACAATAACACATCTTCATAAGATACATAATTTAAAATCACTTTGGCGATTTCTAGACTAAGCACTTCATCGTCATCATTTAAATTTATTGCTTCACTTGCGTTATAATAATTTCTTCTAGCAATTCTTATAGCGGCTAGATCATTATAATAAATCTTATTTGCTAATAAACTCTGTTTAATATATGCTAGCAAAGAATCATCTGGTATGGAAACATTAATTGGTCTTTCACTTAACAACAATTTATAAGCATCAACCATCCTAAAGAAAATAATAAGGTTGGAATCTGGATTTTTAATTTTCAATTCCAATTTTTCTAAAATCCTTTTAGAGTTATAAAGATGCTTAACGTGTAAAAATGTAGCTATGTCTTCCGTATTTGTATGTTCTATTCTTGAATTAATATAATCCTCTAATCCATGTTTACACACAACTTTATATTTCCCAAAATTCTTTTGCGCTTTCTTGGTATAGACTATGAACTGTGCAGGATCAACATTTTTTTCTTTAATAAACTCAACCAGTTTAACATTGTAATTATGACCGGCAATAAGTTTTTCAAGATCATCTAAAGCAACAAAATAAGCTTCACCATCGAACGGATCTTGATTATGCCATCCAGCAACAAAATAGTTTATTAAAGATTTACGCAGGTCAATATTAGGTGCATTTTCAATTAATATTCCATAGTTTTTTGAAAAGTAAATCCCATCAATAGCTGTGTTAATTTGCATTTTGATAAGCACATCCCAAATAAAATCTGTAATTACTTTCTTTTTAGAAAACTTATTGATCTCACTTAAAGCAAAAATTATTTTGTCTAGGGATAGCATTCCATTGCCACGTATTTTATTTTCCAGAACAGCAGTAAAATTGGGATACTGTGCAAGTCGAATTATAGTATCGTGCTTTTCACTAACTATAGCATCTTCTATCAGTTTATTCCATAAAATTTGTTCAGCATTAAATACGGGAATATTGTATGCCAAAGCAGCAATATTATTTACTACATTTTCTTCTTTTCCAAATAGCACTGCAGATCTAGCCAAACAATTTTCACTTAAAAGAATTAAAGGGGGGTTGGCATTAATTTCTTTTTTATTTAGAACATATAGGGCTATATAACGCAAAGCAATTTCATTACCCCGCATTAATTTTAAAGCAACTAATTCATTTATGAATGTTATTACCTTTCGAGGGGTGATAGCAGTTTGATATAAATCGAATAAGTTTTTGACCAAATCAAAATCCTCTATCCCTTCTCCAAAAGCTTCTATATATTTTGCGTACAAAAAGTTTTGCCAATCAGTAAGAATCAATGGAGGTATATTAAAAACAATAGGAAACGTTTTACTAATATATTCATCTACATCACCGCTTGCTTGGCTAAATGCCTTGTTTATATGAGCTCGATCAAATGGAACAATTACCCAAATATTATTATACTTACTATTATCTTCTTCATTAGAGAAAAATGTATGAATCAAAGACCATAAGTTTAAGATTTTATCGGTCGGTAATCGATCCATATTGTCGAAAACGATGATGATACTTTTTGTTAATCCATCCGATAAAGATCGCATCCAACTTTTAAACTCCGGTATAGACGACTCTCTTTCGAAAACTAGTTCACTTTCTATTTTATTAACATTGCGTTCTTTATAAACGCTAAATAAATTTGGAAGCGAAAAAATTTCATCATCTATAAGCCAACCCAAGAACCAAATTCCTACTACTATTGTCAAAGGACAAGCGGTAATAAGTATTTTGTATGTTAGTGAAAATGAGGGGTCCGCGGCGATAATATTAGCTATTGGAGTTAATAAAAAAGCAATAAACCCTAATACCAATCCGCTACTTAGCTTCGAAAATATTTTAATGTTTCGTTTTTTTTCTTTTGACAATAAATTATCAACAGTTCGCAACTCATCAAGAGCATCTTTTTCATTAGTAGACAAATAGCCAATTAACTCTTCAAGAAATGAACGTCGCTGTAAATCTTCTTGATGTGCCCAGGCATCATATATGAAACTGGAATATTTTTCGCCTAATTTTTTTTTAAGAATTGTTATTACGTTTGATTTTCCGGACCCCCAATTGCCTTCTAACCCAATTAATCTGTATCCAGAGGATTTATTTTCAATATAATTTGCTAAAGTGCTAGCTATCTTATCTTGAGAACCTCCTTCTAAAAGATCCTTCCCATAAGGACTTGTATTTATAAATTTAGGGTATGAGCCGGAGTCCATGTAATTAAATAAATAGGTTAAAAAAATATCAATTTAAACAATTCGCAAAACTAATCATTAACATTATCAGTGATATTAATTTAGGAATTGCTCCGCTGTTCCGGATTTGCAATCCGGAACCAACCTACCGGGGATTTGCAATCCCCGAAACACACTATCGCCCCACATCAAAAAATCCATTATTCGCATTAATCATTTCACTCGTGTAGTTAGTCCAACTGCAGTTGAAACTTCCTGCAGCCAGGCTGCTGTCAAAACGATAAAATACAATATTGGAATTGTTACTGTCTACAGAATGATTCAACGTATAAGCATGGATCATAGATTCAGGGTAAGATAGATGGTAAGCAACCCCATATACAGGATGTTCCACCCTCACATACATTTCTATCATGCAGGCACTATTACGCAGCAGCACCTGCAGTCCCTTAGTCCCATCCTTAAAAATATAATTGCCGATCTTCACACCATTTGAGTCATCCGAAGCCGTTTTCCCTAAGAAAACAGTGGCCTTATTGTCCAGGTAGCAAGCCGCTACATTATTCCCATTCTGCGTAGCTGAGGGCAGCCCGCTTTTATCCTTCTTGCAGCCGGCAGTTAACAGCGCCATCACAAGAACAAGCAGATAAGATATTTTCATATTGAAGAGTTTTTTGAAATTATAGAACGCGCTGTGGCAAATATTATTACAACAAAAGCCACCGGCGTCCATTAGCCCGGCAACGCAATAGCACTAAGAACACGCATCATCCAGGCAATCCTATTACAATTCCCCCCACCGGAAAAAAACCGGAAATTCTTTATTTCTTAAAAGATCCTCCTGGGGGTGCCACATATCTTTTACGTCTTATATATTTGATGACATATTCATAATTTATCATTGCTTAAAACGTTTTACCTATGAAGCAAACATTACTTATCGTCCTACTCTGCATTTTTGGTTCCCTTTCAGCCCGCGCCCAGTTCCAGGGCGAGCCCTTCAGTTTCGATTCTGTTTCTTTCACCATCAGCGATACGGTACCGCAGCACATAGTGCCCGATACCTCCGCCAGCCCACTGTGGCAGATAGGCCACACCACCAAAATGGTATTCGCAGCAGATACCAACGGTAGCCACGGCATCATGACGGACACCGTACACCCCTATCCTGTAAATGCAAACAACTGGTTTACGATAATGGTAAACCATGCGCCATCCAATATGATACTGGACATCTGGCATGAGTATCAGACAGACTCCGGCAAGGACGGCGGCATAGTCGAGTTCTCTACCGACTCTGGCGCCACCTGGCTCAATATTGCCGGTTGCCCCGATATGTTCTTCCCGGCTATCATCACCCAAAATTTTTACACCAATGCCGATTCGCTCAGCAATGGCCAGCAGGCATTTTCAGGCAATAGTCACGGGCAGGTACACTCCCGCCTGCAGTTTTTCGATTGTATTATGGTAAAGAAAACCGCAACCACCTGCCGCTTCTTCTATTCCGGTAGTTTTTACGTCCGCTTCCGTTTCTCAAGCGATACCCTTGCCGACACATTATCTGGCTGGAAGATAGATTCTATAAAGGTATTGGGCGCCACCTGCCCCGGTTATGTAAACGATGTGAACGGAGCCCTGCATGTCACCCCTTACCCTAATCCTGCCCATGATGGTATATTCAACTTCCCGGCATTGGAGCATGAAAACGATTTGACTCTGGAAGTATACAATACCCTCGGTGCTAAAGTGTACAGCGGTGCATATACCCATCAGCTCAACCTCAGCAGCCATGCCCCCGGTCTTTACTTCTTCACCCTCCACAACCAGCGACAACAGTACAGCGGCAAGCTCAATTATTTGTAAACACCTCAACATATATTATACATCCCTCCTTAGCCTAAACGGGCAGGGAGGGATTTTTATTTATCAGCGTAAGCGAACCACATCACCAGCGTAGAGTAACTTTTTTTGCGGGCGGAGCAGTAGCAACCCCCCCTTTTCTTTTGCTTATTCTTTCTTTTGAGGAAGCAAAAGAAAAGTAAGGACACGCGCAAAAACAAGCTTAGTCAAACTATTTAAGAGAACTTTTACTTCCCAAATGTGGACATCTAAATTTGGAAACCCCTCCCTCGCAACTGTATCTTGCAAGATCTTGCATCTGCACTTACAGATACAAACATCAGTTCTTTGACATACTGTAAACCCTAAACGGAAATTTCAATCCTACCGGAAATTTTAACCTTCAGTCGCTACAGATAATCATATTATAATTTCCGCCACCGAAAAAAACCGGAAATTCCGGAAATATCCTAATGAGACATTATGGGACATTTTGTTACATTTTACTAAAAGCTAATAAATCTACCGGTAGCGGCTTACCCCAATAAAATGTCCCAAACCTCCCAAAAACTTTTTCAGAGAAAATGCACCTTCTATCACTCTATCCTATTGCCGTATTTTATCACATTACCGCATTAGCATTAATTTTGCCCTGTGTATTATCTTTTAATAGGCATTCTTTACCCACTTTCCTTATTGCCCCTTAGGGTGCTGTATCTGCTTTCAGATCTTATGTATGTGCTGGTGTACCATGTGGCAGGCTATCGTCGGGCCGTGGTTGCTGACAATCTCATGCATGCTTTTCCTGAGAAAAGCGATGCCGAACGTAAGGCTATCAAGAAACGTTTTTACCGCAGCTTCTGCGACCAGTGGGTGGAGCTCATCAAGCTCATATCCATATCAGAGCGCCAGCTGCAGCGCCGTGTCACCGGCAACTGGCAACTCATAAAAGACCTTTACGCTGATGACCGCGATATATATATGATGCTGGGCCACACCTTCAACTGGGAATGGGTAAACGTAGCCGTGCAGTACAACTCACCCCACCAGGTAGCCGGCGTATATATGCCCACCAAGAATCCCGCTATGGATAGGCTCATCAACTATGCCCGTAGTCGTGGCGGTGGCTGGCTTATCTCTATGAAGGCGAAAAAAGGCTTCCAGCGCCTGCAGGGCACCCGCCACATAGTCGGCCTCATTGCCGATCAGAATCCTTCTAACCTGAATGGTGCCTTATGGCTGCCCTTCATGCACCGCGAGGCGCCCTTCTTCAAAGGGCCGGAGCAACTGGCCACCAGGGCAAAGGCAGCCGTGGTCTTCTGCGGCATCAGGAAAGTAAAGCGGGGCCATTATGCGGTAGATATGCAGCTACTCACCAAAGATGCCTCCACCATGGCCAACGGCGAAGTAATAAACAGCTACGTCACATTCATGGAGCAACAACTAAACGATCAACCCGAAAACTGGCTCTGGACCCACAAACGCTGGAAACACTCAAAAGAAATTCAAAATGCCAAAGCCAAATCCCCAAAGGACCCCGTCAACTAAAACTCGCGGACTTATGACTTACGACTTACCACTTACGACTAATTAATGTTTAAAACTTTGTTAAAGCCCTGATTCCCACACACCAAAGGCACAATCCTTGCGTTATATATATTGCTCTGAGGAGTGTGTGTGTTTGGATCTTTTCAGATGGCCGTAGTCTTACCGCCGTTTGTAAAAGAGATGTGAGGGGGGGCTATTAATAGTTCCCCTTGTTTATTAGGGGCACTGGCTTTCATGGTTTATTTTTTATGTAGTTTACATCCTCGAAAAACACCATAACCGGAAGCCTTTTATTTTACTCAATGCATAATCACAGCCACGATCACGGTCATCACCATCATCACGCCAGTCCTGCCGATATGGCCAGCGGCGCCTTTGTCATGGGGATAGTCCTCAATAGCCTGTATGTAGTAGTAGAGGCTATATTTGGCTTCGCCAATAATAGTATGGCCCTGCTCTCAGATGCAGGCCACAATCTGGGCGATGTAGCAGCGTTATTGCTGTCCCTCATCGCTTTTCGCCTGGCCAAGGTTAAGCCGAGCAGCACATTTACATATGGCTATAAGAAAACTACCATACTTGCTTCTCTTACCAACGCCGTAATACTGCTCATAGCTATAGGTATGCTGGGTTATGAGTCCATACACAGGCTCAGTCATCCCGCACCTGTACCCGGCGGTGTTATAGCCTGGGTAGCGGCCCTGGGTATAGCTGTAAATGGTATCTCTGCCTATCTCTTTCACCGTAAGGGCAATGAGCTTAATACCCGTGGCGCCTACCTGCATATGATGGCAGACGCTTTAGTATCTATAGCAGTAGTAGTGGCAGGCATCATTATTAAATACACCCATCTCTATTGGATAGACCCAGCCATAAGTATCATAGTATTGCTGGTAATACTCTACAGCACATGGTCGCTCCTTACAGATAGCCTTCGCCTCAGTATGGATGCCGTGCCACCGGATATGGATGTAGATGAGATTACAACACTTATAGGCAAGATGAAAAATGTGCAGGACATACACCACGTGCATATATGGGCCATGAGCACTACGGAGAATGCGCTCACTGCCCACGTAGTCCTCAACGACACCCTCAACTTCGACCAGAAAATGAAACTGGTACACGACATAAAGCACGAGCTTGAGCACCACAATATAAACCACGCTACCATAGAGCTGGAATCTGCCGAAGCACCTTGCCATAACGAGGATTGCTAGGTATGGTTTTTATCCACACTATTTCTATTTTTCAATCTCAAACATATCATCATGAACAAACTATCATTAACAGTAAGCAAAGAAGTAAATGCCACACCGGCACAGGTATGGCGCGCATTTACCGAGCCGGCTCTTATAAAGGAATACATGTTCGGCACCGATACCACCAGCGACTGGAAGAAAGGCAGCAGCATTACCTACAAAGGCGTTTGGCAGGGCAAGTCTTACGAAGACAAAGGAACCATTGTAGATATAGTTCCTGAAAAGCTATTGCACACTACTTACTATAGCCCCCTTAGTGGCAAGGAAGACAAGCCGGAGAATTATGCTAATGTAATAGAGGAAATAAAGCAGGAAAACGGCAAGACAATAGTTAGCATCACACAGGACAATATAGAGAATGAAGAAGGGTTAGCGCACATGCGCGAAAACTGGAACATGGTGCTGGATGGCCTGAAGAAAACGGTAGAAAATCTATAAAAAAAAAGCACTTCCTTTTAGGGGAAGTGCTTTACCTGTTATAATTCAACGTATTGCTTAGGGCGCAATAGCATAAGTAACCTTACATTTTTCTTCATCACCCAGGTTTATCAGCGTCAGGTGATTAGGGTAAACCAGTTCTACACGATAGGTAGTAGTAGTTTCTCCCTTGCGCGATTTTAATATCAGGCGGGTGCCGTTCATATCATCGGCTACCAGGCTATAGTTGCCTCTTTCTATTGGGTTGTCGCTGGCGTCATGGTGCACTTTTACAAAGGTGCCATAGTTTATGTTCTGGTAGTTGCTAGGGGTTAGCGTCAGCGTACCATAGTAATGCACGAACTGGTCCTGGTCAGCATCCGTATTCATAGCATCCGGGCATTTCATAGCTATTATGCGCCATTTCTTATTCACTATATCAGCGCGATTACCAATAGTCTGGGCAAAAACGGCAGGAGCCATCAGCAGTAAAACAACTGCAATAAGCAAAGACCTGCGTATGTTCATATGTAGCATGTGTGTAGTTTTTGTGAGCTAAATATAATAAAAGCTTTGTTTTTTGTATAGTGCCGGACAGAAATAATATACGCCTACTGCCTTGCCATAGCAAAGTAGCCCAGCCCGCCAAAGTAGGCAAGCATTGTGTCTTTAGTGGCATTAAAGGCAAAAGTGGTAGTATTAAAATTAGCTGTGAGGGTGCCGAAAGTTGTATGATTACCATTTAATAATGTAGCACTGCACTTATGGTTGGTAGAGTCGTAGCTGGATAGTAAGCTGATATTAGTATCTATGCCCGCGCCCGTAGTAAGCTTGCACACGCAGCTCTTGTTTATTACCAGTTGCACATCCTGCTGCGCGGCCGGGAGTGTAGACCATATAGATGTATAGCTGCCACTGGAATAGTTGTATGCGTTAAAAGCCTTCCAGGTAGTTTGCGGCCCAGGTCCGTTTAGCCAGGTAAGCATGGAGTAGTCATTATGCGTATAGCTATATACTGTATAGCGTGTATCGTGGTTCGTTGCACTAAATGAGTCAGACAGCATTGCATTGGCCCTGTACCAGTTATTGTAGAGATAATCATCGCTGTACACATCTATGTAGTACATCTTGCCTGTAGTCAGCTTCTTCATAGGTATCACCCAGTATCCGCGCACTTTGGCCAGCCCCTTCATTATAGCGTTCGTTCCATTATTATAGTCACTTAGCGATGCGTAGATATTTACATTCATTGGTTTGTCGGTAAGGTTCTCTACCGTAAAATTCACATCGTCGCTCCTATTGCAACCAAAGAAAGTAAGCAATCCAAACAAAGCCGCTATGAGAAAAAACCGGGGCAAATTCATAATGGGTACTTATTGAATGTTAAGCAGAATAAATGTAATAAAAGAATTGCTCATCCGCCACCCTCCTTATTCCCTAACACAGCTATAACGACTAGTATGACGGAATTATTACAATTACTAACTGCTTGTTAAGCAGATTTAAAGGACTCGTTAAGCAGTGTTATTTGTTTTGCAGCAGCTTTTCATAGCCGCATCTTTGTATCGTCAATTATGAAACAACCAACACTTATACAAACCCACAACATGCACAAACATATTGTTTCTGCACAACGAAAAACCGAGATTATTAAAAAGATTACGTTATTTATAGCTATCCTTTCCTGCATCTATATAGCAGTTAATTTTTAGTCTATTTATCGCTCTCTCTTATCCTCTATATGTAACAGAAGGGCCCTTTCCAGGGTCCTTAATTTTTTTGTAAAAACGAAGAAGGATAACAGTTATGTTATCCTTCTTCTAAAATATTAATAGGTATTGCTGTTATTTTTTGGGTTGCTTCATGCGCTCTGCATTGGCTTTCTGTAGTTCTTCCATCTTCTGCGCCCATTTGCTCTGCACTACGGGTTTGCTCCTGTTCTCCTGCATCTGTGCATGAATGGCTTTCTCATTAATAAAATACTTCTGGATAATGAACTGCTGCAGTATGCTAAGGGTATTTGAGAAGAAGTAGTAGAAAGTAAGGGCTGATGCCAGTTTGTTGAACATGCCAAGGAACACAAATGGGAATATGAATGGCATATACTTCATAGCCGGGTTGTTCGGGTCGCTGGCAGTCATATTGCGGTTATAGAGCGCAAGGAATAAGCTGGAAGCTGTCATAAGCAGCGTAAATAAGCTGACATGGTCTCCGTAGAAAGGTATAGTAAAAGGCAGGTTTACAATGCTATCATATACGGAAAGGTCCGGCGCCCAAAGAAAGCTCTTCTGGCGAAACTCTATCATAGATGGGAAGAGGTAATACAGGGCCAGCAATATAGGCATCTGGAAGAGCGTAGGTAAGCAACCGCCCAATGGGTTAACACCGGCACTTTTCCAAAGCTTCATTTGTTCGGTACCAAACTTCTGCTGGTCATCACCATATTTTGCACGCAGCTCATCAAGCTCAGGCTTCAATACTCTCATCTTAGCTGCAGACAAATAGCTCTTATAAGTAAAGAACGAAAGTATGAGGCGTATAAAAATGGTAAGCAGTATAATGATAAGCCCGTAATTGCTTACGAAACTGGTAAGGAAGAAAAACAAGTTAAGTAAGAGATACTTATTGATGTACTTAACAAAAGCAGTGATACCCACACCCATTGGTACCATATCTTCAAAATCCATTTTATAAGAACGGAGGATGCGATAATCATTAGGGCCAATGTACCAATTGAAGAAAGCAGTATTTACACCAGCTTTTACAGGCGCTTCCATGCTTGTTTTATCAAGCACTGTTACGGAGCTGTCTGCCACTTTAGGATTAGCTATTACATCTACTTTGCTAAAGCCATCATCAGATACCAGGATAGAGTTGAAATACTGCTTGCGCAGGCCTATCCATTTAGTTGTTTCGCTCAGGCTTTTCTTTTCCTCGCTGCGGGCTGTAAAATAGTCGTTGTCGCCATTTTTATACTTGTAGTACACCTGGGTGTACATGCGCTCGGTATTAATGTCTTTTTCGGTATGCAGGGCCATCGTCTGCAGCGTAAGCGGCAATGCAGCGGCTGTCATACCTGTAAGGTGAATGCTGCACTGCATCATATAATCATTGGCAGGTAATGTGTAGATGATATCTACTTTTTTACCTGAGCCCATGTCTGCGGTAAAATCAATGGTCTTGTTGCCATTAGGCTCATCTTTTATCACAGGAGTGAAATACAAATCGGCAGTAGAGCGGCCATTATCTGTGGGCAGTATAACGCTAAGCTGGTTGCTTGCTCCTTTAAAAAGATACAAAGGCTTCTGGTCGAAGGTCTTGTAGTCTTTTATTTCAGCGCTTACCGGGTATGCACCTTTTGTAGTGAACTCAAGCGCTAGCTTTTTGCTCTCCACTTTTATAGTTTGTGCAGTGCCATTGAAGGCCGGTGGCATACTCCTCCTCATAGAATCCATTGCAGGATTGGCAGCAGTATCCAGTTTTACAACCTTACTGCTATCTATAATAGTATGCGGATGCGCTTTAGCGTACGCAACGGAATCAGCTCTTTTTTGTTCTAAATATTGCGTCTGTGTGTGCTGATTGTATGTGATATACACTATCAGCAGCACAGCCAGCAGGGAAAAACCTATGACTGTATTACGGTCCATGAAAGGAAAAATAAGGGTGCAAAGGTAAGCTTATTTATGGTTTACGAAGATGAGCGTATGATTATTAATAATTTAATACCCGCTGCGAAAGAGATTGCTGTAAATTTGCAGCACATATAGGGGCTTTTTTCAATTGTTTAGATATATTGTAAACTTTTACTATTTTGTACTCCCCTCATTAGTTAACCGTTTAAAAAATTAGCTATATGTTTTCGAAAAACAAAGAAGGAAAGAACAAGTTTTCTTTTGCAGCAGACTCGATAAGCACAGTAGCAGCAAGTATGAAAATACTTGGTGATATAGAAGCGGAGCATGATATGCGTATAGACGGGCACGTAGTAGGCAATGTATTTTGCAAGGCAAAGGTGGTATTAGGCAAAACGGGCAGCATAGACGGTGACCTTCATGCCCTGAATGCAGACATAACCGGGACAGTAAACGGGAACATAAGCACCGAAGGTATACTATGCCTGAAGGCAAACTGTACCGTAAACGGCAATATAACAGTAGGAAAGCTGAGCATAGAACCTACCGCTAACTTTAACGGAAAATGCTCAATGTCCGGTAACCAGACTTCGAAAACGTCTTATGTTACGGAAAACAACATGGTGGTACTGAATAACTAATTCAGTAAAAGGCATATAAAGGAGATCCAAATAACTATTTAAGACTATTCTATTTCTTCAGCCTGTGCAATAAGGTTGCGGTAAATTTCTGCGACATGCCTTTCTTTAAGACTTAACCGTCAATATATTTCCGCTGAGGGTGGCGGTATAAGTGGTTAATGCAGATGGTGGCGGGCCACCTAATACCTTACCTGACAGATTGTAGGTGCCGCCATGACAAGGACAAACAATCTCCTGCGAAGATGAATTATAGCCTACGGTACAGCCCTGGTGTGTGCAGGTGGCAGAGAGCGCATCGAAAGTACTGCCGGATGCACGGATGATTATAACACCATTCGCTATTACAGCGCCGCCAACACTATTAAGCGCTGCATTGGCCGACTGGGTGAGGTCGAGCGTGAAATTGACATTTGAGGGGCCTGAGTAGTTTTGCTTTGTGCAGCTTTCTACCAGGGCGGTAGGGATAAGTGCAAGACCGCAGAGCGCACAGGCGGATTTAAAGAAGTCTCTTCGTTCCATAAACAAATAAGTAATGAGTTATTAAAGCAACGAAGAAGCAATTGCCTTATTATACACTATGCGACAAAACGGGCATAGTACCAGATGAAAATGGAAAACTTAAAGATAGAGATAACGAAAGGAGCTGTGCAGCTCCTTTCGTTATTAAAATATTACTTGTTTATTTTTTCCAGTACCCGTTTCACTGCTTCTTTATTTACTGTTGCTGTCATCATTTTCAGTTTCACATAGTCTTCGTGCATGAACCAGTAGCCGGGGGCATATTTGTTGTTGTGCCCACCTGAACCAGAATCTTTTACCAGGAACCAGATGCCGTTTGATTTCTTAGTATAGCCGATAATGTGCATAGCGTGGTCGTCAGTAGTAGAACCATTGAGGAAACGGAATGCACGTGCATCATCGTTAATATATGATGAAGGGATATCGAAACTTGGTACCATCATCACACCTTCTTTCAGGTTAATGCCTGCCTCGCTTACGTCACCGCCGATGGCTATACTGTAGCCTTCCTTCAACGCATGTTTTATGAGCGACATATAGTCATCAAGCGGAACGTTGTTATATTCTTTTGAATGCCACCAGTTGTCATCTACTTTGTATTCAGCGTTTGCCCACATAGGCTCGCTTTTCAGGGACATGAATGTTACGTAGTCATCAGGATTTAAACCCGCTACTTCTTTCAGGTATTCCTTTGGTGTGTATTCTTTGCCATTTACTTTTACCGTTGCCGGTGGTTCGCCAATGTAATGCTCCATGATGAACTTAATGGTGCGTACTACAGATTTGGGATTCCATGCATTATTCGCTTTTACGCTTTGCAGGTAGCTTCTCATTTCTGCCACCATTTTGCTATGATCAGGGAACGGCTGACCAGGTAGCAGGCCTGAGTATGCCTCATATGGCACTGTACCATATTTCTTCATCATGTCCTGTGTGGCATTGGTTTCAGAACCTTCGTCGAAATTAGACTTGCCGCGGGTGCGTAGATATTCTTTTGCTTTCTCCACATATTGCCAATAGACCGTATACATCTCTGACAATGCGATGTGCTTGTGGTGCAGGCGATAGATTTCTGACTCGTAGAACGATGTAGTGCTAAAACACCAGCAAGTACCTGTGTTGCCCTGCGATACCGGCTTATCGGCAGTGACGATGGTAAATTCGTTTATAGACTTTGGATAGTCAACACCTGAAAGGTCCATCATCAGACGCTTGTGTACTTCCGGCTTATCTTCAAAGAAGGTACTGTTGACCTTAGTAATGCTATCGAAGAATTCGTTCTTTGGGCCTTCTACATACTTGCCTGCGTCTTTACGATCCTGTGCATGGAGCGAAGCGGCTGATAATAGTAAGAGTGCAAAAATGGTGTGCTTCATTGTTTTATAAAATTGAGAATGATTATGCTGAAAAATAATTTAGTTCTTCCTGGAGGTTGAGATACGGGTGGCGGCTTAAGAGGTCCTTGAGCTTGTGCACATAACTTTCCATAAACTTCCTGTGGCCCTCCGTTTGCGGGAAGCGGGGGCGATGTGAACGGGCAGTAACTATCTCCTGCACTTCCTGCATTACCTTTTGCGTGTCAGGCGCAATGCAGCCTTTTACAAATTGCTCCCATACATAGCTGGTAGCAAGGTAATTAGGATGCACAAAATCTATATCATAGAAACGATAGTCGCGGAGAATATCTATCAATATCTCGTAGGCTGGGAAATAATACGTTTTGTCGAAGCGCTCGCACAATGTGTGTACTGCGTCTATAAGCCTTGCCTTACTGCGGTTATTATTTACTACACCATCACGAATATGACGTACAGGGCTAATCGTAAATAATATCTGCACGTAGGGATTTATTGCAAATAGTTTTTCGAGTGTTTGCGCGAGGGCAGTGACTATTTCTTCGATACCTAGTAATTTCTTTTCGAACCACTGCGCCGGTGCACGGTGATTGTTGGCAACGGGGCGATGGCTGTCCTTTAAATAATATTGGTAGGCGCTGCCCAGGGTTATCATCACCCAGTCGGTATCCTTAATAAAAGCTGATACTTCCTGCTGGGAGGTGTTTATACTATCAAGGGCGGCATGCTGATCTATATTAGAGAAACGGGTGTGGTGGTCCCAGCTGTTCCATAATTCATTGAGATAAAAGAGGTCTTCATTAGTATATCTTTTATCGTTGAGATAGCTATCGAGACTATGGGCTACGCTGAGGGGATTGAAAAGGATACCGTGTGAATTGGACAGTACGCTGAACTTATGCTGTGCTAACCTGTCTGACATGTGCTCGGTAAAACAAGAGCCTATGAGCAATACTTTATCAGTATAGATAATAGGCTTGGGGAGCGGGGGGATGTCGAGTGTGAGGTTGAGCTGCATGGGTATTGTCTATAAGTTGTCGAAGGTAGATAAAAATCATGTTTGGGTAAATAGGGTGCTTTGCCAGATTTCCCATTGGGTGAGAAAAAAGAAATGAGACATTTTGTATGGGCTGAAACGGCTGAAAGTATTGCCATTGTTGTTATATAAAGGTTTTAGCAAAAGTAAAATTATGCCGTCCTGGCAGCTGCTCTTAGTGCGGCGCACGATTGTAATATCGGATTATAACATAGCGGTTAATTGGCTTGTATGGTAACAATTCTTCGTTTCTTGCCTCGGGGATATTAATTGAACTAATATTTAATAAATTGTATTTTTATTCTATAAAACATACCCGATGAAAAAATTACTACTATTATTATTACTTCCTCTTTTCCCACATAACTCTTACTCACAAATTACTTACCTGGCAGATACCGGCTTTGTCACAGATCGAGGATATGGAGGTGCAGCAGCAAGTTGCTTATATAAGCCGGGAGGATATTACCTGGGATGGCAGATGGGAAGAGCTCAAGATACATGGATAGCTGATGACTTTACCGTGCCTGCCGGGAAGACATGGCTGTTTGATACCGTTGTTGTATATGGTTATCAGCGAGGTAGTGGTACAGGCTCCACATTTTTGAATTGTAATCTTCAGATATACAAAGGTACACCTGGTCTGGGCGGCACCGTAGTATGGGGAGATACAAGTACAAATGTGTTGGTAAGCACAGGTTTTACCGGCATATACAGAGTAGATACTGTTGCAGCAAGTGGTGGGTTACTAAACAATACGAGGCCTATAATGTATTTAAAATTATACTTGTCACCGGCGCCATCCCTTAGCGCCGGCACTTATTGGTTGTGTTGGTCATCAGCAGGAAGTTTATCTACTGCTCCTGATTGTCCTGATAAAGTTTTACCGGGACGTATTAATCCTACCGGTCAAAACGCGCGGCAATTATATGGAGGTAAATGGTACTATGTAGGTGACAGCGGTAATACAGTGGGCATGGATATGATCATTAAGGCAAGTGAGGGGCTTTCTGCTGATAATGTGCAGCCTGCACTCAAACTGAATCAGAATGTTCCTAATCCATTCAGTTCCTCTACAAAAATATCATTTTACCTGGCCGAATCAGAATACACAACGCTTTCAGTCTATAACAGTTTAGGGCAACTGGTATGTACCCTGGTAAGCGATAAATTAAACTCCGGAGAACACGAGGTAATCTTTAATACGGATAAATTACCAAGCGGCATTTATTATTACCAGTTGAGGACAAAAGCGGGAATGGAGCAGCAAAAAATGGTTTTGTTGCATTAAACCCAGCCCAACTTCTTATATCCTTCGTAGCCGAGTTTCATAGCTCCTTTTATGTGGGCCATCATTTGAGGGTCGGGGGTGGTGATGTGGAAGCAGGCTTTGCCTTTGAGGCATTTCAGGAGGTCGGGGGAAAGTTTTTCTCGCAGCGAATCCATACAGTAGATGGGCATGTAGTAGAAGCCTACATAGCTGCTTTGGAGAATAGCAGTGCTGAAGGCCATTTCGGGGCGGGGCTTGCCCAGGGCTATGATGCCTTTCTTTTCAGACCATAAATCATATTTACCTTCTATATCAATGCGGGCTTTTATGTGGCCGTTTTCGTAGGGCTTCATTTCCTTTTTTACGGCATTGAAAATTTCCAATAATTGTTCCTGGTTAAGTTTTGCCATTGAAAATGACCTATTTAGTCAGCAAATTAGCAATTTATAGAATTGCTTTATTGTGAAATTGGCTAAATGTCATATTCAATGTGCCGTAATGGCATTATATTTAACATGGATTGAAAATTGATTTAACCAAACCAGACTTTCAAAATAAGAATTATGAATCCAAATGAATTCAGGAAATATGCCATTAAACATCATGGCATCAGTAGTTTAACTCTTGACAGTTATTCTTCTTCATTAATAAAAGTTCCGAATGCGTTAACTCCTTATATCATAGAGGAACGCCCGATGAACGTAGCATCTATGGACGTGTTCTCGCGCCTGATGATGGACCGTATCATCTTTATGGGTGAGGCCATTAATGACTATGTAGCTAATATCGTTACCGCACAGTTGTTGTTCCTGGAAAGCACTGACCGCAACCGCGATGTGCAGATGTATATAAACAGCCCCGGTGGCAGCGTATATGCAGGCCTTGGTATCTATGATACTATGCAGATAATAAACCCTGATGTAAGCACTATTTGTACAGGTATTGCCGCCTCAATGGCTGCAGTGCTAATGTGCGCAGGTACTAAAGGAAAACGTACTGCGCTGAAGCATAGCCGCGTAATGATACACCAGCCACTGGGCGGTGCTGAAGGACAGGCAAGCGACATAGAAATAACTGCCCGTGAAATAGGCAAGCTGAAGAAAGAGCTATATGAAATAATAGCTAACCACAGCGGCCAGAAATTCAGCAAGGTAGAAAAGGACAGCGACCGTGACTACTGGATGACCGCACAGGAAGCTAAAGACTATGGCATGGTGGACGAAGTGCTGGAACGCAACCCACGTAAAGAAACTCCAACTCCTTAGTGAATAAATGAAGCAAAGCAAGGGACCGGCCACAACGCCGGTCCTTTTTTATTTGCGATAATCAGCAATACAGCATTAATCGCTTGATGAGGCGACCTATTATTTTACCTATTAAACCGGGGTGAAAGAAGACTGTTTCCATGTTGACTGCTGTTTATGAAACCAAAAGTAGAAGGGGGTAGTGACAGCCTTATGTCAGCAGGAAGAGAAATTAATTAGCAAATGTGCAAATTAGCAGATGTGCAGATGTGCAAATTGGTAAATGCGAAGGCCAGCAATTACAGGGCTGGTGTGAGGCTGTAGTGCTGTTGGAGTTCTTCGGTTAGTTCGCGCATGCGGGTGTTGAGCTCAAGGGGGGCGACTACTCTTGCATAGACTGTGAACATAAGCAGCCAGCGTGCAAAGCCTTCCAGTGAAGCGGATAAAAAGGTCATTTCTACCCCTTCTTCACCCTTATCTGTTTCCTGTACAAAACCGTAATAATATTTCTGCTCGGTGAGGTGCCTGATGACATGCCTGCTGAAGAGTACTGTTACCGTTTCCATCTTTTCTTTCTCGGCTATCTGCTGCAGGTATTGTTTTAGCGAGAGATCACGTTCTTTGAATAGTTCGTCGGTGATCTTAAGCTGGCGAATACGATCTACCCGAAAATCGCGGTAGTCTTTTCTTAGCTGGCACCAGGCTATGAGATGCCAATGATTATTAGCATGGCAAACGCCTATAGGCTCTATGTTGCGTTGACTCAGCTTCTCATTGTGCCATGCGAAATATTCCATGTGCAGGACGCGTTTCTCAGTAATGCTGCGTAATATGGTTTGCAGCACATTGTCTTTTGCACTGTCGGGCAGGTTTTTATACTTCAGGGCTTCGATGCGGTCGTCGAGCTGCTCGACAAAGTCTTTTTCGGTGGAGCGTAGGACTGCCTTAATCTTGTACATTGCAGACTTGTACATGGCATCGATGGCATTATCGGCAAACTTTTCTATGAGTTTCTCTGCAGTAATAAAGGCTGTAGCCTCTTCCTTTGTGAACATGACGGGTGGTAAACGATAACCCTCCATAATGGAATAGCCAATGCCCGCCTCGCCAATGATAGGGATGCCCGCTTCTTCCAAAGCTCCGACATCGCGATAGACGGTACGCAGGCTTATATTAAACCTGTCTGCAATCTCCTGTGCTTTTACCACTTTCTTTGATTGCAACTGGATAAGTATGGCCGATATCCTGTCTATGCGGTTCATTATAAACTATAGACTGCTAAAGTAACTATTCCGGAGCTTCTGTTTTGCTTTTTTCTTCCTGCAGCATCCACTTAGGCTCGTTGAGGTGGGTAACTGAAACAGGGATATTGTAGCGGGCAGTGATAAACTCTGCCAGCTTCTCAGAAGCATAAACAGAACGGTGCTGACCACCTGTGCAACCAAAGGAAACACTTAACTGCTCGAAGCCGCGGGAGAGATAATCTTCCACATTAAGAGATACCAGACTGCAGGCGTGGTCCATAAACTCCGGCATACGGGTTTCGCGCTCCAGGAACTGCTTTACTGCTTCGTCCTGGCCAGTGAGGTGTTTATATGCTGCGTAGCGACCGGGATTTAGCAGGCCACGACAATCGAATATATAACCGCCGCCATTGGGGCCTTTATCTTTAGGAATACCGTTTTTATAAGAGAAACTGGAAATATTTACCTGCAGCTTAACCTCTTTAGATGGTATGGACGCTGCATATTTCTGCTGCATTTCCGGCGTAGAGATATTTTCCAGCAGGCTGCGCAACTCGGGGTATGGGGGTAACTGCGGATTAGTGGCCAGGAAGGTTTCCAGGTTCTTTAATGCCGGACCTATGCTGCTGATAAAATGCGGCTTGTGCTGCAACAAACCACGGAAGCCATAGGAACCTAATACCTGCAATAAACGTATAAGTACAAACTGCGCATACCCACGACGAAAATGAATCTCGTCCATACGCGGTACATGCAGGTCGTTGAGTGAGGACACATAGCCGTTAAGCAGATCTTCTTTCCATGGCTCGGGCAACTGTGCCTTGGCCTGCCATAAAAGGGAAGCGATATCATACTGCGGCGGGCCCTGCATGACGCCCTGGTAGTCGATAAAATAAACTTTACCCTCGTGTAACATGATATTGCGACTTTGGAAATCGCGATACATGAGCATTTGCGGCTGTACGCGACCCAGGTCTTTACTCAATGCCTCCAGCTCGCTGAACAACAGTATTCTATCATAAGGGATGTGCTGGAGATCTGCGAAATAATATTTGAAATAAAGCAGGTCGGCCATTATGGCCTTTTCGTTGAACTGACTGGAAGCATAGCATTGCTTGTAATCAGCCTCACGGCCCGCTACCCACTGCACGCGGGCGAGCATGGCTATGCTCTTATGATAGTTTTCCTTTACTGCTTCAGTGAAACCTTCCTGGTTCAATTGGTCGAACAAAGTAGTGCTGCCTAAGTCCTGCTGGAGGTAGGCACGGCGATCTTTACTCATGCCGTATATCTCCGGCACATTAATCTTATTCTTGCGAAAAAGTTCGGTAAAATAAAAGAAGGTATTGTTCTCTGCTACGTTGGTATTATAGGCACCAATGGCCGAATCTTTACCCGCACTAAGTCTGTAATAACGGCGATCTGAACCGGACACAGGCAGCGCCTGCACCTTTTCAGGCGATTTATTAAAATGCTCTTCAAAAAGTTTTTCTAAAGTATTTATAGTCTGCGTTATAGATTTATTAGCGCTCATGGTTGTTTCTTAGGGTATTCGAATAAAAAAGCCTCCTTATCGGTTCTATTGAACTCGTTCCAGTGCTTAGCGTTTATACGGGCTGCTACAATGCCGCAGGTAGGCATATTGTCTACACAAAAATCAGGTGCAAGTTCATTAACGAACAAAGTGATACCCGGATTGTGCGCTACAATAAAAACAGTTTTTACCGAATCATCGATCTCATAAATCACTTCTTCAAACACAGAAGGGATGCAATGATACAGTTTTTCCTCCCATTGTATCTTCTGCTCGTCGTAGCCGATAGCCTGGGCAATTTTCTTAGCTGTCTGTTTTGCTCTCTTGGCCGTACTGGCTATGATGAGGTCCGGCACCACACCAAGGTTTTTCAGTTTTTGTCCCATCACAGGTGCATCCTGTACACCACGGTCGTTAAGCGGCCTTTCGAAATCACTTTGCAAAGGGTTTGCCCAGCTGGACTTGGCATGCCTTATCATCACTAAGGTTCGTTTCATAATCACTACTTCGCTTTATAATATTTTAAGCTTAGGTTATTGCCGTCAAATTCTGCATAGCTATCGTACCGTATCCAGTCGCCCAGGTTGAGGTACATACTGTCTTTAGGCAGTTGATATTCTATAGCAATGTGACGGTGGCCAAAAATGAAATAATCTATATGTTCACGTTCCAGGGTATCGAGACAAAACTGTACCAGCCATTCTTTTTCGGGGCCGAGGAAGGGCTTTTCGGCCACTTCGTGCTTGGGGCCCATACGGCTGAACCAGCTTGCCACACCTACGCCCGTATCCGGGTGCAGGCGGCGATATAACCATTGTGATAAGGGGCTGCGTAATACTTTCTTTAAAAACTTATATCCATTATCTCCCGGCCCAAGGCCATCGCCATGTGCTATAAGAAATTTTTTACCGTTGTATTCTCTTCTTATGGGGAGATGATGTACTTGTATATTCAGTTCATCCTCAAAATAACCGCGCATCCACAGGTCGTGATTGCCAGTGAAGGCCTCTATGTGCAGGCCGGCATCGCTGAGCTCTGCCAACTTACCTAAAAAGCGAGTGTAGCCTTTGGGAATTACATTCTTATACTCAAACCAAACATCGAATATGTCGCCGACAAGGAATAGCTCTGCCGCATCGTGGCGTATCTCATCCAACCATTGGCACAGACGCTTCTCGCGGGCTATGCTCGTGGCTTTATCCGGTATACCGAGGTGGAAATCGGATGCGAAATATACTTTTTTACCTTCTGGCAGATCCATTTATTACAGATGGGGCTGCAAGTTAGCTTAAAATTGGGAGAGTTATGGATGATCCTCGTCAGAAGAAAGGTTACATTAAAAATTATAACAGATTGATAGCAGTTTCTTATCCGTTATTTTTGATCTAGGGACAAAAAATATGCATGGAAAATAATATAAATATTGCCTGGAAATGGTTTGAGGCCTTTAACAGGCATGAACTGGAACGTCTACTGGAGCTGTATGACGATAACGCTGCCCACTACAGCCCCAAACTAAAAATAAGGCAGCCGGAGACGAATGGATATGTAAAGGGCAAAGATGCATTACGCGCGTGGTGGCAAGACGCCTTTGATAGATTGCCTACGCTGCACTATGTGGTCACCTCACTTACCGCTAATGATGAGCGTGTATTTATGGAATATATACGGCAAGTGGAAAATGAGCCTGATATGCTGGTAGCGGAGGTATTGGAAATAAAGGACCGGCTTATTGTGGCTTCGAGGGTGTATCACGGATAGTCATAGGCTCAAAAAAGTGTGGCACGGTATTTTATTGTATCATAAAAGACGATTAAAAAATCTGATTTTATGAAAGCAAGGAACATACTATACATGCGCAAAAACAAGGCTAGAAAGGTATTCGCAAACGCTACCCGCTTTGACCTGGGAACTTTTTTGAAAGCTACCTTTGAACTAAGCCATAGCCGCGTAGTAAAAAATCATATTCAGTCAACCTTACAGGAACTTACAGGCTGGCAGAGGCTTACTGCTTAATCATTAGCAGTAACGCCCTGCCTTCCTTTAGTTTTAGTTCTTAGTAATCTGCTGCTGATATACTAATGTATTGTTAGCATCGTATAAGTTGATATAATAATTGCCCGGAATAAGCTGTGTTACCGATATACGGGTAGCATTAACAGTATCCACCATCAATTGCCCCACCGCATTATATAATTTTATTTTGGTAGGTACATATCCTGAAATGGTTATGTAACCGTTTGCCGGATTGGGCACAATAGATATATTCTTCTTTATTAAAGGCTGTACTGATGTGGGCGTTGCCTTCCACTGCTCGTCAGTTGTGTATAATGAGGCATCAATACCGTTTGCCGTTTCGCAGGAGATGAATAAATGACCGGAAGAACGATAACACACGCCTTCTGTCTGCCACTCAGGTGCAGGGCCTAATTCTATGCGGCGCTTGTTGCCGGAAAAGAACATATCGTTTTTAAAGTCATTGAGCACCCACATAAACGGACTTGCATGGCTACGCAGGTAGCCTATCAATATCACTTCGTTTTTTACAGGATCGTAGTCTGCGCCTGTTATCAGGCCATTTACCATATAGTTGGTGTATGGGGTAAGCGCATAAGTACCCGGCGTTTTGCACACTTTATATACGCGTGTGCCGCCATCGCCCCGGTCTTTAGTAAACAGATATAATGAATCGCCTTTGGAAAATACCGACTCACAATCAAAGTTATTTGTGCTACTCGATGTAAAACTTGTCTGATCGGTATATGATATGTTTATTGCCTGAGCATTAACATGCACAGTGCTACCTGCACCAATATCTGCCTTTGCTATCTTTAAAATTTTAAGGTCTTTGCGGCTGCCATCATTATTGCCGCAGTCACTTATATATATGTATGCACTATCGGCAGTAATGTCTTCCCAATCTGTATTAGGATAATTATCTACAACTACTGTTTGCAGTGTTTTTCCGGTTGCTGTATCTACATTAAAGAAATTGGGTGGGTTGCCACTATCATTATGCGACCATAATTTGCCATCAGTGTAAACCAGGCCTGAGGATTCAGATACATCGGGACCAAAAGAGGCACGGAATGCAGGGGTATCGCGGCTGAGCGGGTAAGTGCAAGAGCCATCATTTACTGTGGCATGCGCATCATAATTCGTGGCAGCCGGGTCGGTGCAACCATTTTGAGCGTGAGCAATGACAGGGAGAAGGCTACAGGTAAAAAGAACTGCCAGCGAAGTAAAAAATATGCGCATGAAAAATTATTTAAGGCGCAAAATTACCTGATAGCACTATGGTATAAATACTTTAAACTAAGTGTAACAATAAGATAATGTTTAGGTAACATGATAATTTCAGCTACTCCACCCCATATATCTTTTTCATAAGATAGAAGTATGCGTCATGGTGATGGTGCATGAAAATGTTAGTGGTATTGTTGGGGAAATAATTATAGTACTTCTCGTCCGGCTGCAATATGATGGGCGAGCCTGCGCGGACAAAATTATTGCTGGCTGCATAGGCCGGCTGGTGATACTGTGGCATAAACTTCTTAACAAAAGTGCCGGCACGGCGACCAAGGTATCTTTCGAAATGTCTTTGTGCTTTACGGGTAGGTTTGTCAAGCTGATTGAAGGCATGGGTAAGGTATAGACGAAGCAGGAACTTCTTTTGTTTGCGCAAAAATTTCTTTGCGTGCGTAAAGGGGTTTAATTCATTGAAGTCATTGATCGTTTGTATAGCGAAGGGCACTTCAGGTACCCAGTCGGCAGTGTTGACAATGGTATAGCCCCAGCCATCGCGGGTAATAAATTCATAATCGTAAGCATAGTACTGGTTACCGGGCTTGGGTGCAGCACTGCAATATGTTTTGATCACTAAATCCTTAGGTAGCATGTTAGCCTGCTGCTGATAATGGATATATGAGCGCAGTAAGAAGGCCAGTGCAGCGCCCTGACTGTGGCCGGTAATAATAATTTGCTTTACACCCTTAGCATAATATTCGTGTATCTTCTGCTCGATAGTAGGCATAAGGCTGCCGATGCCAACAGCCCAGCCTACATGCACCATGACTTTAGGATTGTCAGAAAACTTATAATCGAATACATTGCTGTCGCTAATTCTTAGTGTGCCTACTGCGGGTATCATGGCGGCGTAGAAATTTTCTATCCAGCTACTGGCTGTGCCGGTAGTGCCGCGTAGGCTTATCACCATCACCTTATTATCATTGCGGAGCCACAAGTGCCAGCAGTTATCCATGCCTACTACAGGGGATGTATATGCCAGATGATAATCACGGTACTCAGGTGTGTGATCTATAGTTTTGAAAGTGTCTATACGGGTACCTGACAGATGGAGTATTTCTACAAACTCAGCGGGATCAAAGCCAGGCTTGAGATCTTGTGCAAATACAGCAAGGCTGAAAAAAGTAAAGACGACAAACAGAAAGGGGAAATGCTTCATAATGAAATTGTACCGGCTAATAATAAAAGAGTCAAAACGTGCTAATCAATATAAAAATGCTACCATGAACTTTTGAAACAAATTAATAAAAGGATTGTTTAAACAGCTTAACAGAGGTGGATAAATATTTTTGATGCTTTCTTTATACAAGAGAAGTCATTCAATTATATTTGTTTCCATACTATATAAAAGCGTGGGCATACAAAGAAAAAGTACTTTTTTGCTTGTTTCCCTTCTTTGTATGTCGTTTGCAACGCAGCTAAAGGCGCAGTGCAGGATACAAGGAAAAATAACAGATAAGAAGGGCCGGGGGATATTACTCTCAACAGCAGTATTACTAAATAAAGCAGATAGCAATATAATCAGCACCACAGAGGCGGATAGCGTGGGCAATTATTCTATTAGCTGCGAGGGACTGAAAAACATTCTGCTTAAAGCTACAGCACCCGGATACCTGGCGCAAACGATAGCTGTTGCGGATGCAAGTGTGCGACTTGATTTTGTACTGGATGAAAACGCAAAGGAGCTGGCGAGTGTTACCGTAACTTCTCAAAAACCCCTAATAGAACATAAAGCAGACAGGACCGTGTACAATGTAGAAAGCAGCGTATCTGCAAATGGCAGCGACGCGTATGACCTGCTAAAGAAAGTGCCGGGTGTAACCGTGAGCAAAGATGTGATAGGTATAGTGGGCAAAAGCAGTGTGCTGGTGATGATAAATGAAAAGACAGTAGAAATAGATGGCGAGGAGCTGGCAGCTGTGTTGAAGTCTATTGGCTCTGATAATATATCACGGATAGAAGTTATTACAACCCCACCTGCAAAGTATGATGCAGAAGGAAACTCCGGCATAATAAATATCATTACCAAAAAAGCTATTGACGATGGACTAAGCGGCAATATAACCGGAGGCTACCGACAAACTGCAATGGGCTCGCCATTTACGGAAGGTGCGTTTAACTATAAAAAAGGCCGCTGGGATGTATATGGTAATGAGAATATCATGAATACCAACTGGAAGCCGGTGGAACAGTACACAGCATTCTACCCTATCGAAAGGCTGGAGCAAAGAAATAATATTACAAATCAAAATCCGTGGGGTCGATTCCAACTGGGAGCTGACTATAAGATCAGTGAGCGTAGTACTATTGGCCTATTGTATACATATGGTACCAGCGACCCACAAAGCAATGAATCAATTAAAGCGAAGTTCTATAATAAAAACAATGGCATAGATTCAATAGTAAACACCGAGGCACATACAAATGAAAGCGGGAGAAGAAATGTGCTGAACCTGAACTATGAGTGGCAAATAGATAGCAGCGGCAAAAAGCTGAATGTTACGGCTGACTACTTTACAAGGATAGGAAAGAAGACACGAGACTTTACAACAACGGATAATTATGGCGATGGCAGCGCAACGGGTATATCGAGTATTGACAGAAGCATAGGCACACAGGTAGTGAATATAGGATCTGTAAAAGCAGATATGGAATGGCCTGCTGCGCTTGCAAATATATCATTTGGCGGCAAGGCATCTATGGTGCATAATACAAGCGACAACACCTTTAAATATCTTGAGGGCAGCGAATATTTCATAGACCCGGGAAAGACGAACCAGTTTGACTATAAAGAGAATACGCAAGCACTATACCTAAGCGCTAAGAGAACTTATAAAGATTGGGAGTTCCAGGCTGGGCTGCGCGGCGAATACACGCAAACAACCGGATACTCGCCTACTGTGGGGCAAAGTAATGTCAATAATTATTTTAAACTATTCCCTACGGTGTATATACAATATGCAGCGAGTGAAGACCATAGTTTCCGTCTTAGCTATAGCAAACGTATAGACAGGCCGGACTTCTGGCTGCTTAATCCCTTCAGGTATTACAGCACCACAAATTCTTATACTGAAGGGAATCCTTTCCTGCAGCCATCTTACAGCAACAATATTGAGCTATCGTACACACTGAAATCGAACTATACCTTTACCTTATATACGCAGATACAGGATAACGTTTATACACAGGCATTGCTGGTAGATACTATAAACAGCGGATTATATTTCAGGATGGCGAATGTGGGCAAAAGCGTGAATTATGGGTTTACCGGCAATGGCAGATTTGAACCCACAGACTGGTGGGAAAGCAATGTGCAATTCACCGCTTACTACGGCACTTTCAGCTCCGCATACTACAACGAAATGCAAACTTCAAAATACAGTAAGTCAAGCTTTAACATAAGTGTGAATAACAGCATTTTTTTGAATGAGAATAAGACCTGGCTTGCAGAGCTAAATTTTGTGTACCAGGCAAACCAGCAATCTGATTTTGATATGGAGTATGCTGCAGGTAATTTGGACATAGGGATAAAAGGTATGTTCTTTAACAAGCGACTAATAGTGGCACTGGAAAGTACAGACATACTGGCGACAGACAGGGCGCGACTAAAGAATCTTTATAACCAATCGCATACCAATAACTATGAAGATGAGCGGGAGCTGCGATTTTCAGTGACCTATAAATTTGGCAAAAGGCATGGCGGAGATGAGGAAAGAGAGCAAAAGGTAAGTGAGGAAGAAAAGAGGGCTAAATAAGCAGTGACTGGCTGACAATTTGACAAGTTGAGCCTGTTTGGAACATGCATTGATGGGTATAGAATGAATATTTAAAAATCATTATAAATTATGCAGGAAAAGGGTACGATATCCATACATACGGAGAATATTTTCCCAATCATTAAGAAGTTTTTATACTCTGATCATGAAATATTTCTGCGTGAGCTGGTATCTAACGCTACCGATGCGGTGCAGAAAATAAAAAGACTGGCGGCACTGGGCCAATACAATGGCACACTGGGCGAACTAAAAGTAGAAGTGGCTTTTGATGCTGACAAAAAGACCATTACCATATCGGACAATGGGCTGGGCATGACAGCGGATGAAATAAAGAAATACATTAACCAGATAGCGTTCTCCGGGGCTACGGAGTTCATGGAGAAATTTAAAGATTCGAAAGATGCGAATGAAATAATAGGCAAGTTTGGCCTTGGCTTCTATTCTGCATTCATGGTGGCCGACCAGGTAGAGATACAAACGCTCTCTTACCAGGACGGTGCAACACCTGCAAGATGGATATGCGACGGCAGCACAGAATTTGAAATAACAGACGGCAGCCGCACTGAAAGAGGTACTGATATAATACTGCACATAAACAAAGATGCTGAAGAATTCCTGGATAAATACAAGCTGGAAGGTATACTGGATAAGTACTGCAAGTTCCTGCCTGTACCCATAAAGTTCGGTACAAAAACAATACAGGAGCCGGATGGCGAAGATGCTGAAGGCAAGCCAAAAACTAAACCGGTAGAGGTTGATAACATCATTAACGATACCAACCCTATATGGACAAAAGCACCAGCAGAACTGAAGGATGAGAACTACCTGAATTTCTATAAAGAACTATATCCTTTCTCAGAAGATCCGCTTTTCTGGATACACCTGAATGTGGATTATCCGTTTAATCTTACAGGTGTACTATACTTCCCTAAGGTGAAGAATGATTTCGAATTGCAGCGCAATAAAATAAAACTATTCTCACGCCAGGTATTCATTACGGACGAGGTGAAGGATATAGTACCAGAATTCCTAATGCTGTTGCATGGTGTGATAGACTCGCCTGATATACCACTGAACGTATCGCGCAGCTTCCTGCAGGCTGATAGCAATGTGAAGAAGATAAATACTTATATCACTAAAAAGGTAGCGGATAAACTTGCTGAGCTCTTTAAGAAAGACCGTGAAAGCTATGAAGATAAATGGGCAGATATAGGGCTCTTTGTAAAATACGGCATGATAAGCGAAGAGAAGTTTTATGAGAAGGCGAAGGACTATGCACTGCTGCAAAACACCAAGAAAGAATACTATACGCTGGAAGAATACAAAGAAAAAGTAGGCGGCAACCAGACAGATAAAGATGGCAGCGTAGTATACCTGTATACTAATCACCCACTGAAGCAAGATGCATTTATACAGTCGGCCAACAAGAGGGGCTATGATGTGCTGCTGATGGACTCGCCGATAGATAACCATTTTATAGGTAACCTGGAACAAAAGCTGGACAAAGTATCGCTGAAGCGTGTAGATGCGGACGTGATAGACAAGCTGATAAACAAAGAAGATGCTGTAGCGCATGTACTGACTGAAGAAGAAACCAATAAAGTAAAAGATATCTTCAACAAGGCCATAAACAAAGCTACCATGCATGTGGAAGTAGAAAGCCTGAGCCCTGATGACCTACCTGTAACTGTGACCATGGACGAATATATGCGTCGCATGAAAGACATGGCTAAAATGGGCGGCGGTATGAGCTTCTATGGCAGCCTGCCTGATAGCTACAAGGTAGCTGTAAACGGCAACCATAAGCTGATAGCCCGCATACTGAAAACTGAAGACGAAACCGAGCAGGCGCAACTTGCCAAGCAAAGCTTTGACCTTGCACTATTATCGCAAGGACTACTGACAGGTGCTGAGCTTACAGAATTTGTGAACAGAAGTGTGAGCCTGATATAAGATAGCATACCGAAATAAAAAAAGAGCGCCTTTAAAAAGGTGCTCTTTTTTTATTTCGCTACAATGCACTGATATAAAGGGTTTCAAGCTACATCCGGAGATTATTTTTCGCTGGACTGAAAATTTTATTTGGAAAATTGAAAACGCTGTATATATCTTTGCAGCAGTTCTTTTAAGTGATGCTTATCAAGAAAGGCAGAGGGTAATGGCCCAATGAAGCCTTAGCAACCTCCCCGGCGTAAGCCGAGAGCTGGTGCTAATTCCATCCCGGGAATAACGGGACAGATAAGTCAGATGCAATAGTTTGCTGATAAAACGCTCACGCGTTTCCAAATAACTGAAGCTCCTCTGATTTTATCGGTGGAGCTTTTTTATTTTGACTATGTCAGTAAAAAAGCACTGCTGGTAGTCTTTTTTGATAAGTCGTTGCGCAATGGAATCTCTAAAACATTCGTAAACAACAAAAAAGATATGAGCAACGCTACAGAATTAATCCACAGCATTCCGGTTGACCCACTGACAGGTTCTATTTCAGTGCCTATTTACCAGACATCTACATTTGTGCAGGAAGCACCGGGTGTGAACAAGGGCTACGACTATGCACGCAGTAACAACCCCACACGTGCTACCCTGGAAACCATAATAGCAAAGCTGGAAGGTGGCGCTACAGGTGCGGCATTTGCCAGCGGCCTGGCAGCAATAGATGCCGTAGTAAAACTGCTGCAAAGCGGCGACGAAATACTGGCAGTAGATGATATATATGGCGGCGCATTCCGTTTATTCACACACATCTATGCAAAATTCGGCATCAAGATCACTTATGTAGATACCACTGATGTAGCCAATGTGATAGATGCCGTTACCCCGCAGACAAAGCTGATATGGCTGGAAACACCTACCAATCCTACGCTGAAGGTGAGCGATATAGAGTCAATAGCAAGGATAGCTAAGCAAAACAATATACTGCTGTGTGTAGACAATACATTCGCATCGCCTGCCCTGCAGCAGCCAATAAAGCTGGGCGCTGATATAGTGGTTCATAGCGCAACAAAGTATCTGGGTGGACACAGTGACCTGATAGCAGGCCTTGTAGTGTGTAAAAGCCAGGAACTCGGCGACCAGATAAAATTCATACAAAACGCAAGTGGTGGCATTCTTTCGCCAAACGATAGCTGGCTGGTGATACGCGGCGTAGAAACCCTGCACCTGCGCGTGCAGCAACACTGCAAAAACGCACAGGAAGTAGCAGAATTTTTAGTGAACCACCCTGCTGTAGATAAGGTTTACTATCCGGGATTGAAAACACACCATAACCATGATATAGCTGCAAAGCAAGCAAGTGGCTTTGGCGGTATTGTAACCTTTACCCTGAAAGAAGATACTGAAGCAGCAGCGAAGAACGTAGTATGCAGCACACAATACTTTAAACTGGCAGAAAGCCTTGGCGGTGTAAAAAGCCTGCTGTGCCACCCTGCGACAATGACCCACAAATCCATACCTGTAGAGAAGCGCCAGGCTGCCGGTGTAGCTGATAGCCTGATACGCCTGAGCGTGGGACTGGAAGATGCGCAAGACCTGATAAAAGACATTGACCAGGCATTGAATAAAGTATATACTACTGCAGGCGCAGAAAAAATAGCTGCATTTCAATAACAACAATTATCACTAAAAAGAAAACTAACTGTTTATCCAAAAAACTTTAAAACATGTCTATTCAAAATCAACAAACGAAACTGAACATTGGCCTTTTTGGCTTTGGTGTGGTGGGTGAAAGCCTTTACAAAGTGTTGCAAACAAATTCTTCGCTGAATGCGCAGATAAGCAAAGTGTGTATTAAGCACCCTGAGAAGAAGAGAAATGCACCGGCAGAACTCTTTACCACCGACCCTGAAGAAATACTGAAGGACGAAAGTATAAACGTGGTAGTAGAGCTGATAGATGATTCTGAAGCGGCACTGCATATAGTAAGCACCGCACTGGCCAACAAAAAAGCGGTAGTGAGCGCCAACAAAAAACTGATAGCTGAGCACCAGGCCAGCCTGCTTGAACTGCAACAGATATACGGAACACCATTCCTGTATGAAAGCGCTTGTTGTGCCTCCATACCGGTGATACGCAACCTGGAGGAATATTATGATAATGACCTGCTGCAAGGTATAAGCGGTATAGTAAATGGATCTACCAACTATATACTTACGCGTATATCAGAAGACGGGCTTGATTTTCAGCAGGCGTTGAAACTAGCGCAACAGGAAGGTTTTGCAGAAAGCAATCCTGCGCTGGACATAGAGGGCAAGGATGCAGTGAACAAACTTACTATACTACTAACACACGCCTACGGTACTGTGACGCATCCTGAAACCATAGTGCACACAGGAATACACAAGCTGCATGAAGAAGACGCTATCTACGCTAAAGAAAAAGGCTATGAAATAAAGCTGGTGGCCCAGGCTAAAAAGTTAAGCGATGGAAAAATAGCCGCATTCGTTTTGCCACAATTCCTGAAGAAAGATAGCCAGCTATACAATGTGCGCAATGAATATAACGGTGTGATAATAGAAAGCGGCCTGGCAGACAAGCAATTCTTCTATGGTAAAGGTGCAGGCGGCTTCCCTACAGCTTCTGCTGTATTGAGTGATCTCTCTGCGCTGCGCTATGATTACAAATATGAGTATAAAAAACTTCGCTACCAGCAGCCTTCTGCCTTAAGCAACGATTTTTACCTGCGTGTATATGTGAGCTTCGATGCGCTCTTCCAGGTGCCACATGAAATATTTGAGCATATAGACGAATGGAGCAGTAATAACAGGCGTTGCTCTGTGGTGGGTATTATACATTTCTCAAAACTGCTGGACAACAACTGGTGGAAACAGAATAATACATCACTGATCGTGCTGCCTGATTCTATTGTGCCTTTTACGCCGAAGAAATCTATACAAAAGGAAAGAGAACTGGTATTTGCCTAAAAACGTTCGGCCATACCGAGTCCGAAAAGGGCATAATCATAAATAGCAGGATCATTGGGATTGAGTTCCCTTAATTGATAAGTGAGCAAAAGGGCGTTTTGCCAGTTGGATTTAATATTGTCGAGCAGGCCCAGGCGCTCTGAAACTCTCGCGACGTGCACATCCAGCGGGCATACAAGCTGGCGTGGGTTTATCTTCTTCCATATTCCAAAATCCACGCCGCTTGCATCCCTGCGCACCATCCAGCGCAGGTACATGTTGAGACGTTTGCAGGCAGATTTGCGGGCAGGTGTGGAAATGTGTTTTATGGTACGCTCAGGATGCTCAATAGAAAAGAAGTAATTGTGAAAATGTATAAGTGCCTGCTCTACCGTATCTTCTTTATAGGTTTTAGCCGGTACAAAAGCATCTTCTAAGGAATTGTGCTGCCTGTAGTGATATTGAAGAAATTCTATAAAATATAAAAGGTCTGTAGCATTAAAGGTGCGGTGTACAAAATGGACAAAAGGCTTTAAGTCTGTGTCTCTGTGATTCAGGATAAAGTCATGCGGCTTGTTATCCATCCACTGCATTAGCTTTTTGCAGTTGTTGATAATAGTAGTGCGATTGCCCCATGCAAGCACTGCTGCAAATAAGCCTGCAATTTCTATATCCTGCTTCTTACTGAACGAGTGTGGTATCTGTATAGGGTCTTTGTCAATAAAACCCGGCTGGTTGTATAGCTTTACTTTTTCGTCCAGTAATTTTCTTAATGACCTTATATCCGGCGTTTCAGACTTCATAGGATGCTCCAATAGGCAAAAATACTTTTTTCTGCAGGAAGCTTATTTATAAAGCTATTCGTATTGGCTTGGGGCTATACATTCCTGCCAGTATTCAACTATCTTTCTTATTGTATTTTCCAGCTCCTTTACAGAAGTCGGTTTAATAAAGAAGCCCTGAACAGATAAGGCATAGGCATCTATTACCGCCTTCTTAGTAGCGCTGGTAGAAAAGAATAAATAGGGAATGCACTTGGTTTGTAACTGCTCGTTAGTAAAAATCTTATTCCTGAGCTCGAAACCATTGATACGTGGCATATTAATATCAGAGAGAATTAAAAAAGGCAGAACATCACTTTTATTTAAAAAATCCAAAGCATCATTACCATCTGAAAAATAGATGATCTTATTTACATAGCCCAGATCATTAAAAATTTCCACCAGTATTTCCTGATCGTCAATATCATCCTCAATGACAATTATCGGGCCCGTCTTATTCATAATACCTACAAGGTAAACTAATAAGGCGACAAGGGAACGGGAAAAAACCTATGGCACTATAACCTTCTGCTTGCCGGGCTCTACGCGAAACTCGATTGTATTACTACAGTCATGCGCGTCACCGTCTGTCTGCATCAGCTTTAGCTGCGGGTTTGATACCACTATATTCTTTGCCCTGAAATGCTGCACGTAGCGGCTCTGCAATATTTTACCCTGTGCTATACGCAAGGCAAGTAAGCCCCCCAATATTTTAGGAAAACGACGAATAACCACTACGTCGAGCAGACCGTCTGTCCAGCTTGCATTTGGCGCTATCTTAAAATTGTAACCGAATTGCTGACCGTTAGCGACATTAATGATGAAAGCTCTTTCCGCTATTTCCTTACCATCTATATTCATGGTAAAGTGCCGTTCTTTATAAAGCCACATATATTTAGTGACAAGCCAGCTATACACAGCGAAGCCACGACGCAGACTTTTTGAAAATTTCTTTGATATGAGCGCATCGAAAGCTACACCTGCATTGCTTATAAATAAGTGTTCGTTGGCATAAGCGATATCCATGTGTATGGCCTTGCCTCCGTTTATTATTTCTATAGCTTTATTTACATCCAGCGGTATACTTAGTGTACGCGCCATACCATTACCCGAACCTTTCGGTATAATAGCTAATGCAGTGTCTGTGCCCTGCAAGCCACGAACAATATCATTCAACGAACCATCACCACCTACTGCTACCACTGCATAAGCGCCGTTATTAGCTGCAGTGCGTGCGAGCTCTATGCCATGCTTTGCATATTCGGTATGCAATAGCTCATGCGAATACACATTATGGTCCAGGTGCTTGTCTATAGCCTGTTGTATTTCCTTTTCCCGCTCTACTCCCGACTTAGGATTAACTATAAATACCAGGTGCTTTTTACTCATATTATTTGTGCTTTGAGACTCAAGTCCATGCTTACGGCGCGGTTTGTAATAGCACCTACCGAAATATAATCTACACCAGTTTTGGCGTAATCTACAATATTGTCAAGCGTAATGCCCCCGGATGCCTCTGTTTCATATTTACCGTCTATTACTTTTATTGCTTCTTCCAACTCTGCCGGTGTGTAGTTGTCCAGCATTATACGGTGTACATTACCTGTAGCCAGTACGCGCATTACATCTTCTAGACAACGGGTTTCTATTGTTATCTTCAGGTCAAGGTTGTTGGCCTTCAGGTATTCATTTGTTTTGGTAATGGCCTGCTCAATACCACCACAAAAATCTATGTGATTATCCTTCAGCATCACCATGTCGTACAAGCCCATGCGATAATTAACACCACCACCAAGGAGTACTGCCTCCTTTTCAAACTTGCGGAAGAGCGGCGTGGTTTTACGCGTATCCAGAATCTTC